>Ga0315312_1001594_pt1 | contig 17278 bp, 20 predicted proteins | sample TDP7_MG_FD_203629 | JGI IMG/M metagenome (GOLD analysis project Ga0315312, IMG submission 203629) | Freshwater sediment microbial communities from Lake Towuti, South Sulawesi, Indonesia - TDP7 | ecosystem: Environmental > Aquatic > Freshwater > Lake > Sediment | place: Indonesia: South Sulawesi... | reverse complement strand
GTACCGAGACCAACACAGGTTTAGCCAACAAGCTGGTAAAGCGCCAAAAGCGCATTAGATGCTGCCAGGTAAGAAAATAATCCCCTTTCTGTTCGCCAGCGATAAGCACGGCATCAACCGGCAACCCATCAATCGTCCTCAACAAACCTTCATCAAGCGATGCCTCTACCTCTAGTATCTTACCCACTTCATCATTTTGAAGTATTGCCAACGAAGCGCCTGCTGGGAAAACGACAAAGTCACAACCTATCCTCTTCATCTGACTCATTTCTCTCCGGCTAATATCTCTTAGCCACCCGCCCCAGGGAATATCAGGCACAGCTTCAGAATACTCCTGAAGGACTTTAATATCAGCTCCCAATCTGGAAATACGTAACAGCCCGGCATCAGCTCCAGCCACATAGTCAGCCACGCTGTCAACATTAGCCTGAGCCAAACTAGCAACGAGCAGCATTCTGGGTCTCGGGGGGACCGGCTGCCCTGCCTTAAACCCTATCGGCTGGGGACCACCTTGCGAAGCCAAAGTTAACTTACTTATGAACTGGCTCATCTACCTTGGCTTAAGTATAGCATAAATCGTTACGCCTCAAGAAATCCATGAAATCCCGCTTCAACCCAGGATAAAGTATTGCCCCCTTAAAATTCCTCGGAATTTGGGCAAAACGCAAGCGGTCGGGCTTAGCGCCTTTGGGAACCGATTTTCTGGCATCGGTGTCGGGATGGCGGTTACTTAACCGTCACCGTCAAGTTAAATGTCCACTCTCCCTTCTCACCGCCTTCCCAGGGCCGACTATATTCCATAGATACCGTGCTCATGCCTTTCTTCAGGGCTTTGAAAGTCCACACGTCTTTGCCAGCAGCACCAACAATATTCTCCGTCTCAGGTGACTCGAATCTGTGGTCTACCTCTTGTAGCACAGCTTGGTCGCTAATTCTTGCCGACTCCCACTCAAAGCCGGTTGTCGGGTTAGAGCACAAGGTTACCGTCAACGTGCCACCAGCAGCAACTTCAACCTGCTTGCTGAGGTGAGGCTGCTGGGAAAAGTCATCACACGAAACTTCAACCGAGGCTTGCTTTGCCACTGGGGCACAAGCAAGTAACAGGAGGGAGAGAACACCAACTGCACATACTAAGATTAGCTTCGTTTTCACTTTTATACCCCCTTTATCTTGAATTGCTAAACTCATAAGCTTACATATTTATTAAGTAATAGCCAAATAGGTTACTGCATCACAAAACTCGTGGTCACATTGTTTACCCTGACTACATAAGTCCCGCCTGAAGTAAAATCGCTACCCAGGTTCACATTTTGCTCGAAGAAGCCATAAACCTGAGTGCAGATTGCCCCCTTTGGTCGTTGTGTAGCTACCTCAATATAAATGGTATTGCCTCTGCGCTCCGTGGTCAATTTGTGAAAAGTAGTACAACCATCGCTCAGGCCCCCCTTGATGTAAACGAAGACCTGCGGCGGATATGATTCGGCTATATTGACCCTGACTTCATGAATAGGTGCCAGACGAATTTCCAGTTCCTCAACCCTGGCACACGAACCCAGTACAAGACCCAAGAGGCATAAAACTGCCACCCCAAAATACAACTTCGCTTTAAGCATCCTTACCCCCCGACAACCTTTTCATCATTATTACTATAACGAAAACAAGACCTCTTGGTTAGTGGATTATCAGGCAAATGCCATAGCACTATGATTTGCCTATTACTTTGAAATCAATTATTTGCGCATGAAGTGCCAGATAGCATTAATGGTGAGGGTCAACCCCGCACTCAGTAACAACGTGGTAACAATGGGGAAGTAAAAAGAAACGCCGCCCTTCTTGATTACGATGTCACCAGGCAGCTTACCGATAAAGGGGATATGCCCACTAAAGGCAAAGAACAAGCCAACCCCGACTAAAACAGCGCCTACGATAAGCAGTATTTTCCCCAACCCTTCAAAACCTACCATCGCTAAATATTATCCCCATGGCTGGCTAAATAAAGACCCATTTTTTCTTTTGTGTAAACAACCCTCTCTTCACTGAATTGTAAAACTGGCTTTGGGTGGTGTCAAACACCCCGCCCCTCACGGCTTATAGGTGAGATTGTTTATTAACCTCACCCCATTTATCCCCCTCTCCTTCTTAAGGAGAGGGGGGAATTGGTTATATAAGAGAGGCTTCGCCTCCCTTTGACTCTCCGTAATACGGATATATATTCCTATCACGGGGGAAGAGATTTTAGAGAGGGGCATAGCCCCTCTCCAATCTCCACTCCCCCTTCCCTGAAAGAGGTAGATGAAGTCCTTGCATAAGGGGGGCTGGGGGGATAGGTTGCTAAACAACCTCTTATAGCTACGGCTTGACAAAGATGGCTTAGTCATTAAAATGGAGGCATCACTGATTTTAATAAAAGGGGGACATGAAACGTGGCACAGGTAAGTCCAGCCAAAGTTAAGACTAAACGTATAACTCAGGTAGCTATTGCGGTTCATGATGTGCCCAAGGTGGCTGAAAACTACTGGAATATCTTAGGCATCGGCCCGTGGGAGATCTATGACTGGGAGTACCCCTTAGTCCGTGACCGCAAATACTATGGTAAACCGGCTTTGGCGAGGGAAAGGATAGGCTTTGCTCAGGTAGGAGCAATGCAGCTGGAGTTGGTCCAACCTATTGACGGGCCGTCCATCTATGGAGATTTTCTGGAGGAGCATGGGGAGGGGCTCCATCACCTACAACTCCCGGTTGAAGATGTTGACCGGGTTGCCCAAATACTGGCTAAACAAGGCTTCCCCGACATGCAGGGTGGACATTCTGGGGATACCGGTGCCTACAGTTACGTCGATATTAAACCCCTCCATACTATCTGGGAACTGGCTCGTGAACCTAAGACTAAGGTCGGTAAAGTTACTCGCTATCCAGAATCAGAAGAAACCAGCCCAGCCAAAATTAAGGTTAAAAATATAGACCAGGTAGCTATTGCCGTTCGTGATGTGCCCAAGGTGGCTGAGAACCACTGGAATATCTTAGGCATCGGCCCGTGGGAGATCTATGAGGTGAAACCGCCGATACTTTATGACCGAAATTACCATGGTAAAGCCGGGAACTTTACCTATTGGCTTGCCCTGACCATGGTAGGACCGGTACAACTAGAGCTGGCTCAACCTATATCGGGAGACAATGTCTACAGCGATTTCATGGCTGAGCATGGCGAAGGACTCCACCACATTGCCTTCATCGTTGATGATATCAATAAGACGACACAGATAATGAACCAGGAGGGCTTCCCTACCTTGATGGGTGGGGGGTTCTCTGATGGTGGTTTCGCCTACTACGACACACGCCAGTCGTTAAAGATTATATTGGAAGCGTTTCAGGTACCCAAGGCAATGCCGCCTGTTACTGCCCGCTATCCATAAATTGGCTGGTTATACATGAGATTCATCGTGAATCTGTTTATTATGTTTATCAGTTATGTTAAAATATATAAAAACTGAAGGAGATGCGGTGAAAGAGGATATTGAAAGTTTTCTAACCTATCTTACGGTAGAAAAAGGCTTCTCTGGAAACACGATAGATGCTTATCGTAACGACCTCAATCAACTGGCAAATTTTGTTGGTGAAGAAGCTGCCAAGGGTGGCTCCCCTGCCTCATGGGCTGGCTTTAACCGCCAAGGGATGCTAAGCTACCTGCTTAATCTCAAGGAGAGGAACTATGCTGCCACTACCGTAGCCCGCAAAATAGCTGCGGCTAGGTCATTCTTTGACTTCATGGTGGCTGAAGGCAAAATAAGAGACAATCCGTCACAGAATGTTGATTCGCCTAAAGTGGGAAGGTCACTGCCTAAACCCATCTCCATCAGCCAGGTTCGCCGTTTGCTGGAACAGCCAACCAAGCTATCCACCCCGGAAGCCAAAAGGGATAAGGCAATACTGGAATTACTATATGCCAGTGGCATGAGGGTGAGCGAGCTGGTATCTTTGAACGTAAGTGATATAGACTTAGACGGTGGCTTTGTTCGCTGCTTCGGTAAAGGGCACAAGGAGCGGCTTATCCCTATCTATCGACAGGCAGCTTTGGCAGTAGAAGAATACATAAAGGAATCTCGCCCCCGCCTGACCTATAGTGATACCGAGCCGGCTTTGTTTCTTAATCGCCGTGGTGAGAGACTGACCAGGCAGGGACTGTGGCAAATACTAAAAGGCTATGCTAAATCGGCTGAGCTGGATACCGAGATTACCCCGCATACCCTGAGACATAGCTTTGCTACTCATATGCTGAGTGGTGGCGCTGACCTGAGGTCAGTCCAGGAATTACTGGGGCATGCCAACATCTCGACGACGCAAATCTACACCCACCTCACCACCGACCACATCCGACGCGCCTATGAAAAATCCCACCCTAGGGCTAAGTAATTGGAGACTATAAATGGGTAGTAAATCACGGCGCAAGAGAAAGCATTCACTGCAAAGTAAAAAGAGAAGAAAGCAAATCTCTACTGTCCTGACTAGTCAACAGCCAGCAGCGGCTCAAACCTATAAGCCGGCTCCTCCTCCCAAGGTGGCTGCTCCATCAGTAAAGGAACCAACGCCGACGCTAGCTCAATACCCTCAAATATCTAATGAGCTGCGAAGAATCGGTATTCTAGCCGGGATAATGCTGGTTACTCTGGTAGTGCTAGCCTTGGTTCTACCCTAGTCTTGCCCTAGGAGTAAGTGCCACCATGGACTTTGAAGCAATGCGAGTCGAGCTAATTAGCCACCTTAGCACTGAAATCAGAGACCAGCGGGTATTAGCCGCCATGGCTCGCATTCCACGGGAACGCTTTGTGCCCCCCGAAGAGCAATACCTAGCCTACGAAGATAGACCACTACCTATCGGCTATGACCAGACAATCTCACAGCCACTTATTATCGCCATTATGACCGAGGCTCTAGAACTTACCGGCAACGAAAAAGTGCTGGAGGTAGGGACAGGCAGTGGATATCAGGCAGCCATTCTAGCTGAATTAGCCCGAAAAGTGATTACCACCGAGCGCCTGCTACCTCTGGCTGAATCAGCTAAGCGGGTATTGGATAGTCTGGGTTATACCAATGTTGAAGTCCACCTGGCTGAGGAGACCCTAGGCTGGCTAAAGGGAGCACCTTATAACGCTATAATTGTTACCGCCGGTGCCCCCAGGGTTCCAGCTGACCTTCTGGCTCAGCTCGCCATTGGTGGACGGATGGTGATCCCTGTAGGCTCTCGCTATGTCCAAGAGCTATATAAAATCACCAAGCAGAGAAAGAAGACTATAGTTGCCAATCTGGGTGGCTGCCGCTTTGTCTCCCTCATCGGCAAGGATGCCTGGGAGGAAGAGGAATAAGACCTAAAGCCTTGCCTTGGTCAAGGAACAGGGATATACTAGGGTTATTAAAAATTGAGGAAAAGATGGAAGTTTTAGAGGCAATTAAAACCAGGCGGAGCATTCGCAAGTATAAAGCTACTCCAGTAGATGACAAAACTATAGAGCTTGTTTTGGAAGCCGCCCGTTGGGCGCCATCTTGGGCCAATACCCAGTGCTGGAGATTTATCGTGGTGCGGGATAGTAACACAAAGGCTGAACTTGCCCAAGCACTACTAGGTAAAGTACCGGGTGCTATCAATGCAGCCACTGATGCGGTTAACAATGCACCAGTAGTAATTGTGGCTTGTGCTGAGCTGGGAAAGTCAGGCCATTTTGAAGGGAAACCATCTACTGATAAGGGCGACTGGTATATGTTCGACGTGGCATTGGCAATGCAGAACCTGGCATTGGCAGCCCATTCCCTAGGATTAGGCACAGTGTACGTTGGCCTTTTTGACGCCAAAAAGGTAGCCAGTATCCTGGACGTGCCACCGGGTTTTTGTGTGGTGGCAATGACCCCTCTTGGTTACCCTGACCAAGAACCTAAGCCGCGGCCAAGAAAAGAACTTCCTGAGATTGTTTTTTATGATAAATACAGGGGTCAAAAAGTGTAGCCACATCCCAGTATTTAATTTAATGCTTTGCTTCTCTCCCCCTCCTTTACCAAGCACCCCCACTTACTTGCCCCATCTGTGGACTATTGGGTATAATACCATGAAATGAAAGTGAGTAGGTGATTAGATGACGCAATACGGACTGGAGAACATTCGCAACCTTGTCTTACTATCCCACAGCGGGGCTGGTAAGACATCACTGTCGGAAGCAGTCCTGTTTACCACCGGGGCAATTACCCGCCTGGGCAAGGTTGAGGATGGGACGACTACCTCAGACTACGACCCGGCTGAGATAAAGCGCAAGATTAGCATTAACCTGTCCCTTCTTCCCTGCCAGTGGAAAGAGACCAAAATTAACCTTATTGACACCCCTGGTTATTCCGACTTTGTCGGCGAGGTCAGAGCCGCGATACGGGTTTGTGAAGGGGCAATAATTGTGATATGTGCCGCCTCTGGGGTTGAAGTCGGCTCAGAACAGGTATGGGGATACTGTCAGGAAGCCAGTCTTCCCCGCCTTATCTTTGTTAATAAGATGGACCGTGAGAATGCTGACTTCTACCGTACCTTGAAGCAGCTTCAGTCAAAGTTTGGCTCTAGATGCCTCCCCCTCCAGTTGCCTATCGGCGCCCAGGCTGATTTTCAAGGGATAATTGACCTGCTGACAATGAAAAGCTATGTCGGTTTCCCGGTAAAGGAGGCTGACGTCCCTTCATCTCTAGCCGACAAAGCCAGTTCTTTTCGGGAGAAACTGGTAGAGGCAATAGCTGAAATTGATGACCGGCTTATTGAGAAATATCTTGGCGGCGAGGAGCTAAGCCTGGAGGAGCTAGGTAACGGCCTACGTCAGGCGGTGGTAACCGGCAAGATTGTGCCGGTTCTAGCCGGTTCGGCATTAAAGAATATAGGCATTGCTCCGCTCCTGGATGTTATGTATAGCTATCTGCCATCACCCAGAGAGCGTGAGGTGGTTATTGCCAGCGATTCAGCCAAGCAAGTCCAGAAGATTGCGCCATCTCAGGAGGCTCCATTAGCTGCTCTGGTGTTTAAGACCAGTGCCGACCCCTATGTCGGCAAGCTTACCTACTTTCGGGTTTATATGGGCACTATTGAGAGCAACTCTCAGGTGTGGAATGCTACCCGGGGTGAGGCAGAGCGCATCGGTCAGTTATTTACCCTCAGAGGTAAGAACCAAGAACCAGCATCCCAGCTCAGGGCTGGAGACATCGGCGCCGTTGCCAAATTGAACGTGACCAGCACCGGAGACACATTGTGCACCCGGGATAAATCAATGACCATCGCCTCCATCCTATTCCCCGAACCAGCCTTTAGCGAGGCAGTGCATCCCAAAACCAAGACCGACGTAGATAAGCTGGGAGCAGCCCTATCCCGACTATCTGAGGAAGACCCAACCCTTCAGGTGCGTAGAGAGCCTGACACCAACGAGACTATTCTATCTGGACTCGGTGAGACCCACCTCGACGTAGCCGCCGAGAAGATGCTGCGTAAATTTGGTGTCGGTGTCGAGTTGGAAACCCCCAAGGTTCCTTATAAAGAGACTATCACCATACCAGCTAAGGCTGAGTATAAGCACAAAAAACAGACCGGGGGGCACGGTCAATACGGGCATGTCTTCCTGGAGCTGGAGCCTTTATCTCGTGGCACTGGTCGTGAGTTTGTTGACAAGGTAGTGGGTGGCGCCATACCCAAGAACTATATTCCAGCGGTAGAGAAGGGGGTTAATGAAGCCGCCCAGGAAGGGGTCTTGGCTGGCTACCCTGTGGTTGACGTAAGGACGACGGTGTACGATGGCACCTTTCACCCGGTTGATTCCTCGGACATATGCTTCAAGATTGCCGGGGCACAGGCGCTGAAGAAGGGACTATCCCAGGGGCAGCCTATAATCCTGGAACCGATTGTCAATATCAAAGTTAGGGTTCCTGAGGAGTTCACCGGTGATATCATTGGCGACCTTAATACCAAACGAGCCCGGGTGCTGGGAATGAGCCCTGAGGCTGGAATTAATGTTATTGAAGCTCAGGTACCCCAGGCTGAGGTTTTGCGCTATGCTATAGACCTAAAATCAATAACCCAGGGGAGGGGAAGCTTCACCGTTAGCTTTAGCCACTACGAAGAGGTCCCACCCCAAATCACCCAGAAGATTATCGCCGAAAGGCAAGCCAAGAAGGCTTAAAAGACCGCTACCAACTACCGATTTTATTCACCTAGAAGCTCAAGGTTAGCCGCGGGGGGTAAGGGTTAGACTTACCACTCGGTCTATACCACTCAAATCTGGCACCACTTCTATCGTAGCTGAGGGGAAGAGATGAGACAAAAGAGTAGTTACTGCCTTGGCTTGCCCCTGCCCAATCTCCAGAAGCAGAGAGCCATTAGGGCAGAGCCTATCTCCCAGTTGGTGGCATAACTGGTGTATCTTTTCCAAACCGTCTGAACCTCCGCCTAGCGCCTCCAGTGGCTCAAAACCGGCTGAGCTTACCTGTGGCAGTTCTACTTCCGTAACATAGGGCAGATTGGCTATTATCAGGTCAACCGGCTCGGGTAGCGGGTTAAGCATATCGCCCTGGAGAAGACGAATTCTATCTGCCACCCTATGTTTCTGGTAGTTAACCATGGCAACTTTCAGTGCCGAAGCCGATATATCAGTGGCATAGATTTTTACCTGTGGCAGGTTTAATGCTAGGCTAATGGCAATAGCCCCGCAACCGGTACCAATGTCAGCTATACTCGACACCGGGCGATTTTGAGCCAGTTTAAGAGCCTGCTCAACTAGTAACTCGCTTTCCGGTCGGGGGATGAAGACGCTGGGCTCAACATAGAAATCAAGCCCGTAGAACTCGCGATGCCCGATGATATAGGCTGTAGGCTCACCACTCAGGCGGCGCTTAATTAGCTGCCAGAAATCTGCCTCTTCTTTAGCGCTTAACTCACGGTCAAGGTCTAGATATAACTGGACTCGGCTTAGACTTAAGGCATGCCTCAAAAGTAGCTCACACTCAAGATAAGCCTCGTCAATGTTATTAGCCACCAGAATATCGCAGGCACAATTAAGCACCTGTTTTAAGGTCACGCCAGTTGCTTCTCCAGCCGTTTCATCTGGTCGTCAGCAGCTAGGGCATCAACAAGCTCATCAAGCTCTCCCTCCAGGATTCGGGGCAGGTTGTGGAGACTTAGACCAATACGGTGGTCAGAAACACGGTCTTGAGGGAAATTATAGGTTCGTATCCTCTCCGCCCGGTCGCCAGTGCCTACTTGGGAACGGCGCTGTCTGGTCACTTCCTCCTCTTTTTTGCGCTGCTCTGCATCTAGCAGTCGAGCTCGGAGCACCGCCATCGCCTTCATTTTGTTTCTTAGCTGTGAGCGCTCATCCTGACAGGTAGCAACTATCCCGGTAGGCAAGTGGGTGACACGGACAGCGGTGGCTACCTTATTTACATTCTGCCCCCCAGCCCCACGACTATGGAAGATGTCAACTTTGAGGTCATCGGGGTTGATAGACACCTCTACCTCATCTGCCTCAGGGAGGACAGCTACCGTAGCCGTTGAGGTATGAATTCTACTCGCAGATTCGGTGGCAGGCACCCGCTGCACCCGGTGAACCCCCCGCTCATACTTCAGCCGGCTGAAAGCACCTTTGCCTTTTATTTCAAAAATGATTTCTTTAAAGCTACCTATACCGCTTTCACTGACATTAATAATGTCAACCCCCCAATCTTTAGACTGAGCATACCGACTATACATACGGAAGAGGTCAGCAGCAAACAGCCCGGCTTCCTCACCACCAGCCCCAGCCCGGATCTCCATAATTACGTCCCGTTCATCATTAGCATCCCTGGGCAAGAGGGCAAATTTGAGCTCCTGAGCTAGGTGGTCTAGCTTTGACTCAAGGCTTTGGGTCTCTTGTTTGACCAAAGCCACCATCTCCTCGTCCAGCTCGCCTTTTAGCATCGCCCTTGTCTCTTCCAGCGACCTGGCGGTTGCTTTGTACTCTCTATACTTTGTTACCACGTCCTCAATGCTGGCTCTCTCCTGAGCCAGTGCCCGCAACCGTTTTAGGTCAGATGCTACCTCGGGCATAGCTATCTGCTGCTCTAGCTCTAGGTAACGCTTCTCTATCCTGTCTAGTTGGTCTAACATGATTATGTCGCCTCGCTAGGATTATTATATCACAGCCCTAGCTAGCACTCAAAAACAGAATAAAGCCACAGCCTGGGTAAAAGTTTGACATGAAGATTAACACCTAGTATTGTTAATTGATAATAATTTTCAATTAGCATTGGAAATGAGATTCTCAGAGAAAAAGATAGCTGCCATACTGAGACAACATGGCTATAAGTTCACCTCCCAACGACGGATAGTGATACGGGCAGTTGCCTCAAGTCAGGACCATCTTACTCCCGCCGCCATATATGAAAAGGTGCACCAACAGCACCCTGATATCGGGCTGGTAACCATTTACCGCACCCTTGATATCCTGACCAAACTCGGGCTTATCTGTGAGTTGCACGCCGGAGGCAGTTGCCACAGCTACACCGGTGGTGCTTCAGAGCGCCACCACCATCTGATTTGCTCTAACTGCGGCAAGGTTGTTGATTTTACTGGCTATGACCTTAGCCTACTGGAGCAAAGGCTATCTCTGGAAACCGGGTTTGAGATTAACGACCACCTGCTTGAGTTCATTGGTCTTTGCCAGGCCTGCCAGAAAGAAGTAATACGGTAGTTTTAGGTTGCTAATGAAAAATGCTAAAACGAATAGCCGATGAACTCAAACATCATGCCCCATTCACTGCCACCGGTGCCGCTACCGGGATTGTTGTCATGGCGATAATAGTCGTTAATAATGTCCTCCCCCAGGTCTCACCGGTTTCCTACACTATTTTTTACATCTTGCATCCCGCCCATATCCTGTTGAGTGCTCTGGTGACCACAGCCATGTACCAAAAATATAGTACCTCCAAAATATGGGTAATTCTGCTAATTGGCTATGTTGGTTCCGTCGGCATCGCTACGCTGAGCGACTCGGTAATCCCTTATCTCGGGGAAACCTTGCTCGGTCTTGAGCACAAAGCAATGCATATAGGTTTTATTGAGGAACCACTGCTAACCAATCCCGCAGCATTTATAGGCATTGCCATTGGTTATCGGAAACCAGGGACTACTAAATTCCCCCATGCTGGACATGTACTGTTAAGCACCTGGGCATCACTATTCCATGTCATCATGGCACTAGGCGGAACCGTCAACTGGGTTACACTTCCTGCCATCTTTGGGTTCTTATTCCTCTCAGTCTGGCTTCCGTGCTGCACCAGCGATATAGTCTTCCCCCTGCTATTCGTAAGGAGGGAGAGGTTGCCACCCCAGCCCACATAGCCTATAATGAATTTGTTTAGCAACCTATCCCCCTGACCCCTTATGCAAGGACTTCATCTACATCTTTCAGGGAAGGGGGAGTGTAGGTAAGAGAGGGGTTTTACCCCTCTCTAAAATCTCTTCCCCCTCTCCTTCAAGGGAGAGTCAAAGGGAGGCGGAGCCCCTACACTTATAGGGCATCAAAGAGGGACGAAGTCCCTCTTAAAAAACCTTTTCCCCCTCTCCTTCAAAGGAGAGGGGGATTAAGGGGGTGAGGTAGAATATATAACCAATTCCCCTTCCCCTTGATAAGGGGAAGGGGAAAAAGGGGATAGGGATACCAATAAAAGTCTAAAGGGGTGAGGTTAATAAACAACCTCTATAATCTTCGTTAAGAAGAAAGGAGCTAGCTACGAATCTTTCAGTCCAATTAGCCCCCAAACACCGGGCAGGCTTATTACTAGCTAACCCGGTGATGACCGCCTCAGGCACATTTGGCTATGGGACGGAATATAGCCACCTGTTTGATATTCAACGGCTTGGGGCTATTGTATGCAAAGCAACCACCCTCGAACCTAGACCGGGTAATCCACAGCCTAGGCTTGCCGAAACCGCCTGTGGTGTGCTCAACTCAATTGGACTACAAAATATTGGCATTGACGCCCTAATTAACCAAAAAGCACCAATCTGGGCAAGCTGGAAGGTGCCGGTCATGGTTAATATTGCCGGTGAGACTGTTGACGATTACGTCCGACTGGCTGGCAAGCTGGATGGAGTAGCTGGGATTAGTGCCATTGAAGTAAACATAAGTTGCCCTAATATCAAAGCCGGTGGCGCTGAGTTTGGCGCCGATTCTAAATCAGCCGCCGAAGTAACCGCTGCCGTCAAAACAGCTACCTCTCTGCCAGTAGTGGTCAAACTAACCCCAAACACCAGCAATATAGCTAAGATTGCAATAGCTGTGGCTGAAGCTGGAGCCGATGCCATATCCTTAATCAACACCATAAAGGGCATGGTCATTGGTATCACCCAGCGCCGACCTCTATTAGGCAACATAACTGGAGGTCTATCCGGACCAGCAATCAAGCCGGTGGCGTTATATATGGTATATGAGGTAGCCGGGGCAGTGGGGGTACCGGTTATTGGCTGTGGTGGCATCACTACTGCCAGCGATGCCATTGAGTTTATTATGGCTGGAGCCAGTGCTATCCAGGTAGGCACAGCTAGCTTTACCAACCCCCGCACCCCGCTAGAGGTGCTACTGGGAATAGAGCAATTCATGCAACAAGAGGGGATAGAGGATATAGCTGAGCTTATTGGTGTCGCCCGGCGCTAGGTTTTGCATTTCGGCTTGTTTTGCATTAAAATAGCTTTAGCACTCTAGGACTGAGAGTGCTAAAATTATGTCTCTACGATAGGAGGGTCTTGTTTTATGCCTGTCTATGAATACCAATGTAAAAAGTGCCGTCATCAATTTGAGTTGAAGCAAAGTTTTGACGATGACCCAATAGTTACCTGTCCGCAGTGTGGCAGTAAGGCTAAACGTGTCTTCTCGCCGGTACCCATAATTTTTAAGGGACCAGGCTTCTACACCACCGATTCCAAAAAGGCTAAGGGTGAACCGCCTAAGCCTGAGACCGAGCCAGATTCTTCTAAACATTAATTGAGTGGTTAAGGGGGGCGTTTATGAGGGGAAAAGACTACTATAAAATCCTTGGCGTTAGTCGGGATGCCGATGAAAAGACCATTAAGAAGGCATACCGCAGCTTAGCCATGAAATACCACCCTGACCGTAACCCAGGGAAAGAGAAGGAAGCCAACGAAAAATTTAAGGAAATAAACGAGGCTTACGCCGTGCTTGGTGACCCGGAGAAGAGGCGGCAATACGACCAGTTTGGCACCGTGGGCGATATTGGTGATATCTTTAGCAGTCCCTTTACCCGAACTACTTTTGAAGATCTGTTGAGGGGCTTTGGCAGGTCTAACCTTGGATTTGACTTCTTGGATGACATCTTTGGCGACTCTCTGCGAGGTAAAAGTTTCTCCTTTAAGATATTCAGCCGGGGCTCTGGTCCAGGAAAAGTCAGGTTTGAATATCCCGGAGGAATTAACCTAGAAGAGATATTTGCTCAGGCTCAACCTCCCCGCCAGGATGTTAGCTATGAGATAACCATTACCAAGGAACAGGCAGCCCGGGGGCTGGAAAAAGACCTGAAACGAGGGGGCAAAACATTAAGGGTAAAAATCCCTTCCGGGGTAAAAACTGGCTCTAAAGTAAGGCTGCGAAATGCCCGTCAGATAACCGATAGTCAGCCGGGGGACATTATGATTCTGGTTAAAGTTAAGTAGAAGGCAGGATTAGCATGTCTCAGGAGCTTGGGAAAATAGAAAAGCCGCAGGCTGGGGAATTCAAGGAGGGAAGAAAGTTATATTTTGTACCCCTTATTTACTGCGAGAAAGAGCCTCAAGCTGAGTATCTGGAGAAATTTAATAACTATTGGTGCCAGGTTGAAAATCAGGTTAGCAGTTTGGAGCTAAAGCTGGGCAGGATTGATAGAATATACCATGAATTAATCTCGGTAGGTGGTGATGATGGGGCTAAAGTGATAAAAGACCTGAATGATAAGAGCTATCAAATTGTTGAACACAGGTTAGACAAGGGTACGAAGCTTGAAGCCACCGAAGAAGCCGAGTTACTTACCGAATTTATGGATTGGAGCCGGTGCCTGGTGATAGGTCTGCAGAATCAAAAAGTATTCACCAGGGTCTATGAATATTACACCGAAGCCAGTAAAAGGCGGAATGAACATATCGCCAAAAAAATAGACGAAACACTTAAACAGGATGAGGTTGGGATATTGTTTATGAGGGAAGGCCATCAGATTCAATTTCCATCGGACATAAAGGTATTTTATGTTATCCCTCCCGCCCTGGATGAGATTAAACGCTGGCTTAGAGACCGTGAGGCTAAAACACAAAAGGAATAGCCTAAGAGAAAACCAAAAGATAGGAAAGGCTAGTATCATAATGTCTCCTGTTACTATGGAATTTACATTTGCCCTCCCATATCACGTAAATATGGTGGAAGGACAAGTGACCGAAGACATTGTGATACCCCTAGCGGCGCCAAAGGGGAAGATAATAATACATCCCCCGAAAGCCAGAGAAAAGAGGTATGCATATCAGTCGCTAGAAGAGAAGGTATGGGTTGCAGACTTGGTTAAGATTGATATTGAGCGGGAAGTGGCTACCACTACTTCGTTTGATGACCTGCGAACGCAAACTGAGCCTATAGCTAAAAGCTATTTAAGGCGCTTCTTAAGATATTGCAGAGCCGAGACTAGGCAATTCTGGATTGACTTAAGACGAGACATCAATCCTTCACGTGTTGAGCACGTTAGCGAGGATGGACAAAAGCATATAGGTTCCGTAATGTTAACACTAAGGACGCTTGGCGTTACTAGCCGTCTTGATGATAGCTCTTGGAAGGCAATATGCCAAGACTTGATAGCTGATGCCGAAGTTCCTTTTCATGTAGAGGCGCTTCTCGATGCTCAGCTATACAGCTCGCAAGGTGACTATCGGATGGCTGCTGTGAGTGCTGCTATGGGCATAGAAGTGATAGTAAATAGCTATTTGAAAAAGACATTACGGCAAAAGTTGGTAGACACGGGTAGAACAACCGAAAGCCAAGTAGACAAATTTGTTGAAGAGATTAGTAATAGATTATTAGTTACTGTTGGACTTGGACTACTTTCGGCTGTCGAAGGGAAGATTTTGGAAGGCTGTCGTGAGGCGATGCAACTCAGAAATGATATATTACACGGTAAGAAAAAATCTGTGTCATTAAAAGAGGTTAAAGAAGCGATAAATAGCTTAGAACAATTAATCTCCGTTGATGAGATACGAGAGACTTTGGGTTAAAAAGGGGACTGAAAGACTAATCTGCAGCATTACCGATAGGTTTCAGATATAAAAAGGCGCTAGCCTTATTAGGCTAGCGCCTTTTAAATTTCTTGGTGGAGACGGGGGAGAGTTGAACTCCCCGTCCAAGAGGAGCAACCCAGGATATCCTACAAGCTTAGTCAGCTCTTTTTCTTACCTAGCTAGCCTCTGCTGACCGAGTTTAGCTAAGCCAGTCGATAACTCTTTCACCACCCTTATCGACATCGGAGTGGTGGCACCTCAACTTTTCGGCACCCAATCCCAACCCGTTGAGGTGGGGTCAGGTTGAGCGTACTGCCTTCCTAATTAGGCAGCAAAAGCGAATGAAGATTCGCCGGTTATTTTTTGCCACTTGTTTTATGAGGGTAGTGGCACCTCAGCTTGCAGTCCTGTAGCCTACTCCCCCTGTCGAACCCACGCGTCCCCACTTACTACAGATTAACTATTACCTCCTTTGCGATTTTTGCCTTTTTAAGGCTCGCCCTAATTCTCTTTCCGTCTCACGGCGAATTATGGACTCTCGCTTATCATATAGCTTTTTGCCTTTGGCTAATGCCACTTCAACTTTGGCAATACTATCTTTAATATATAATTTTAACGGCACCAGTGTAAAGCCCTGTTCCAGCACCTTGCTGGAGAGGCTATCAATCTGCTTGCGATGCAGTAAAAGCTTGCGAGGTCGTGTTGGCGTATGGCTTAAATAGCTACCCGGTTCATAACGGGCAATATGGGCATTTAATAACCATAACTCCCCAGCCTCGGGCTTAACATAAGCATCGCCTAAGCTTACTCTACCGCCTCGGATTGACTTTATTTCGCTGCCGGTAAGGGCAATACCAGCCTCTATACTGTCCTGAATGTGGTAATTGTGGTAGGCTTTGCGGTTGGTAGCTATTGTCTTTATCGCCACAATAAATTATATCATGTATCAAAGGCAGCTCAAAAGTTAGGTCTTTATGACTTTACTAAGACGATGTGGCGTTGCCATTGGGGTGAGCTGTGGGGGAAATCGGAGCGGAAGTGGGCACCCCGGCTCTCTTCCCTCAGCAGGGCAGCCTCGGTCATTAATCGACCAGTTAGCACCAGGTTGTTTAGCTCGTAGGATGGGCGGTCTGTAGGCTGGGGTAGGGACTTTTCCCAGGTAGCCAGGACATCCGCTGCCTCGGTCAGGCTTTCCTTGTCGCGGATGATGCCTACCTTGTCCCAGAGCAGTTGTTGCAGGGCGGAGAGGCTGGGTGGGGGTACCTTAAGAGCCTGCCTCTGGCTCAGTGAGTGGCGCACTTCTTTGCCTTGGCTGGTGCTTGATGCCTTGGTTTCTTTTGTAGTCCTTTCGATAATTCTCTTGCAGAATACGATGGCTTCGAGGAGCGAGTTTGAGGCTAGCCGGTTGGCTCCGTGGACGCCGGTACAGGCGGTCTCACCAGCAGCGAATAGTCCAGCGATATTGGTTTCTCCCCAGCTATTGGTCTTGATGCCGCCCATCATATAGTGTGCCGCCGGTGCTACTGGTATCAGACCTTTGGTAATATCTAGTCCGTGGTCTAGGCAGAAGCGGTAGATATGAGGGAACCGGGTGGTAATAACATAGGGTGACAGATGGGTAACATCAATGAAGACCCTGTCTGAGCCAGTCTTTTTCATCTCATAGACTATGCTGCGGGCTACGATATCCCGTGGTGCTAGGTCAGCCTCTGGTGTATAGTCGGGCATGAAGCGATAACCGTCTACATTGCATAACACCCCGCCTTCACCCCTGACCGCTTCCGATATAAGAAACGGGGTTACCCCGGGGAGGCGGAGGGCGGTGGGGTGGAACTGGAAGAACTCCATATCAATTATCTCAGCCCCGACGTTGAAGGCGAGAACTATGCCATCACCAGTGGCAATGTCTGAGTTAGTACTGTATTTATATAACTGCCCAGCGCCACCGGTAGCTAGAATCAAAGAGCGACAGCCAAATTCCTCAACCGAGCC
>Ga0315312_1001593_pt1 | contig 17281 bp, 29 predicted proteins | sample TDP7_MG_FD_203629 | JGI IMG/M metagenome (GOLD analysis project Ga0315312, IMG submission 203629) | Freshwater sediment microbial communities from Lake Towuti, South Sulawesi, Indonesia - TDP7 | ecosystem: Environmental > Aquatic > Freshwater > Lake > Sediment | place: Indonesia: South Sulawesi... | reverse complement strand
GACAGTTGATAGTCGAATCCTACATGAAACGCGGGGGAAACCCCTTCTTTACCTTTCCAGGAAACCTTAGATTGGGTATCCCAAAAAGGACGCTGCAAAAGTATGTAAGAGACATGCGGAGGAAAGGAATCGTCAAACGGACAAAAAGGATCAAACTTCACCCCCGAAGCAGAAGATGGAGATTATCCCCTGCCTGGGAACTCACAAGAAGAGACCTAACCTTTTGGATGAAGGGAGACGACAAAAATGAGTGAAGACGTAAAAACCTTAACCCTTAGAATCAAAAAGATCCTACACAACACAGACGCAATATGCCCCTTTCTTGTCCAAAACCCCATAAAATGCAGAGCAGGAATCCCCTCAACAGTCCTCTTTGAGTGGCAAGCCCACTTCGCCTGTCTGCCCTGCTACCTCAAATACGAAGAGTGCCCCCGCTACCAAGTGTTCTTTAAGGAACAACAACGATTAGAAGAAGCAGGCCAGCAGCCTATTACCCATTGGATGGAAAAGGAGATGGCATAGATGAAACCCGCAAACTTTATCGAATACGCCGAGGATCGCTGCTCAGGCTTGATGCTAAGGGAAACTGCCGAAAGGATCATCCGGGAACATAAACTGAAAGAGGTAAAACTCTTCTACCTTAACGACTACGAAGAAGGATCTCTCTCCCTAAACCGCTCCATCATCGCTGAATACCCTTGGTCATGGGATGTTGCCCTAATCCGCCGAGAACTCGACAAGGACAATATTCCCCTCATCCGCGAAAACCTAAGATTCTTCACAACGAAAACAGAACCTTACCCTCTCATCATACTTAAAGACGGATGGCCTAAAGCTGCCGTTGTTGCACCAATGTATTAAAAGGAGACGACATAGATAGCCTTTCTCTTCTGGCTTCTTCAAATTTGGAGGTATGTATAGATGAGCGAAGATGAGGGTGAGGAAGGAGATTGGTCACCTTCTGGGGAAGGTGACTTTCCAGATGAGGTGGAATGGGAAGGGGATAGCTCAGAAGAGGAAGATGAAGAGGAGGAGGATTGGGAACTTGAGTAAAACCATCCAGGTAAACCTATACGGTGAGCCGGCCAAGGAGAAACCGCGCTGCTCAGGAGAAGACTGCGACACCTGCCCAAAGTGGCCCTGCCCCAACTCACCAGAAGAAACCGCTCCTAACCAATGCGTAAACTCTTTAACCGTGTGGAGAACAAGTAAAAGGTGGTGATTGAATGGGTCTCATCATACCCCCCAACATCTTCATAGAGCACATCCAATACGAGATCGAATACCGGAAGAAGAATGATAGCGTCCGAGTTTCAGCCCCAACCGAAGAATCCGCAAAGGCCCTCCTCGAGCATGTCCTAACAAAGTTAGGCTGGCCTTAAGATGCCTACCCTGGCAGCAATCGTTAAGCTGGGACTCCTAACCCTCGGCAGCAACGTCATAGGCGAACAGATCTACAACGAATACGAGAAAAACAAGGTGACGATCCAGGCTTACAGATACGCCAAGAAGAGAGGAAAGCCTGTCTTGGACTTCGGCTGCGGATTCCGCTCTAGGGGAGAATACAACGTGGACGTGAAACCCCGTAACGCGCCCAACTTCATCCAGATCCAAAGTTTTGAAAGCCCGCGTCTGCCGTTCCCTGATAAGTTCTTCGCCAGCGCCCTAGCCCTCCATGTCCTCGAGCACACTTACAACCCCGAAAACGCCCTTAAAGAGTTAAGAAGAGTTGCCGAGCGCGTCTACATGCTAACCCCAAAACCTATATGGATTCTAACCTATCTACACCCTGACCACAAATGGATCTTCCTAGACCGCCACGTATACTTCAGAAACCCCCTTCACCTAACATACCAAGAACTCAACGAAAACCCCCTCCTCTACCCTGAATAGGTGTTCTCCATGTCTCGAATCCGCCTATGCAAAGGATCAGAATGGCAATGCATCAAAGGACACACCCTCTTCCCGAAAGGCCCCTGCCCGGACGAAGCATCAAAATACAAACAAGGAGAAAGACGCGACTCGGCCCGCTGCACAAGTTGTAGGCACTTCAAAACCATCATCTACGTGCCGTAGGAAACTTAGCTTACTGTTATGGAACCCAGGAGAATAAATAAAATGCCCCAAAAATCCAAGCGTAGAATTGCTATTGAAAGACCCAAGAACCAGCGAAACTACGAAAGGCATGTATCAGGAAAGGGAGTCAAGGTTCAACTGCGCCTAAGCCCCAAAATAGCAGCCGTCCTAGACACCATAGTAGAGGAAGGCTACTACCTAAGCGTACCTGACGCGATCCGAGACGCCATAAACTTTTTCGTCTACATTAAGCCTTGGAAGAAAAGGATCTACGGTAAGACCCCTCTTGAGAAGGTCATAGAGTGAAGTGCTCCCGGTGTGGTGAGGAGAAACCCATCGTTCAGATCCTTCAGGACAGTAAGGGCGATAGGTATCCCCTCTGCGCACCCTGCGCAAAGAGGTTCAACGAGAGCGAAGAGGAGTGGCCCCCAAACGAGGCTAAAAGACCAATACCGACCAATACCAAACGAACCAAAAATGAGCTAAAATCTTTACGCACAGAGTAGAAAATTTGTTAGTTCTTTACGGCTTTAGACACGAAACGCTTATATCTGCATGAATCTTATAGGCTTAAGTAACGAGGTGATGTAAAGACCATGTGTGACCTGACAAAAAAGGAAGAACAGATCCTCCAAAAACTGAAGGTCTGCGATGTCTCCCTCGCAGCCCAGGAGTTGGGAATAAAGCCGTCCACCATCTACGTGGTAAGGTCAAGAGTCCGAGCTAAAGCAGAGCAGGCCCAAGACTTCTTGAAACAGATTAAAAAGTATCGTGACGTATTGTATGGCAGCGGGCGATACCATGTTGTCTGATGCGGAAATAGAAAAAAGGAGACAAGAAGAGGCTGAAAGGCGCGTGCAAACCCTTTATAAGGTATGTAGGCTCTACAAGGAAGGAGAATGGGATGATGTTGCTCTTCTCCACTTTTTAGCTGGATTCTTTGGGTATACGGGTAATATGTCCAAATTCTAAGGAGAAGCGCCCTCTAAGATATCAGAAAGTTCGCTACCGAAGTTTCTTATATTCTAGTGGGGGGTCATCGCGCTCAGAAGGAGATCCTGGGGGTTCGTAGCGCCATGAGTGAAATAAATACGCCAAGTTTCGAGAATATTAAGCTGCGGGGTAAGGGAGTCAGGCACCCTGCTAGGCTCATAACCTAGAAGTCGGAGGTTCAAGAGAAGGAGGCGGGAAACTACTCTTTCTGAAATTCCTCCCCCCGCAACCAATTTTTATAGTATACGTTTATAAGGGAAACGTGGTATTATTCACTTCTTAGGGAGTGTAATTGTCCACTTCAAAGCTCACCCTTACCTTGACGGATGAACTTGTAAAAGCCGTCAAGAAGAAAAGCTATAAACTCTTTGGAAAGCGAAGAGGCGCCATCAGCAGCTACGTAGAAATGGTGTTAAGAAATGACCTGCATTTACGCCAACCAGGAGTTGAAGAAACATGAGCAGCGAAGATCTTGACTGTATGATCGCAGAGAGACTAAAGGCTGGGGACGCCCAAAACAAGATCAAGAAGGATATCCACGTAGGAGATGAACGCATAAGAACCGTCAGGGACATGGTTGCCAGCGGGATAATCAAGTTTAACGATGAGGGCAAAGCCTATCTCGCGGAGCCTGCCCATAGAGAGATCGAAGCGATCCACGCGGAAGTTATGAAGGTTATAAGTGAGAAAGCCAGCGAAGCAGCAGTCCGAAACGCTGAAGAGGACTATGCCCTGGGCAACGAGATCCGCCAATATTGGACGCTCAAAGCACAAGACACCGGCCTATCCCTCCGGGAATTCGTGCGCTCCGCTCTAGTCTTCTATGACACATACCGGGAAAAGGTTGAGGAGATGCAGGAACAGTTAGCCATGATGGAAGTCTTTAAGGACACCCTGAGAGTAGACCTTCTCCGCACCCACAAGATGGATCTCTTTTTCAGGTTCACCCGCTACTGCATATCCCTTCGTGCTCAAGGCTTCCAAATCCCTACAAGTCTAATTAGCGACTTTTATAACGACCTCAACACCCTAGAAATCAATCTTAAGAAAAGAAATTTGGAGGAGTTACTAGGAGGAACCAAAAATGGGGAAACTCCAAATAGGCCCCAAGGATGAAGGAGGTGAAGGTGAAACGTCAAAGGGTAAAAGGGCAACAACAACAATCCAAATCCCAAGAGAGCTAGACCTCCGCGTAACCGAGTATGCCACCCGCATGGGAATAAGCAAAGCTGAGGCTATGGATAGACTTTTCAGGGCTATATATCCCGAAGGCGTAACTGAAGCTCCAGGGGAAGCCATTGCTCCAGGAGAAGATATTGAAGAAACAATCGCACCAGGAACAACCCCCCTAACCGCACCCCCTGGCGAAACTGATGAAATCCTCACAGGAGTGGCAAAGGATCTCCGCGCCATAAACACCATAAAGCAGCTAAACAGAGCCATATCTAATGAAGGAGAAGAAAGTAAAGGACTAACCTACAAAGACATCCGGGATCACGAGATGGAGTTAGAAAAGATACGACAATGGAGAGGCGGAGGCAGAGGTGGAGAAGACAGCGAAGACAGCAAGACGTCAAGAGTCATAAGCGCTTTGGCTGCTCAAGTAAGGGCGCTCCGTTCCGAACTCGGAAAACACATGGAGCAGGACATCGCCACAGAAAGAGACTTCTACAAGAATAGGCTAGAAGAAAAAGAGGCACTTGAAGCCAGGCAAGCTGAACTTCAGCCCATCCAAGAACAAATAGCTCTGGTCTCTGCTAGACTTAACAAAATGGTGGAGGAAAAGGAAAAGAAAGGAGACGAAGGAAAGCCAATTACATCTGAGCAGACCCAAGCATTGATAGCCCTTCAGAAATCAACAGACACCCTAAAATTAGCCCTAGAGAAAATGGGAAAAGGCGAAGGTGAAGGCGGAGAAGGGGAGAAACTAGGTTCCCTCATTGATAGTCTAAGCACCCTAGTTGAGAAGCTAATGACGTTTCAAGCAAAATTCGGAGGTAAAAAGGGCGAAGCAGGGGAGTTAGATTGGAGGACGGTGACGGTAACAACAGCCGGCGAAGTGCTCCAAGAAGCCATCGGCGCGGTTCGGGACATAGAAGCCGGAAAGGCTGAAGAAGGCGCCGAAGGTGAAAAGCCCCCAGCTTCAGGAGAACTCATTGAACGCAGAGTCTACAACTACGCCATGAAGAAGATCGCAGCAGGACAGTTGAATGTTGACCCCTACAAAGCAGCCGAAGAGCTTGGATTAACACCTAACGATGTATGGAACGCCATAGAGAACCTTAAAAAGAGGGGGGCGCTAGTCGTGAAACCTCCAGGAGGAGCCGAAACTGAGCCAAGAAGAGCAGAAAAACCAGAGACCGTTGCAGAAGGAATCATCGAACCTAGCGCCTAGTAGTCCCCCTAGAACCGTCCAGATTGACATGACCCCCACTCAATACAAAAGCATTAAAAAACAAGTAATATCCGAACAAAGCCCCTTGGCAAGACCTCACATCCTAGAGTATTTCCGCTGGTTAAAAAGCCTAGACGCCTTAAGCGTATTTGACTCCCTTGAAAAGGGAGAAGGCGTCAAAGAAGCCTACAATGCCTACAAAAGGCGTTTTAGTCCCTTTCGGATGGCTGTTGCTGCTGCCAGAGGATTGCTTAAAGCAAGCCAAAGTATGCGAGAAGATGCCTTAAAAGCTGTAAACATAAATATTGCCCGCTTAACCCTGCGTTTTGAAAACCCAGCCGTCTACGAGGTCTTAAGACAATTTGACCCCAAAGAGGAATTTTTGAAACGTTGCGTTGAAGAAGCCAAAGAGATCCTTGGCTTAACTGCCACAGAGGAGGCTGAATAGAATTGAGAATAGCCATAGTCACCCACTTTGATGTAGTGAGCCACTTCGTAAACGCCAACCGGATCGCCAACGTCTTCACAAAACAGGGACATGAATGTAAATTATACAACTTTGACGCAAAGGAAGTGCCAGAAGACAACATACTCTATGTGTATACCTTCTTCGCATCATCCATAAATTACCTAGCCCGCTTCCTACCCGAAAAGAGGGTAGTATTCTATACTGCCTGTGAAGGCTTCCCCATCCTAGATCCAATAAGCAGCGAAAGGACGTTAGCCAAAGAAATTAAGATCGTGGCCAACAGCGACTTTACAAAAATGTGCCTCGAGGCCACGCAGCTTCCCTGCGAAGGGGTAGTTCCTCATGGTCTACAAATGGACTACCTACAATACGATAAAAAATTCTATGAATACGTTAAGACCTGGACGAAGGAGGCAAGCGCTACCTTCTTCTGTCTCGGAGGAAACTATCAAAGAAAGGGACTTGATCGCTTCATCCTCGCCAGCAAGCTGGTAAGCCGAAAGATCTCCAACGCCTGTTTCATACTCCACTCAGGAAAAGGAGACCTAAACATTCCAGCCATGATTAACAACCTAGAACTTAGCAAAAACTTCTGGTTCACCAACTCCTTCGGCCTACTCCACGAAGACAAGATCAACGCCCTCTACAAACTGTGCACCGCTTACGTGCAACCAAGCTACTGCGAGAGTTTCTGCATACCCACCATAGAAGCCTTCAGATTCCACAGACCCGTCATAACCATTGACGCGCCCCCAATGAACGAAATCGTGATAAACGGAGAAACCGGCATCCTAATTCCCTCCTCGAAGGTGCAACAAGTCCAACACCGGGAAGACTTTGTTATGCCCTTCCACTTATACAGCGTGGATGACTTGACGGACGCCATGATAAAGATGGCTGAATCGAAACATTTTAGGTCAGATCTGATTAGAAACATAGGGGAGGCGCGCAAGAGGTATGATGCGGGTAACGTCTATCCCAAGCTCCTCGGTTTTTTCTGAACTCTACATGAAGGTTGCCTACACAGGCGAAAAAGTAAAACCTAAAGACATCTTCCAAGTCAGCAAGAGCAGATATGAGCTTAGGTTTGTCTCTGATTGTGAACTAGACATCCTCTGTGGCCTCATTGACCCTCAAAAGCTCTTTGTTGAAATCCTATATTTTCTTCCAAACCCAGCGGTCGTATCCAATAAGGGTGTTGATCTCTACATAGGAACACAGCATATTGTCTACGTTGACGACAAAAGTTTAGGACAAACAGCAGTTGTAAGCATCCCCAAAAGAATACCTGAAGTCACCCCCAAGGTTCCCCCAATTCCCCCGAAACCAAAAATGCCTCAGATTAAGGCGGGCGCTAGAACCGCAATAATTGTAGCCACCCCTGACATCATGGGCGAAAACTTCCGAAGATGCTTAGATCACATCTGGAGATACACAGACCTGGAATATCAACTCATTGTTGTAGAGACCCATTTCAAAGAGAAACCGTATAATCACGCCAGAGACATGAACATAGTATTTAAAGGATGCAATGTTGACTACTACGTTCTCCTCAATGATGATGTTTTCGTATTGGAAGGATGGCTTGAAACCCTCATAGAAACGGCTATGCAAGACCCTAAAATCGGAGTAGTAGGCGCTCTTCTGTTATATCCTGATGGAGAAAGAATACAACATGCAGGGGTTCACTTTGATGAAAAAGATGGATGGGATTACGTAGAGCACACTTGGCACGGCCAACTCCTAAAAGATACGCCTCAAGCATTGGAACAAAGGGACTGCATCACCGTCACCGGCGCCCTTAATCTCATAACCAAACGGTGCGTGGAGGAAGTTGGCTATTGGGACGAGAAGTTACCGTTAAATTGGAACGAGGTGGACTACAACTTAAGGGTTTGGCAAAGAGGCTTAAGGGTGGTTTACACCCCAAAATGCAAAGCCATTCACAGGTCTGGCGTAACCATTTTTAAAGAGGGATCAGTCGGGGTGGCGTATGAAACCTCTCTTCCCCACAGAAGGAAGAAGTGGCCCTTAGAAAAGATTAAAGAACTGAATGAAGTAGCCCTCGGAAAGAAACAACATGGCGTGCACAGTTTTGAAAGAGTCATCCCTGAAGAGGCCCCTAAAAGCCTCTACATGGAACACATGGCACGATACCACTCAACTGTTCCCTTTATAATGAGAAACCTACATGAAGAGACGGATTACGGGGTAGTCCTGGACAACTGTGGAGGGGTCGGATACGGCACCGATTTTATGTCGAAGTTTGCTAAAGAAGTTGTCTGCCTAGACAAAGACCGGGACGCCCTTGATTATGGTCTTGCTCGTTACAACAGGGAGAACACCCACTTTGTGAGGGCTGATTGCAGGTTTTTACCCTTCAAGGAGGGCGCGTTTGATGTCTGCGTGGGCTACGAGGCTATTGAACATTTACGTGAAAACGACCAAGAAAGTTTCGTTGGCGAGAACGCCAGAGTCCTAAAAAAGCCGGGTAAATTCTTATGTTCAACGCCTATGGCGGAACTGTGGGCTGGCCTAAACCCCTATCATCTCAAGGAACTGACCACAAAAGAGTTCGGAATCCTTCTTAAAAAGCACTTCACAAGGGTATATGTCTTTAGACAGTCCGAATTTGCATACGTCATGGCGATCTGTGAAAAGGTGTAACCGATGCCAAGAGTTTTTCTAGTCGTCCTAGATAGTGTGGGCTATAAGCTGTTCTGTGAGGCGAACACACCAAACCTCGATTCAATCGGCGAGATCCACCTAGCCTACTCCGATAGTCGCATCACACCGGGAAGTTTTGCCTCCCTCCTATCGGGTAGACTTCCGATATGTTCTATTCCCGGTTGCTACCACAACACGCTCTTCAAAGAAAGGAACAACCCCTTCTTCCTAGAAAAGATGGCCGAGAAGAGAACGGTTTACGTCTACACCAGCAACCCTTGGGTTCAACTCCTCCTAAGAAGACACAGAAGACACAGAAGACACCCAAGAATTAAGATCAAAACCTACGACACCAACGCCTACGTGAAAAACGTGGTGAAAGAAGTAAAGGATCAGAAGGTGCCATACTTCACCATAATTCATGTAATGGAAACCCATTACCCTTATGCGACAGAAAGAATCGTTGAATGGCCCCTTGACCTCGATTCAGTATCACCTCAAGTTTGGAGGGAACGGCAGATCCAGGCCCTTGAGTATGTGGACAAAACCCTCGGATTTTTGAGGGAGATGGAGCGTGTGATAGTCACGTCAGACCACAGCGAAATTTTTGGCGAGGATCAAACCTACCTACACGATCCGCCATTCTTCTCAGCAGAGATCTTCCATGTGCCCATAATCTCAAATTTGAAGGAACCTATATGAGACGTAAGGATACTTACGTAATCTTTCTTTTTAAAGACATATATACTTAAAAAACCAAAACCTAAAATGGTGAAAACATGAATGTGTTAATTACGGGAGGTAAGGGCTTCCTCGGAAGCACCCTCGCCCATGCCTTCCTTGAGATTGAAGATGTCGTAACCATCTTAGATCTTCCCCAAGGAGGCAACCCCGCGAACCTAGACGACATAAGAGATAAGGTAAATTTGGTTGAAGGCGACATCAGAGATCGAAAAGCCCTCTATTCTGCTATGGATGACCAAGACGTGATTATCCATCTTGCTGGGCAGGTAAGCCACATAGTTAGCATGGAAGATCCCTACTTGGATCTTGACATAAACCTCAATGGAGTCCTTAACATCTTGGAGACAGCCATAAAAATGCAGCCTATGCCTCACGTCATCTTTGGCTCAAGCAGATCCGTCTACGGCTTCCCTGAATACATGCCTGTGGACGAAAAGCACCCAACTAACCCCATAGACGCCTATGGTGTAACGAAGTTGAGTTCAGAAAAATACGTGAACCTCTACCATTATCACCATGATCTACCAACAACAGTTCTTCGCATGGCTAACCTCTTCGGCCCTCGCCAGCAACTCCACACAAGAGTTTACCAAATGGTCTCCTGGATATTTAAGTGCGCAATGCTGAAGGAACCATTAGGCTTCTACGGAGACGGAAACCAAACAAGAGACTTCCTCTACGTGGACAATGCAGCAAACGCCTACCTTCTATGCGCCCACACCCCCGAAAGATCCAATGGAGAAACCTTCAATCTGAACGGATTAACATACTGCACCTGGAACGAAGTGATGGAAACAGCCTCTAAAGTCACAGGGAATGAGCTAATCGTGAACTATGAGGAGTATCCACCCCTAAGAAGAAAATTAGAGAACCCACATCACCGCTTAGATGGAACAAAGATAAGGAAAGCCTTGGATTGGGAACCTCTAACAACTCTTGAAGAAGGCTTCAGAGTCATGCTGATCTACTATTGGCCCTCCAGATACGAAAAATACGTGAGAACATAGAATCTTTCTAGTTATACTCCATTACGCCACTTAAGTATTCTATATTCATACAATCATTTACCATAGATTTTTAAGCAAAAAAACGACAAAATAACAATTGAGGTTCAACCATGAGTATGGTATACAAACCCGTTGGTGGAGCAAGCCTCGGCGTCTCCATTCCTCTATTCGTGGAATTTGGCGCTAAGGGTGCTCGCGCTGGCGGGGTGGTTAAGTGGAGCGGAGTAACCGGCCTCGTTGAGGCTGGCATCGGCATCGGCGGAGCAGTCTATGCGGATCGAAAAGGAGCTCCTGACGAAGACGTGGCCCTTCTCGCTGCAATGGGGGGAGCAGGATTAGCCACAGGCGTCGGCATCATCATCTTGGACGAACTGCGAAAACGCGCCCTCTACGCCTTCAAGCAGAAACGAGGTATGCCTCCACGAAGAATACCTCTGGTTGAGGAAGGCTATCCTCAATTAGAGGAGAGATACCCCACAGCAGAGCTTGTGGAGGAGATCTAAGGAGGCTGAGATAGTTGGCGCTTCAAGGCCCCGTTTTTGCCCCTTCTCACAGATCGGAGTTCTACGAAATCATTGGCAAACGATACGCTGACGCCCGCGCAGAGGCAACGGCCATCGCAGACGCCAAGAAGATCCGCATGAAGGTGGAGTTCTTTAAGCCTGTCCATTTCAATTGGACAGCTTACAGGCTCCCCGCAGGAGATACGCTCAGAACTCTACTAGAAAACTGTGCCCTATTCCCCTACGGAATCCTAAACCTGACCAGCGACTTCGACTTCATGAAGTGGTATGAGGGCAACAAGGTCAACTACATAGGCGATTGGTTCGTCCTCCCGGTCGCCTACTATGAAGAGAAGCAGGGAGCCTACAAGGGCAACCTAGACCACTACAACTTCAGAGGAGGCGAAACCCTAGACTTCTACGTGCACAGCATAAGCAGCGCATACGACGTAAACGCCTGGCTACTCGCCTTCGTAGCAATACCTGCCACCCTAGCGGAAACCAAGATCCACACCTAAACCTCCCCCAACATAACTTAGGGGAGGCCCCCAAATGAGTGAACTTGATCGTTACGGTCTGCTCTATCCTGAGTTCGGCGAGACTAGAGACGTAACAGTATACATCTCAGAGGGCAACTTCAAATACGAAGTCCTTGAAACCGTAGGAGAAGAATCACCTATCGCTGGGCCTGCCTCACCCCGAACCAAATTCAGGGCAGGCGAAACAGTTTACGTCCACTACAAAGTCCGCAACGATGGCGGTGTAAAGGCTAAGGCAACCATAGTGGTTACAGACATAGACACAGGCGCGGAAATCACCAGATACACCACAGCCGAGACAGATCCCGGCTACCGATTTGAGGCGTTTAAGGCTACTGTCGGAGCAATGCCTGCCAAGGATTGGAAGCTACGCTTCGCCATGACACCCTAAAAGCCGGTTGGCTGATGTGTGCCCAGGAACTCGACCGCTTTCCACTTCTGTATGAAAGTTATAGCCCAGCGACCAAGAAGGTAATCATCGAAGCCCTCCAAGCGGGAATTTTCGGATACCAATTACTAGACATCATAGACGCTAACGGAGTGGTCAGAAACAAATTTGCCCCTGGAGAAACCGTCTACTGCCACATAATTGTTTCAAACTACGGGTATGCCCCGGATAAGGCAACGATTGTGGTGACGGACTTAGACACGGGCGCGGAGATTAAGAAACTCATAACAGACATAGTGGCGTTAGAGGCGTTCTTCGAGTTTTCCAAGGTGGATTTGGGAACTATGCCTAACAGGGATTGGAAACTGCGCTTCGCCCTGACACCCTAAAGGTCGTGAACCCCTATGTGCTTAACCTATGAATCCCTCTTTGAACACCATAGCGAAACAAGAATAATAACAGTAACCCTTCTGCTGCCAGAATACGTTATAGTAACCGTAGACTCCGACCCAACAGAGATACCCTTCAAAATGAATGGGGTAGAGCTAACCACACCCGCAGAAGTAAAGGCAACACCCGGCTCATACACATTCGTTTTTCCTAAGACCTTCCAAGGATTGAACTTTGTCGAATGGGAGGACAAAAGCACAGACCCCACAAGAAAAGTTGACCTTAAGGCAGACGCCAAACTCTTCGCCTCATACAAAAAGAAGGTAAACATACTGCCCTGGGTTGGAGCAGTTGTCGTATTGGAATTGTTGCCCTTAGCATTTACTAAGAGGAGATGACCATGTGCCTCCTCTATGAAACCTACAAACCCCAAACCGTGAAGATTGGAAACACAATCTACACTAAAGCCTACAACTTTGTGGGCGTTGAACACTTCGAGTATAACCTTGACAACCTCAAGTCAGAAATACAGGACAAAATAGATGAGGGAGGCTGGGACGTAACAATCACCAGCCTAAAGAAGATCCGAGCAACCCAATACGACTACATTATTGGTGAAGCGTGGTATCCTGCCGAATCACCCATCGCTCCCATTATCGTTGCAGCCATCTGCGCCGTAATAGTATGGGCATTAAAAGTTGCAGCCATCTCCATTGCTGCCTACATAGTCGTTAGAGTTCTTGAAATGTTCACCCCTAAAGCGCTCCATTGTTCATACTGTGGCGCTGAAGTTCCAGATGCGACATCACTTAAAGCCCACATCGCAACCGCACACCCTGACAAGCCCCAAGAGGTCTGCCCCTACTGTGGACTCCAATATATGACTCAAGACGAACTTGCGAAACACATCAAAGAATGTCCTCTTCGACCTTGGCATGAGAAGATTCCCTGGGACTACGTTGCCATTGGCGTAACGGTTATAATCCCAACCGCATACGTTATAGGACAAGTTCTCAAGAGGCGAGAATAATGAGCACCCTTCTATATGAGTGGCTAGACACCGTTGGAGGCTTCATCACAAGCCTAAACATCGAAAACCAGGGACACCACGCCAGAGTAGATCCTGGGCAACTCATCACAGTCAAGGGCACCATTGCAGCCCAAAACCCCGCTTGCCCTGGTGGAAGAGCACCCACAGACCAGATCCACATAGTCCTCCTCCTGGATAACATCTTCTGGAAATGCGTCTACGATGACGTTCCAGCAGGAAAACCGAATTTCACCAAGGCAGCCTTCAGTTTCAGAACCAACGCCCCCACAGAGCAGAAAGTCTACAAGATAAGGGCGGGATGGGGATACAATTGGCCGTGGCCCCAGGACACAGTTAATTGGCTCCTAGCCAACCCTGAAAGGCTAGAGGTCGTAGGATCGCTGACAGTAGGCCCGGCTCCCAAACTCGTATCATACCTGCCCCTAGCTCTAGCGATAGCTGCGCCAACCGTAACCGTTATAGGCTTGGCCACACTACCTAGAAGGGAGAGGAGATAACATGAGTAAGGGTAAGCGGATCTGCACCTTCAACAAGGTTATGACGCCAGAGGAAGCCGAAACCCTTAAACAATCCGAACAGTCTCTTGGTCAGAGCCTTCGGGAAGCCGACAGGCTTTATGAAGAACGTAAAAGGAGGAAGTAAGTTGCCCCTACTCTATGAATGGGAAGAACCCGTGTCTCCCCGCCCTAGCAGTTCAGTTGTTTACCCGACCCACCGAGGCGTAGAAGAGTATAGAAAACGAGGATTCTCACCAAGCCCTGATTGGACAAGTTTCGCCATAGGCTTAGGCATAGGCTTAGTCATAGGTCTACCCATAGGCAGAGAGATCCTCAAGGCAGGTCTACGCCTAACAGAACGGGAGATCCGGGAACGAATAGCGCGGGTCTAACGTGAATGCCCCCCATGCCCCCCATTCTAATCACCTGCTGCCCCTCCGATCCCCCAACCATCTACGGCTATTTTTACCTCCGTAGATTAGCTCACCTTCTCGCAGGATACAACAACAAAATTGTTTTTTTGAGAAGTGCCAACCTCAGAAACTTCGCCAAGGCCCTGATTAAATATGATCCTCGCCTAGTCATTATGAACGGGCACGGCGGAGCAAAAAGCATATCGGGATGCAACCAAGCAATCCTCGCCATAGAAGGCTACGACCCCGACCTTCAAAAGAACATAGCTAACGAAAACCCCCAATGGATGAAAGATCGCCTAGTCTACCTCTTCACCTGCAACACAGGAAAAGAGTTAGCCTCCCGTCTAGTGGAGGAAGGCGCCCTAGCCGTAGCTGCCTTCAAAAGAGATTTCATCTTCGTAAGCGAAGACGGAGAACCAGCCAAGGACATGAAAGCTCAACCCAGCTTCATGGCAGCCATCCAACTACCCATCATGCTGGCAGAAGGACACACCTTCAAAGAAGGTTGCCAAAGCGTAAAACAGGCTTTCGCCACTTTCCGAGACGAGGCTGAAGCCCAAGGAACAGAGGATGTCGCCAAGTATTTGAATTATAACCTGGAAAACTTTGTGTGTTACGGAAATCTGCGGGCAAAACTTTATTAACCTAAACGAACACAATAGCTTTTCACTCCAAAAGAACAACAAAAGGAGGTAGAGAAAAGAATGGCTTTTCAACCATACCAAATCTATAAGTCAGAACTCCCTCGGCTGAAGCCGGGTCACTTCATAAACATTGGCAGTAAATTCTATGAAGTCACGGCGGTGCGGAACAACAGACAACCCTTCGACTTCGCTACTGCTACTGAGGTGATTCTAAACTCATCAACAAGCTCAATCTATGAGGCGATGCACGGCGCGGTGGATATGGGACGAATAGTCCACCTTCACTATGTCGCCGTCATAAACGAAGCGCCAGACGTGCTCCTGAAGTGGGGAACCGAACCCCTCTTAAGCAAATGGCGAAACATTCAAATAGACAGTAACTCAGCAAACAGACAGACCCCCCTTGTGATAGATCGCTGGAGCTACGATAAAGAGATGCGAATATCCGTCACCCCAGCCGCCGCCGCAGCTCAAACCCTCTGGTTTGAAAACGTTGAATACGAAGTAGAAGTATGGGAAAAAACACCCCCGAAAAGATACCTTAAAATCCTGGCTAACGGCCACGCAGTATTCATGGAAGCGGGCTAAAATGAGCAAAAGGAGACTCCAATATCCAGGCGAAACAGCCATTCCTCCTGAAAGAATGGTTGAACGAGTGGAGCCTCCCCCCCTCTTTGAGCCTGTTCCCACATGGCCCGTAGACGTGGAATCCATAACTGAACTTGAAAAACTCATCAGGCCCATGAAGGCGCCAGAAGCCCCAAGACCAGGAAAGCCACCTGGCGAACTTGTGCCCGTCCTTGTTCAAGAGATCAAGAACAGCGAATACAGAAACCTAACCATTGACACCAGCATAGCCCGCACCAATGTAGCCCTGGGACTTCGAGACTTGGGCATAGTCGCCGACTCCTTGACGATCCTCGGCGTTGGAGGCGGTTTTCAGTATCGCATCAACAAGCCAACCAACGACTTAACCACCGCCGTATTAGGAATAACTGAAGATCAGTTTGAAATCCAAGAACTCTACATAACAAACGCAGCCGTAGCCGGAACAGCAATCATAAGAATATGCTGGAACCCGTTTCTCATACGTCTTAAACCTTAAAGGTGTCTAAATTGACCCTTCATTATCCTGCCGTTGGAGGCGCCACAGTAACAGACATAGCTGAAAAAGTTTGGACATTCCTTGATCTTATAGGACGGAAACTCACAAATCTTGATGATACAAGGGCTGCCCGCATAGACCAGATTACCGCTGCTAGGATGAGCGAGTTAGATCCTGCAAACATGCCCGGCGATATTGACGTCATTCTTGCGAGGCTGGACAATGCAACATTCGGGCTAAACGCTTTAAGAACACGCATTTTGGAAAGGCTTTCAAAAGCCGACTTTGACACGAAACTTCCAGACGCAAGAGCAGCTCTCATAGACCAGATCACCGCTGCTAGGATGAGCGAGTTAGACCCTGCAAACATACCGGGAGACATAGACCTTCTTCTTACGAGGCTTTCAGCGGTTAGGGCGACTTACTTGGATTACTTGAATACGAAACTTCCCTTAATGGAACTTGAACAGCCCTATGTGTCTACACCGTCTCAAGTGACTTTAAATACCACAGGATCAGATCAGAGCCTTGGAAGCAGAAACATAACGGTGGCCTTGCCAAGTGGGGCAACAAGGAGGAAAGCCATCGCCTTAGCCTTAATCATAGTCCGAAATGCAACTGATACAGAGCAGGATATAGATTTCAACCTTAAAGTGGCAGGTGCAACCATCTTTACCCAGGATGACGTTGTTACATTTACCGCTGCAAAAGGCACAACTGTAATTTCCATAACTCAGGACTGCACCACGCAGGTTACAGGTGATGGAGCCTTCGCTATTGAGGCTGAAGCGCAAATATCGGCAGCGCAGAACGTTACCTTCACGGTGGTTTACTTCCTCTTCGTTGAATACAGAATGAGTTGATGAGCTATGTCCCTTCTCAAAAAAATCCTTCTCTTGATTGGTGGAGGTAGCGGTGTGAAGGTTGTGGTGGTTCCTTCTGCGAACTCTTACTTTAATTTGGTTGGCACAGTTGACCTTCGTGAGCAGGGTGGCTACTTCAACAGGACTTAGGGTGATGGGCGTTGAGCGTTGACCTAAGATTCAGTAACGTTGACCCTCCTGCGCCTGAGCCTAAGAGGAGTATCTATAGTGATTTGGTGAACTTGCCTGACCCTGTGAGATTGGGGCTTACGGCGCGGATTTTTAACGCTGATATCGTAACCCTGTGGATGCGTGTTGATGCTTCGCTGGCAGGGTGGACTTTTACGACTTTTGACCTCGGCGGGCTTGGTGCTGGGTTGGATATGTATCGTAACTTGGACAATTTTGGTAGTCGTGCGAAGCCTGCTGCTGCCCTTTCTGAAACGATTGTTGTTCGGCTGCGTGCATACACGGATAGTGGCTACACGAGTTTGAAGTGGACGGTTGAGCGCAATATTGATGTTGTGTTCATTA
>Ga0315312_1001592_pt1 | contig 17285 bp, 11 predicted proteins | sample TDP7_MG_FD_203629 | JGI IMG/M metagenome (GOLD analysis project Ga0315312, IMG submission 203629) | Freshwater sediment microbial communities from Lake Towuti, South Sulawesi, Indonesia - TDP7 | ecosystem: Environmental > Aquatic > Freshwater > Lake > Sediment | place: Indonesia: South Sulawesi... | reverse complement strand
CATAATCGCAACTGAGGTTGAAAGGGTAAGACTCTCTCCAGAGGTTATCGAAGAACACGGAAGTGGGAAGTTGGAAGGAGAGGTAGGGGCGGGAATAGGTCTGGGTGGCAGCGAAGACCTCTATCAGGGTGAGGCGATGGATAGTGCCATCGTAGGCGAGTTTGGGATACTTATAGTCGGTGTTGGAATCTATCTCGGCCAGGAGGATGTTCTTCAGGGCTGACCAGGTGCCGACAGGGACTGAGCCGCCATCGCCATAGATACAGCTCCAGACGCCTCTTCGGTCGCTGCTATCTCGACCGCTGACGACAAAGTTCCAGTCTGACTGATAGGCAGCGCCAATGCCAGAGCAGATGGTGAGGGTGTTAGTCCAGGTAGAGGGGCTGCCCCAGCTGCCGGAAATTCTTTTAACGGCTTTGATAACATTGAGCTCCCAGTAGAAGAGGCAGACATCGCCATTGGGTTTCATGGCAGCCGACATGTGGTAAACGGCGTTAGTGGTGGTGATGATGGTCTGGATGCTGCTCCAGGATGCTCCATAGTCTGTGGACTCGATGTATTTGATGGTCTTGTAGTTGGTGTCGACCCAGAGGAGGATGACATTAGCTCCTGCGGAAGCAAGAGCAACACCGCCAGTGTAGCCGACTTCACCGATAAGGATCCACTGGGTGAAGTCTGAGCCTGGGCCAGGATTGACGACTCGCTGGCGATAGAGATAGGGTGGGTCGGGTGCTCTGGGATAGAGTCTAGCTCTGATGAGGCTGCCGTCTCCAGGGGAAGTGGCGGCGTGAAGGTAGTCGGTTTCAGAGCCTTGGTAGATTCTCTGGAAGTCAAGCCTGGCGGCGGCGCCAATCTTCTGGCGAAGCTCCACCTTGAGGTAAGGGGTTCGAGTGGCTTGCTTCTGGGCGGCAAGCAAAGTGGAAGATAGGGTTCTCATTTCACCACCACAAGTGGCCTAGGATTATGCCGAAGAAAAGGGTGCCAAGTAAGTAAAGCAAAGGATATTTGTGTTGGCTGTCACGGATGATGTCAGACCAAGGGCGACCACCAATTCGAGACCAGAGCTTTTGATAGAGGCGTTGGAGCATGATTACTTTTTGGCGTCAACGAATCCCTCAACGAGGATATAAAGAGCAAAGAGACCGCTGGATATAGCGGTAGTGAGCTGAGGATCGACATCATAGCCAAAGCACATAGCAAGATTGGTGATGACGCCAGCGACTGCCATCCAGAGCTTTCGGCTTTGTAATTTGTGTCTTATTTTGAGACCCCCTATAAAACTTTTGGTTCCATCTCAAGTTTCCTGGCAGGGTTTAAGGACCCCAGTCACTGGTCTTGCTGGCGGGCGTTGTTGCGGGGCAATAGAGCTGCCGGGAGCGGAGGCGACTCTTGAGGCGGCCCAGCTCTTTTTTGAAGTAGCGGAGCAGCTCCTCCCCCCTGACCCGGAACTGTTGTGGCGTTGCCTCTCCCCCCAGGGAAACCCGGTTGATGGCATAGGCTGCCCATTCAATGAGGGCATAGGCTTCAGCGCCAATAGCCACGATGTCCTCGTGCTGCGAAGGGATGGTAGAGGTGTCGGCATTAAGGGAATGGAGCTTGCCATAGAAGATGCGGGCGTTGCTGCCATCGGGGACTTCGCTGCCCAGAAGGGTAAGGATGTCCTGGTAGAGGGCAAAGCGCTGGTAATAGGGGGGGAACTTGTCGATAGGGTATTCCACCGCCAAGATGAGCACTCGGTCGGTGAGGCTACTGATGTCGATCTGGCGACTGCCGGCAGTGGTGGCCAGCTCGGTCTTCATCTCCCGAGGCAGGGCGTTAGAGAATTCCCTCAGGGCGTGGTCAATGTGGCGATCGAGTTCGTCATTAGACCAGCGGTAATTTTGGCTGTCTTCGTCTTTGAGGTCTCTTCTGACCCTTATCCTCATGTCTGACAGGTTCATCGGGCCTCCTCAGCAAAGGTTTAGCGGTGACCATGTAAGGGGCTCTTCGAGCCGGGGTTTGGCGTTGGATTTTCATAGGCCTCCTTCTGAGGTCAGGTCAGGGACTCGAAGAGTCTTGTCGACCTGACACTCACGTTGCTCCTTTAGTTGACCAGGTTAGCCGTCTGACCATGTTTTGGGGGTGGGGGAGGGGGGAGAGACGACCCCCCCTCCCACTATCATGACCCCGGTTGGTGGGGGTCATAATTCATTAAGTGACGGGTCTGACGCCGACGAGCTTAGCCAGCTTGACGGTGGAGAAGTTGGCCAGGGAGCAGTACCACTTCAGCCTGGTGCGAGTGGCGTCCTTGGTCTCCAGCTCCCCGATGCGTTCTACCTGGATGCCTTTATTCTGCAGTCCGCAGACGGCTCCCTCCCCGATCTGGAAGGCATAGATAGTGGAGCAGTCGTTGGAGGTGCCCACCGTCTTGGCATCGGAGATCCAGTCATGGATGTGCACCGGGATGCCATTGAAGAACTGCACCCAGTTGCCGAACTCGTCCTGGCCGAACTCCATGGATCCGAGCTGCCTCATGAGGTGAGTCAGGTCTCTCCTGGAGCGGCGGCTCATGAGAAGGAGCTCGGGCTTGCCACCTAGGACCTTATCGATCAGCTCATCGAGCTTGCGCAAGTCAAGGGCAGCTCCATTAGTCCCCATGGAGACGGTCTGCCCTGAGGTGCAGAGGACGTCAATACCCTCGAAGGTATTGGACGTGCCATCTCCATTGATGAAGGTGTCCTCGTACTTGTGCCGCATGGCTTTGGCCTTCAGCTCGATGACGGCGGCCTCGATGTCCTGGTAATTGGAGCGGGTCTGCTGGATATAGTTGTCCACATCGGCATCTCCGCCCAGGATGGTGAGGGTGGCAGTCTTCTGGGTGAAGGTGGGGGCGGACTCAGCCCAGGTATCTCCCACAGCATAGAAGGCGACGGTGGGCAGGGCGTTCTCCTGGTTATACTTGAGGGAGTTGCCCACCACGTCAATAAAAGGAAGCTTCTGGAGTATGGGGGAGTCCTTGATGATAATCTCCATGACGCCCTTTAAGAGGACGTCCTCAGAGAGCTTGGCGGCTTCAGCTAGGGTTAGGGCCATTGGTTAAACCTCCTTTATTCACCCTCGTACTACCCTCTCCCTCTGAGGGCGAGGGTGAGAGAATTTTGAATTCAAGATTATCGTCTCCTCAATCCATATTCTATCTTCTCTCTGGGAGACAGAACAGAGATATCAATGCCAGACCTGGCTGGAGCTCCAGCAGGAATACTTTCCTCCAGATGCTGGTGTACTCGCTCCACCACCTTCTGGGCTTCGAGGAAGGAGCTATTTATCTCCTCAATGGTATTGCCCTTCACCAGCTCCGGAGGTATCTCTGGGTGCTGCGCTAGCAGGTACTCACGGTACTTAGCCACTGCCACTCCAAGGTCTGACTGAAGCCCGCTGATCAGCCGCTCCTTCTCAGAGACAAGCTCCTGCTGATTTTTGATCTGTGCTCTCAGCTTATCATTGGCTGATTGGAGATCCCTGACCCTCTTCTCGTAGGGAACGAGGGACTGGGAACAGGGCCGACTGTCGGCCTTGTTGCTTTCTTCCTTGTTCCTTTGTTCCTCATTCCTACCATCAGGAATTCCTAGCTGCTGCCTGACCTGGTTGAGCACCCGATCGAAGGAGCCGCCGGCTGCTGGAGAGAAGACGATATCTGCTGAAATAACGTGGGTTATCTCCTGCACTTCAATAGTGTGGTCCGATTTTGCGCCTCTGATGCCGATATCAGCCGATATGCCGATGTCAGGCACGGGTAGCCCCTGTTCTCTATCCTGGATAATCTGCTCCACTAAGTGATAGAGGGTATCATCTGTAAAGCGGAGCTTAGCCTTAACACCCTCATCCCACCACGGGGAGAAGTACACCCCAGCTAGGTTGCGCACACTCTTGTTGAAGTGGTCACAAAAGGCGGCCGCTCCCTCCCAGAGGGGAAGACTCTTTTTCAGAGCTTCCTCAGAATAGCTGACCTGGACACCGCCTACCTTGACCTTGGCCGGTCCAGGCTTGATGATGGTCACCTCAATAACATGGTTAGCAACATGGAACAAAGAAGGACAGGGGTCTGGTTCCTCATTCCTGATGGCTATTTCTTCGTTCTTTGTCCCAGATTCGTCTTCCTTGGCTTTGGACATGAACCACTTTTCGGGTTTGTCCTTCTCCTGCATATCCTCTGGGGCAAGGATGATAAAGTAGCGCCCCTCCAGAATACCCTTCTCCCCGTCGAAGCGGAGGATGAACTCGGTCTCAGTGCGCTGCTCCAGGACGTAGTCGCCCCAATCGACTGCCTTAATATAGGCTTTGTGTCTCTTAGAGGGGTTGCCCTTCAGGCCGTGATAGTCAGCTCCCTCAGGGATTACCTTCACTTCGTGCTTACCATATTCCATCCACTCCATACCGCCATAGTAGGCTTTCTTGAAGGCTAGCAGCTTTCCCCCTTCCTGGAGGCGTTTTTTGAGCTCGATGGTGTCCCCCTCAGGGAGGGTAAAGCCAAACCAGCCATGGCGCTTGGTCAATCGCAGGTCATGGTGTGCTGCCTCCCCCCACCAGTGCCTCTGCAGGACAAACTCACCACGCATTCGGGCAGCGTGGAGGACTTCTTCCCAAAGAGAATGCCTGGCCAGCTGCCTCACCAAAGCCATGGTATCCGGTTCCTTCTTTTCGGTGCGTCTCTCTATTACTTTGGGGATAAGCCAAGAAGGCTGGTCATCTTTGATGGTGACCCGGTCTACGGAGACGCGAATAATGTCCCCCTCTGCTGCCTCCAGGGAGCTGGCAAAGGTCTTGCCTATCTCCACCAGACGGCCCTCTGGATCAAGGATGCCACAGGTATAAATAAGAGCACCCCTAGGGGTCTTTTCCACCTTCATTACCTGGGCATCAATCTCCCGTTGATTCTTGAATTTATACCACCGTTGGGCATGCTCCCGGGTATATTGGGATTCAATGTCCTTGACCACCGCACCCTCCTGGGACTCCACTTCCCTGATAGCCCTAACCAGCCCCTCTCCCCCATCAGCCTCAATATATTTCACCTGATGAACATGCTCGGTATCGGGGAAGTTTCTCTCCAACAAACCCTTTCTCTCCCTCAAAGGGAGGTCAACGGTGGTCTTATCCTTCAACCAGAGGATGTCGAAGGCCTTGACCTCGAAGAGTCTTATCGACCTTAGCCCCTTTTCATCCACCTCCCCTTCACCTCCATGAATCAGTGAGACGATAGCTTCATGGGGGAGAAGACGTCTTCCTGCGTATGCCACCAGCTCGCCATCAATAATAAAAGCTGTGGGTGAGAAGGAGAGGAATTCCTTGGAGATCTGAGGCAGCTTCTGCTGAATCTCATTGCCCTCATCAGTGAAGACCTTCAGTTGGTCTCCCTCCCGATGTGCCTGAATGCGTATGCCATCGTATTTGGGCTCAACGTAGAATTTGCCCTCCAGTTCCTTGAAGGCGTCGAGTTCAAAAAACTCGTTAGCTACTGCCCCTGACTTAGCCGGCTTTAGAGGTATGGTTGCCTCCATCAGCTTTACGGTCATCTCATCCTCCTTTAATGTGGGAGACCCCTCTGGGGTCGATTAATATCTATCGCTCCGACCTTGTCGGAGCTCACACTGAGACTCGCTTTAAGGTGAATCTCGGGACTGAAGCCACAGCGGGCAGTCACCCCATGGAGGAGGGAGAATCCACAATCGAGGAGCATATTTTCCAAGGTGGTCTGGTCAAAGCGATAATGATGTCCAGGAGCTCGACCTACCCCAGTGGTCAGGGCCAGGATTCCCCCAGGCTTGAGCACCCTGGCTGCTTCTCTGATAGCCAGGATAGGGGCCACCGAATGCTCCAGGGTGTGGTGAGACCAGACGATATCAAAAGATTCATTTTCAAAGTCCAACAGGTTCTGGTCCATCAGGTAGGCTTCCAGACCCTGCTGGCGACAGTGGCGGACCTCCTCTTCAGATGCTGAGATAGCTACCGGGCGAGCGCCAAGGGAGGAGAACATCCACATGGCGAAGCCATCCCCACAGCCCACATCAAGGATACGTTTCCCCTCCACCTCTCGAAGAGTCTTGTCGACCAGCCCCTTGATCCACCTCAAGGTGCTCTGCTCCATGAATTCGTCTCCGGGGAGCAGTGGTGACGGGGCATAGTCCCAGAGCAAAGCCCCACCAACCAAAAGTTTAGGTGGTCTGGCTTGATGTCCAATCTCCTCTTCAGCTACCAGATGAAGCCGGCGGGCAAGCTCCGGGGATAGGTTATGGGTAACCTTTTGGTGCGTCAGCGAAAGCTCGCTGTAAAGGAGATCAACATCGTTATCGGAGAAGCCTCTGTCAACCAGGCCCCCAATAAGGGTGGCGGGAACAGAGCACCTTAGCCCCTTTAGTTCACTAAGCACCTGCGCCAGATAGATCACCTGACCTCCTTCAATTTCCTCTCCTCCTCCAGCCATTGGTCGAACTCCATCTCCGGCTCAGCCACCCCCAGCTCCCTCATAGACCTCCTTCGGGAGTGGATGCCTGCTTCAATCATGGCTTGCTCCGATTGAGCCAGCCTGAGGTTGTCCTGAGGGAGGACTGTCCCCCAGATAATACGGGTCCTCAGCCCGAGGAAGTTCTGGCGGGTCTTCTGACTGAGAATACGCAAAATCATCTCGTTCCTCTTCTTATAGGCAGCTTCTCTAATCAGCCTCTTGCGGTGAACCTTCTGAAGGAGGGAATAAAGCTCCACTTGCAGGGCTACGCCGGAGAGGTCCCTTGGCGTGCCGCCAAAGGCAGCCCGGGGAGACTCTGAGATATCATGAAGGATGCGGTAGAGGATATCCATGTAGTCAATGTGCAGCTTGACCCCTCCCCCCTGAAGGAGGTCAAGGAGGTAAGCCTTGGCATCTTCAGGGATAGTCCACACCGCCCCCGGCTGGACAGCGATATCCTCGGCAGACTCGACATTCTCCAGGACAGCAATAGGGTTGCCAGAGAGCTCCAGGATGCGGGAGAGCTGTGACATAGCCCGATTAAGCTCCCGCTGTGGCTCCATGACCTGTGGGATGTCTGAGACGCCCCAGAACCTCTTTGGCTCCCTCAGATTGGGATAGATAACAAAAGGGATGAAACCATAGGGGTTACGCCGGGAAGAGCGGATTTGATCATCTATCCAAAGCGTGAAAGAGCTATCCGCCCAGTCTTCAATGATGGTGGCTTGCTTTGATTGAGGGGTGACACCATGGAGCATCTCTGTCTCTTCGGCGGAGAGGGTGTACCTTGAGGCTACCCGATATATTCGGGAGACATCGTCCCCAAGCCAGCGGCAGAAGAGCCCCTGCACATCCGGGGCAGTAATCCGAACCCTCTTCTCCCGGGAGTCCCAGATTACCTTATAGGCCGCATCACCCAGGATGGCGCAGTCTATCTCCGTATCGAAGTCCAAAAGCTCCAGATTGTTCTGCTGGTAGACTTCCCTCAGGGCCTGCTCTGCTCCCTCAGCCCTCTCCCTCTCCTTGAGAGTATCCTCTGCGGGCTCAACCACAAAGGAGACGCCGCTCATCAGGTAAGAGGTAATCTTGTCAATGAAAACCTTGGCGTAGTTGAAGGTCAGCCGCCTCTCACGGCGCCTCCCCCCCGATGAATCGGGGGGAATCCACTGGACACCATTATAAAAGTCCAGGTTCTCTCGGTAGGCCCTCAGCCGGTCGAGGTCTTTATTCTGCAGCAAGTGAGGCAAAGAGTTGTTCATTTGCCCCAAGTTAGCACATATGTTCTAATAATGTCAATCCCATTTTGTCGCCTTGATGACCACAGACCGGGCACTTCAGCTTTTCACCCTGCTTACTACTACCTTCTATAGCGCGATGGCCCTAGCCCCTTTCTTTGCCGGCAGTCCCACACATAGGGCAGGAGCTTTGTCCCCTGCCCAAGGGGGCGGTAATCGCAGACTTGGGGTGTCGCAGGGTCGGCAGTTACCCACTTTGCAGAAGAACAATCATCCGTCGTGACTTCTGTCACGACGCTACTTTGATAGGCGTAGCGTCGCCTCTCCTGAGGCGAGGAGTAATACCCATCGTCGCAACTTCTACCATATACGCCGGTACTCCCTCCCCTAGCGGGAGGGAGTTAGAGGGAGGGGGAATTTCACCCTCACCCTAACCCTCTCCCTTCAAGGGCAAGGGAATAAACTGCCCTCCCCTTTATGTGGGAAAGCCTTTTCAGGCTTGATAAGAAAGCTTCTGGCTTAAAACCATGCAGGGGGTGCATTTTAGTGAAAAATGGGTAATTGGAAGGTCGCAGGGGGCTTGACAAACGGAGAAAAGTGAGCCTAAGATTAAACAGCTAAAAAAGGAAGACACGAACCCTAAGTGGGCAGCCAATTAGCTTATCGAGGTTGTTTAATAATGCTACCTGTCATTGCGAGCGAAGCGAAGCAATCTCACTATTGCTTTCAGAGATTGCTTTGGCACTTCGTGCCTCGCAATGACATTAAACACCCTAGCTTATCAAACATTGACTTTTCAATGTAAATCTAGTATCGTATTAACTTCTAGATGCACTAAAGGCTGTCAAAAGGGGGTGGTATTATTATAAGGAAGGAAAACAAAAATCAGCGGCTAAATAATAACCAAAGGAGGTGCAAATGGGCAAGATTTTGAGGGTTGTTTCTCTGGTTGCCCTGAGTCTGGTGCTGGTGGCAACTGTTGCCCTTGTCAGCTGTGCTGAAGAAGAAAAGGCGGAGTTGATGGCACCTGACATGACGCTTTCCCAGTACCTGAAGGGCTCCACCGCCGACTTCGATGCTGGCGTCATTAATACCATGTCTGAGGGTGGTGGTGAGGGCGGAGCTAAAGCCATGATGCTCGCCATGACATTCCCTGAGCTAAAATGCAAGGAATATGCTAATTTGACCGCTGCGCAAAAGGAAGCGGTTGACCAGGCACTGGTGGCCTTCCTTGACAGTATAGAGGACAGCATAGCTGACGGTGAACCTTTGGAAACCAACCCCGCTTACACCACGCTTCATGAGCTGCAAGGCATGGCGTGGTTTGGCAGATGGGCTAGTTGGGGAAGAGATGTAGTAGACGCCTTCTACATGACCTGGCCCAATCCAACAGGCAGGGGAAGTGAATGCGAATTCAAGGACTGGATCACTCAATATGGGCTGGCGGATGTCACCGGTAATGACGCTTATGTCTGGGCAGGCGCTGGAGCAGGCAAGAAATACGCCGAACAGTCGGCGGCTGACCGAGCCACCATTGACGCTGACCTGGCACTTTTCGAGGAGACCATGCAGGAAGATGCAGACGCCGCCTATGCAGCTGCAGCAGCAGCAGGCGCAGCCGCAGGCGAAGCAGCCTTTATGGCAGAACTGGCAGCCAACTGGCCAGCAGCCCTGGCGGCAGCTACAGCAGCAGCCACGGCAGCAGGTGAGGCAGCAGGCGAAGCAGCATTTCAGACAGAGCTAGCAACGAACTGGCCGACTGCGGCGGCAGCAGCGGGAGCAGCAGCGGCGGCTGCAGGTGAAGCGGCTGCAGGTGCAGAGATACAGAAGCCGGAATGGTCAGCAGCGTTCGCTGCAGCGTATGCGGCAGGTTCGGCAGCCAATCCTGATCCGTTTTCAGCGGAGTTTCGAGCAGCGTTTACGGCAGAGCTAGAGGCAAATTGGCCAGAGGCTTACGCCGCAATGATGGCGGCAGCCACAGCAGCAGGTGAGCCGGCATTTATGGCAGAGCTGGCAACCAACTGGCCAGATGCACTATCAGCGGCCACAGCAGCAGCCACAGCGGCAGGTGAGGCAGCAGGTGAACAGGCCTTTCAGGGGACGCTGTATATGTCCTACCCAGATGCCCTCAATGCAGCAGTAGCTGCAGCCACAGCAGCTGGAATAGCGGCAGGTACACCAGCAATGATCGCGGCAGTTAAGGCGAGCGAGGCCTTCGCCGTGCTCAAGATGTTAGGAAAGCCGGCAGCCGATGGATGGAAGGCAGATGTAACAGCAACAGTGCCAGTGCACCCACGCCAGGCTTTCTATAGATGGATGGCCAAAGGGGCGGTCTCAGCAATGGCGGCTGCAGCACCCCTGATTCGGCTCAGCGTGGCTGAGTTCTCCATCAAGGTGACCAACCCCAACGAGTACTGGATCAGCCTGGACAGCCTTACCGTTAATGCCTCCATTGACGTCGACTGGTTTGGAACGGTAATCCCAGTTGATGTGGCCAAGGTAGTGCTGAATGAGAAGGTATGGGTGCCGCCTATGGAAGACGATGTAGAAGGGGAGGTAACTGTACGCCTTCTGGCACCAGTGAAGGTCTATGACGTCATCACCTGGGGGGTCATGGCGGGTTATGACTCAACCAAGGCCGGTGGGCTGGCCACCTTTGCCTTCGACAAGATACAGGCTGGCACAGCAGTCTGGGATATGACTATTGACGCAGTGATATCCGCCGAGACTGGCACTATAACCGAAAGCTATGACCTTCAGTGGCCGACTGCTTAATAAACAGGTTGGCTGATGCATCCGCATCACCGGTTATGATGCGGGTTGAGGCTTAAGTTGGGCTTAGCCAAGCTCTCGAAGGGGGACAATGTCCCCCTTCGAGGCATTGTATGAAGATTTTGGAGAGGTTAACAGTCAAACAATCCTACCCATATAGGCAGGGATTGCTTGAGCAAGGTGCCCTCGTAGCATAGAGGTGGAAAGAGATAGAAGATACCTTCCCTAAGCTTTTGTGGCGAAATTACCGCCAATGGGGCGATAGCAGGGTTGCTCTACGAAAAAAAGAGCTCGGCATCTGGAGGGAATACACCTGGAAAGACTGCTACCAAAAGGTGAAATCTCTCTCCCTGGGTCTAGCCAGCCTGGGAGTCGAAGTTGGAGACAGGATATCTATCCTGGGTGATGCTAACCCAGAATGGTTCTGGTTTGAGCTGGCCATCCAGGCATGTGGTGGAATGGTAGTCGGTCTACCTGCCGGTGGCTCGTTCCAGGAAGTGAAATACCTGGCAGAGCACTCCCAGTCCAAACTGGTGATAGCCCAAGACCAGGAGCAGGTTGACAAGCTACTAGAGATCAAAAACGACCTCCCTTCGCTGAAGAGGGTAATCTACTGGAATGAGAAAGGACTTCGCCAGTACGATGATCCCATCTTGATGAGCTTAACTGAACTAATGGCATCAGGCGAGGACTACCAGAAGAGCCATCCTGAACTCTTTGAGCAGAACTTAGCCCTCGGCAAGGGCGATGACATAGCTATAATATTGTATACTGCCGGGACTACCGGTTTGCCCAAGGGAGTGCCAACGAGCTACCGGTTTCTCCTTTCCTCCTTAGAAGCTGCAGTGGCTGCCAACCCCATCTACGAAAGCGATGAATATGTTTGTGTCACCAGCCCAGGGTGGTCCTTTGAACAGACTCTCGGCTTTGGTGCTTCTTTAATGATAGGTCAAAAGCTCAACTTCCCGGAGGAAGCAGACACAGCGCCAGAAGACCTGAGGGAGATTTCACCGCACACTCTGATTTACCCATCGAGATTATGGGAACTGGTTGCTTCAGTAATTAGGATGGGCATGGCTCATAGTACCTGGCTGAAGAGGACACTATATAACCGCAGCCTGCCTGTAGGCCGTAAGGCAGCTGACCAATCTCTTAGAGATGGGGGGAACCCCTTGGGGGGATTCTTCCTGGGCATGGCCAACTTAATGGCTAAGCTGATAGTATTTCGACCCTTAAGGGATAAGCATGGGCTTAATCGGGTGAGGGTGCCCTATACGGCTGGGGGGATGCTGGCTCCAGATATCCTGGAGTTATTTCAAGCTATGGGGGTCAATTTAAGGCAGATCTTCGGCTCAGTCGAGGGTGGCATAATCTCAGCTCACACCAAGAGTGATTTCAAACTCGAATCTGTAGGGGTAGTTGCCCCCAGCAAGTTAATAAGGATAGCCAATGATGGAGAGATCTTGATTCACCAGGAAGGGTGCGCCGAAGGCTATTTCCATGATCCCCAGGCTACTCAAAGAGTCTTCCATGGAGGCTGGTATCACTCTGGCGATGCCGGCTACCTTGAGGAGAGCGGGCACCTCATCTTTATCGATCGGCTGGCAGACATGCGGCAACTGGCTGACGGGACAAGGTTCTCGCCTCAATACATCGAGAGCCGATTGAAGTTCAGCCCCTACATAAAAGATGTCATTGTCATCGGAGGAGAGCAACGGGAGTTCATTGCCGCCATAGTAAGTCTTAACTTTGATAATGTGGCTCAGTGGGCTGATAGGCGAAAGATATACTACACCACCCTGACAGACCTCTCTCAAAAACCTGAGATAGGTGAGCTAGTAAGAAAGGAGGTAGAGGAGGTCAACCAGACCCTGCCACCCAGTTCCAGGGTTAGGGGCTTAGTTAACCTTCCCCAGGAATTTGACCTGGGAGAGGCTCCCACTGGACCGGCAAAATCAAGAAGAGCCTTGGTGGAGGAGCGCTACCGGGATTTGGTGGAGGCAATCTACCAGAACAAGGAGGAGCGGCTAATAAAAGCTCCATCGGTATATGGAGAGGAAAGGCCTGGGGTAGCCAGTGCCCAGATTAGACTGATTCGCCTCTAAGAAATGGATACTTTCCTAAGAGCTTTTACTGAAGGGATACTGCTGGGGGGAGTCTATGCTCTCATCGCCTTGGGCGTGGTGATGGTCTTCAAGGCGAGCAAGGTTTTCAACCTAGCCCACGGCGGGATATTGGTGTTTCTGGCCTACTTCACCTGGTGGTTGCTAGTTCCCAAAGGCCTCCCTCTCTGGCTTGCCTTGCTAATGCTCATCTTGGTTAGCATACTCTTTGGCCTGACTCTTGATCGCTTCATCTTCAGACCCTTGATTGGTCAGACTATGCTGGTAACCTTCATCATCACTCTAGTCCTGGGATTCACTGTTATTCCTGGTCTGGCCACGCTGTTCTGGGGAGGTAGTCCTCAGGTGATGCACGTCTTTCCCTCAGGGAGTATGACAGTCGGACCCGTCACCTTCTCTTACACCTTCCTCTTTTCCTTCATTATCGCCACAGCCTTGTTCTTGATTTTCGTCTTCTATTTCCGCTATACCAAGACGGGGTTGTTGATGAGATGTGTTTCTGAAGATAACCTTATCAGTCAAAGCCTAGGGATAAATGTAAAATGGATCTTCGCCTTATCCTGGGTGGTGGGCTGCTTGTCAGCCGCTATCGGTGCCATTCTTTTGGGGACAATGTTTGCCGTAAATAGCGAGCTGGGGGGGTTGGCCATTATTCATGCCTTACCGGTGGTGCTCCTTGGCGGGCTGGAATCCGTCCCCGGTGCTTTTATCGGGGCACTTTTTGTCGGCCTGGCCGAGACCTTTGCCGGTACCTACGTCGATCCCTACGTTAGCGGATTTAGGGAGCTAATGCCTTACATCCTTATGGTGCTTATCTTGATGCTCAGACCTCATGGTCTCTTCGGTCTAAAAAGGATAGAGAGGATCTAAGAGTGCTGCCCGGCGGGGTCTTTAACACTAAATATGAATCAGATGTAGCTATTCTGCGAACCAAGACCCAATGGTTCCTGCTCGCCCTAGGGGTGATATTTCTCTTCCTTCTTCCTCTATTTGCCCCTGACTACTGGCTGAGCCAGCTCACCAGTCTGGCGATAGTTATTGTGGCCGTCTTGGGACTGCATGTGCTGACCGGGCTATGTGGGCAAATTTCCATAGGTCATCGTGCCTTCGTGGGAGTAGGTGCCTATGCAGTGGCCATCCTGACCACTAGATATGAACCCTTCGGAGCCGGTTTGGCTTGGGTTTGGACTTGGCTTTGTTTGCCCATCTCTGCCCTTGCTGCTGGCTTGGTGGGGCTAATTTTTGGACTCCCTTGTTTCAAATTGAAGGGATTCTACCTGGCCATATCCACACTGGCTGCCAGTTATATCATCGTCTGGGTCTTTAAATATGAGGGGTTTTCCTCAGTCACCGGCGGCTTTATCGGCCTACCTCTGGATCCCCTATACATAGGGGGGACATCAGAGGAGCCTTTCATAGACTTAAGCAGTCGCAGTGCTTTCTACTGTCTAGCCGTGGCGGTGATGATTTTAGCCGCCTTCCTTGCCAAGAACCTCCAGAGGACATCAGTCGGCAGGGCTTTTGTGGCTATCAGAGACAATGAGTTAGCCGCTGAGGTCAGTGGCATCAGTATATTTCGTTACAAAATGATGGCCTTTTTCATCGGCTGCCTCTTTGCTGGGGTAGCCGGCTGGCTCTGGGCCAATTCTCAACTGAGGGTTAATCCAAATCAATTCAGCCTTTTGGATTCTATATGGTATGTCGGCATGTTAATAATCGGCGGCTGGGGGAGCACCAGTGGGGTCTTCTTTGGAGCTACTTTCCTCAAGCTCCTGGAGATCGGAATGACCGATTACATCACCCCATGGTTAGGAGATATGTTGCCTTCTATAAAGCTTCAAGTTCATGTCGCCACGAACATTGTACAGGGCTTGGTAATCATCCTCTTCATGATGCTGGCACCGAGGGGGCTATATTACCTCTGGGAAAGGCTCAAGATCTATTACAGACTTCACCCCTATGCCTATTGGGCAAGGTAAGAGCGGTGACTCCACCTAGGAAACGGGGATGCCTTAACCAAGCCCATCTGACCACAAAAAGCTAATTGAGCCAATCATAGACCAAGCTGGCAACATTAATGCGTAAAATTGAAGCTAAAATCAAAATCGAATAGCCTCAAGCAGGATAGAGAGAAACCAAGAGGAGTAACAAGGTGGAGAACGAAAGGAGGCGAGAATTATGATACCAGTCAATATCAAAGTGTTGGGCATCTCCGGCACCCCCATAAAGGGGGGCAACTGTGATACCATGGTGCAGGAAGCGCTAAAGGTAGCGGCACAAGTGCCCGGGGTGGAGACGGAGTTCATCACCTTGGCCGATAAACAAATCGCCATGTGCCGGCACTGCCAGTGGTGCATCGAAAACAGAGCGCCCTGTAAGGTAAAGGATGATGCCCATATGATATTTGACAAGATGATAGAGAGCGATGGCCTAATCCTGGGTTCGCCGGTATGGAATGTTAGCGCTGCCCCAATTTGGCCCACCCTAATTTCCAGATGGAGGTATCACCAATTCTTCACCTACAATTTTAGGAACAAGGTTTCCGGTTTACTCACTGTGGGATTTCTGGGCATGGGGATGGAACGCGCCTTAGAAGACCTGGAAGTTGTTGGCAGAGGTGCAGGGTTTGTCGTCGCCAGAGGTTGGGCTGTGGCCAGCACAGCCGCTTTTGGACAGAGGCCAATGTATCTGGAGCACGGTGTTCTGGATGACAAGTTTGGCATGAGGCGAGTGGCAGATGTGGCCCTCAAAGTGGTGGAGATCACCAGAATGATCAAATATGCCACGGAAGCCGGGGTCACCATGCCTGAGGAATACAAACGCACCTTCAGAGGAGTGCACCTGAAAGAGAAGGAGAAAAAGGTCTTTGTTGACGGCGTTTGGAGAGATAAGGAGGAAACCCAGCAGACCTAATGTCTGGAGACCGGCTTATGAAAACAAGAATAACAGACTTACTGGGAATACGATATCCTATTATCCAGGCACCAGCCAACTTCGTGGGGGTCCCCCGGTTGGTAGCCTCAGTTTCCAATGCTGGTGGCTTCGGAATTTTGGCCTCAGGTAGCCGGCTTGCCCCTGAAGAGCTGCGAGAGGACATCAGGCTCATTAGAGAGCAGACCGATAAGCCTTTTGGGGTGAACCTCATAGCCGGCACCCCCGGATACGAAAGAATGGCTCAAGTTTTCATAGAGGAGAAGGTGTCACTAATTTGTCACTCCAGAGGCAATCCCAAGTGGCTCATTGAGGCAACCAAAGGCTACGGCATTAAGATTATGGCCATGGTTGGGTCTCTCCGACATGCGACCAGGGCGGAGGAAGACGGGGCTGACATCCTTATTGCCCAAGGCCTGGAGGCAGGCGGTCATGTAGGTTACGTTAGTACTATGGTTTCAGTGCCACTGATTGCCAGCAAGGTCAAAATTCCTGTGGTAGCTGCCGGCGGTTTCTGTGACGGCGCAGGTCTCCTGGCAGCTCTGGCCCTAGGGGCTGAGGGCATTGCTATGGGTACCAGATTCGCCATCACTCAGGAGAGCCCAATCCCCCCCAATATTAAACAACGCTATCTGGAGGCCAGCGAAGCCGATACCCTAGTCACCCCGGCTATTACCGGGACACGCCTGAGGGTGATCAAGAACAAATTCGCCGAGATGCTAGAGGAAGAGGGACAAAAGCTATCCTTGAGAGAAAGGATATCAGCCGCCCTGGAAACCAAAAAAATGTTAGGGGTATCCTGGTGGCAGTTCCTTCGCGGCGGCTGGAGTATGAAGAAGCAATACGAGGCTTCCATTGCAGAGTTAGGGCACCTAGCCGCCGGTGGTGTGCGTATAGCCAAAGCCATGATAGAGGGCGATGCAGATTTCGGGGTCCTCATCAGCGGGCAGGTTTGCGGCAGAATAGACGACATACCCAGCGTCCAAGAGGTAATTGAGCGAACCGTTGCCGAAGCTCACACTATCCTGGAGTCAGTAAGAGGGAAAATGCTCGCCGATAAAGAGATTGATTAGTAACGCTTCATCTTGTATCCAAGGTAAAATGAGCGCCAGAAACAAGAATTTGAATTAATAACAAATCTCTGATAAAAAGGCTAGAAAAATCCTTATAAAACTCTAATAAATTCCCTCCTCATTTTTATGTTTCCTTTATAGTTTTGGGAGTACGATAACGCAAAAGGCAATGGTGTGTTGGATTGACAAAAGGAAGAGTGTGCCCTATACTCGACCAAATACCCAGTGCGGTAACTAATCAATAAAAACTCCTTCCAGAAGTGAAAAGAAGGAAAAGGTCGATGCAAAACTTGTAGTATCCTCTTACAGGAGGAGAAATGAGCCAGGGGAAAATAGCTATAACCTGCTTTATGGTCTTGGCTTTAGTTGCCACACTCTGCTTCAGTTGCGCCAAGGAAAAAGAGAAAAAGGTGACCATCATCATAGGCAACCTGACAGACCTGACAGGTGTAGCGGCGTCTGTCTTGGTGCCCATTCAATTGAGCCTGGACGCTCTCGTTAAGTATATCAACGAGGAAGAGCTTATCCCCGGGGTAGAGCTGAAAACAATCCGCTATGATACAAGGTACGACCCTGCCAGGGTTGTCCCCGGCTATGAGTGGTTGAGAGAGCGGGGGGCAAAGGTAATTTATACTGAAATGGCTGACATCGCAGAATTATTACCATACTT
>Ga0315312_1001591_pt1 | contig 17292 bp, 25 predicted proteins | sample TDP7_MG_FD_203629 | JGI IMG/M metagenome (GOLD analysis project Ga0315312, IMG submission 203629) | Freshwater sediment microbial communities from Lake Towuti, South Sulawesi, Indonesia - TDP7 | ecosystem: Environmental > Aquatic > Freshwater > Lake > Sediment | place: Indonesia: South Sulawesi... | reverse complement strand
GAGGCTGGCTTTGAAGAGGTCTCTAAGCATGGCAGTCCAATAGAGTACACATTGAGTTTCCGCCTAGCTTAGCTCATATTAAGCTCCGCCGCTAACCCAAGGCGGGAGGATGCAAGCTTCAAGGCCATGTACGCGAGCCTATGGAGAACCAAGAGAACCCAGGAGCTTCTGGAAAGGATTAAGGACGCATTTGGAAGGGTTGAGGGCCTGTCTGCAGGGCCAGGAGCGTCTTAGATTATGTTGCCTTCTATGATGTTTTCCTTTGGAACACCTAGTTCCTTAGATAACCAATGCTTCGCCGTAGCAGGATTAACGTGATAACTTAATTGAAATAGGCGTTCACCTTCAGACAGGTTAAAGGTGGAACCCCTTACGGTGGCTTCTAGCCCACATTTAAGTCGCTTCTCAAAGATTAAGGAGAGATTGTCTGGACCGTTAAAGGATATTTTCTCAACCGCAAACTGTTTCGATTCATCCCCAACCTGAAAACTAACCTCTGGAAGGGTCTCAGAATATTTGAAAACAACTCCGTTAGACAGGGAACTCACGGTGAAGACCTTCTCCTTAACCTGGAAGGCCACCATCCGCGCCTTTCTACTTCGGTCTTTAAATTCGGTCCATTCCGTGCAATCTATTAGGGTTAAGGGTTTTGTCACATCAGCCTGTGAAGGTGCAATCAACGGATTTGCAGTATTGGAAAATAAGAATTGGGCTAGGGTTTCGTTTAGGCTTGAAATTTTATTCTCAAGGGAGTGGAGGTTGTTAATCATCCCTTCAAGCCTGTCGGCAAGACCTTCCAAGCTCTCCTCATGCTCCTTCAATATGTTAATGATTAGGTCAAGGACATCCATCTTCTCCTGAAACTCTGAGCTAGGGCACATAAAGCTACCAACCGCTCCCATATTATACGCTGTATAGAATCAAGCCATTGCCCTTTTAAGCTGAGTGAAAAAAAGTTATAGAAGAAGGTTATGGAGTTTAAGCCCATCCTCCGAGCGTCAGCCTTTTACGACAAAACCTTTAACACCTGCTCATAGTACCTGGGGCCGTAGGTTAAAGTAATCTGATGAAAAGCCCCCTTAGAAGTAATCACTTGTTCCAGATTCCCTTCCACATAAACCTCCTCGTCCCTTTTGGCTTGCATCCTAAATTCTTCAAGGTAGGAAATAACTCGCTGAGTATCCCAGACCCGCGGTCCCTCCAGGAGTTTCATAATTTCAATTTGGTAAATTGAAGGAATAAAGGGCGCATCATAATCCTCGGTTATGCGGGCAAGGGCCTTAATCCATCCCTTTTTCATAATCCTAGCGTCTGGGCTGTATTCATTGCAAATTTCATCCCAACCCTTTACAGGCTCAAACTCCGTTTTAATGACCCTTCCGCTCTCCTCGTCGGCAAAAAGGGCGTAAATCATCTTCCTCCTCTGATGCCAAAGATACTCCTTAGGGCTGTAATTCAAAATTCGCCAAGGCTTACCCTTAATTGCGTCTTCACTAGCGAACTCATTTTGTAGGGGACTGCCTCCCCGGTAAAGTTCCCCTAAAGTCTCAGAAAGCCTGTCTAGTTTTGTCCTGCCGTAAATGGTAAAGTCGAGGTCTGAAAATTTTGGGTGGTAAAAACCGTGGAGAAGGGAACCAAAAACGCCGAAAGCCCCTTCTGAAAGCCCCGATCTATCCGCAACTGTCTTAAACACTTTATGTAATGCATTGAGAAGCAAGTCTTTGGGCGGTTTTACCATTAATTGGGCAAATCGTTCATCGGGCTTCCGCGTTTTCCCAATGTATAATTTGTGAACCCCTACAAGGCGCTCCTGTAAAGGTTCGTAAAAAATGGTGTAACGTGGATACTTTTCTCTAGCAAACCGCAAGCCTTCATCTCCATAGAACTTATAGTAAACCTTCGATCCTTTAACTCGGAGGGCTCGGGGGTCATGGGACCTGAATAGGGTGGAAGGGGCGTATTCGACATCGCAAACGTAGGCTTCGGGCGGGTGGAAATAGCCGTAAACCCGAAAAATCAGCCCTTCCTCCGTGATTATGGCGTCCCGATCCCTCAGCCTCAAAGGAGTCAAGCCCCACTCCCCCATAATCCTCTTTTTCTGCCTTGAAATCCTTAACGAAGGAATACCCTATAATTAAATTTATAAAATGCCCTTTCTAAGCATTAACCCGGCAGATTTATTTGAAAACTAACGGACTAAAGGTTAATTATTATGGACGTAAAATTCTTGGTAAAAATGGGGTGTATGAGGTGAACGGGGAAAACAGTTTGAAACGTATTTGTGATTACCAGAGGGAGTTTGATAGAAAATGGAAAATGGATTTAGAAAAAGAATATTACGTGAAGATGAAACTTAATGAAGCGAGGTTTCTCAAGGAAAGGTAACTTTTTCAAGTTTTATCATTTTCTGCGGGAATCTAAACTTTTTTATTCTTGATAAGTTTCATTATTTTGGACACTCAAGGAGGAGACTTGGTGAAGATCGTAGGCGGCCCAAGTTCCATGGAATTGGCCCATAAAATCAGCCAAACCTTAAACTTTCCCTTAGTATCGACCGGGACTAAGCGTTTCCCAGACGGGGAGTTTTACTTTAAGTTTGAGGAGGAAATCGTCGGGGAGGACCTGGTCCTCGTTCAGAGCCTTTACCCGCCCCAGGATGAGCATCTCTTGGAACTTTTCCTTATGGTTCATACGGCCAAGGATTTGGGGGCCAAGTCCATAACGGTTTTCGCTCCGTACCTGGCCTATAGCCGGCAGGATGAACGCTACTTAAACGGAGAAGCCATTAGTTCCCTCATGGTGGCCGACCTTCTTAAGGAACTGGGCGCAGGCGCCCTCTACACCGTGGATGTCCACAACGAAAGGGTCCTCAAAGGCTATAGAATCCCCGCCTTTAACCTAACGGCTTCCGGCGAACTCACAAAATACTTTGCCGTGAAGGACTTAAGGAACCCTCTGGTGGTGGCCCCAGACGATGAGGAGGCCGCCATAGCGCGGGTCAAGAACGGGGCTGGCGCCATCAACGCAAACTATGACTATTTCAAGAAGGAGAGGGACAGGCACACAGGCGAAATCGTCACCTTTGAAAAGAAAATGAACGTAAAGGGAAGGGACTCGATCATCATTGACGACATCATCAGCACAGGGAAGACCACCGCCAACGCGGTTAGAGCCCTCAAAAGGCAGGAAGCCCGAAGGGTCTTCGTCGGCGTAACCCACATCCTCCCCCTCGGAAAGGCCTTAGACCTCATTAAAGAGACGGGGGCAGACGAGGTGGTTGGAACCGACTCCACCCCCAGCGAAGTGGCCAAAGTCTCCGTCGCCCCAATCTTCTCGAAGGCTCTAAAAGGGTTCTCTTAAATGACACCCATTTTGATTCCATAAAAGAAATAAAACGGATATGGGTATAGAGTCTAAATTTGAGGCGAAGACTTTGAGCCGCTTTAGAAAATCCCTTGACGAAATTACCGTCCACTTGGACAAGGCGAAAGAAGACTTTGAAGGAGAAAAAATGGACGCTTTGGTGAAAGTGCTTCTTTCCTCCCGCCGAATCTTCGTTTACGGTGCTGGTCGTTCTGGGCTTGTGGGGCGGATGTTCACTCAGCGCCTAATGCATTTGAACTTGAACGCCTATTTTGTTGGAGAAACCTTGACGCCGGCCCTGGAAGCCCAGGATGTGCTTGTTGCCATATCGGGCTCGGGCCAGACCACCTCCACCCTGGCGTTGACTGGGGCCGCCAAGGAAAGGGGCGCCAAAATAGTTGTTTTAACGGCTCACATTAACTCTCCCTTGGCCACGGGGGCCGATTTGATTATTTCAGTTAAGGGGAAGACGAAGCTCGCGGAGTATGAGTCCTATGCGCCCTTTACCACCCTCTTCGACATCACCTGCCTCGCCTACTTGGACAGCCTAGCCTCCGAACTCATGGGCCGCCTAAGCCTCACAGACAGGGACATAGAGAGGAAACATGCCACCGTGGAGTGAGGAGCTGATAACATGCCAGCCCTAGACGTGGTCGGCCTGGGCGAAGTCGTCATAGACCTCATCGCCTCCATTCCCAGATTTCCAGAACCAGACGAAAAGATTTTCGCCACGAAATACGAGAAGCACCCCGGCGGGGTCACCGCCAACTTCTGCGTAGCCCTCTCAAGGCTGGGAGCAAAATCAGGCTTCATAGGCGGCGTGGGCGAAGACGCAGACGGAACCTACCTCCGGGACGTCTTTAAACGGGAGGGGGTGGACGCAAGCCGCCTAGTAACTAGGAAGAATGCCCTGACGCCCCTCAACTTCGTGACGGTAACCCCGGACGGCCAGAAGACCATATTCCAGTCGCCCTACATGCTGACCGTCTTCCCCCGACCTGAAGAACTAGACTTGAACTATATAGCTGACGCCAGGATTCTCCACACCACGGCCCTAAGGGTGGACACCGCGGAAAGGGCCCTAAAACATGCCAAGAAGGAGGGCTTAACAACATCCTTCGACCTGGAGAAGCACGTGGCCGTCTACGGCTTAGAGAAATTGGCACCCCTAATCAAACTAACAGACATCCTCCTTCCCAACAAGATGGGGGCCCTAACCCTCACAGGAACCCAGAGCCTAAAAGAAGCCGCCGAAAAACTCCTAGCCCTAGGGCCCAAAACCGTGGTCATAACCCTAGGCGAAAAGGGATGCCTCATCAAAACAAAAAAGGAGACCCTGGAGGTTTCAGCCTTTAAGGTAAAGGCTGTGGACGCCACGGGAGCCGGTGACGCCTTCAACGCCGGTCTCATCACAGGAATCCTAAACCAATGGGACCTACGCAAAGCGGCCACCTTCGCCCACGCCGTGGCCGCCATAAAAATAACCCACACAGGAGCCCAGGCAGGGCTTCCGACCCGAAAAGAAGTCGAAAGATTTCTCGAAGGCTAAAAGGGATAGTGGTTCAAAATCCATGTCAAGTGCTCTTATATTACGGGTCCCTTAGCTTAATGACCTTTTTCTTCCAGTCTATGAGCAGGCCTAAGTGGTGGAGAACGTCGCGACCCAATAGGACAGCTTCTACGTCATCCCTTATGTCTACGGCTGTCACTACCTCTGTACCCTTGACGATGAAGACTGCGGCATATAGTGCCCTCACCTCTGGCTTTCCGCCGATACCCATGATTTCAGCGAGGGTTACAGGTTGCCTACAAAGCTTCAGCCTTTCATCGATGTCCATTGTTACGATCGTTACATCGCTTCCGGTGTCTATGTAACCCTTGACTATGACATTCTTCGTTTTCGGCAGATTGTAGACATTGACTAAACACCAGGGGAATGGAGGATAGTAGGTTTCATCTATTCCTGTAGAGCTTTCGCTCAACCTTTTGTTCCTCACCAACCTTGGTTACATAAAATATTTCTCCGCCAGTAAGCTCATAAGCCCTCTTGACTACTTCACCGAACTCATCACCTTGAACCACTACCTCACCATTGCATATTGCAACCCATTTACCCTTAAACTTCTCCAGAAGCTCTGTCCTTATCCTTCCATAGGCTTCCTTTTCCCTTAATAGCCTCTCCATAAACATTCACACTCGTTCAAATAGGAAACAAAAGTATTATAAAAACATATACATAAGCCTTTGAAAGGGAAGTGAAGCCATGTCAGGCAGGTTTTCCAGCATCGCAAAAGCGTTAGTTCGATCAGGAGCGTTAAAGTTTGGAACCTTCAAGATTAAGTCTGGAGTTATGAGCCCCTATTACATTGACCTAACGTGGTTGCTCTCTTCGCCGGAAGATTTTATGTGTGTAGTAGACGCCGTTGTGGAAAAGATCAGAGATATTTTGTCCTCCAGAAGAGTGGATAAGCTCGCTTCCATTGAGTTAAAGGGCGCCTTGCTTTTGCCCAGTATTGCCAACAGACTGAATTTGCCCTGTCTAGTGGTGAGAAAGGAAGAGAAGAAGTATGGTGTAACTGGCAGAATCGCGGGAGGCACTGTAGAGAAGGGAGACTGTATCCTTTTCTTTGATGACGTGGTGTCAAGTGCGGATTCGAAGATTGAGGGAATAAGGCCCCTCGAAGAGCTGGGAGGCGGGGTCGAAATGGTTCTAGTCGTCGTAGACAGAGAACAGGGAGGCAGAGAAAAACTTGAAGGACTAGGCTATGAATTCCACGCTTTGGCGACAATCTCCGAAATCGCCGAAAGCCTCCTCCATTCTAAGTGCATCACAGAGGAAAACGCGAGGCAAATTTTAGACTACATAAAAGGGTGAAACTATGATTGCTATGAATTGTAAAAATCTTGGACATACATATGAAAAGTCAAGAAGAACCTTTATACAAGGTCTTTAAGTAATGAAAGTTCAAGGGTTATTTATGATAATAGATATCCATACTCATCCTTGGAATAGTGAGCTTCCAAAGGAAAAGCCGGTTCTATCACGTCCAGCTACCAAGGACATTCAAAAGTTTGTTGATTTCTCAGATCGGCTCGTTGGCAATATGGACCGATTGGGAATTGATGTTTCCGTAGTAGTCAGTAGCATAGATCTTTCGGATGAGCTCCTAGCAAAGATGATACAAAAACACTCAGATCGCCTAATCGGCTTCACATATGGGTTCCCTAGCTTAAATCCGGAACTTATAGAAAGGGAGTTGGAAGCTTTGGATCGAGGAATCAAAGATTTTGGGTTCAAAGGAATAAAGTTGTTACCTTTATTCCAAGCATTACCATTCGATTCGCCCGCCCTGAGACCTATTCTTGAGAAGGCTGATGAACTCAGAGTTCCTGTCATGCTCGACTGCTGGCCCATTTATAGATTTGATTCCGTCACAAGTGACCCCCGCTTTCAAGGTCTAAAGGCCTATGAAGGAATAACTAGCGACTATCACAATCTAATTAGATTTACATCGAGCAGTCTATTAGACAGCTTGTCAAACTTAACGATTATTGCTGCCCATTGTGGTGGAGGAGCTTTCCTGTTTCCAGACGCAATAGGCGAAAAGAAGATGAGGCAGATCTATTTCGACACGGCTGGCATTCATTCAAAATATGGCCTCAGACGCATACGAATGGCCGTTGATCTAATTGGTGCTGAGAAGATTCTGTTCGGAAGCGATGATTGGATAGAAGATTGTCATTGTACCCAAGAAGTTATGTTGAATGCAATAAAGCAGTTGGGTCTCAGTGGAGAAGAGGAGAGAAAAATATTGGGAGAAAACGCAACTAAAATATTGAATTTATAATAGAGCCTATTTTTGGCCTAAAGCAGTATAAATTACGACTTGAATTTGAAACATCTTGTACAGATTCTGTACCAACCGCGGTCAAACATCTGTAAGAAATCCTAATAAGCTCAATTAATCATTGGTTTTTTGGGTTACTCGAAAATGTCGAAGATTAAGGGGGTCTTTTTTGACCTTTTCGGGACGCTGGTTTACGGGACCCACGAAGCCTTTGACGCCCTCGTTAAAGAGGTTGAAATAAGGTGTAATGTGGAGAATTTCTGGGAAGCCTTTCGTAAAGAGATGGGGGAATTTTACTCGAAGGGTATAATGGACGCGAAGTTTCAAAGGCTCCACGATGTTTATGAAGGAATTGTAGAAAGGGCTCTCGCCAAGTGCGCTAGGAAAATAGGTTCTAGGGAAACGCGGTCCTTGGTCGAATTCTTTTTCTCCAAGGTTGTGGAGACCCCTACGCGCCCGGAGGCCGTTGAGGTGTTAAAGAAACTTAGGGAAAGGGGACTTATTGTAGGCGTTATCTCCAACGTGGACACCCAGACCCTTTACCGAGTGCTTAAGGGGGGAAATCTGTTAAATCTCCTAGACGTTATCGTCTCCTCCGAGGAGGCTGGAGCTTATAAGCCAAGTCCCGTACCCTTTAGGGAAGCCCTGAACAGAGCAAGGGTCACCGCCCATCAGGCCGTACACATTGGTGACCGCGCCAGAGACTTTATAGGCGCTAAAGGGGTCGGTATGACAACCGTGCTCATAGGAGATGAGTCGGACCGAGAGACGACTTCTGTACCAGATTACGTGGTGACAACCTTAAAGGAGGCTTATGAGCTAATAATCAATACGCTCTCCTAATTGTTAAAACTTTTCAATAATTGCCTCGTCCGATTTTCCCTGTATTTTTTGGTTAGAATTTGCATCTATTGAAAATGTCCTTTAGGTATTTCTCAATAACGCTTCTTCCGACCCATCCCATGGGCAGGTCTTGGAGTTCATCTCGGGAGAACCAACTTATCTGTGAATGCTCACCCTTATTTGTTATTTCACCTCTCCAGTTCCTCACTAGGAAGAAGTGTGATTGAAGCTTGTATCGTGAAGGCTGGTCTTCAACCATGGTCTCGATAACGGTTAGAGGTTCAGGATTCACGATTTCTATTCCGAGCTCTTCATATAATTCCCGCGTCAAAGCCTGTAGAGGCGTTTCATTAGGCTCCACAAAGCCGCCGAAGATGCACCACAGTCCATGAAACGGTCCCTTCTTCAGCCTTCTTCCCAAGAGGATTTTTCCTTTCTTAAGAACTATGGCACGCACTCCCGTTCGCATGATTACCTCTCCCTTTCCCCTTGGGATGTGAAGTATATTTGTTCTATATGAACGTGTCTGTGGAGACTATTTCTTCTAGGCTCTTTCTGGGTCCTGGTTCGGTGAAGGCTTCGCCACTTGAGTAGCCTAGGGGTGTGATGGCCACTACATTGAATTCTTCGGGGACGTTCAGCAGTTTCTTGACGGCTTCGTTTTGAAAGGCTCCTATCCAGCAGGTTCCTAGGCCTTCGGCCCGCGCCGCCAAGACCAGATGCGTAAAGGCTATGGTCACGTCCACCAGCATGCTCATATCCCCCATGTAACCCCCACGATCGTAGTGGATGTTGCTTCCGCAGGCCACGACCACTAGGGGCGCCTCGGCAATAAAATCCTGGTTGTTGCAGGCGGAAACCATTTTTTGCTTTAAAGCTTCGTCTTGGACCATTATGAATTTCCAGGGTTGGCGGTTTGACCCTGAAGGGGCTATCCGAACGGCTTCTAGGACTCTGTTCAAAACCTCCTTGGGGATGGGGTTCGGCCTATAGGAGCGCACGCTCCTCCTGGTGCGCGCCACCTCATAAAAATCCATTTTTCCGCATCCTCCGTCTTTATGATACCTTAAAGGACAATTAGTTTTAATCCTTCTTATGTTAAAGCTACCTCATAATTTCATGGGATAAACCATTAAAGTAGTAACAATCATTGGTTTAATACGACGTAGGGGTTTCAAAGTGGTCAGGATCCAAAATAAAAGGGAACTGGTAGGAAATGCGAGGTCGCCCTTGGATAGAAAGGCTAGGAAACTGGCGTTAAACGCCCTAGAGGCGGCCCTAGAAGCCGCAGACCCAAGGGTCATTATCAAATCTAAGGTTCAGTTAAGGGGGAACCTGCTCCAAATGGGGGAGCAAACCTTCAACCTAGGGGACTTCAAAAACATCTATGTGGTGGGTGGTGGAAAGGCTAGTGGCGCCATGGCCGAGGCCCTCGAAGAAGTTATAGGAGACCACATAACCGATGGAACCGTAAACATTCTCCACGGAACCAGCCGCCAGTTTAAAACCCAAAGGATCAGGCTCCATGAGGCGGGCCACCCTGTTCCAGACGAAGCAGGCGTGGAGGGAACCCAAAGAATTCTAGACATGGCCGACCGCGCCGACGAAAAGGACCTGCTTATCTGCCTAATCTCCGGCGGAGGCTCAAGCCTCATGCCCCGCCCCCGCGGCGAGGTAACCCTACCCGACAAGAGGAGGATCACCGAAGCCCTCCTAAAGTCTGGCGCCACCATCAATGAATTCAACACGGTTCGAAAGCACATCTCAGACTTTAAGGGCGGATGGCTGGCGAAGAGGGCCTACCCCGCCACCGTCGTAAGCCTCCTCCTGTCTGATGTGGTGGGTGACCCCCTGGATGTTATAGCCTCGGGGCCAACGGTTCCGGACACTACAACGTTTCGAGACGCCATTTGGGTCCTGAAAAAGTATGGACTGTGGGATCAAGCCTCAGAATCGGTGAGAAAGACCCTCCTCGACGGAGAAAGGGGAACGATTCCCGAAACCCCAAAGGCGGGCGACGCGGCCTTCAAAGGGGTTCACAACATCGTGGTAGGTAATGTCCGCTCGGCGGGTTTAGCCGCCCAAAACCAGCTTAGAAATAGCGGTCTCCACACCCTGCTCCTTACGGCCTCCATGGAAGGCGAAGCCAGACACGTAGGCGCCATGTTTGCCTCCATAACCAGAGAAATAGGAATCTCAGGGAATCCCGTTTCAAAACCCGCGGGCATAGTAATCGGGGGAGAAACCACGGTAACCGTCGCTGGCAAGGGAAGGGGCGGGAGAAACCAGGAGATCGCCCTTGGCGCTGCATTAAAAATCTGGGGGCCGGACGGTGCAGTGGTCGCTTCCATAAACACGGACGGCCTAGACGGCCCCACAGACGCCGCGGGAGCCCTAGCCGACGGAAAAACGATCCTCCGATCCCAGGAGCTGAACCTGAAGGCGGAAGACTTCCTCATGGACAATGACTCCTACGGCTTCTTCTCAAAACTGGGTGATCTCATCTTCACGGGACCTACGGGGACCAACGTTAACGACATCTCTGTAATCGTGGCGATATAGCGGCAAAGAGAGGCACACTAGGATTCCATTGGATTTTTGAAAGTGTGTGTTGGATCAGGAAAGTTTTAATCGTATCTCCTTCATTACTTTGGTCATGGCGGAGGAAGTGAAGATTGTATGTGAGGAGGTTTAAGGACACGCCGAGTTTCCTGAGCTTTGGTAATGCCTATAATATGTTGCTTCCGCGGGATGAGGCGGAGTGCATGGAGGCAGCCCTGGTTAGAATTAAGAAGAACGGTTTTACACCAAGCCATGCCCACCCTGACGAGGAGCAGGCTTATTTCATATTAGAAGGAAGGGGACGGCTAAAACTGGCCGATGAGGAGACGCAGGTCGAAGGAGGAACCGTGGCCTACATTCCGCGGAATACGGAGCATGAGATCACTTGCACCAGCGAAGAGGACTTGGTCTATGTCTATGTTGCCGCGTGGCCAGGAGGCATCCCCAAGGACCAGAAGAGTTGGAGGAAAGCCTACTTCAAGACGGGCTAAAATCCACGGCTCTCCCTTCTCCATGATACGTGATTCTAATAAGCTTAATGACAATTTTATTTCCATTGTCCCTCGATATCTTTAGAAACGCTTCCTTTAGCTCTTGGCCCTGTATGAACTCCTTCAGTTTTGCTTCAAATCTTACTGGCGCGCGCTCTTACTACTAAACGACTTAATAGAAAGTTTTAAATACTACCAATTCCATAGGAATGGGCAGGGCAGAAACATGGCTAAAGACGTTGTAACAAGTTTCAGAGTCAATGAGGACTTATGGAAAAAAGCCCGAATTTATGCGATAGAAAACGGTATGACTATGAAAGAACTTCTAGAAACTCTCTTAAGGATGGAGTTAAAAGAAAACAACGTTAAGAAAATTTTAAGGGAGGAAGAAAAGCATGGAAATGAAGGTAAAAAATGACATATTCTACCTCTTGGACACTGGAGAAGAAAAGTGGATTTTTGATGCTGAAAGCGAAGCTATAGAGGCCTTAAAGAAACTGGTCTCTGAAAAGAAAGAACTCGACCCCGAAAAGGTGAGCATCTTAGAGGTGAACACGTTGGGAGAGAGATGGGAAATCAAATCCGTGCCATGGTCGAAGATAGCCATAAGGCTGATGGGGAGGAAATAAAGAATGGAAAGAAAAATGGAATATAGAATTGTTGACATAGACCAACTGGTTCCTAACCCCTTCCAACCGAGAGAAGAGTTCGAAAAAGAAAGCCTAAGCGAACTGGCGGATTCATTAAAATCTAGAGGGGAAATCCAACCAATAGTCGTAAGAGAACATAAGGGAGGATACCAGATAATTGCTGGAGAAAGAAGGTGGCGAGCTGCAAAACTCGTCGGAATGAAGGATATTCCTGTCCTAGTAAGGAGTATACCTGAGGACGATGTTTTACTCGAATCCTTAATAGAGAACTTACACCGAGAAGACTTGACATCTGTTGAGAGAGAGAATGCCCTATATGAACTTTGGAAAACTGGAAGATGGAAAACAAAAATGGAGTTAGCAAAAGCACTGGGGAAGAGCGAGCGTTGGGTAGTTGAGAATATCTCAGCGGCTGAGATTCGGAAAGAGGAAAAGATACCTTCTGATGTCGCAACGAGGACAATAGTAAGCACTCTTGCACTTGAAAAGGAAGAGAGAAGGGAAATTATAGAAAAAGTTAGAAGGGAAGAAATCCCAGAGAAGGAAGTTCGAGAATATACCAAAGTTATGAAAAAGGCTCCTGAGCCACTCAAAAAGGCGGTGCTTAAGCCGAAATCGAGGATAACTCCAGTAGTCGCTGAGAAGTTAATGGAGCTTCCTGCGGAAAAGCAGCCTGAAGCAATAAAACAGATTGAAAGCCTCAGGCTTGAGGAGGAGGAAGCTATGTTCCATATAGAGGCGATGAAGGTAGAAGTGCCTCTTCCCCCGATTGAAGAACTGGAAAAGGTTAGGGAGAGATACGAGAACCTTCAAAAGGAAATCAAGGCAAAGTTGGAGACTCCTGAAGCTAAAGAGAGGGGTGAACTCTTTAGAAACTGGGCATCCCATATAGCGATTGCAGGAGTTATCGACTCAGTTTTCTGCCCAATCTGTAAATCCAAGCGGCTTGGGTGGATATGTCACGAATTAAGTATTCAAGAGGCTCTGAAAGAAGCCGAGAAAAAATATAAGGGGACTGTAAAGGGTGGATAAAGTCTTGTGATAAAACCCTATCCTTTAAATTGGCATAGAAAACTAGATTTCCTGCCTCCTATGGGTCTAAAGATAGCCGTGGGAGAAGCAAATCTCGAACTATACTATTGCTATGTATCCGTGTCTATCGAAGAAACCAGTGTTCCAAGGATGCCTAGGGAAGCTCAAACCGAATACGGAACAATAAAAGTTAATCCAGCCTTCAGAAACATAGTGGACTACGAGATGGGAAACCCGAACCCCAGAAATGGAATCGTTCCAGTACCGCAAAGGGAGATATTGGATGACATAGTAGACGGTCTCGGTGGTGCTGTTAGAATAATAGGTGAAATGCCCGATGTCGTGATTAAAAGTAGAGGTGCCGTTGAAAAGATTCCTAAAGCGGTTGAGGATTTGCCCGCCTTTCAAGGAGCCGAGAACGTCTTCTATCACCAAAATGCTTATGGTAATTTCATACACAGAGTAAGGAGGGCGCTCGGTATACCCACCATCGAGAACCCATATCGTTTCATGAAAAGCGACCTCTTACGCTACCGCATCCTGAGGTCACCCCATGATCCCGTTCTGAAAAAGCTGAGGAGCACACTCAAAACTGAGTACGTTATAACGGATACTTCGGGATGGTCAGACTTAGGAGACTCTAATATCTTAGCTCTAGAAGAGGCTCGATTGAGATGGTGGACGGATATCGGAAAACCGACAGCCTTCCAAATCCCCATGAATCATGTTGGAGTTCAGGGACAGATCTATAGATTGTTAAGAAGAAACTGTCTTGTTGTGGTGTAAGAAATGAGTCGAGAAGAAGAGCTATTCAAGTTCATTCAGGAACATCACCTTGGTCACGGCGAAACGTTATCGTTCAAGTGTCCACATTGCGGCAAAGAGGTTGTAGTAGAACTTAAAGCCCTAGAGGGAGACCCAGACACGATAGAAGTTTACTGGGGCAAAAGCCCTAAAGAGATTGAAGATAAAAGGAAGAGGGCTGAGAAAGAGGCTGAATAAATTTAACCTTTAAGGTTCAGTAAATTAATTTTCTAATCGTGAAAACAAACATTTTTTATGACAATAGTAGTTTAGATTTTGGGATAATGCCTATCACATATGGAAAGTTAGTTTGGTGAAAATTATATAAAGGGCATGGGGATAAACGTTATTTCATGTCCAATGAGGAAAAAAAAGCAAAAATTCAAAAGGCTATTGATGAATCGCTTTCTACTTTGCTGCTCATTATAAGTAAAGCTGGAATTGAGCCTCTTAAGGATATTGACGCCAATAATCTTTTTACCATCTTTTTACAAAGAGGCCTTCACGCCGTAGGTATAGAAGTTGATCGCGCTGTCATAGGCGGGGAGGGAATAGTCCCTACGTACGGAAAGGAAGCCCTTAAGAAAGAAATTGACTACAACCTTACGATTGGGGATTTGCTCCGTCGGCGTACACGTTTCCAAGTTGAAGTTTCTTTGAAGAATGAAGAAGGAATGGCAGAGGCAACCGGAAACTATTACATAGATGACGCTATGAAGTTGCACACAGAGGAGTTCAGGTTTGTTAGACATCAGCTTCGGCTACCGAATAAGGTGAAGGAAGAACTAAACCAAATTATTCCTTCAAGGGAAGATTTCTTTGACTGGCTTATTTTCTACGTTCTTACTAGGCTCATGGAGGAGTTAATAAAAAGGGGTTTGGGAGGAAGCTAGAACTAGCTTCTCTTGCCGATAAGTGAAAGAACTCTCTTTCCTTCCTTGGTTAATTCGAAGTTCATCACTGCGTAGGCCCTTTCGCTTTCTGGAGGGTTTTCCAATTCATAGCTCCCATGAACGAGTTTATATTTCCGCAGTATTGACAGGTGGAAGTCTATTACCTTCCTTTCGATTCCAAGTTCTCCGGCCATCTTGCTCGAATACGACTTCCCCTTTTCCAAGAGTTTTTGGGCAATGGCATACCTAGTGGGATGCGTCATCACATGTATGAGTTCGATATCCTCCGCCTTGCTCCCCCGCGCGCTGCCCTCTGCTCCTTTTATCTCCTCTCCTCCCCTTTCATCCACTGTACTATGTCACCTCCTATGGTATGTACTATCCATGTAGGACATTTACTTACCCTTTATTATAAAAGCCTTTCTATAATATAAAGGCAATCGCCTTACAAATAAATAGTTGATAATCGTCTTATAAATAAATATTTGGTTGTCTAAAATTATTCGGGACTTCCTCCCTAATTTACATGGATCAGCTTAATAACCTCGCCCACTTAATTGCAGTAGTTCCGAAAGTGTTGGGTTAAAGTTAGCCGTTCTGGTTCAGTTTCTTCATGTTGAGGGTCATATCCCGTTCTTCGGGGATGCGGTATAGGGGCCGCCTGCGGGGTTTTTGGAACCTTAGAGGATGTGAAGTCCCAGGGCTCCCCAGGGCCAGGGCGAGAGAGAAGGTGAAAACCCAGAGGGCAGCCCTGCCAACACCATAAACCATACCTTTACACCAACAAAATTGGTACATCCGCGAAAAGGCACATTTAACACAGCACTTTCAGAACCACTGAATTATGCGAAAGATTTATATAGGACATCCCATATCCATATGGGATAGAAGATATCCCTAAGGGATATCTTCTAGGAGGCAATATAAAGGTGTGTTTCGAGGAGGAAATCTTGACGGCGAGAGTGGTGGGGAAAAACGCTGGGTACATGAGGACTCAATATCCCTACGGCTTTCTAGCGATGGTCGAGGAAGTCGGGGTGAAGTGCACAGTTCACCCAGATAGAACAGTGGAATGCACTGCAATAGGCAAACAATCAAAGGTTATGCTGAGATACGCAGACAGTTTCGCTGTGAGCTACCCAGAAGCCCTAAAGGTCAAAGGCGGGCGTTGAACGTAAGGGAAAGCCGAGGTGAGGGAAATGCACTCTTCACTAAGGATCTTCGTCCTAGCGAAAACGGCATTAGCAATAATGGCCACGGTAGTCTTAGTCATGGTTATCGGAAATGTTCTCACAGGGAGACCAGAGTTACTCAACGCGGCACTGAACATCGGTGTGTGGGTGATCATAGCAATCATCTTGGTGGCTTTGCTCATCAACCTACCCAGAGCCTTGCCCAGAAGATAGGCTGGATTTCGTGGAAACCCCTCATAGGCGTCTTGACAGAGCAAGAGTCCCAACCTCGGCAACCCCTTTTTTGTCACCTCTATTTTTGCGAATTAACCATAAAGGTTTGATAAATTTACAGTTTAATTATTGTTAAATAAGTTTAAATTAGAATATTCCATGAGATAAGGGAAGGGATATGGATGAGCCAGATTGGAAAGGCCATTAGGCTGGAGAGGATAATGAACCGGGAGACGGGGAAGACCATCATAGTGCCCATGGACCACGGGGTTTCCATGGGGCCCATTAGGGGGCTCATCAACATGACCGATATGGTGAATAAGGTGGCGGAGGGGGGAGCCAACGCCGTCCTAGGCCACAGGGGCCTTCCCATGTACGGCCACAGAAGATACGGAAAAGACATTGGGCTAATACTGCACCTCTCAGGCAGCTCAAGGCTGAGCCCCGACCCAAATAACAAGGTTCTGGTAATGACCGTTGAGGAGGCCATGACCATGGGGGCGGACGCGGTTAGCGTCCACATAAACGTGGGCGCCGACAACGAGGCTGAAATGCTCAGGACCCTCGGCTACGTTTCTAGGAAGTGCATGAGGTGGGGCGTGCCCCTTGTCGCCATGATGTATCCCCGAGGGAGAAAGGTGAAGTCGGAGCATGACGCGGAAGCCGTAAAGCTGGCCGCAAGGATAGGCGCCGAACTGGGCGCGGACATAGTGAAAACAAACTACACGGGAGACATAGACAGCTTCAGGGAAGTTGTAAAGGGCTGCCTAGCCCCCGTCATCATCGCAGGCGGACCAAAAATGGAAACCCAAAGGGACGTTCTACAAATGGTCTGGGAAGCCATCCAAGCCGGAGGCGCAGGGGCTTCCATTGGAAGAAACGTCTTCCAAGCCCCAGACCCAACGAAGATGGTTAGGGCCATGGCAAAAATAGTCCATGAAGGCTATAATGTTGAAGAGGCCATAAAAGAATTAAAGTAAAAGGTGCCATACGCTCTGAAGAACGATAGGCAATATTTACCCGATGGGTTCCGGTGCGTCTTCGAGTGGTGAGTGCTGAACTTTTTGACGGCTCCTTTAATGCGGTGACTAGTGAGCCAATAGGAGTGGAAAATTAAGGAATCAAAGGGATTATTGGACTGTGCCTTCATAACTATGAGCCAGCACCTTTTTCTAGACAATTTTAGCTTTGGCCGGGGGTGTAATCTTTCCCCCTCGTCGGCCTCTCTCAACGATTTTGTGGACCTCGGACGCGGTCTTACCTTTCCAAAGTTCCCTTAATTCTTTGACGGAGTCGCCTTCTCCACGTTCAATTGCCATGATAAATCTTGTGGCTCCAGAATAGCCAAGCCTCTGGATTAGGGCATCCATGCCCTGCCTCAGAATCTCTTCTAATTCAGT
>Ga0315312_1001590_pt1 | contig 17300 bp, 15 predicted proteins | sample TDP7_MG_FD_203629 | JGI IMG/M metagenome (GOLD analysis project Ga0315312, IMG submission 203629) | Freshwater sediment microbial communities from Lake Towuti, South Sulawesi, Indonesia - TDP7 | ecosystem: Environmental > Aquatic > Freshwater > Lake > Sediment | place: Indonesia: South Sulawesi... | reverse complement strand
GTAGTGTTTTACATGGTATTCGGGTACTTTATTGCTTGGCAATTTCCGGCACTTAGAGAGTTCTATTCTGGCAGCACCAAACTCGTTGGATTCTTCCAGCAATGGGCACGCCAGATAGAAGCAGACCCTATATTACCCATATTCCAAATCCTCAGAGGATATTTGTGGGCTGGACTAGCACTACTTGCTACAAGAACAATAGATAAAGGTAGGAGTTGGGAGAGGCTCGTTATCGTCGGATTACTGATGAGCGTTGGTTTGAGCCTCCCGATTCTCTTGCCAGATCCATACATGCCTGCTGCAGTCAGATATGGGCACTTCCCAGAGATAATTATTGAGAACTTCCTCTTCGGGGTAATCGCCGGACTGCTTTTCACTCGAATCGCAAGCAGGGATACGGCCACCAAGATTGATTGATACGGTCCAAGAGATATTAGGGAAATCAGTTTCGTACACTACGCATGGGAGTTTGATTTAGGCTACATGGAGCTTCTCGTAACCCTTGGATAGGCCAAAAGCAACTGCTGTACCGCCGGAATTAGCCCCCTCTTCTCAAGCAGGAGTTCGGGAACTGTCCAGTAAGGCCCACCAAAGGGGACGATACCTAGAACTCTTCCACTCTCTACAGAGTACCTTGGGCTACGTACCAACTCTTCTCGTTCGGTCAATAGTTTTTAACCAGGATACCTTGAGGAGAGTTCCAAGAATAGTCATGTTTATTAGGACTGCAACCCAGAAGCTGAGTTCCCAGAACATACCCAATAACACGAGGGATAAAGCCGCTGAAATCAAGGTAATCGGCCTCCACCACTTCACAGAAAACAGCAGCAACAAACCTCCGATGCAGAATCCCATAATAGTTATGACAATCAATGCCATGCCCAGTGCTTGCAGGGTTGCTGTTTCGATGCCGAGTGTGATTGTAAGCCATGAATTAGCCCCTCTTAGAATTAGATGAACAAGCCCATGAGCCACCAGGGAACCTGCTATAAGAATTCTCAAGACTGTTTTCATTCCGTCCTCTCCGTATTCAACCTATTTCCCATTTTCCAACTGTCTATTGACAATTAGTACTAAGCTCCGATCCCATATTGGCTCAAAGGAAGTCTAAGGCCTAATAGTAACTCCTTCCGATGTTATAAACGGCTGATGCTAATTAGGCGAGTGAGTTCTGATAAAGTCAGCGATTTTTACACGGACACCTTTACGATGGCCGAGTAGCAAATGACCGCCAGACTCGATGGCTTCAAAGTGCACACCCGGTATTCGCGCCGCTATCTTTTCTGCCCCCGCGAATGGGCCCCAGGGATCGTCTTTCGCGTGGAATATCAGGACAGGCGTTGTCAACGACTCAAGGGGATATGGCTTGTTAAGATCCGGGTTAGTAACTCTTATGTCGTGAATAATGCCTTTCGCCCTGAGGCGGATAGGCAAAAACGATGCCATCAAATGTGTAGCAAAGTTCTCATCCTCTGCGCTGATACGGCCCTCAAGCTTACGGGGGATGCCCATTAGCCTTCTGATAATCGGCGTGTATCGCCCCGCTAGCCACCACAGGAAATTCGACTGAAGGATCGCCTCTATAGTAAAGAGAACAGGTTTAGGCGGGATAGCATATGGCGGTACTGCCATAGAGAATAGCACCAAGGCAGAACATCTCTCTCGATATCTTATAGCGAACTGTAATGATGATGAGGTTCCTGCCGAGGTGGCGAGCACCGCAGCCTTTTCGATTTGAAGATGATCAAGTAGGGCTGCGTACAAGTCGGCCTGAGCTGCCGCGTCCGCGTTTTCAGGAATAGGACTGCGACCGTAGCCGAACGGGATACCCCAACGATGCGGAATCCCTCTCCTAGATAACTTTGGACAATTCCTAGAGCGTGGTCCGAACCACCGACTACGCCGTGCACAACAAGAACGGGCGGCCCAACCCCAGAGTCAACGCTCTCGATCGAACCAAGTGCCGTCTTAGTGATGACGCCTCTCGACGTCTCGACCCTACACCTTGCCGCTTCGGACTCACGCTTATATCGCGAGTAGAACATGACTTCACCTCTAAAATCAGACGAAATTGACGATTGCTGCACAACATCATCTGTCCAAGATAGAGCAGAGACCGGCCTCAAGTATGAGGCAACGTCTGAATATTATTAGATATTTAAGGCAAAGGTCAAGTCAAAGTACTCAACGGTACTACCTATTGATACCTCGCTCCATTTGAGTGGACAGAATAAAGAACTCCCACCCTCTCTTCGGATTCCGCGGAGTCACATTTCAAGCTTTCGTGCAATATGAAAAAATCTGACAATTAAGACCTCGCATAATTGGGATTATTGTCACTCATGTGACACAGTCCAGTGAGAGCAGCCAGTTTGCGTAAATTTTTGGCATAAGGCCAGAAGCGGGCAAACCCGCGTACTTCATTCTTGCCCATAGCCGCGGTGGCTCCCGGGTACTACTCCGAATAGGCTAGGACACCTCTCCTTGTCTTCAAGTATTTAGTAGTCCTGTAACAAAGGTATATAATTAACGCAGACAAACAAGGGCGGGGTGAAATGGGTACTTTGGGGGCACTATTTGCCACGGGCCTCGCGCTGGGGATAAGTCAGTGCATGCTTTCCTGCGCCCCTTTGCTGTTATTCTATGTTGGCGGCGTGACTGAAAGATGGACAGAAGGACTCAAAGCTGCTCTGGTTTTCTCTCTGGCACGGGTTCTTGCATATACTATTCTGGGAGCCCTGGCGGGGTTTGCAGGCGTAAGGTTGGTGGAATATTTTAGACAAGACACGTTTGTCTCCTGGGTACAGCTTATCGCCGGGGCGTTTGTTCTCCTCCTCGGGGTCCTGACGATGATTGGGCGGAATCCTCAGCTTCACTTATGCCGGTTCCTGAGTGGACGTGTCCTGAATAACATTATCCTTTCTATGGGTCTACTGGGTTTCTTGATTGGTATTGTCCCTTACTGCACCCCGTTCTTGGGCATTTTGACCTACATTGCCTTTGCGGTGGGGGATTCTCTCTCGGGAGCACTGTACGGTCTCTTCTTCGGATTGGGTGCAGCTCTCGTCACTCCACTGCTAGTCGCTGGTCCACTCGCCGCCCTAATTCCAAAGTTGGTTTTTAAGTCCCCCTTATTTCTGGAGATTTTCAGGCGTGCTTCCGGGATCATCCTCCTAATTTTCGGTATCAGGTTAATACTTATGCAGGTGGGAAGCCTATGAGTCGCCTCTTTCTTGCCATAAGGACCGTTGCTTTGCTGACCTTGGGGCCTGTGGTCATTGCCGGCTCTTTTTGGACGCCAGAATTGAAGGGAGCTTTATTGAATTGCCCCTTTCCCTTTCCCTTCATCATGTGTAAAGCTTGCCCCGTGTTTTGCACTTTTGGTGCTATCCGCACGGGGCTCTTCTGGGGCATTCTAGGCACAAATTTCCTCCTGGGCCGGGTGTTCTGTGGCTTTTGTTGCCCCGCCGGGGTGGCTCAAGACCTCCTCTATAAGCTGCCAGTAAAGAAGCTCTTACCTTCGTTGAGCGTGGACCGGTGGTTGAAGCGGCTGAAATACTTTCTTGCCCTTGTCGTTATCCTTCTGGTTCTTGAAGCCACGGGAATCTGGCAAGGGATCCCTTTTGCCACGAGCCTCTGGTTTTGGCTCATAGGACATGCCTCTACGTTCCGGAACAGCCTGATAGCTCTGGTTGCCTTTTCACTGCTCCTCTCCGTCTTCCTCAGTCGTGATTGGTGTCGCTATCTGTGTCCTTTAGGGGCGTGGATTTCCCCTTTCAACAAATACAGTGTAGTCGAACTTGCTTTTGACTCTGATAAGTGTCGCCAGTGCGAGCAGTGTCCCCGGAAATGTTCCAGTGGCATTCGGTCTGCAAGTGAAAGGTGGAGTTCACTTGAGTGTCTTCGGTGTTTGGAGTGTTACACCAACTGTAAAGAGAGCGCGGTCAACTTTAGACTGAAGGGGGTAGAGGAATGAAGAAATTCCGCAGAATTCTGGAAGTCCTCGCTTTGGTATCCTTCATCATCATTGGCGTGCTTGTGGTCTGGCGGGGCATTCCTTTTTCCCAGACCCCTTCTGGGGAGGGGTTAATACCAGCAAGATTCTGGAAGGAACTGGGTGGTCAGTGGGTGCAATGTCAGCTTTGTTTCAGGGAATGCACCATACCTGAAGGGCAGAGGGGTTACTGTACTGCCAGGCTGAACAGAGGAGGAAAACTCTACAGTCTTGTTTACGGTAAGGTCACCGCCCAGATTGACCCAGTAGAGAAGGAACCTCTGCTTCACTTTCTTCCGGGAACCGAGACCCTCTGTTTCGGTACCGCTGGGTGTAACTTCAAGTGTACTTTCTGCCAGAACTGGCACCTAGCAGCTAGTACTCCAGAGGAGGTAGGGCTTGGCTTTGTTTCTCCTGAAGACGCCGTGTCTAAAGCAATGGGGTTCGGTTGTAGCTCCGTCTCTTTTACTTACAATGAACCTACTGTCTTCTACGAATGGGTATACGATGTGTGCGAGCTTGCCAAGAAGAAGGGGTTAAGAACCTACTTCCATACCAACGGCGCGATAAACCCCGAACCTCTAAATGAGCTCTTGAAGCACCTTGATGCTGTCTGTGTTGACCTTAAAGGCTTCACTGCCGAGTTTTTTGAAAAGACATCCTTCTCTGAGCTTGAGCCAGTGCTTAATACGCTCAAGACTATAAAGGAATCGGGGGTCTGGTTTGAGATAACCTGCCTTACGATCCCCACTCTAAATGATGACCCAGTTAAGGTTGAAGAGATGTGCCTCTGGATAAAGGAGAACCTGGGTGCGGATGTACCGGTTCACTTCTCCCGCTTCTTCCCGGCCTTCAAACTGACCAAACTCCCGCCGACCCCAATAGAAACGCTGGAAAGGGCTCGTGATATCGCCGTTAAGAGCGGTCTCAAGTATGTCACCATTGGTAATGTGCCGGGTCATGAGGCTAACAGCACCTTCTGTCCCCAATGTGGCAAGATTGTAATCAAACGCACTCACTTTGCAGTGCTGGAAAACAATCTGGACAAAGGGAAATGCAAGTTTTGTGGCTATCCCATTCCGGGGGTGTGGGAATGAGAAGAAGCCTCTTCTTTATATTGGTTAGTGGGGTGGTCATCGTCGGAGGAGCCATTACCTCAGCAATAGTTGAAGTGGACTGTCCCCAGTGTACAGCTGGTGTGGTTGATTGCGCTGCGTGTCTGGCATTAGTTAGATGTCCCGAGTGCGGTGGGGCGAGGGGATTGGAGTGCCTTAAGTGCGATGGCTTGGGGGTAATTGTGAAGAGTACAGGAGCATTTATCAACGATCTGGAAGTTGAATGTGGCTGTAGAGGGGAAAACCCCGAGTGTCCTATCTGTGGGGGAGAGGGGTGGTATCCTAGTTATACCGTTGGACTATGCGAAGCCTGTCAGGGCGAAGGGGGCAAGCCCTGCTCCCACTGCGGCGGTGATGGCAAAATCCAGCTCAGAGAAAAGGCTATCGGGTTTCTAAAACGATGAAGGGCAGTTGGGGCGTTGCTGTGCAAGTTATGGTCCTCTTGGGCTTCCTGGCTGCTAGTGGACTAATCTAGTGGCAGGGTTTTCCTGCGCTAACTTCACAGAAAACTTCAGCCGCCGAGGCAAAATATTGGATTAACATCGGGGACTCAACGGTTCAGTGCCAACTTTGCTTCCGGAAATGTCTCATCCCGCCAGGCGGAAGGGGTTACTGCGGAGCGAGGGAGAACCGTGATGGTAAACTCTATACCATGGTATATGCCAAGCCTTGCTCAATCACCTTTGGCGAACCTATCGAAAAACTGCCCCTCTACCATGTACAGCCAGGAAGTCTCAGGCTTTGCATTGCCACGGCCGGTTGCAACTTCAGGTGCAACTTTTGCCAGAACTGGGAAATCTCCGCCTGTCTGCCTGAAGAGGTAAACCATCAGGAGCTTTCGGCAGAGCAAGCGGTGACATTAGCCTTAAATCACGGTCTTGAGTTCATCGCTTTCACTTATACCGAGCCGACGATATTCTACGAATATATGTATGATGTGTCGGTAGCAGCTAAGGAAAGGGGTCTCAAAACAGTCATTCATACCAACGGGGCAATGAATCCAGAGCCTCTGCAAGCCCTCCTAAAGTACACTGATGCTGTCACCGTGGACCTCAAAGCTTTCACATCGGAATTCTACCAGGTAACGTCCTTTTCCGAGCTTGAGCCAGTTCTGAGAACCCTCAAGCTACTCAAAGAAGAAAGAAAATGGTTTGAGATGGTGAACCTGGTCATTCCCACTCTAAATGACGACACGGACAGAATAAGAGAAATGTGCTGTTGGATAAAGGACAATTTGGGCGATGAGGTGCTGATTCATTTTAACCGTTTCTTTCCGGCTTACAAGCTTACCCGCCTTCCCCCCACTCCCGTTGAAACGCTGGAGAAGGCAAGGAAGATAGCTCTTGAACAAGGGCTAAAATACGTCTATATTGGCAATGTCCCTGGTCATCCCGCCAATAGCACCTATTGCCTCAGGTGCGGCAAGGAAGTGGTCGGTAGAGCAGGACTGGTGGTGAGTCAGGTGAGCCTGGAGAATGGCCGATGTAAGTTCTGCGGTTATTACATCCCAGGAATCTGGGGATAGAGCTTCCAGCCTGTGAGCAGAAGGGCGAAGGTGGCTAGATTGAGTATCCCCGTGGCAAAGCAGGTGCTTATGAGACCAAGGACGGGAACAAGGAGTACCGCAGTGAAAAGAGCCCCAAAAACAGAACCCCAGAGGTCAGCAGCGTAAAGCCAGCCGACCACACTGGCTACCCCTTTGTTCCTCTGCAGATATATTTGGTTAGCTAGGGGAAACTCCAAGCCAGTAAGAAAACCAGCCACAAGATTAAGAAAGGAAAAAGGCACCTCGCCAGGGATTAACCAGGTCCGCGCCAACCCAGAAATTAGCCACGGGAGAGAAAAAGCGTAAATAGCCACGGCCGCCTGTATCCACCCCAGGACAAAAACGCCTCGTTTCACCTTTCCGATAACTCGATTCATTCCCCAACCCCCCAAGGCTAGCCCTAACATGAAAGCTGCGGTCAGGATGCCTATCTTCTGATATAAGTAGCCGCAGGAGAGTTGGAAAGCGAAGAATAGGGCAATGCTGAAGGTCATACCGGCAAAGCCGGTGGTCAGAAGGGATAAAGCCACTGAGAAGATGGGAAATTCCTTTCGTCTCAGGTTTGTCAGAATGGGTAAGAAAAATAACAAGGCAGGTGGCAGAAACCACCAGAGTTTTATCCCCAAAGCGAAGTCAAAAATGGGCTTAAACTCAGGGTGAAACATGGCATTCCATAAGGCAAGGTTGAAGAAGGTACTTATGGGTCTTCGGTCGCTATTTATCTGCTCCGGGATTTCAAGATAGGCGGTGAGGCGAGAGACTCTTTCCGGGGAAAGCTTGTGCTTAATGTAGGCTCGGTTGAGCAGCCTTGTTTCAACCCCTCTCTGTTCCAAGCGCCGGTAGATTTCCGGCTCATCTTGTGAAAGCAAGGTAGTGTCGGGGGAAGCCAGAAAGAGACTAGAGTCATCAGGAATGACCAAGACTGCCGGAAAGACTTCTTCGAGCGCTCTGAAGACGCTTCGATTTAATCTCAGCATCTCCTCACTCATGTAGGCCTCCGAAGAAGGCAGCCCGAAAGCAAAGACCCCTTGTTGGCTTAAGATTTCCCGAACCTTTTCAAAGAACTCTTGAGTGTAAAAGCGGTTTACCTGAAGGGTTGAAGGTGAGGGCAGATTCATTATCACCACGTCAAATTTAGCTTCGCTTCTTTCCACAAAAAGCCTTCCATCCGTATAGACAACTGTTACCCACGGATACTTTGAAGAAGTGCTCGGCAAATATCTTTCTGCCATTTCGATAATTAAGGGGTCAAGCTCGACATAGAAGACCTCACCGGGATGGTGCTTGACTATCTCATCAAGAACACCTCCCATCCCATCGCCAAGGAGAAGGGTTTTCTGGGGGTGCGAATGGTAAAGAAGTGGAAAGTGGGCTATTTCTTCTACATACTTAATATCCGGGACAGGAGCGGTGAAAAGAAGTACTCCGCTGGCGAAGAAATTGAGTTGCCCCTCTTTCTGCGTTACGGCTATATTCTGGTAAACTGAGTTCCGGGAGGAAACGAGCTGATGCCCTTGCCACTGCCACTGGGATGAAACGAACTCGAGCTTAGCCAGCAATCCTGAGCTGAGGACGATAATCCCGGCTAAACATAACCCAAGAACCAAGGTCTTGGAAACTATGAACCGGCGGCAAAGAAGCGGCTTGGTCAAGAAAAGTCCTGCCCCAAGGTTTAGAAGGATTACCAGCGCGGCAATCTCCAGATGGCTGAGGTAATGCACCAGAACATAGGTAAAAAAGGCGCCACCTGCCATGGACCCTAGAGCTTCGGCGATGTAGATTCTGCCGATTTGAACAGACGGCATGCCTCCCTGCGCGGCAAGGATTTGACACGCCAACGGGAATTGGAATCCATGAAGAAGACATAGCGGTGTCAGGACAAGCAGGCAAGCGGAAGAAATGGAAAGGAGTCCAGTAGTTTCCCCGGGTCTTACCCCGATAACAATGTTGACTGTGCGAGCGAGCAAGAGCTGAGAAAACAGGATAAAGCAGTAGAGGACGATAGTGAAAACAAAGGCTGACGGATGGGAAGGAAGTCTGCGGGCGAATTTCCCTAGTCCCCAGCTACCCAATGCCATCATCAAGAGCCAGCAGGTAAGGACTACCCCCAAAGAGAGCTCGTTTCCCTGGAAGTTAACCAGAAGCTCCCTTATGAGTAGAACCTGCCCTACCGTTTCCCCAAACCCTACGGCGAGAAAGGCGATAAGAACTGGCAAAGCTTCTCCTGCTGTTGGATTCTCTAGTCACCTGCGATCACGAGGTGACCTTCCTCACTTGCTTCGTCCGACTGGTATGATGTAAAGTGGCTCCTTTCCTTTTCTAAATTTACCCGAAAAGGTCGGATACAGGCAAACATTGGCACTATTTGCATTTGCTTGGGGGAAAGAAATCGGAGGCAGAATGAGAGATTGGGTTCATATTCGGCATGGGGCACCGTGAGGGAGATTTCAGCGGAGGTGGTGGGCAAGACACCTCTGAGTAAAGGGAAAGAATAGTCGGTCTTTATTGCCAGCGCACAGGCTCTCGTAGCGGGCAAGCCGGAGCCGCGGGATTGGTGTACAATAAAGTTGAAGAGCGTCTAGGTTTGCCTTCTGAGCATAGGAGGTTAATTAATGGTCGGTTGTCAGGTTAAGGGAAAGCTCCTGAGCTTAGTCACGCACTCGCAGGAACTGGGGCTGGATCTTCGACGGGGTGAGGACAGGTCTAAGTGGCTTCTGGCTTCCATGCTGTTTGCCAAGCGCATTCCGTCCAAGATAGCCATGGCAACATTCAGGCAGTTCGAGAACGCTGGCCTGGTAAGTCCCGAAGCTATAGTTGCCGCCGGCTGGGATAGGTTAGTTGAGATTTTGGATGCCGGCGGCTATGTTCGCTACGATTTCTCCACAGCGTCAACCCTACTGGAGGCGATGGATAAGCTACTAAAGACGTACGGCTCCCTGGAAAAGTTGCATGACCGGGCAGAAGACAGCAAGGACCTCGAGCAAAAGCTTCAGGAACTCAAAGGGATTGGGTCAGTGGCAACTAACATCTTCCTGCGCGAGCTGAGGTCGATATGGTCAAAAGCGAATCCCAGGCCATCGCCTCTTTCCCTGGCCGTGGCTAAGAAGTTGGGATTAGCAGAATCAGACGTTGAACTACCGCGCATAGAATCCGCCCTAGTGAGAGTCCACCTTGATTTCTGCAAGAGACAAAAATGTGCTGAGTGCCCGGTAAAAGAGGACTGCTCTCAGTCAGTGAGGACGTGATAGAAATACACCAATACTGGATTTTCATCGCCATGGAAATATCACCGAGGACGAGGAGCAGGACATTCGCCTAACTTTGAGACTGGTTCTCAAGGAGTTATTCCCAGGACAGAGCCTGTAAGGTGAGGCTGGGGCAAAGGGAACATGTCGAGCACCTTTCAAAGAGGCCTGTTTCATCTTGTTGGCGGCATGGTGATCCCGGTGGCCGCTCTATTTCTGCCAATGTCACTGCTACTTGTCTGTGTTGGGACGGTGACTGCTGTCTTCCTAGCGTTCGAAGTACTCCGGTTAAAGACCCCAGTTATTAACAGATGGTTCATCGCCCACTTCATGCTGTTGCTGAGAGAAAAAGAGCGGTCACGGCTGACTGGTGCCAGTTATGTGCTGATTTCATCCTTGATAGCCTTCCTGGCCTTTGAGAGGGATATTGCTGTGCTGGCACTCTCTTTCCTGGCAGTGGGAGACTCACTGGCTGTTCTCAACGAGACTCCTATTTCCACAATGTACTAATCATAAGTTCTATTGATAACCTCGGCCCCATCAACAACTATTATACTGCCCGTCAAGTGGTCGGAATCTTCTGAAGCCAAAAACACAGCAGTCGCTGCGATATCTTCGGGCTTAGCCAGTTTACCCAGAGGTATTTTTGCCTTGCGTTTTTCCAGAGCCTCTTTTTCCGTCCTGAGCATAGGCGTATCCGTACTACCCGGGGCTATCGCGTTCACATTGATATGATAAGGAGCCAAGTCAATAGCTGCTGCTCGTGTTAGCGAGTTTACCCCACCTTTGGAGGCAACATAGGCTAATTGGCCAGCGTAAGTTGTATCAGCAGCTATTGAGCTTATATTGATTATCTTTCCACCCCTCCTTTGTTTTATCATCTGTCTTGCTGCTAACAAAGTGCACAGAAAACAGCCTTTCAGATTTGTATTGATGACCCTATCCCAATCTTCCTCAGTCATTTCAGGTAATAAGGCTCTAACTGAACTTGTCCCGGCATTATTTACCAAGATGTCAACCTTGCCAAACTCAGCCACAGCCTGCTGAACCATCTGGTTTACTTCGGAAAAATTGGATATATCGGCTTTCACAGCAATAGCTCTTCGGCCCAGAGTCTGGACCTCTTGGACAAGTTCATTAGCTAAAGGTGAGCGAAGGTAGACAATCACAATGTCAGCACCCTCTTGTGCAAAACGCCTGGCAATAGCACGCCCAATACCGCCGGTTGCACCGGTGACTATGGCTACCCTGTCGACTAGTCGCATATCCTCCTCCATATCTACTGAACTATTCTACCTTCAGATTCAAGAGTCGGCTCTGCCAATTATAAGGGAGAGGCGCGAAGGGTGCAATATCACTGATCCAGACACTTGTACGCTGAAGTGAGGCGCCGAATTATCACTTGACTGTATGTGGTCAGCAAAAACCAGCGCTAGAATCTCACCCTTCACCACAGCACTCACTCAAGCATACCTCCCCTTTATTCCAGATTGGGTATGGCTGTTTTTTGAGAATATGAACCTGGAGAGATAGCCCAGCCACCAGCTGCTTCAACCTGGCGTTTCACGTTTCACTCCTTCGCCTGCCTTTTTTCGTTGACAACCATGTCTCACATTCCTACAATTGGACGCAGAGGAAGTGGAAACGCAGTAATCGTTTCGGGGCGACGGTCAGAGCTGGCTTCGACAGGAGGTAAGCTACGACATGGCGATGTCAGTAAAGGGTAAACCGCAGATATGGGACGATGCCTGGGTTCGGACGACCTGTGGCGGTTGTTACGCTACCTGCAGTATCCGTGCTCACCGCGTTAACGGGGTCGTAGTGAAGATTGAGGGTGAACCAGAAAACGATTTTGGGGCTCGGGGAGGGATATGTGCTAAAGCCCAGGCGATGATTCAAAGCCTTTATGACCCAAATCGGCTAAACTATCCGGTGCGCCGGACTAACCCGGAGAAGGGGATATTCGCCGACCCGAAATGGCAGCGGATTTCCTGGGATGAAGCCCTTGATGAAATCGCCAGTCGGCTGAAAGAAATTCGCGCCCGGAACCCTAACGAACTCATGCACGGCGGCACGCCATCACCGGGGACTGGCACAAACCTGGCTCTGGGCTTTGCTGTTTTTGGAGCCATCTTTGGTACCAGAAACTGGTATATTGGTGCCGCCGGACTTCACTGTGGTAACGGTGCCCACATGGGCGCCGGTCTTTTCCACGGCTCCTGGTCCATCGTTCCCGACTTCAGGTATACCAACTATGTCATTCAGTTCGGGTCCAACAAAGGGACTGGCTCGGGGCATTCCCTCGGCTTTAATATGAGGCTGGCTGCCGAGGCTAGAGCCAGAGGGATGAAAAATGTGGTCTTTGACCCGATATGCAACTTCGGCGGAGGGAAAGCAACAGAGTGGATACCCCTGCTCCCCGGCACCGATGGCGCCATTGCTTTAGCCATGGTCAACCTCCTGTTAAACGAGCTTGGGATATACGACACTGAGTTTATCAAGAAGAAGACCAACGGTCCTTATCTTATTGGACCTGATGCAGTGTACGTTCGGGATAGGCTGACCGGTAAGCCGATGGTCTGGGATGAGGTTGCCGGGAAAGCCAAGGTATTTGACGACCCCACTATCGGCGGTTTCGCTCTTTTTGGAAATTACGAAATTGATGGCGTTAAATGCCAGACCTCATTTCAACTGATAAAGGAGCATGTGAAGCAATATACTCCTGAGATGGCTTCAGAAGTCAGCACCGTGCCTGCGGCAACGATTCGCCGGCTCGCTGCTGAGTTTGGGGAAGCCGCTCGCATCGGCAGTATTATTGAAATTCGTGGGGAGAAGCTCCCCTACCGGCCGGTATCGGCAATTATGTTTCGCGGGGGACAGGGTCACACCAATTCCGCCCACACTTATTGCGCCGTCTGCCTGCTCAATGCCGTCGTCGGGGCAATGGATGTCCCCGCCGGCACTCTTGGTTGGCCCCCGGTAAGTATGGGATACCCCGAGACCGGGAAGTTCGTTATCATGCCCTACGGCTGTAAAGATGGCATGTTGACCACCGGGACTTTTATGGAGCATAAGCCCTGGCCTCCGGAAAAACCCAGGGTTCCTCAGGATATTACTCTCAAGGGACTGGTGCCGACGGCTTCATTTTCGCCGCAACCAGTAACGACGGATTTTGATAAGTACTGGGATAAACTGCGACGCCCTTACGATATCAAGATGCTCCTGGTATACGGAGCGAACTTCGTCCGGAGTGCTCAGAGCCGCGACATCATGGCGGAGTTTTTCAAGAAGGTACCCTTCACCGTCTCCATCAATACCATCCACAACGAGTTTACCGAAGGCTTCGCCGATATTGTCCTGCCTGATACCCACCCTCTGGAAAGCTGGGGGCTTTTTGAATCGCACGGTCCCTTCTTCAACTGGCCCGTGGGGCTTGAGGGCTGGTCTTTCCCCATTAGACAGCCGGTGGTTGCCCCCAAGTATGAGCGTCGGCAAATGATTGAGGTTCTCTGGGACCTTGCCGATAGAATCGGGATGAGAGAGGAAATTAATAATTATTACAATGTTTACTTCTCCAGCTTTGGCGGCGAGGCACTGATTGGTGGTGATATTGCCAGTATGAAAGGGGCAGCAGGGGTTGATAAAAATCGCGTGGTGGCAATCATAAAACCCAAGGAAAAGATTGCCTATAAAGAACTGATTGACCGGGTGTTGAAATATTACTTTGCTCCAGAGCATGGTCTGGAGCATGTCCGGGAGCATGGCTCGGTCAACTGGCCCAAGCAGGTGAAGGAAGCCTACTGGCGGTGGTTCATTGATATCAGAGTGCCCATATATCAAGAGCACTTAGCCGAATTGAAGTCCCAAATCATGGCAAATGCCAAACAAGCCGGGATAGAGCTTGACTGGGAACAGTATTCGCCGCTCATCAGTTACTTTAAGCCCCAGGTAGCCAAGGAGGGTGATGCCCGGTATGACTTATACTGTTTCTCCTATCGGGATATACTTCACACCGGCTCGGGCACCATGGAAATTCCCTGGCTTGATGAGGTGAGCCGACTCAATCCCTATACCTATAACGTCACCATGAACGTGGCCACAGCTAAAAGCAAGGGATTAAAAGAAGGTGACCTCATTTGCCTGGAAACACCTACGGGACGACGGATAACCGGCATCCTGAAGACAATGCAGGGTCAACATCCCCAGACCGTAGCCATCGCCGCCTGCTCTGGGGGCTGGGCGAGAGGACAGCCAATTGCCTATGGTAAAGGGACCAACTTCAATATCTTGCTGGAATCAGATTTCAAGCATGTTTGTCCGGTGTGCTTTAACTTGGAGACCGCGGTCAGGGTTAAAGTTTATCAGGTTGACCACAGGGTGGAGTATAAGGGGGCGGGAGGCGAAGTGCGATGAGATGGGGCATGGCGATTGAAATGAAAAGGTGCATTGGCTGTAATGCCTGTGTGCTGGCGTGTAAGGCGGAGCACTTCCTTCCTCCGGAGATTTTCTGGAGTCGGGTGCTCATTGCGGAGACTGGCGTGTACCCCGCCGTAACCAAGCTCATTTACCCGCTTCGCTGTAATCAATGTCAGGAGCCGAAGTGTGTTGAAGCCTGTCCCACCGGCGCCACGCAACAGCGTGCAGACGGTATCGTCTGGGTGGATGAGGACAAATGCGCTGGCTGTCGCTACTGCATGGTTGCCTGTCCCTATCAAGCTCGGGGATTCTATGAGGATACCAGGAAGGAATATTTCCCCGGCCAGGGTCTAACCGATTTTGAGAAAATGGGGCGGATATTATATCCCCACCAGGCTGGGGTTGTCCAGAAATGCAACTTTTGCTTGGAGAGAATTGATGCCGGACGGGAAAAGGGGTTAACGCCGGGCGTAGACCGTGAGGCAACTCCGGCTTGCGTTATTGCCTGCCCGACAAAAGCCATGTATTTTGGCGACTTGGCCGACCCTTACAGTGCTCTTTCCCGGCTGGTAAAAGAGAAGAAGGGGAAACCATTTCATCCCGAATATGACACTGACCCATCCATCTATTACCTTGACTAGGAGGTTCGGACGATGATTCAAACCAGACCATATGAATTCATGGTTAAGTACACGGCGCAGAAGGAATGGATAGAAGGTCGAGGGGTATTAATTGCTTTTGCCTTTTTCTTAGGAGGTATTAGTGGGGGTCTATATTTAGTTTCCCTCTATTTTAATAGTTTGCCAGGGATGTTCCTGAGCTGGCTGATTGCCCTGTTAATGGGCATACTTGACATGGCACATCTAAGCAAACCACAACGGTTCTGGAGGATGGCTCTGAAACCACAGACATCCTGGATTGCTCGTGGCTTTATCTTCATCGTGTTATTTATTGGTTTTGTGGCAATACAGCTTGCTTTGGCCTTCTGGTTACCGGGAACAATAGGTGAAACAATGTTTAAAATATTGGCCGGAGTAACTGCTTTTGCCGTCGCAATTTATCCTGGCTTTGTCGTGAGCTATGTCAGTGCCATCAGATTCTGGAATTCGGCCATAATACCGATACTCTTTGTTATCAGCGGTGTCACCGGCGGACTTGCCCTGATGCTAGCCATCAGTCTCAGTGACCGTTCGGCTCAAATCACCGTTTTAGCGAACATGCTCATGGTGATATTGGTGGTTCATGCGCTTATTCTGGCGGTCTATGTGTGGAGCAGCACCTATGCCGGCTCCGTCGCCAGGGATGCGGTAATGTGGCTCATCAGAGGGAGCCTGGCGCCAGTCTTCTGGGTGGGCGTGGTTCTGTTTGGCATAATCATACCATTAGCGATACTGTTTGCCACTCAGCTTGCCGGCACAACTCCAGTCGTTTGGTTACTCACTGCTGTGGCAAGTGTCATTATCGGCTGCCTAGCCCTGAGATTTGTAGTCTTAAAGGCGGGGATATACCGCCCACTCGTTCCAGCGTCTTCATCAACGGGTTAGCCGACTTTATTACTTGATGGCTTCTTTTTTCTCTTTTGCCAAGAAGCGGGCGAGTCTATCCAGTTTGGAAATATGTTTATGGCCGACTTTCAAGCAAAGACCCAGGGCAATGCAATGAGAAAGCTATCACTTGGTGTGTGTCCTATTCCCCCATTAATTCACGTCTCAGACAAAATTTCCACTACATAATCAGCCAGAATATGAGTCATTGCACTTCATCGTATTGTTGGGCTAGGTGGCAAGGCTGAAAGCAAGGGTAAAAGTTCTTTGTTCCGTCCACTGAGCTTCACCAGAGAAGATTATTCCCCACCGAACTCTTGAGGCATTCCTCGAAATATCGGTTCACTGAGAAGCGGGGGTCGCTAATGAGTTTCACTAACTTAGCCTTAACTGACTGGTATTCTGTCACATCCTAATACAGTCCTGCGAGACCAGCATACAATTCAACTTTCTGCAGGTGGTGTTTGTAACTACTAAGAGACTATGCCTATAGTCTCTTGGATGCATCGAAATAGCTGTTGCGGTTCTTGGGGCTAATATTCGGAGGAACAGGTTACACGAATTCCGCAAACTGGGAAGGTAACAATGCAAGCAAAGGTGACCCTGTGTGCACAGAATTTGAAGAGGTGCGTGTGAGTTTCTAAGGCTATACTACAACCTCTTGATAAGAACACAAAAAGTCGTATAATTTACACAGCTATGATGAGATGAATACAATCGCCAGCACAGGAGGGTATACCTTCTATGAGGCAGGAGAAGGCAGTAGCCTACTCTGAAGCATGTGAAGCCAAGAAGCATCGCGGTTCAGTTCACCGATAAGCTGGATTGAACCGCAGTTTATTTATTGCAGGTAGAATGCACAAGATGAATAGGCCAATTATTTGGTCACCGGCTGGCTCCGATACCAGCCCAGTATCGATAGTGGACTACCCAGTTCAATATCCCAGACACCCCTGCTGCCTCAGCCCTGAATCTGTCTGCTGTTTAGTGGTAATTTCAGTATACTCCATTTTGCCAATAGTGGGAAGATAGGAGAGTGCTACCTGAAGGACTCAAAAGACACATTCCGTCAGATGTTTACCTGCAAGTGATGGAGCTATTGCTTTAGCTGGGCTCAGGTTTTTCTACCCTTCGCAATATGTTCCAAGCCACGGTGCGCATTTTGCCTCAAGGCTCCTAGTAACTTTTCCAGTAACATGGCATCACCTTCAGTAATTGACGACATCACCTGGTTCACTATTTCTCTTGCTACCGGCACCGCCTGAGTGAGCACCTTACGTCCCTGGTCCGTCAGTATAATATTAACGTATCTCCTGTCTCTCTCAGTGCGTTCACTTCTAACCAGGCCATCCTGTTCCAAGCGTTCGACCAGCGTCGTGATATTGTGTCGCTCTCTAAGCACCCACTGAGCTATCTCGGATGGTGTCATGCTTCCTCCAT
>Ga0315312_1001589_pt1 | contig 17321 bp, 18 predicted proteins | sample TDP7_MG_FD_203629 | JGI IMG/M metagenome (GOLD analysis project Ga0315312, IMG submission 203629) | Freshwater sediment microbial communities from Lake Towuti, South Sulawesi, Indonesia - TDP7 | ecosystem: Environmental > Aquatic > Freshwater > Lake > Sediment | place: Indonesia: South Sulawesi... | reverse complement strand
ACAAGAGATCAAGAAGATGCAGAAACGCCTCGCAAAACTGGAAGCAGTGTAAAGCGAAAAGCTCAAAATCAAGGAACACTAGACTGGAAACTCGATTCTCTTGTCTCCGCGAATAATCCGATATAGGAAGCCATCGAGCGTCAGACAATCCGATGAGCTGTGCAGGTTCATATCTTGCTGCAAGAACGAGTGGTTGAGAAACAAAGTGGATGAGGTACTCTCCCAACTAAGTGAGGACTACGGGCTCGGAGGAAAGATTCCCAAAGAAAGGTGGAGTAAACACGCCCGCTACTATGTCAAGCGGTGGGGAGTGAGGAACATATACGAATGCAGATTGGGACCAGATTGGAGACTCACATACACACTGGTGTCGGAGGGCGCAGGAATCGCCGTCGTAGCCTTGGAGATCCTGATGCATAAGGAGTACGACAGGCTGTTCGGGTACAGAACGACCTAGCGCACTCTGACGCTACTTGCCAAGAGTTTCTTCAGCCTTGGATTATCCGGAAAGACCCAGACGATCTGTCGGTCGTTCAGGATTATCTTGTTGCTGCTCAGCAAGTAGTCGATGATCCGGTTAAAGGTCTGGTACTGCATCCTGCGGGGAAGGCTCTTCCAGAGCTCCTTCTTGGTAGGGTAGGTCTTGGCCTTCAATATGGCTTGTTCCACCATCATGATAGTGGCCAAGGTTGGTTCATGCAGGACTTCTCTTTCCAATAGATTCCCTCCAAGCATGTCTTATTGACGGCTCATGTTGGGCTCGCCGATTATATAAACTTGTATAATAGGGTTTATTCGCGTCGTCCACAAGAGCTAGGTTTGCCCAAAGCAGTACTGCTCCTTGCCACATTTCAGACAGACCTTCACATCTAATGGCACGACCAAGCCGCATTCCAAGCTGTTTTGCCAATCTCTCTGCTTCCTCTTTTTGTCTTTCCTTCGCTCAACAGTTTCGGCAAGATCAAGACTCCTTCTGGATTCTGACGATCAAGGTAGCTTGCATCGCTGAAACTCATGCTCCAAACGATCATAGGGCGGCTGGACAGATTAGAGATGTTGCTGAATGAGAGAGGACAGGTACTAGCCGCTCAACTGACTCAAAATGTTGGTGACGTAACTATCCAGAAGACACAGAGTGACCTGCCATCATTCATTGAAGGCAACCCTTGGGTTGACATTCTGAAAGATAGAGTGAGAGAGTTGAACAACGCCCAATATGGCTCTCAGACCACAGAGAACGATCCGAAAGGGGCTACTTCGACAGCAAGAAGCTGGTGATAGAAGGGAGGGATAGACCCTGAGTGGGTATAAGGAAAGATACACCTTCGGCATGGACTTTGGCACAAGCGACTTCAAGTATGGGCCGATCGCGTCTGGAGAACGGCCTGAGATTATCGAGAACCGGGGATACTTCACCGACAAGACCTCGATCATGCAGAGGATAAGCGGCCCATCCAGAGAGGTGATTGTTGGAAAAGATATTCCGCTCCATCTTGAGGCTCGACAAGATCTGTCAACCCGACTCGTTCATCCGATGCGGAACGGAATAGTCGAGAAGGATGATCAGCGATCTTGGGCCGTCGTGAAGGAGCTCACTCGGTTCGCGTTGGAATCCGCTAAGCGTAACGCCATGCATGGAGATCGGTTGAGTCGTAGTGACAAAGAGAATCAGGCACGTAAGATCTGTGAGAGAGACCCAGCCACCACAGAGCAGGAGATCGCGGATGCATTAGGTGTTTCACAACAGACAGTAAGTAGCTGGGTTTCAGACATAAAGTTAAGGCAGAAAGCAGAGAGACAAGCCATCATCTACAAACTGAATCTACTTGGATGGACACAAGAAGAGATCGGTAAGGCAGTCAACTTAACTCAGCAAGCCATCTCGGACAAAATATCGGATTTACCAGAATTAGTAAAACTTGTAAAAACGCTCCTAGACCGAGGAGAGCCTGTTGAGAAGGCTGCGGAGAAGCTCAAGATAGACTTGACACTGGCTTGGGCAATCCTCCTAGATGGTAAAGATGACTTAGAGCGTTTTACGTTGTTTGGGTTAGGTGAGTATCAGAATATTGCTCCTCGACTCTACAATGTCTGGTACTTCATGAGGAGAGACCCAAGGCTTGGACTCGAAACCCCCGGCAACATACCAGGGCAGATAGCCATGAACGTGCTTTACTACTTCACGAATCAAGGAGACTTAGTTTGAAATAACCCGTCGCTCATGTCGGTCAGTAACCTCAGGTTGCATAGGTGCCTGTAGAGAAGGTACTGCTGGAGGTGTTCCCTGTTTAGAGTAGACTGTGCCGCATTGAGGGCATGTAATGGTGTCTGGAAACGGTGGAGTAAGCGTTATCGGTTCATGGCAATTGTCGCAGAAGAACGTTGGCTTTCCGGAGGGAGACAGCTGAGGCTGCTGAATGCCTGTAGCTGTTCTAAGTTTCTGTTGGCCTGCCGTGAAAGCGTCGTCTATCATTGGTCCCGCCTTTCTAAGCGTGGGCTGAATAACGTCTTTGATTATGCCTGTCCACTTGGCTGCGTCCGCTTCCTTCTCTATACCCAGCTTTCTAATAGCAAACTCCTGTTCTGTCTTCCACTTCTGGAAGTCTAACTCCATTTTCTGCATGTCAATGCTTTGAGCGGTTTCAGTGGAGAGCCCTTTCTCGACTATTTTATCCAGCACTTTCGCTACAATCTGCGTGTATGGTCCAAGAGTTGCTGAGTCTGTTGTCTGAGCCTTAACCTCCAAAGCTCTCTCTATTATGGGTTGCAAAGTCTTTGTGTAGAAATCAGTGATAGGAGTGGTTCCAGGTTGACTTCCTTTAACTAGATTGCCTATGGCAGTCACTAAAGACGCTATGTCTGTTTGCTGTTGAGGCGTCTGAGGCTGAAGCGTCTTCACTAGGTTTACAACGTCTTGAACAGTAATGGATTCAGGCTTCCGTTCCCGCAGCATGCTTGAAACCAGTATGGCTGACATAGGGTTAACCTGTGTGGCTGTAGCTGTAGCAGCCAGCACTTCAGGTGTGAGGGCCTTCAGATACTCACTAACTTCTTCAGGATCCTTGCCTTGTGCCGCTAGAGCAGTCATTATGCTAGCGATCATGTCAGCCTTGATCTTAGCTTCTAAAGCTGGACTTACAATTGACTCTCCGGTAGAGGTTGCCCCAGCTTTAAGGTCAGCTATGGCTTTCTCCCGTTCCGCTATAAGCTTCTGTGCAGCAAGCATATCCAACTTATGCACTATGGCATCCTGCTCCTCTTTGAGGAAGTCTTGAAGGGTACGTTCCTTAGCAGGTTTCTCCCTAGTGGAAACAGTTGTTTCCACAAAATCAGACACATGTTGCGCCTTTGGTTCCTTTTCTCTCGGCATATACTAGTCCTTCCTAAAGGTTATCCCTAACAAAAGTCCCTTCTCAGCGAAGTATGCTTCCACAGTCTGGTTTACGAACTCACTGAAGGTGCGACCATAGCCTCTGCTCCTAAGCCAGTCATAGTACATGAGAACAGTGGAGCCAATCTGGATTTCCATCCCTTTAGTAGTGACCTCGATCTCTCTAGTAATGCCCTGCAGAGGCATCATTATGCTAGGTGCAGCTTCTGACTGTAGCTGATCTCTATGCCCCTCAGTTGATGGCTTCTCTGCCGGAACAGTAGTCGCTTGCTGAATAGACGGAATATTAATGTGGATTGGAGGTAATTGAAGCTGAATAGGTGTGCCGAAAGCTGTAGTTGCCCCAACTGTGGCTGGAACCATCCTTTTCTGCGGTTCCACAGTTGAAGGTTTAGTTGAGGACTCAGTTAATGGTTTGACAGTTGTCTCAGTTGATGGCTTAACTGAGGCTTCAGCTACATCTGATTGCTTAGTTGATCTACCCGATCCCACGGACGTATCTATAGTGCTCGGGGATTCGACCCGACTAGATAGAAAAGGATCAGTTATCTCAATTGTGGGCTTAACTGTGATAGTTGTTCCAGTTGCAGAGGTAGTAGTTGTAACAGTTGCTTGCCCTTTCAGTTGAGGTTCAGTTCGCTCAGCTGGCTCAGTTGTGGTAGCTTTCTCAGTTGATGCTTGTTGGTGCTTCTGCATGTGCCATTTGAGTCCTTGGGGCGTACCGCAGTCACGTTGACATATTTTACAGACGTAGACATCCTTCTTAACTGGCATTAGAGCCACCTACAGTTGATTGAACAATCCTTCCCACAGCGGGTGCAGGCATACTTGCTAGCTGACAGCTGTCCCCCTGTCTCACTTGCATCACTTCTGTGCTTTTCTCTGCTTAAAAATAGGGGCTACACGTATTTAAAGCTAGAAATGGAACCTGATTGCTAATAATATTATGATTCTGCCTTCTTTTGTCGCGGTCAGTCCACCTTCCGGCAAGAAGGTCAATACCGCAGCTTAGAGTGAAGCGGCCCGAACAGGCCAAACCTTCTTCTGATCGTCGAAAGCCATTCCAACAGGTTTATGATACTCACTACGCAGGGTTCCGTGGCGGTTGCAGGAGCATTCTGCTTTCGCTCCCTCAGTGACGTAAGCATCTATCACGGTCATTTCCGTTCACACTTCCCTTTCTAATGCTGCATGGAATCTTAGATTGCATTGTTTCAAAGGCTCAACGAGTATTACAGGTGCTTGGAATCAATCTGGCTCTGTTCTCGTCAGATAAGGATCCTCCGAAGCTAACCGACGAAGCAAGGAAGCCTAGGACGACTTTGAATAGACAAACCGAAAACATGGATAGAAATCAAGAACCGCAATGGGTCACCTACTGAGTATCTAATGGTACATTGCATACTGCATACTGAACAGGAACTAAGCTGATACAAACCATGTACCGTGTGTAAGGCTTGTATCGGTATTGTATCTGGTGTGTATCAGTCACGATATGTATAGGACTCACGCTTTAGTGTAGTTATCGCGTTCTTCTCTGAGAATAACTGGATAACGTTTCTCGGCTGGCTTGCCGTGTTCCTACTCCTATACGTTTTAGTTGAGCTGTCGGGAAGAGGTAATCTAGAAATGACAGAAAAGGAAGAGAAAGCTGTGGCTATCGCCAGGAGGCTGCATGATGACTTCTGGAGTTGGAAACGATTCTTTCGGGACTATCGGATGCCTGAGTATATTGTTCCAGGGAATCCCGTTGAAGGTTCCAAGGAGCATGCCTGTTATCTCATATTCGTTATCTCCATTGACTATGTGACTGATGCAGTCTTAAAATACACTTCTAACATCTCGTTTATTTCTCTCCTCTTGGGGTCAAATTTCTGATTGATCAAGAACTTCCATGCCCTCAAATCCTCGCCATACGATATGAAGGTTGGGTCAGTTATCTTAGCATTTATTGCTCGCCGTATGTTATTTCTCAGATGGTCGGCTTGGTCTTTAATGATCCCCTTAGAATAGGGAGATACGTGTGGGCTGTTGAGAAGCTTGTCTACGTCGCTAGGGCTTAACGGCAAATAGTTGATGTTAACAATCTCCTTTACGATATTCCTTTCTATGCCATAGAGTATTGAAACAAGTTCGTAGTGTAATTCATATTTGACATCATGTTCAGGATAAAGTGATTTGGCTATGAATTCTGCGAGCCCTTCTGACAGAAGGGAATAAAGCCATCTAAAACCTTTAAAGACCTCTAAGGTGCCTTGAACCACATGCACTAGTTCATGGGCTACTATGGATTCAGCCACATCCTCCCTCTTCACTGAGATTCGATTCGGGTATCTGTGGCTTGCCAACGCACCTTCTTCAAGAGATTCGTCTATCTCTATTTCGCATCTTTCAATCTTCAGGTTGTAAGGAGCTAAGAAAGCATTGACAGCCTTTTCTACACGCCTAAGTTTAGCTCGTGGCTTGCTTCTATCCATACTCTCACCGTTGATCCTTAGTTCGTTCATGAATTAATACACCTAGTGGCCCTGAAACAATGGTTCCTCAATGAGGCCTTCTCGGTCATCATTCTTCCTATCAAAGATGGCGAAGAAGACCAAGGAGGAGTTGCACCAGCTAGAAGTCAGCGATAACGGTGGCAAGAAACTAATTCAACAGCGAACGCTGAAGTTCATCAACCTATTAGAGCCTATTTTAGTATAGTCATTGCTTTGATACAGCGACAGTCGAAGCAGCTACATTCGCGGGACGTTTCGGCCAAAGGTCCTTCCGTGAGGCTACTGTGCGATTCTGGCGGTGAGTATGTGGCTTAGCAGCGCTTTCTGTGACATTTCATGCCTCCAATTTGACCGTAGTGATAACCTCTCACTAGCTAGGAATGGTTCAATCAGCCGATCAAGCTCATATCCGGTCCCATCATTCAAGACAAGCTTGGTTGTGCTCCAATGCATAGGCGAAAGTTTGCCGTCGCATTTCACGTCGGACAGTGAACGTATGATGCTTGACAGTTCCCTCTCCCCTAGCTCTCCCCAATATCCCCAGCCGCCTTGAATTTCGCGTACAGTCGCTGAACCTTCTGGTTTCGAGTATAGATGGAGAAGTATTTCGATTTCTGATCTAGAGTAGCCTTGCTTCAGCGCACGCCGCAGCTCTCGCAGTTTCTCAACGAAACGTGAAGCATTCATGATTCTGGATAGCACGATCATATCTCCTAGTCTCATGAAAGTGTTCCCTCTTAGCCTACGGCTCATCGGTTCGTGGCAGTTGCTTACTTATCTTATTGCCATTAATGATAGCGTTTCTCAATTAGCTCTCTCGTGATTTTGCGTCCGTGGCGGACTGTGGGGCCTAAGAAAGGGGCCATAACGATGCGCTCTCTTCCCTGGAGCGGGAAGTCCTATACATTGAATCTTTTTATTGAAATCGCATTACTACTGTTCAATCGTTTTGGGGGTATACTCTGATGGCTTTGAAGGGTAGTGCCCAGATATGTCCTCAATGCGGAGTTTACACGCCCGCTGGACAACTGTTCTGTGGTGGCTGCGGTCAAGAGCTGATCTTTTGTAACCTGTGTGGAGCAGCCAACCTAGCTTGGTCAGACTTCTGTCACAACTGCGGGAAGCTGGTAAGCAGCAAGACAGCGGAGTTCCTAGGGAAACCAACGCCTCCAGTTATGCAACCTGCAGTTGTCGTGGCCAAGGAAGACCTAGTCAAGCCTATTCAAAGCCTAGAATATCCACAGATCGAAAGGATGCGTATCTGCGATTCTTGCAAGAAAGTAATTGGAGACGGAGAACTATTCTGCTCGTATTGTGGAGCAAAGCAGACGATTCTTCGCCCATATCGTGAAGCCATACTTGACCCGCACGCCATGAAAGTCGCACTCACAATGTTAAGCAGAGTCACCGACGCTAAAGAGCATCCAGAGTATTCTATTATCGACCAACTCACCACCATGATCGGTGAAGTCGCCCTAGGCAAGGGAAAACCACAGGACGCGCAAGAGCTATCCTTCTCAGACCAACTCAGACTGCTTACACTCGTTTTCGAGTTTTCACGCGACAAAGTGGGCTACAAGGGTGAGACCTTCGGGGAGCATGTCAGATGGCCATGGGAAACCGTGAAGACAGGAGGAGATTGTGATTGCAAAGTAGTCCTGCTCGCATCAATGTTGGCCTGCCTCGGTTTCCGAAGAATGTACTTCATGATTCTGCCTGCAGGCAAGTACGTTGATATCAAGCAACGCATAGAGAAGAAGATGCAAGGACACGCACTACTGGAAGTCGAGCTATCTGACAGGGGAAGGCTGGTTCTTGTGCGGCTGGACCCATCGTGCCCCGATTGTGATGTTGACGAGATTTCAGAATCGATCGAAGCTTTTCTCCAATGTTTCTATCGCATACCGATAGTGGCTTAGACCTTGTCTAGTCGATTGCCGCATTTCACACAAAACGACTTCGCATATGGCGGATTCTGGAAACCACAGCTCTGACAAGGACGTGGCGAAGGTCTAACTGCTCTCTTTCGGTGTCTGAGGACAACACTTGACCCAAGAATCGCCAAGACAGCTATGGCAACTGCTGCACTCGCAGGTGCAGTCAGAGAGGACCAAATACTTGCTGTCTCGGTTGCATATGGTGTACTAGTGAACGACCTTGTCGTCGACACGACGGGCTGGCTCGTTGTTGTGAAGACTTGACGAGGTTCGCCTATCTGGATCTTCATAATCTTACCCGGAATCTGGGGAGGGTATCCAGACCCTGTACCAAAATATGCGTAACCTGCGGAGGCATCGATAGCTGCTGAGCGAACGCCGCCATCCTCCGGATTCAGGGCGAATGCCCCGACACATGTAAAGGTCGAAAGGTCCATCTTCACAATCTTAGCAGGGACTATGTCCGTTGCGAAATATGCGAAACCACGAGCGGTATCGATGATAGCTGATCGAAGCCGCTCCTCACCTGGAGTTCCGGGAGTCAGTCGTAGTACTCCGAGAAGCGTGAAGTCAGATAGCCTGATCTTCGCAACAAGACCCGGATTTGAAACTGTTCCGAAGTAAGCGTAACCTGAAGAACTATCGATGACTGCAGACCCGATCGTACCATAGATTGGCTGAATCTGCAACACTCCAACTCGGGTAAATGTAGATAAGTCAATCTTCGCAACCCTAGAATTTTCCATTCCGAAGTATGCGAAGCCTTTGGTAGTATCGATGACGGCACACTCAAGGCCATTCTCGCCCTTGTTTAGAGTCAACGCTCCTACACGGCTAAAGTCTGAGAGCCTGATTTTGACAACTATGCCCGGCCCCGTACTCGTCCCGAAATATGCAAACCCATTGATAGTATCAATGACTGCCGAGGTCAGAAACTTCTCATCTGGATTCAGTGTCAGTGCTGCTGCAACCGTAAAGTCCGAAAGTCTAACCTTCACGACTCTGCCAACGGTCGTAGGAGCATTAACAGTTGTGCCGAAGTACGCGAAGCCATGAGTAGCGTCGATAACCGCGGACGAGCAAGTTAGTGCGTGATGGGTGGCAGTTGCATCTGGTCCTAACGTTAAAGTATCCACGCGGACGAAATCTGACAGCCTAACCTTCACAACGCTGCTCATCCGTGTCTCAAGGTTATGTATTGTGAAGTATGCAAAGCCGCCCGTCGAATCAATAACCGCTGATGTCGGACATATTTCGCCTAGGTCTAGGGCTAATGCTCCGGCATGGGTCTGGGCATTCGCGACTGACGGTACTAAGGAGAGAAAGACCATAAGGATGCAGGTTGAGGTTGACGCTGGAATTCGATTCGGGGATCGGAAGTAAGGGTACCTTTTTTCATATCCTTTACTCTTGTACAACTCGCAGAGTACCCCCTTTTTCACTTGTCATTTCTTCTTGAGTCTCGATGCTATTTCGGGCGGTAGCGAGTCCCAGTCTATATGCCAGACGTAACGTGACTTCTGGTTAGGGTCTTCGTTGAAGTCTCTCTTGACTAGGCCTTCGTCCTCCATTCTGTTGAGGTATTCACTGATTACGCTTCTGCTTATGCCCAAATGGTTCGCAAGCTGTTCCGTTCCAACACTATCACCAAGTTCAGTCATGCCGAGCAACGTTCTATACCATGCTATCCGCACCCTTGATTGCTTGCTTTCTGAGATAGCCTTCTCAAGTTCGCCTAGACGTTGCTCAATCTTCAGAAATCGAGACTCCAGCCACCGCTTCAACTCATCATCCTTCGCCACTACACTTGACACCCTTTGACAGTCTTCTCTTCAAATCGGAAAGACGCCGGTTGATCTGCACCATCCTCAACTCCAGCCAAGTCCGGACGTCTCTGCCCATCGTTGTTCCACATACCTATTCGCCGATACTAGTTTAAAAATGTATCGACAGTATCGAAAAGCATATATGCTCGGACGTCTCATAGTGTAGACACGCGTCTCGACACGTAGGAGGAAAGGAAGACATGAATTCGAGTCTGCTTCGCTTCTTTTGGGAGTGGCTCCGGATAGTATTCCGGATCTATTTTGGCGTTGACATCGGCCCGTGCCCATTCTGATAAGGAGGATGTTAGGCCATGGCGACGCGTTTCTCCCCCCTTTTTGAGTCACGCACGCAGGTGCGCAGTGCCTCTCATGTGGGGCTAGGTTGCGCAGACACATTAGGGTCATTTGAGCTATCTGTTCGATCCACAGCGTCTAGTTACGTTTTGGCATTTGCTCTTGGGCAACGTAGCCATTTCTCTTTGCCTAGAGAGTTTTGGATGGCTGTTAGAAACCTGAAGAGGAGGAGGACACGTTCAGCCCTAACTATCTCGGGGATAGCTGTGGGTGTTACTTTGATTGTGGCTCTGGCTTCTATCAGTGAGACTCTTAACTCTGCTGTGGAGGCGGCCTCCTCTCGATTGACTGCGCAGCAAGCAGCGGGTGTCGCCGAGGTCTCTCGCTCTGTCAACATGTTTCTGGCTGGGGTTTGTGGAGTGGCATTTCTCATTGCTGGTCTCGGCATTATGAATACGATGTTGATCTCAGTCGCTGAGAGAAAGCGGGAGATAGGTATTATGAAGGCGGTTGGAGCTGGGAAGCGTAGGATCATGCAAGTGTTTATGCTTGAAGCAGTGGTGCTGGGAGTTGTTGCAGGCGCCACTGGCTGCATCTTGGGATTTGGTTTGACGAAGGCTGTGGGAGTGATACTTGCGGTCTCACGCAATGCGGAGCTTTCTATTGATGTTTCGTTTCGAAGTCTAACGGTGGCATTTCTTGTCGCCTTGGTGTCCGCTATACTTTGGGGTGCCTATCCGAGCTGGAGGGCCTCATGTCTGAAGCCAGTGGAGGCGTTGAGGAATGAGTAACCTTGTCTTGAAGGCCAGTAACCTTTCGAAGGCACATAGGAATGGAAAGGTTGAGTCCTGGGTCTTGAGGGGAGTCAACTTAGAGGTCAAGGAAGGAGAGGTTCTGGCAATAATGGGTCCCTCCGGATGCGGAAAGACTACGCTGCTGAATCTGCTTGGAGGACTCGACAGACCTACGTGGGGAGAGATCTGGGTTGACAACAGGTCCCTGATGTCGATGAGTGACGGTGAGCTGACAAGACTAAGGCTGACAGAGATAGGTTTCGTGTTCCAAGCCTACAACCTCATACCAACTCTCACAGCACTTGAGAATGTGGAATTCCCTCTTTCACTGCTTAGCGTAAGCAAGCATGAGAGATACGAAAGGGCGTCATGGCTTCTTGGGCTTGTAGGTCTGACTGGAAAGGAAGGCCGCCTGCCAGCTGAGCTTAGCGGAGGAGAACAGCAGAGGGTGGCTATAGCAAGAGCCCTAGCGAACAACCCACGGCTGATTCTGGCGGATGAACCAACTGGAAGCCTTGACAGCTCAAATTCAACGCAAATCATGAAGATACTTTTAAATTTGAATGAGGAACTCGGTCAAACACTTATTGTGGTCACCCATGACTCAAGCGTCGCAGGGTCAGCGACTCGAATCATCCGGATGGTTGACGGATGTATCGCAAAGGAACACCCCGAATCAATCGGAAAGGACATGTTTGTATGTGAACAAGTAGATAGTCAGACGGGATCTCAACAAGGAGTAGCTGACCCAGAAGACACGGCAATTGACCTTCCGTCTCTTAGAGTATGGCTTCAAGTGCGTAATCAAAGAATTCGAGATGTTGACTCTATTGTTCGGTGCCTGTCTAGCCGCTACTGTCCGCGGTATGACGACAGCCTTCGTTTATCTACTGAGTCTTGATTGGAGGAGAAGCTTCATGCGTCAGCTCAAGGAATTGATCGCATCTATCCTTCTGGTAGTTCTGCTTGTGGTATCGTTTTCTCTAACGTGCGAAACGGCATACGCCCCAGGGACAGAGACTATGAGAATAGACCCGATGACGAGGCGGATTCTGGTTTTCAATCTCAAAAAGGATGACCGTTTCAGGGGCTCGCTTTCGATCTCTGGGGGAGTAGGAAATGACATCAACTTTTGGGTGACCGATCCGGCCGGTGCAACGGTTCTGAACCTCGGAAAGGTGAGTAGAGGCAGAGAGTTCGGGTTTCAGGTAAGCCGAAGCGGCGGCTATACTCTTCACCTTGACAACTCTTTCTCACTATTCCACGCCAAGGTCGTAACGCTAACCTACGATGTGGATAGGGCGATCATGCCAGAAAGCTCCACAGTGGCCTTGCTGATCATAGGGCTTGTTCTTGCTGTTGTTTCGATTATCACAGTAGCGGTTATAGCTGTCGTAAAGGCTCGAAGGCCACTCGCAAGACCTCCCACAGGGTAAAGAGAAAGTAGATCACCATGACTCGTTTGACACGTTCGCTAGACTATTGCAAGACGAATTGAGAGGTCTTATACGAGACATTGATGTTAAGAGATGCCAAGAGGGGAAGGAATAGGCTCGTGGCTGAGGCGAGCTCCGGGTGTTAGACGCCTTCCTAGACTACATGAAGAAACATCGGAGAGAGTCTTTCATTGGAGATAACGTGATGAGGTTCGAAGCGCAACTTCCTCTCAACCTGATTGGTCTTCTATTCGTATAACAGGGTGTATCATGAACAACCGCTCCTGTATGACTGTATATGCAGAAAAAGAGGGGATCTGTCGCTGGAAGAACAGGGGCCACACCATGAAACGAGGAAAACATCGATCCACGATTCTCTCGCTCATTCTAAATGTCTCTTTATGACCGATTCATCCTCCGACCTATACGGTCCTCAACGGCCTCCATGAGGTCTTGACTGGTGAAGAGATATCTCTGCCGCTGTCAAGAATAGGCCTCGTGTGATTTGAGTTCTCACCAACTGACGAGATCGGTTCGTCCTCTCATCCCCGGGCTCTGTTCAGCTTGTGGTTGTTCGTGTCGGGCCGTTCGCCATGGGCGGATACTCAAAATATCCACAAAACGAGTTCTGCCGCAATCGTAGCTTTGGGAGACTTGTATCCTTTAGCGTCTCAGTATCCAATTAGGACTATGAGGAAAAACCTCGCTAATACAAGAACGAGCATCCCGGCGACGAGAATGGCGTAGATATTCGAAGTTCTGAATGTTCCGGCTCTCGTCTCCGTCACCTTCGCCTCCGGTACTCCTCCCAATCTCTTCAGTAGTCGCCCTCTAAGATTTCTATCTGTTTCCTCTGAGATAGCGGCTGCTAGAGCCATCCTATCGGCTTGGCCTGTCGGATAGGGAAGAGCGAAACCTGTTCCCGCTCCATACACAGACATATACTGTACCTCGGCCGGAAGAAGATGGCGACCAGCGCTAGCGGCTCTATCTCTCCCAGCCGCTTCAATATCGACGTCAGAGAAACGATTCCAAGCCTTTTTCAGTAGTGTGAATGCCCTACGAAGCACATCCATCGAGTCAGCCCCCATCGTGGATATTCATCATCTTCTGTCACAGTAATAAGAACTACTGGCAGAAGGCTGCCGCCTGAGTTGCCGGTCCAACAAAGCGGACCAACCGCTGAAACCGAACGAGAACCTAAACCAGCCGATTAGCGAACAGAGCCTAGTCACGTAAGACTTAATGCAACATATAGCTGATACTAGTAGTCTTGGGCCCGTCGTCTAGAGGACTATACGTCGCAAAGGTCTGGACAATCTGGTTTGGACGTCGCCCTCACAGCTCTGCGCGAAGAAACGGCGAAGGTCCCCGGTTCGAATCCGGGCGGGCCCATGTTCCCGCTCCTCCAAGCCTACTTGGCGTTGAGACTGGCTTTCAAGATGAACCTCAATGGGTAGAAACATCCCCTCATGTCGGATAATCTTGAGCAAGAGCTGAAACGCCGAGAAGAGTTCAAAGACTTGCTACGTATCGACGAACGCCCAACCTTCGAAGGTTTGATGGATTAGCGCATAGAATCAGAGACTCTAGTTTCATCGTAGCCGGAGAACTTCTGATTTCACATTCGGGTGCCTCTATTGTTTAAATATGGTAGACGGTTACATCATGACGACGCATGATGCAGGCAGCTGAGTTGGTTCTGTCCGTTCTGGGAAGTTCAGCAAAGCCAATCGATGGTAGAACTGCTATCCAAAAAATTGTCTATTTCGCCTCGATAAAGACCGGCGTTGATGTAGGATACACACCACACTTCTATGGTCCATACAGCCCCATTGTGGCTCAGACTGCGGAGAACTTGGAGTCAACAGGGTACATCACTGAAGAGTCTAGGTTGACCACTCATGATCGGGTCATGTATAGCTACTCCCTGAGTGATGATGGTGCAAAGGTAGTGGACCTAATCCGAAAGCGTGAACCGAGCAATTATGTGAAAGCGAAGAAGGTGGTTGACACTTGCCGAAAGATTGTCAAGAATAATATCAATGTTCTTTCTTGGGCGGCCAAGGTCTACTTTCTTCTCTCTCAGAAGGGGTCTGAGATCTCTTGCGATGAGGTAGTTGAAAAGGGCAAGGAATTCGGTTGGCAGCTTTCTAGTAAGGAAATCGATTCTGGGGCGAAGTTGCTCGTTGGCCTTGGACTTGCAAGAAAGTCCTAGGTGGGCTGATTGCCCTATTCCCTCTTCTGGGAACAAAAAAGCGTTAGAGATCCGCTCTATGGCTTCATAGGCCTAAGTGCACAAGAGAACAGAATTCTTGAGACATTTGCCATCCAAAGACTTGCAAGGATCAAACAGTTGGCACACACCTACATAGTGTATCCTAGCGCCGTTCATGCTCGGTTAGAGCACTCCCTCGGTTCACTTAACGTAGCGGGCAGGATATGTGATCAACTGGGAATTAGGAAAAAGGAAAAGATGGCAGTAAGGGCCGCTGCCCTGATTCACGATGTTGGTCAGGGCCCATTCTCGCACCTATTCGAAGAAGTGATGCGTTTTGTGAATGGCGAAGACTACAGCCATGAAGATGTTACCAAGCTTATGACAGAGCATAATGGTTCCTTGAAACGCGCACTGGGCTCTTCTCAGCAAGATGTTTTGCAAATCTTTGAGGGCGATTCTCTTCTTTCTGAGATTGTTTCCAGTGGCCTTGATGTGGACAAGATGGACTATCTCAGGAGGGATTCCTATCATACTGGAGTTGCCTACGGTATGTTTGATTTTGAGAGAGTTGTGAGAAATCTCTGGAAAGTGCATGAGAACGAGCGTGACTACATCGCGATCAGAGAGAAGGGCAAGGATGCATTAGAAAGCTATCGGCTTGCTAGATATTCCATGCATGCCCAGGTGTATGAGCACCACGCTAGGTTGATTGCTGACGACATGTTTCTTAGAGCAGTCATTGCATCGATTAAGGAAGGATATCTTCCTAAAGAGTCTCTTGATGTTCGTGACCCGGAGAGCTTCTTAGCTAAGTACTTGGAGTTGGATGACAGTTCCATTGAGCATCATGTTTTGCAGAATGCTAAAGGAGTCGCAAGGAAACTAATTCAAGATGTTCGTGCTAGGAAACTGCTGAAAAGAGCCTACGTACTTCCTTTAACAAAGGATTGCGTTCCTAATCCTCTTCACAGAGAGAAACTAATAACCCTGAGCAAGGACGCTGCTGAGAAGACGGAGAAGAGAATAGCTGATGAAATCGGTGTAGACACAGGGTATGTTGTCGTTCATCCTCAGAGTATTAACATGAAGTTGTATGAACGCTTTGAACAAACGATAGGGGCAAAGGAGAAGCCTATTCTAGTATTCAAAAGGGACGGATCTGTGGCCTCTCTTGATGAGGAATCCCCTATTTCGGCCTCGATGAGTCCTATAAGGCGACTGTTTGTGTTCTGTCCCGAGAAACATACTGAAAAGGTAAAGAAGATTGCAGAGGACATCTTCAAGGCAAAGAGCAGGTACTGAGCTCTAGGTACCCGCGATATGTGTGCACTGAGTCACTGCCGCTTTGTTTGCTCAGTTTTAGCAGTACGCTGAAACGCTAGGCTGTCACCTTCTAGAAGTCTTGAATAGTGCGCCCAAGATCTTGCGGTGACCAAACGACGGTCTCTAGATACGGGCGCCCTTTCCGAAGAAGACAGTAGCGATCCCCTCGCTTGGACATGTGTCAAAACCTTCCGGCCAGTACGCTATCCTATCAAAGACATTCCGTTAGTTCGAGCCATCCACTGGTCTCAGGAAAATACTTGAACCAGTGTGGTTACGAAAGCCTTCGCACCGCCACATTACTCATGGGTCAGCGGAAGTTTTTCGGCCAAAGGTAGTCTCAAAGTGGCAGGATTCACTTGATTTACTAGTTGCATACGGGTGGGCCCATTCCACATGCCCCTCGTTCTCTCAACTTGGTTGTTCGAATTTGACTTGGGGGAGAGCGATTCTCCTTGTTGAAATGGGGACTCCCTTCATGAACTCTATCATCGCTTCCTTTATCTTTGGTGAAGAGAGGAATAGGTCGTCACCATGCCCTGCTCCCTCTATGATCAGATGTATGCTCTTTGGGAAGCCTTGTTGGATCTGCTCCGCGTTGCTTACGGGCGTGTTCGCGTCCAAGGTGCCGCTTATGAACAGTACAGGCACGTCTGATCTTACAGGTTCACGAAAACCGGGGCCTAGGTCTGACGTCATCCATGCCTCGCATATCTCAGGGAAAGGAAAATTAACTGCGTCGCCGAGAGGAGATTGGCTTGCTTCAGCTTTGATTCTGGCATATCGCTCCTCAGATACTCCGGAAGCGCAGTCCATCATGCAAGGCATGGCGTAGCCTCTCCAACTCTCAAATAGTTGCCTGCGGGCGAGCATCCACTGGGCAACGAGGGAGAAATCTCCTCTTGACATGGCATAGAGAGCTGAAGGCAGCACTCTAATGAACTGGCTGCTTCCAAGATTGGATGTCAAAAGCAGTTGTAGGTCAAATCTACCTATTGCGATCTTGACTCGCCGTTTGGTGTGAGGGTCAACCGCTTCGACTGTTACAGGATGCTTCTCAAGTCGGTCGAGAACTGCTTTCATCAATCCAAACAGGTCTGGTATCCGATTACTCAGTTCAGAATCGTTCTTGATCAAACGGTCGATCTCTCTGAGATGTTTGTGGTAGTTGCTCGGAAGTTTTAGAGTGTGGTCCGGTCCCTCAACTCCGGCTAGGATCGCCTTGTAGATGCTCTTTTCATGTCGTCTTATCGCTGCCAAGGCTAGGTGTGTCCCATAGCTGATCCCCCAGAGACTTATCTTCTCTTGGCCAAGTGCCTTCCTTAGTGATTCTATGTCATCAGCACTTTCGTTAGTATTGTATGCCGACAGGTCGATCCCTTGATCTCTCAGGAATTGCGCTGACGCTCTGGATCTCTCCTTCAGAATGTGTAACATTTCCTCCTGATTGCCGAGCATATTCGATGGAAAACTCCACAATGGTTCAGGGCCGGGATTGTGTGCCATAGCCCTGAAACGAACGAAGGCAAGCTCGATGAGATTGCATGAAGGATTGCTCCGATTCTCCGGAACAACCAAGTGTCCTAGTTCGGCATCGACTT
>Ga0315312_1001588_pt1 | contig 17323 bp, 12 predicted proteins | sample TDP7_MG_FD_203629 | JGI IMG/M metagenome (GOLD analysis project Ga0315312, IMG submission 203629) | Freshwater sediment microbial communities from Lake Towuti, South Sulawesi, Indonesia - TDP7 | ecosystem: Environmental > Aquatic > Freshwater > Lake > Sediment | place: Indonesia: South Sulawesi... | reverse complement strand
AGGCTCGCTTCTCGGTGCTCTCAACAATGGTCCGAAAAGAGAAATCCGTGAACCGAAACTTCTCATCAGCGATGGCAGCGATGCCGCTCTTCCACACCTCCGGGATGCGCTCGTAACCCAGCACTACGCCGAGGATGCCGGCGGCGCTCGAGGGGTTGCAGTCGGAGTCCTGGCCGGCGCGGGTGGAGATCTCCAGCGTCTTGCCTAGGTCCCGCTCGCCGTAAAGCAGACCCAAAGCGATATAGGCGCCGTTCAACTTGGCATCAATATTGAAAGGCTGTAGGGCCCCGGCGGGGCAGGGATCGTTGGTGTCCCACTTGTCCTCGATGAGCTGCCAGACCTTCCTCCAGTCGTTCGGATACTGCTTGTGCCAGCCCAGCAGGTCGGCGATCAGGCGGCCGTACGGACTTTTCCGCGGGATGCACGCCAAGCCGGTTTCTACGATCCGGCGCGGGTCGTTTTCAAAGAACGCCGCCGCATACATACACGAAACGAACATGCCGCCGTAGATGCCGTCGCCGTAGTTCATGACCCGTCCGGCGCGCCAAGCCAGATCATTAACGGAGCGGTAAAGCCCCGGCGCCATCAGGCCGATAAAGTCGGCTTCGATCTGGAAGTCGATGTCGTTGGCGTGAGCGTTATAGCGGGGCGTGCCGGCCAGCGCGGCGGGCAGGCCGCGGCGCAGATTGCGCCTGCCAGCCAGGTTGGCGTGCCACAGCGAGTACTGGGAGTTCTTGAACATGGCGCCGAAGTCCTCGGTAGTGGCGTTGAGGCCCTTATCGTCGAGCACCTTGGCGAAGGTCATGTCCACGTAGAGGTCGTCCTGGCCGAGGGCGTTCTTGACCCGGTCGGGAGTCCACTTGGGCAACTCGCCCTCCAGGATCTTGCCGCGGGCGCGGAACTCGGTGGGGGCGCCGTAACTGACCCCGATCATCTGGCCCGCCCAGCCGCCGGCGATCTTGTCGCGCAACACTTTCAGCGGGATCTCGCGTTGGGCCGCTCCAACCGACACCGACAGCGCCATCGACAGCAGCAGTCTTCGCATGTGGGCATTCTACTACGCGAAGAGGTGTCGCAGCGCCGGCCCCAGTTCCGGGTGCTCGAAGCGATAGCCGGCCCTCTGAGCGGCCTCGGGGACAGCGCGCTGGCTGTCCAGCAGAATGGAAGCCATCTCGCCGAAGAGGGCACGCAGGGCGAAGGCCGGCACAGGGAACACGGCGGGACGGCGCAGCGTAGCCGCCAGTTGGCGCGTGAACTCGGCGTTCGTCACCGGATGGGGCGCCACGGCGTTCACCGCGCCACGCACCGCGGGCTGCTCCGCCGTGAAGCGGATCAGCTCCACCAGGTCATCCCGGTGAATCCACGACATCCACTGGCGGCCGCTCCCGAGCCGTCCGCCCAGGCCCAGCCGGAACGGCCACAACATGCGCACCAGAGCGCCGCCGTCACGCCCAAGCACCATGCCTGTCCGGAGCCGTACCACACGCACGCCCAGCGTCTCAGCCGCTGCGGCTACCTCTTCCCACTCCCGGCAGACCTCTGCCAGGAAGCCCTCGCCCGACGGCGATTGCTCGGTGAGGATCTCGTCTCCGCGCGAACCGTAGATGCCTATGGCGGAGGCGCACACCAGCACGCCGGGGCGCCGCGGCAATCTCGACAGGGCCTCGACCAGCCGACGGGTACCGTCCACGCGGGAAGTCCGAATCCGGCGCTTCGCCTCCGAAGTCCAGCGCTGGGCCACCGACTCTCCCGCCAAGTGGATAACCGCCTCGGCCCCGCGGAGGCTCTCCTCGGGCGGCAGATTCTCGGCGCACGCCTCCCAAAAGAAGAACGGCAGGTTCCCGACAGGCTTGCGCCCCGCCACGCGCAGGGCACAGCCGCCGCTTTCGAGCCGCTCGATCAGGCGGCGTCCGATGAAACCACTGGCTCCGGTGACGGTAATCCTCATAGGGTTAGCCTATACCGGGAAAGGTCAAACCGGGCTGCCTGCGCGGGGCCACCCTAACGTTTGACGTGCAAACGCACGATTACTAGGCAGAGAGGCCCCCGAACAGTCATGGCCCGCTTTGTCACCAAGCACTTCGGGATAGTTGAGTTCCAGCCGGACACGGTTATCGAGTTCCCGAGCGGCCTGCCCGGCTTCGAGCAAGAAACCCGCTTCCTGCCCATGGAACAGCCCGGAACCAAGCCTCTGCTCTTTCTCCAGAGCCTCGACCGGCCAGACCTATGCTTCATCACCCTGCCAGTGCGTGTGGTAGATCCAGACTACCGCCTGGCTGTATCCGCCGAAGACCTCCGCCTCCTGGAACTGCCCGAAGACCGGCAGCCTCGGATTGGAACGGAAGTGCTCTGCCTGACGATTATCTCGGTGGCGGAGGAACGGCACCCCACCGCCAACCTCCTGGCGCCTGTGGTGGTGAACCTCCGGACACGCCGGGCGGTGCAGGCCATCGCTCCTGATTCCGGATACTCTCACCAGCACCCGTTGTTCAGAGCTCATCAGGAGGATTCATGCTCGTCATTCGCCGACGCGCCGGGGAGTCGATCCTGATCGGCAATAGCATCGAGATACAGGTGGCCGAAATCGCATCCGGCCGGGTGAAGCTGAGCATCGCGGCGCCGCCGGAAGTGCCGGTCCTTCGCAAGGAAGTGGCGCTCACCCGGGATCAGAACCTGGCGGCGGCACGAGGAGTCTGGCTGGGAGGGCTGACAGAACTGGCGGCTCGCGTAAGTGGCCGGCATTAGAAATGAAAGCTCCAAGCCCGGCAGCCGAGCAACTGAAGCTGGGGGTGGAGTGCGCCCGGCAGGGCCGCCTGGAGGATGCGGTGGCCTGCTTCCGGCAGGCGGTCGAACTGGACCCCGGGTGCGCCGAAGCACACAACAACCTGGCGAATGCGCTGCGCGAACGGGGCCGGTTTGAAGAGGCGCTGCTCCATCTCAACCGCGCGCTGGAATGCAAACCAGACCTGCCGGAAGCCCAGCTCAACCTGGCCGTGGTGTTGGAAGCGCGGGGCGAGCTGGAAGAGGCGGCGGCTCTGCTCGACGAGTTCCTCCAGCGCCACCCCGATCATGCACTGGCACTGAACAACTTGGGCAGCGTGCTCAAGAAACTGGGACGCCTCCAGCAAGCGCGGCATTGCCTGGAGGGCGCGCTGGCGCGGGACCCGCGTTTTGCGCAGGCCCACAACAACCTCGGAGCGGTGCTCGAACAGCTCGGTCTTTGGGACCAGGCCGAACAGTGTTACCAGCAAGCCTTGCGCTGGAACCCGCACTCGGCGGAGGCGCACCTGAACCTAGGCATGCTGTGGCTGCTGCGCGGAGACTTTGAGCGCGGCTGGCCGGAGTACGAATGGCGCTGGGGACTAAGGGGCACCCGGCCCCGAGGCTGTGGACGGCCGCTCTGGGAGGGTTCACCCCTGGAGGGGCGGACCATCCTGCTCGAAGCCGAGCAGGGGCTGGGAGATACCATCCAGTACGTCCGCTACGCGGAACTGGTCCAGGCGCGCGGCGGCCGGGTGGTTCTGGAGTGCCCGCCACGGCTGGTAGAGCTGCTTCGTACGGTCCCTGGCGTAGAGCGGGTCATCTGTCCCCACGACCCTCTGCCCTCCTGCCACACCTGGGCTCCGGTGGCGAGCCTGCCGGGCATCTTCAGAACCACTCTGGCGACGATCCCCAACCGCGTGCCTTATTTGAGTGTGGAGCCGGAACTGGTCGAAGCCGCGCGCCAGCGGATTGGAAAGTGCATGGGCCAGCGCAAGATCGGGCTGCTGTGGGCGGGCAGCCCATGGCACAAGAACGACCGGAACCGTTCAATCCGGCTGGAGTTGCTGGCGCCGCTCGCCCGGGTACCCGAGGCGGCCTGGTTCAGCCTGCAACGGGGGCCGCAGGCAGCGGAGCTTTGGACGGCGGCTCCCGGGTTCCCATTGACTAACCTGGAGCGGGAGAGTGGCAGGCTGACGGAGACCGCGGCGGCGATCTTATGCCTGGACCTGGTGATCACCGTGGACACGATGGTTGCCCATCTGGCCGGAGCACTGGCTCGGCCAGTATGGGTATTGCAGCCGTTCGCGCCGGACTACCGGTGGCTATTGGACCGCCAGGACAGCCCCTGGTACCCCACCATGCGCCTGTTCCGGCAACCCGCCCCGGGGCACTGGCAGCCGGTCGTCGAGCGGATCGTGGAGGAGCTCGAATGAGCGACAAACGCTTGTCAAGGGTCAAGAACCTGCACCCCGCCGCCGGTTTGGTGCGCGGCGGTCTGGCTTATGTTTCATCGAGTTATGCGCAGACCGGCAACGCTCGCCCCCGGCTACGCAGTTGCAGACCCAACAGAGTGCGCGGCGGGCGCGCCCGCCGGGGGAATTGAACTCGATGCGGAGCGTATCGGCGGCGCTGGCAGAAGCGCTCGAGCACCACCAGGCTGGTCGCGTCAGCCAGGCAGAGACTATCTACCAGGAGATTCTGCGGCAGGAGCCGGATCAGGCCGACGCCTGGCATATGCTCGGGGTGGCCGCCGCGCAACAGGGGCAGCGGGAGAAGGCCCTGAGTTTAATTGCTCACGCCATCCGTCTGAATCCCGCTCCGCCCTATTACCACAACAACCTGGGCAACGTTCTCCACGAGATGAACCGGTTCACGGAGGCGCTGCTCTGCTACGAGGAGGCCATCCGGCTCGAGCCTTCTTATGCGGAGGCCCATAGCAATCTGGCGAATACGCTGAACGCGCTGGGGCGGTTCGAAGAGGCGCTCTCCCACCACCTGGAAGCCGTGCGGCTGAAGCCCGACTTCGCCTCTGGTTTCAGTAGCTTGGGTGGCACGCTGCGCGCGCAGGGAATGTATCAGGAGGCGCTGACTTGTTACGAGCAAGCGCTGGCCTTCAACCCTGGGGATGCCAACGCGCACGCGGCGCGCGCGACCCTGTGGCTGCTGATGGGCGACTTCGAGCGGGGCTGGCTGGAGTACGAATGGCGGTGGATGGCGAAAGGATTCACCGGGCGGCGAATCGAGGGTCCCTTGTGGGACGGCCAGCCGACGCCGGGCCAGCGCATCCTGCTGCACGCCGAACAGGGCTTGGGCGATACGATCCAGTTCGTCCGATACGCGCCCCAGCTCAAGAGCATGGGGGCCACGGTGCTGCTCGAATGCCAGCCGCGGCTGGCCCCCTTGCTCAGGCATACGCCGGGGATCGACGAGGTCGTCACGGCCGGCGATCGGTTGCCTGACTTCGACGCGCACCTGCCCTTGCTAAGTCTGCCGCGGGTGTTCAAGACCACGCTGGAGACCATTCCCCGCGTGGTACCGTACTTGCGGGTGCCGGATGACAGGATCCGGGCCTGGCGCGAGCGTCTGGCCAGCGACGGGCGCCGTAAGGTAGGCCTGGTATGGGCGGGCAATCCGGAATATAAGGACGATCGGAACCGCTCGCTGGACTTGAGCGAGTTTGCCCCTTTGGCGCGGGTGCCCGGGGTGCGCTTTTTCAGTCTGCAACGCGGGGAGGCAAAGGCGAACCACCCGCCCGAGGGGCTGCTCATCGAGAACCTGGAAAGTGAGGTCGGCGAGATCACCGACACGGCCGCGGCGATCCTCAGCCTGGATCTGGTGATCTCGGTGGACACCATGGTGGCCCATCTAGCCGGGGCGCTGGCGGTTCCAGTCTGGACCCTCTTGACGCATCGGGCCGACTGGCGCTGGCTGCTGGATCGGGAAGACACTCCCTGGTATCCGGTGATGCGGTTGTTCCGCCAACCGGCAAGCGGAAAATGGCAGCCTGTGGTGGAGCGGGTGGCTGAGGCACTTGGGCATGTCGCCTGCCAGTGAAGAGCTCGGCACGGCTCTAGCCCACCAGCAGGCCGGACGCTGGAGTGAAGCCGAAACCCTCTACTGGCGGATCCTGGGCGAGTTCCCGGAATGCGCCGAGGCCTACGGAGATCTGGCCATCCTGCTGTATCAGGAGGGGCGGCTGGGCGAGGCCGAGCAGGCCTGCCGCCAGGCGATCGCCAAGCAGCCGGCTTCGGCGGAAGCCTATGCCAATCTGGCCGCCGTCCTGCTGGCGCAGGGGCGTTGTGCCGCAGCCGAGGCGGCAGCACAGGCGGCGCTGGCTCGCAGGGCCGATCACGCCGAGGCGCACAACAACCTGGGCAACGCCTTGGAGCGGTTGGAGCGCTTCGAGGAAGCGGCGGCCAGCTACCGGCAGGCGGTGGCGCATAAGCCGGACTTCGCTCTGGCGCACCACAACCTGGGCAACGTGCTGGAGCGCCTCCGCCAGTGGCCGGAGGCGGAGAAGTCCTACCGCCGGGCCATAGAACTGGCGCCCGAGCTTGCCGAGGCGTACAACAACCTGGGGGTGCTCCTCCAGCAACAGGGCAGGTGGGAGGAGGCCGTCGAGTGCTACAGCCAGGCCCTGCGCCTGCGGCCCGACATGGCTGAGGCACACAACGGCCTGGGCGTGGCGCTGCAATGGGGCAACCGGGACGCGGAGGCGCTGATCTGCTACGAGAAGGCCCTGGCACTCAGGCCGGAGTTCCCGGAAGCTCACTACAACCGCGCTACGCTGTGGCTCCGGCAGGGCAACTTCGAGCAGGGCTGGCCAGAATACGAGTGGCGCCGCCGGCTGAGCGACGTGCCGTGGCGGCGGTTTCCTCAGCCGCTCTGGGACGGCGCGCCGCTCGCCGGGCGCACGATCCTGCTGCACGCCGAGATGGGCTTGGGAGACACAGTGCAGTTTGCGCGCTACGTGCCCCTGGTAGCCGAACGCGGAGGCCGGGTCGTCTTAGAATGCCAGCCGCGGCTGGTCCCGCTCATGGAGTCGCTCGGCGGTGTGGCCGAAGTCGTCCCGGCGGGCGCCCCCCTGCCAAAGTTCGACATACGCCTCCCACTGCTGAGCCTTCCCCGCGTGTTCGGCACTACCGTAGCCAGCATTCCCAGCCAGGTTCCCTACCTGGGCGCGCCGGCAGAACGGATCCGCTTCTGGCGGGAGCGAATCGGAGCAGCGCCGGGCCTGAGGGTCGGGCTGGCCTGGGCCGGCAATCCAGACTCGAAGACCGCGCGGAAGCGTTTCATGCCGGTGGCCAATCTGGCGCCCCTGGCCCGGAGCCCGAGTCTGCGCCTGTTCAGCCTCCAGCGCGGGCCGCAAGCCGAAGAACTCAACTCGTTGCCGCCAGGCCTCAAAGTCACGCCGCTGGAAGAAGAGACTGACGCGATTACCGACACGGCGGCCATCATCCTTAACCTGGACCTGGTGATTTCGGTGGACACAATGGTGGCGCACCTGGCGGGCGCCCTGGGCAAGCCGGTATGGGTGTTGCTGGCCTACTCTCCGGAGTGGCGGTGGATGCTGGGACGGCGCGACAGCCCCTGGTATCCGACGGCGCGTCTGTTCAGGCAGGCACGTCTGGGGGATTGGAACGACGTTATGGCGCGCGTGGTCGAGGCATTGCGGGATGTCGTCGGTGCTTGAGGCGCTCCACTGCGGCCTGGCACACCAGCAGGCGGGGCGGCTACCCCAGGCGGAGAGCTGCTACCGGCAGGTGCTGGACCAGGACCCCGACAACCCCGACGCGCTGCACCTGCTGGGCATGGCCTGTCACCAGCTCGGGCAGCACGCCCCGGCCGAGGAACTGATCGAGCGAGCGATCCGGCAAGCGCCCACGGTGGTCGCCTTCCACAACAATCTGGGAACAGTGCTCGAAGCCCAGAGCCGGTTTCAGGAAGCTCTGGCCTGCTTCCAGCGTGCGCTCCGAATCGAGCCGGACTACGCCGAGGCGCACATCAATCTGGGCAACGTGCTCCAAGCCCTGCGGCGCCACGCCGAGGCGCTCGAGCATTATCGCCGGGCGCTCCAGCTCAAGCCCCGCCTGGCGGAGGCCCACAACAACCTGGGCAACGCGCTGGCCGCACTCGGCTGCCTGGAAGAGGCTACCGCCGCCTACCGTGAGGCCCTGCGTCTGCGGCCCGACTACCCGGAGGCGCTGGTGAACCTCAGCAGCGCTCTGAAAGAGGGAAATCAGTTGGAAGAGGCGGCTGCCCGCTGCCGGCGCGCGGTTGAACTGCGCCCTGAGCTGGCCGAGGCGCACTCGAATCTGAGCGGCATCCTGGCCGCGCTGGAGAGATACGACGAGGCCGAAGCGCACTGCCGCCGCGCGCTCGAACTGAAGCCCGGCCTGGCCGAGGCCTACGCCAACCTGAGCCTCATCCGGCTCGACCAAAAACGCCCCGAAGAAGCCCTTCCGGCGGCGCAGCGCGCCCTGGAATTGAAGCCGGAGCTGGTGGAGGCTCTGGCTAACCTGGGCGACGCTTACGCCAAGCTGGGCCGCCTGGAGGAGGCGCTGCCGCTGTATCAGAGAGCGCTCGCCATGAGGCCCCATTCGGCCGAACTCCACAACAAGCTGGGCTTTGGCTATCAGCGGATGGGGCGCCGCCAGGAGGCGATGGCCTGCTATGAGGAGGCTTTGCGGCGGAAGCCCGAGCTCGCGGAAGCGCATCTGAACCGGGCCATCGCCTGGTTGCTTGAAGGCGACTTCGAGCGCGGCTGGGCGGAGTACGAATGGCGGTGGAAGAAGAAGGATTTTGCACGGCGACCGTTCAGCCGCCCGCGCTGGGATGGCCGTGCCTTCAAGGGCGGGACCATTGTGCTTCACACCGAGCAGGGCTTCGGAGACACCCTGCAATTCATCCGTTATGCCCCGCTGGTCAAAGAGCGCGGAGGCACGCTGGTGGTCGAGTGCCAGCCCCGGCTGGCGCCGCTGGTGGAGACCGTCGCCGGAATCGATCAGGTCATTCCCGCAGGATTGCCTCTCCCGGAGCACGATTCCCAGGCCCCGTTGTTGAGCCTGCCCTACATATTTGGCACTCGGCTGGAGACGATCCCGGCGGAGGTCCCGTATGTGAGTGTGGAGCCCGAACGCGTGGAGGCGTGGCGTCAGCGGCTCGAGTTTGAAACCCGTTTCAGAGTGGGATTGGCTTGGGCCGGGAATCCCCGCCACGAGAGCAATCGCAGCCGCTCGCTGCACCTGGCACAATTCGCGCTGCTGGCGCGGATGAGGGAGGTAGCGTTCTTCAGCCTCCAGCGAGGTCCGGGCCGGGAGCAACTGGAGGAGCCGCCGGCGGGCCTGGAGATCATGGACCTCGAACGGCCCGAGGGCGATGTTGTGGACACCGCCGCGGCCATCCTGAACCTGGACCTAGTAATCACCATCGACAGCATGGTGGCGCATTTGGCGGGCGCGCTGGCCCGCCCGGTATGGGTCCTGCTGGGATGCGCGCCGGACTGGCGCTGGCTGCTGGAGCGCCCCGACAACCCGTGGTATCCGACCGCACGGCTATTCCGGCAGGCGCGGCCCGGCGATTGGGAACCGGTCCTGCAAGAACTGGTGGAGGCGCTGAGGGATGCCAGGCGCGGTTGAGACCCTGGAGCGCGGGCTGGCCTGCCACCAGGCCGGGCGGTTCGAGGAAGCCGAAGCGGCCTACCAGGCGGTGTTGTCCGAGGAGCCCGCCCATGCCGAGGCCCTGCACCTGCTGGGGCTAGTGGCCAGCCACCAGGGCCGGCATGAGCTGGCTGAAGAGCGCATTCGCGAGGCGATCGCGCTGAATCCGCTGGCGCCCTTCTATCACAACAACCTGGGCAACGTACTCCAGGCCTTGGGGCGCTTCAAAGAGGCGGTCATCTGCTATCATGACGCGCTGCGATTGGCCCCCGATTATGTGGAGGCCCACAGCAACTTGGGTTCGGCGCTGGGTGCGCTGGGACGGCATCTGGAAGCGACGGCCGCCTGCCAGGAGGCAGTGCGCCTGAAGCCAGACCATGCCGAGGCTTACATGAACCTCGGCAATGCGCTCGCGAAACTGGGCCGCAACGAGGAGGCGGAGGCCGCTTACCGGCAGGCCGTCCGGCTGCGGCCGCGGTATCCGGAAGCGCACAGCAACCTGGGCAACGCCGTGCTGGAGCAAGGGCGATTCGAAGAAGCCCAGCATTGCTACGAGGAAGCTCTGCGCCAGGCGCCCGAACATCCCTTGGCCCACTGGAACCGGGCCTGGTTGCGGCTGCTGCGCGGTGATTATGAACACGGCTGGGAGGAATACGAGTGGCGTTGGGTGACTGGTAACGCGGCCCCGCGGGGCTTCCGGCAGCCAGTCTGGGATGGCTCGTGGTTGTGGGGAGCCACCATCGTGCTGCATGGCGAGCAAGGCCTGGGAGACACCATTCAGTTCCTGCGCTACGCGCCCTGGGTGAAGGCAGCGGGAGGCCGGGTGGTGGTGGAATGCCAGCCGCGGCTCGTGCCTCTGGCCAGGACCGTGGCAGGAGTAGACGAGGTGGTCGAGGCTGGCTCTCAACTGCCGCCCTTCGACACGCACGCCGGTTTGCTCAGCCTGCCACGGATCTTCGGCACACGCCTGGAGACCGTCCCTCGAACGGTGCCTTACTTCAGCGTGGACCCGGGCCGTCTGGAGCGCTGGGGTGCGCACCTGGCGAAATTTGAGGGGCTCAAAGTCGGTCTGGGATGGGCCGGCAGCCCGACCCATAAGAACGACCACACCCGCTCGATCCACCTGTCCGCCTTCGCACCCCTGGCCCGAGTGAAGGGCGTCCATCTCTTCAGCCTGCAACGGGGGCCGCAGGCCGCCGAATTGGCGTCGGCGCCTTTCCCGATCACCAACCTGGAAGAGGAAGACAACGACGTTCTCGACACCGCGGCGATCATGCTGCACCTGGACCTGGTGATCGCCGTGGACACCATGATGGCGCATCTGGCCGGGGCGCTGGCGCGGCCCGTTTGGACGTTGCTGGCCTGCGTGCCGGATTTCCGGTGGTTGCTCGGGCGAGAGGACAGCCCCTGGTATCCCACCATGCGCCTGTTCCGCCAGCCGCAGCCCGGTGACTGGCCTTCCATCATCGAGCGAGTGACCCAGGAGCTTGGAAATGCAGTTCGCCAGTAGCACGATTGATCAGGCGTCTTGGCTCTTCGAACAGGGTGAGCGATGGCGCCGTCAGGGCCAGAACCAGGAGGCCGTCGCCTGCTACCGCCAGGCCTTGCGGCACCGGCCGGAATGGCCCGAGGCGCACTTGGCCTTGGGACATACCTTGCTGCTGGAGGGCGACTTCGACCGCGGCTGGGAGGAAATGGAGTGGCGCTGGCGGCTGCCCGGAGTTTCGCTCACTCCCTTCGAACAACCACTCTGGGGGGGCGAGTCTCTGGCAGGCCGCCGCATCCTGCTGTGGGCCGAGCAGGGCTTGGGAGACACCCTCCAGTTCGTGCGCTTCGCGGCCCGGCTCAAGCAGCTCGACGCCACCCTGGTGCTGGAATGCCAGCCTGCGCTGGCGCGCCTGATGCGCTCTTGCCCGGGCGTCGATGAGGTCGTTGGGTTCGGCTCACCGCTGCCCGCCTTCGATGTTCACACGCCCTTGCAACGTCTCCCCTGGATTCTGCGGACGACGCTAACGACCATTCCCGCAAAGGTGCCGTATCTGGAGGCCGACGCGGAGCTGGTCAAACGCTGGCAGGACCGCATGGCGCCGCACGACGGGCTGAAAGTGGGTCTGGTGTGGGCGGGCAATCCCCGGCAGGTGAGTAACCGCAGCCGGTCACTGGACCCGGCTCACCTAACGCCGCTGCTGTCGGCGCCGGGCGTGAGCTGGTTCAGTCTCCAGAAGGAAGTTGAAGGGGGCAGCCCGGGCGTCGATCTCAGTCCGGAGCTTACGGATTTTGCCGAAACCGCTGCGGCGCTGGCCAACCTGGACCTGTTGATAACCGTCGATACCGCGGTGGCGCACCTGGCAGGGGCGCTGGGACGTCCGGTATGGACGCTGTTGAGCTGTCCTTTCGACTACCGCTGGCTGATGGATTGCGAGGACAGTCCTTGGTACCCGACCATGCGCCTGTTCCGGCAGCGGTGTCCCGGAGAGTGGGCGCCGGTCGTGGCGCGCGTTGAGAGGACCCTACGTGAGCTTCTCGGCCAATGAAACCGTCGCCCAGGCCATGCAGCACTATCAGGCCGGGCGCCTCCAGCAGGCGCTGGATTGTTGCCAGGAGGTGCTGTGCCAGCATCCGGATCTGGCCGAAGTGCACCACAGCCTGGGCGCTCTCCTTGTCGAGCTGGGGCGATTAGACAAGGCGGCGGAAGCCTTCGAGCACGCTGTGCGCCTGAGACCCGCCTGGGCCGAGCCGCTGCACAGGCTGGGCGACGTGCTTCAGGAGCAAGGGCGGCTGGCCGAGGCCACCCGCACCTTCGAGCAAGCTTTGAGCCTCGAACCGGGGTCGGCCCGGGCGCTGGGCAACCTGGGTGCGGTCCTCGAACAGCAGGGCCGCTTCGACGAGGCGCTGGAGTGTTACCGAAGAGCGCTCGCGGTCAGGCCCGACTCGGCCCCGGTGCTCAACAACCTGGGCACGCTCTACTACCAGGCGGGGCGCTTGGACGAGGCCATCGCCGCCTACCGCCGCGCAGTCGCGCTCCAGCCTAACTTCGCCGTGGCAGGTTCCAACCTGCTGTGCTGTCTGAACTACGTGGAGGGTCTGGATCCGGCGGCGGTGCGCGCCGAGCACGAAGTTTGGGCGCAACAGCACGCCGTGCCGGCCCTCACGGTGCACTCTCAGGAGCCCGACCCGGAGCGGCGCTTGCGAATCGGCTACGTTTCTCCGGACTTCCGGGCCCACTCGGTGGCGTGGTTCATCGAGCCGGTGCTGCGCTCGCACGATGCGGAGCGGTTCGAAGTGTACTGCTACGCAAGCGTGGCGCGGTCCGACGAAGTCACCGCGCGGCTGAAGCGGCTGTGCCCGCACTGGCGCGAGATCCGGCACCTGACGGAGGCGCGCGCGGTGGAGGCCGTCCGGGCCGATGGCATCGACATTCTGGTGGACCTGGCGGGTCACACCAGCCACAACCGGCTGCTGCTGTTCGCCCGCAAACCGGCGCCGGTGCAGGTGACCTGGCTGGGTTACCCCAACACCACGGGCATGAGGGCGATCGACTATCGGCTCACCGACGTGTGGGCCGATCCGCCGGGAACGACGGAGGCGTGGCACACCGAGGAACTGGTGCGCCTGCCGCGGTGTTTTCTGGCCTATCAGCCTCCCGGCGAGTCTCCCGACCCGGGCGCGTTGCCTGCGGATCGCGCCGGAGGCGTCACCTTCGGCTCGTTCAACAACATCTCGAAAGTGACCCCCGAGACGGTCTCGCTGTGGGCCGAGGTGTTGCGCGGAGCGTCCGGCTCGCGGCTGTTGCTGAAGAGCGGCGCGCTGGCGGTGGAGAGCGTCCGGCAGCGGCTGGCGGACCAGTTCGGGGAACACGGCGTAGCCCCGGACCGCCTCCAGATGCACGGCGCGTTTCCCTCCCACTGGAACCACCTGGAAATGTACCGCCAGGTGGATATCGGAATGGATACGTACCCTTACCACGGCACCACCACCACTTGCGAAGCGTTGTGGATGGGCGTGCCGGTGCTGACGCTCGCCGGGCGGACGCACGTGTCGCGCGTGGGGGCGAGCCTGCTCGAAAACGCCGGGCTCGGTGAACTGGTGGTTGACTCCCGTGAGCGCTACGTGCGGCTGGCGCTGGCGCTGGCGGAGGACCGTGCGCGGCTACGCCAATGGCGTGCCGGGCTGCGGGAGCAGATGGCGCGCTCGGCACTCACGGATGCAGCGCGCTTCACGCGGAACCTCGAAGAGGCTTACTGGCGGATGTGGCGCCGCTGGTGCGAAGAGCAGAATGCCGGAGCTCGCTGAGCTGAATCACCTGACCCTGGAGGCGCTGGTCAACCAGGCCAGCGCGCTTAAGGCGCTGGGACGCCTGGAGGAAGCCGAGCGCTGCGCGCGGGAGGCCGTCGGCCGCAGGCCCGACCTGGCAGAAGCTCAGTGCAACCTGGGGGCCGTCCTGCTGGAGCAGGACCGGCTCGCGGAAGCCGAAGCGGCCTGCCGCCGGGCGCTGGAGTTGAAGCCCGAAATGGCGGAAGCGCTTTCCAACCTGGGCGCGATTCTGCTGCGGCAAGACCGCGTCGAAGAAGCCAGGGCCTGTTGCGAGGAGGCCCTCTGGCTGAAGCCCGGCGCGCCGGAAGCGCTGAACAATCTGGGCAATGTGTGGTTCCGTCAGGGCCGGCTCGCGGAAGCCGAGGCTTGGTTCCGTCGGGCCGTCGAGGCGGAGCCGAAATACTTCGAGGCGCGGCTCAACTTGGCAGGGGTGCTCCGGGAGCTGGGACGTCTGCCGGAGGCGATCGCCAGCGGCGGCGAGGCGGTGCGCTTGCGACCCGCTTCCGCCGAAGCGCACAACAACCTGGGCGACGCCCTGCGGGCCGAAGGACGTGTGGAACAAGCCCAGGCCTGCTTCTGGGAGGCCCTCCGTCTGAACCCGCACCTCGCGCAGCCCTATCTGAATCTGTCGGGCACGCTGAAGGATCAGGGCCGGCTGGAGGAGGCCGTCCAGATGTGGCGGCGGGCGACGGAGCTCCAGCCTGACTATGGCCCGTTCCACTTGCTGCACTACGACCCGCTGTGGGAGCCGGAGGAGATCTTCCGCGAGCACGTGCGCTGGGCCGAGCGGCATGCCGCGCCGCTGGGGGCTGCGGTCGCGCCGCACACTAACGATCGCGACCCGGAGCGGCGCCTGCGCGTCGGCTACGTCTCCCCGGACTTCCGCGGGCACTCCGTGGCGTTCTTCTCCGAACCCCTGCTCGCGGCCCACGACCGCCGCAACTTCGAGATCTACTGCTACGCCGACGTGCGGATCGCCGACGCAGTCACGGAGCGCATTCGCCGGCTGCCAGTCCAGTGGCGGGACCTGCACGGGGTGGCCGATGCCGACGTGGCCGAACTGATTCGGCGGGACGAGATTGACATTCTCGTGGATCTGGCCGGCCACACCACGGGCAACCGATTGATGGTCTTCGCCCGCAAGCCCGCGCCGGTTCAGGTCACCTACCTGGGGTATCCAGATACCACTGGCCTCCGGACCATCGACTACCGGCTGACGGATCGTTGGGCGGATCCGCCCGGGCGGACCGAGCACCTCCACACCGAGGAGCTGGTACGGCTGCCGCGCGGAGCCTGGTGCTATCGCCCTCCGGAGAATCCGCCAGAAGCGGGCCCCTTGCCCGCCCAAAGTTCGGGCACGGTCACTTTCGGCTGCTTCAACAATCTGGCCAAGGTGACGCCGCGCCTGATCGCAGCGTGGGCCGGGATTCTGCGGCGCACGCCGCAGGCGCGCCTGATCCTGAAGTCACCCGTGCTGGTGGATGGCTCGACGCGGCGACTGGTGCTCGAACGTTTCCGCCAACACGGTGTAGCTGACGGGCGCGTGCAGCTCTTCGGTCCGGTGAAGCGGGAGCACCACCTGAGCCTTTATCAGTGGATCGACCTGGCTCTGGACACCTTCCCTTACCACGGCACCGCTACTACCTGCGAAGCGCTGTGGATGGGCGTGCCGGTGGTCGTGCTGGAGGGCGCCACACACGCCAGTCGCGTGGGCGTGAGCCTGCTTTCCAGTGTGGGCCTCACTGACTGGATCGTGACCGACTGGGAAGGTTACGTCGAGCTGGCACTGCGGCGGGCAAGCGATCTCGCGGGTCTGGCGGAGCTGCGAGCCGCGCTGCGCGCGCGCATGTTGCGCGCCTCTCTCACGGATGCGCAAGCCGTTACCCGAGACCTGGAGGAAGCCTACCGGCGCATGTGGCGGCGGTGGTGTGCGGGATGATGGCAAGTCGGCTCGAACGAGCGCTGGAACACCACCAGGAGGGCCGGCTGAGCGAGGCTGAGTCGCTTTACCGCGAGGTGCTGCGGGACCAGCCGCGCAACCCTGACGCCCTGCACCTGCTGGGGGTGCTGCGCTTCCAGCTCGGTCAGCCGACGGAGGCGCTGGCCTCGATCGAAGCAGCCATCCGTCTCAACGCCCGCGTCGCGCCGTTTCACAACAATCTGGGCATCATCCTGGGCAAGCTGGGGCAACCCGAGCGCGCCGCCGCCTGTTTCCGGAAGGCGCTGGCGCTGGATCCCGGCTACGCCGAGGCCCACAACAACCTGGGTCACTTGCTGCACGGGGACTCGCGCTTGGACGAGGCCATCGCCTGCTACCGCGAAGCGTTGCGGCTGAACCCGCGCTACGCCGAGGCGCACAACAATCTGGGCAACGCGCTGATGGAGGCGGGCCAGCCCGAGGAAGCGGCCGGGCATCTGCGCCAAGCCCTCGAAATCCGGCCGCGCTGGGCCGAAGCGCGCAACAATCTGGGCAACGCTTATCTGAAGCTGGCTCTCCTGGAAGAGGCTGTGGCGAGCTACCGCGAGGCGCTGGCCCTCGACCCTGGCTGCCTGGCCGCGCACTCGGCCTTGCTGCACTGCCTGGACTGCGATCCGGCGGCGACGCCGGAGGCGGTGTTCGGCGAGCACCGCCGCTGGGCGCAGCGGCACGCCCTGCCGCTGGCGGCCTGCATCCTGCCGCATCCCAACGAACCGGAGCCTGAGCGGCCTCTGCGCATAGGGTATCTCTCCCCGGACTTCCGCTCGCATTCGGTCGCTTCCTTTTTCGAGCCGGTGCTCGCGGCGCACGACCGGTCAAGGCTTGAGGTCTATTGCTACTCGAAAACGGCCCGCCCCGACGGGGTGACCCGGCGCCTGGCCAGCCTGGCCGACCGGTGGCGCGACATCTGCCGGCTGGCTGATCAGTCCGCCGCCGACCTGATCCGGCAGGACCGCATCGACATCCTGGTGGATCTGGCGGGGCATACCGCGGGTCACGGCCTCGGGGTGATGGCGCGCAAGCCGGCGCCGGTCCAAGCGACTTGGTTGGGCTACCCCAACACCACGGGGCTGGAAGCGATCGACTACCGGATCACCGATGCTGCGGCCGACCCACCGGGCGCGACTGAGCACCTGCACAGCGAGGAATTGGTCCGGCTGCCGCGGTGCTTCCTGTGCTACCAGCCGCCGGAGGACGCGCCCGAGGTGGGTGAAGCCCCTGCACGAGGTAACGGGTTTGTCACCTTCGGGTCGTTCAACAGCCTGCTTAAGGTGACTTCGCAAGTGCTAACGGCCTGGGCCGCCATCCTGCGGAGGGCGCCCGGGTCGCGGCTGTTATTGAAGTCGCACCCGCTGGCGCACGCGAGGGCGCGGGAACGAGTGCTGGGAACCCTGGCCGCGGGCGGGGCCGGCCCCGAACGCGTGGATCTCGTCGGAGCGGCGCCTGGGCGTGCGGAGCACTTGGCCCTCTACGGCCGCCTCGACCTGGCCCTGGACACTTTCCCCTATCACGGTACTACGACCACCTGCGAGGCCCTGTGGATGGGGGTCCCGGTGGTGGTGGTGGAAGGCCGCACGCACGCCGCCCGCGTGGGCGTAAGCCTGCTGAG
>Ga0315312_1001586_pt1 | contig 17328 bp, 8 predicted proteins | sample TDP7_MG_FD_203629 | JGI IMG/M metagenome (GOLD analysis project Ga0315312, IMG submission 203629) | Freshwater sediment microbial communities from Lake Towuti, South Sulawesi, Indonesia - TDP7 | ecosystem: Environmental > Aquatic > Freshwater > Lake > Sediment | place: Indonesia: South Sulawesi... | reverse complement strand
TGTCAGCCTACTGGGACGACAAGCTTGTGGGCACAGTCGCCTTCGCGCCCGGACCCTGGATGACGTTCACCTACGCTGCCATGGAAGAGTTCCAGAGCGACCCGGGACTCCACACTCTCAGAGTAGAAGCGGGAGGGGAAACTCCGGCGGTTGACGTGTTCGACTTCGACAAGATTGGCATCGGGTGCAACTGGACTCCTCCGAAGAGGCAGGCAATTTTCGAGGACAACTTTGAGTCGTATGCGACCCTTTACAGCAACGCCGACATTATTGCCGGGGGCAAATGGACCGTTCAGGGCACGGCCGGTGCGAATGGCGCCTGGAGGCTCTGGATTACCACCGGCGACAATCTGGGCGACGAGAGCCCTGACTTATCCGCCATGGACAACAAGTACGTGATAACCGACACAGACCTTGCGGGCGCTGTTGATGCCGACGAGCAACTGACAACAAAGGAGATTGACTGCACCGAATGGATAAAGCTGCGTCTGAACTTCGACAGGAACTACAGGGCATACCTGGAGGATACGGTTCATGCCCAGACGGCGGACGTTGACGTGAGAGTGATTACCGCAGGTGTCCCCGGGAGCTGGGTTAACCTGCTACACCTCGACAAGTCAATCTTCGCACCGGGAACAGACCCCGCAATTGACAGCGCATCGGAGGAGTTTGACCTTTCGGCATACGACGGAAAGAAGATACAACTGAGGTGGCACTTCTACAACGCCAACTACGATTACTGGTTTGCGGTTGACAACGTCAAGCTCAGCGGCGAGAAGAAGCCTGTTGAGAAAGGGGCTATCCAGCAGATGAGGCTCGTTGCCGGAAAAGTTGAGCTGAGCTGGAGCGCCTTTGGCCCGGGCAACTACACCGTTGAGTACACCGACGATATCGCGAAGGGAGACTGGAAGCCCGTGACAGGGACATGGCCGAGCACGCAGACAACCTGGCCTGGCGAAGCGACAACGGGTATCAAGACAAGGTTCTATCGCGTCCGCTCTCAATGACCGTACCTGAACCGCACGGCAGGAAAGCCCCGCCAAAAGGCGGGGCTTTTTCTGTCCCGACGAGATTGCACCGGTCCCCCGAGTCCCCGCCATGCTGACCTTATCCGGAATGCTTACGCCATCCCCTTCCCTCCAACCTCCTGATCATCCTGACCGCTCCGGATAGAATCCTGTACGGTGAACCAGGCTGTTGGGCGTTCCACCACAAACGTCCGATATAATGGCCGCGGACTCTTCCAGACCCTAATCGCCACGTTCACGCCTCCACCGGCGCCCTAATCCCTGGGAACATTGCACGGATGGCAGCGGATATCAGCATACACAAATCCAGTCTTCGACCGTTTTTTCTGCTCCTGAATCCAGGCCTCGATGCCGACCTTCTTCATTCTTTTTCCGTCCGCGATGAGGGTGGGATAACCATCCGCAAGTTGAACGACACGTTTACATGGATATTCCGGACAAAACACACAGACATCAACCCTTCGTTCACGGGCGCATCTTCTTATCGAACAGAAAGGAGGTCCTCCTCCCTGCCGACATCCAAGACAGCTTTTCTCCGGATCGCACAGACGGGTCAAGAAGCTCCAGAATTGGTCAAATTCAGGGATTTGCTTTCCCCAGAACTCGTAGCCTTGCTTCACCATTGATGCTCTGAGGTCTCCTGCCTGACGAGGAATCCGTCCACGCTGAGCACAAAGCCCGCAGTACAAGCCGCAATACGTGACAAGCCTGAGCCTGTCAGTAGCCTTGTTTCTTTTTCGACCACAGCTGGGTGATGCGCCTCCGGCATTGTCCTGAGCGGGCCGGGCAACTGCACAAGGGAGCGCTGCGGAACCCACAACCATGGCGGTCGTCTTCTTCAGAAAGCCACGACGTGTAATATCGTTTTTCCGGATCACAATCGAGTCCTCCTTATTCGGTTTGGCCGAAGCAGGCCCCAATCGGCCTTGCGAAGGGGCTGACCCTGAATGCTCAGCTTCTCCAGGGACGGGTCCTCTTGACTTTGGTGAGCGCCGTCCTTGCGATCTGAGCGTCCTCGGCGATCTCAAAGTCAAACATTCCCGCGAGAATATGATCGGCACCGTTCTCGAAGGCGTAGTGAAAGGCGTCCTCGGGCGGTATCGCGCCAGCCGCCATCACTTTGAACGCAATCCAGGGCTTCTCCACGCCCCTCATGAAATCAATCACTTGCTGGGGATTGTTGCACCAGTAGCCCGGAATCTCAGAGTATGGTTTCGTCAATTCAGCGGGCTTCGGCCCCGTGGGATAATTGTGGTGGTGGAATGTCTTAATGTAGAAGTCCGCGTCAATCCTCTTCTTCTCACACTCGCAGATCACCTTCAAGTCATGGGCGCCAATGCCGGAGGGCACACCGCATTCCTTGGCGATGCTCACCGCTCTGGCGATCAGGTCAACTTTCCCTTCGCCGATAAGTTGATCCGCGTGGACGCCCCACAGATAGATGGCGTCTGCTCCATCGCTGACGAGTTGCTGAACGTGCTTGGCATAGTCTTTCATCTGGGCGTCAGGCGGAGTTGTGGAGCATATGACCCAGTTGATCTTCCCGCCCCGCTCGGAACGGTATTTCTTGAGCATGTCCATGACTCTTGGGGCAGTATGGATGACAAGCGCATCAATTCCGTGCGCTTCCGCCAGCGCCATCGTTTCAAAGATCTTCTCCTCTGTGTTGTAATGCGCTGCTAAGTTGTACACGTATTTCAAATCCCGGCTATGGGTGAAATGGGTGAGAAGATTGCCACCCAGTAGCAGGCGACCGACACGGAGGTTGCCGATCTTCCCTTTAGGTAACGGGGCCTTCGACGCCGGGTAAACCGACGCTGTGGTAGGCTCTTCCGCCGTGCCTTGGGCAAACACATTGCCCCCACCTGTTCGCAAAGCCAACGCGCTGCCTGCAGACGTCAGGAGCGAGTTCTTGATAAACGTTCGCCGATTGACCCTTGATCGCATGGGTGCTCTCCTTGCTTTACAATGTTCTACTCGGGGATCCCGAGTTTCCCTTTGAAGTCTGTTCGGCTATGCCGATGAACTTTTCCCCAGTAGAATACCCACTCCGTGTGCGCGATGCAAGCTCACCGCGGGCTCATGCAGCTCCACGTCTCGAAGCCCCTGAGTTCCTTACGAGGATATTGATGAACCCGCGAGTGCACCTCGGCCTTCGTTGGAATGTCTCGAAAGCTGCCGGGGCGACGATAAAGTCCGTCTCCTTACGCGTCGGTTTCCCCCTCACGAAAAAGCGCCACTTTGCACAGAGGTCACAGGGAAGTACAGGCCATCCAACAATAAAGCTGAGGGTTCTCGAGCCTCACTCGAACGACCAGAACTTGACCGCGTAGGGCTCGAATTCAATTCGCAGGTGGTGGTCGCCTTTCCTCAGTTGCGTGACGGGTTGCGGGCGGAGGCGCGCGTTTTCATCGTTGCTGGCGGTAACGGCATCCAGAGCAAGGTGGCGCATCCTCACGTCTTTGGGGAGAGCCTCGATATGAAGCTCGACCTCGACCGACGACCCGGAGAAATTCCATAGCAGAAGGTTGTGGATTTGAAGCTTCTCGTCGTGCGTCATGAAGCCGTGGACAAATTGTGCGGTGGACTCCAGTCGCAGCCGTTCGCCGGTGAGGCGGGACAGAAGCTTGAATGCGAAGTAAGTCGGACGCACATTGTTCTGGTAGTCAAACAGTCCGTCAAATTGGGGCATGCGATTCCACCACTTCGTCATGAACGCCGTGCCATGCGGAGACATGAACGGAGCAAATCGCTCGTACGAAACGTGGTGATCGCGGATGTGATAGTAGCAGGAGTAATCCAGACCCGCCTCTTTCATGTGATAGATGACCTCGAGCACGAAACAGGGCTGGAAGCGCGGGTCAAGCGGTGGGTTCATCAGGTCCATGTTCCATTCGTCGAGGAATGTCTCTGGCTTCAGCGTGGGATGTTTCTTGAGGAGGTCCCTGACGTACTCGATGGTCTCGCGAATGGCGACTGGGTTGCTGCTGTAAATGTGCCAGGAGACAAAGTGAAGCGGCACGCTCTCTTTCTCGCAGAAGTCGAGAAGGGCCGGAAGAATGGGGGAACGCGCATAAGCCAGGGCAGGTCCGCCGACGCGCGCTTCGGGGTCCGCTCGCAGAATCGCCGCGACGGTGCGCCTGTAGTACCGCGTGTAACTCTCCGGCTGAAAGCGATACGGACAGCCGCCGCCCTCGCCGATGTCAGGCTCGTTGGAGATTTCCCAGTAACGAATGCCGGCGCTCCTCTCCCGATAGTGTTTGACCAGGTTGTAAATCAAGCGTTCCCACTCTTCGTAGTCGTTTGGCTCGACAATGTCCTGATTGACGACGGGAAAAAGAACCCGCGGTTTGAAGCAGATGCACATCAGCGGCTTGGCGCCGGCTTTGAGGATTGTTTCCACAGAACGGTCTAACGTATCGAAATGATAACGTCCCTTTTCGGGGAGAAGGTCGAAGTATTCCTGAATGAAGAGACGGATAATCCGCGGGCCCAACGCGCGGATTTCGGGGATGCGGTCTGACCACATTGGCTCCTCGGATAATCCTCCCTGTCCCAGCGCCATGCGATCAATCTCCAATAGTCGCCGCCGCTCGTCAAAAGAGACCATCACCGAGACCGTGCGCGGCTGGGCGTACGCGATCGCGCACCCGAGCAAAGAGAGGCACGTTACCAATCTTACAAGGCTCATAGACAACCTCCTCCTTTCCTTATTCCGTGGCAGTGTACGAGAATCTTTGCGGCATCAACCGCGACGCCACAGCACCCCGCTTACCCGAAGCCTCAACGCGACCCGGCGTCAAGGACAGGCGCTGCCTTCCCGTCTTGTTCTCCTCGGAAGCGTGCGGGAGCTGCGTGGCGCAAGTGGTGAAAACCTGAGGGCGATTCAGCCAGGTTAACGTCTCCGATGATTCTACGAATACCGCGCCATCTGGGACATTGATAGGCGAGCGGGTAAGCGACCGTCGTTGGATGTTAGGGTTGAGGCAGCGCTCTGTTCAGGATATCGCGCACGTCCCACACTTCCCAGTACACATCTTTCCGGACAGCCAGCTTCATCCCCTGCACAAATACATCACCAGCATAATAAGGGGTGTACAGAGGGCTCGTCTCGTGGAGGAGCACCTTGCCGTCCTTCGTGAGAAAGGCCACGTCCGTTCGCTCCTTTATTCTCTCCCCCTTGGCCTCCCAGTTCACCACGAAAAACACGGCATTCTCGGCCGCGCACAGCCATGAACGCAGCAGACGTTTCTTGTTGGGGTCACCTGCCACGAGTCGAGGCTTCCATCGCCAGCTCCACATGACATCACCGGTTGCAGAATCCATGGCCCATATTGTGTCTCCCTTTGCCAAATAGAGGCGTCTCCCTTTCGACTCCACCGCCAGGGCTGTCCAGTCGGAATCGTGGGCGCCCGCGACATCCAGCCGCTTTTGCCAGGCAACGGCGCCGCCCTCGAGAGAAATGGCTGCGAGGTCCCCCGAATAGCTGCCTGCCAGGAAGAGAAGCTCTTCGCAAAACGCCACTTCACCTATCGTGAAACCCGGCCGGCATGACCAACGCGTCTCGCCTGTGCGGGCGTCAACGCATTCTACGGCTCTGGCCCCATAGTCGGGCTTGTCGGGAAGAACAACGCCGCTGGCCCACTGCTGCACGAGATGTCGAGCGCTCTTCCAGTAGGTTTCGGGCCAGGGCGCCGCCTTGACCTTCCGCGTCCACATCGTTCTGCCAGACGCTGGATCGAGAGCGTGGAGGGTGCCTTCGTCGTCTGCAACCGTTATGGCCAGCGGGGAGGCCGAAAGATAGGAGTTATAGCCGATGGATAGGCTCCTTCTCCAAATGGGCCGATCTTTGCCTTCCTCGTAGAGCGCGACAGTCCCGCTGGTGAAGGCCACGAACACACGCTGTCGGTCAAGCGGGATGAAATCGCACAGCGCCTGCGGCATCACGGCCAGCACTGCCCCCTCCTGCCGGATGGGATCCCAGGCACACAACCACCTGGCCGGGTCCAGACAGAAGGCACGACCGCAGGCCAATTCGGAGTACCCATTCAGTACTCTGTCCATCCTGTGCCAGTTCACCTGGAGACCGGGAACCCTCGGGATTGTAGCGAGGGCCTCGAGTTTTCCCTGGATAGACTTCTGGTCGAAGTGAATCCGGCCGCAGGAGTAGTTGCTATACGCTCCTGCCAGCTTTAGAGCTGCCTGAAAGGCCTTTTCCGCTCCCCCCACATCGCCCCTCGCAAGCCGCAACTCGCCCATGCAGTAGTGCGCTTCAATTCTCTCATACTCTCTCTCAAGCTTCGGCAGTAATCCAGCAAGAAGCATATCGCACTTCCCGAAGTCCCTCATTTCGAGATACAGCATCGCCAACCTGAGTTGGACTGACGGGCTGGGATTTCCTCTGAGGAATGACTCGATTCGCCCGGCCGTTCTGGCCTGCAGGTCTCTCTTCCGAAAAGCGCCCCTGAGCGTTTCCAGGGCTTCCGATTCAAAAGCAATGGGTGACTCGTCGCGCAGCAGGATCTCTCCCATCCTGTAGCTCGCAGCGCCGACGATCTGTTCCCCAAGCCGCCGTTCAATGTGAGGGGCCTCTTTGAAACGCTGCCACAGCGCTTCTACGATAGGGTCTCGTATGGCGGAGTCCAGGCCAGCCACGGCGTTTAGCAAGGCCCCGCAGGTGTTCGGCCGGCGCTTCGTGGCCCAAATTGCCTCGATAGCTTTCTGCGGATGCTTTTCAGCAACGACCAGGACGCATGCTCTCAGGACTCCCAGTTCGTCGTCTCCTCTCTGGTAATCCGTCTCCTTCCGCGACAACTCATCGAGGATTTCCAGCCTTTTCCGGTCCACTTGCTCCGACCCGCGCGGCCCGAGGAGCTTCAAGCACATCGCCAGCGCGTAGCCATTCCCTTTGTCAAGCTCGTCTTTCCAGGAAACAATCCGCTCCCCATAATATGGATGCGCCAGTTCGCCGAACTCCCTCAACGCTTTCGACGTGTCTCCATGATGGACATCAATATCCGACACGCTCCGTGTCCTGGGGAAATCGAGGAGGACTGGTATGGCCGCGCGATCGCCAAGTCTGCCCAGCGCCTCGGCCAGGGGCCTCGATCCGAAAGAATTGTCGCGCAGAGCAAATTTGCGATACAGCTCGATGAAAGGCGGAGCGGCTTCCTGGACGCGTTGTTCAGCAAGCACTTTGAGGGAAGGTGTTGGGCCGCTCATCAGCTCAGGGATTCGCTTCTCGAATTGCGCATTCCGCCTCACCCGAACGATGACGGGAACGGGGGCATCGAATGCGTGAAACAGGTAGATGCCGGGAAGCTGAGGCTTTCTTTTCGACGAGAGCCTCAGGTCTGCTACAGCGCTCCTGCCCGGCCCTACAACCAACCTGACGTCCGGGTCCGCCCCCTCCAGGTCTCGCGGGAAGTAGAGACTCGCGCTGTAGCCGTAGTTGTCAAAGATTTCGCCGTTCCGGTTTATCGCATGCCACGATCCGGGCCCCTCCGTGATGCGTACCTTGAGGGTTTCTCTTCCGCCGAGACGGGAGACCTGAACCCGCATCAGAACGGCCTCCCCCGCATCCCATTGGGATTTTTCGGGACAGAAAATGACCCTGGTAAGCGCCGCCACGTTCCGGACCGGCCCCAACGAGTCGGAGAACCCCGGCTTCCATTCCGCCGCCTCGAATTTCTCCAGCCAGGCTCTCCGTTCCGACAGCTCCATCGCCCTGAGCTCTGAGGGAAGTCCAATACGCTGAAGGAGCTCAAGGTTGTGCAGGCCGGGGAGGTTGGTATCCAGGTCTTCCCACGAGCCGATGACCTCTAATAGGGGCTCCTTGACGAGGGGGCTGTCCATCTGGAGCAGTGCCTGAAGCGCACACCTCCTCGTGACTGGCCACTTATCCTCCAGCAGTGGAACAAGAGGCGATATCAGCTCAGGATCGCCTGTTCGACCGATCGCCAGGGCAGCGGCGGTCCTCACCCAGGGGTCCCTGTCGTTGCACAACCCCTCCCAATCGGGTGTTGGCTCGGAAGCCAATAGAGGGTATTTTTGCAGGCTCTCGATACGCTCCCACGGTTCAAGACTTAACCCGGAAGACCATACGTCCTCGGCAGGAGCAGACATCGGCAAGAGCGACATCAGTACTGTCAAGCCGACCAACCGGATTCCCGTACCATGCACAAACGTGTTCACGACATGCACCTTCTTCGCAAGGCGTTTTGCCGCGTCATACCGAGCCTTCGACAGGAGCAGAGCGGGAACCCCCGTACACCTCCCCCTCTAATATTCGCTGACTATAGAGTAGTGTCGAGCCGTGGGGTTGTCAATGGACACCCATTCCCTCTCGACATCGAAGTCCGTCCAGGGTTGACCGTTGACTCTGACCGAGCGCATGGGCTTTGCTTGCGGGTGCCGGAAGCGAATCAAGAGTCCCTTCGGCGGGTGGAAACCGGGCATTTCGATTTCGGCCGTGATTCTCCCAGCGTCGGCGCGGCTGTCGAGGCGGGCGGAGAGTTTTCCATAATAGGTCGGCGCGCGTTCAATTTCGATTTTCTCGCCGTCCACGAGCCATTTCCTCGGAGTGGCGGCGAAGAGGAGTAGCGTATCGTCGTCCAGTTCCTGGATGAGCATATTTCGGTAGAGTTCCGCCCAGGCGCCGTCGGTGCTCGGCGGACCGAAATATTGTCCGTGCGACCAGCGATGCTCCACCGGCTCGAATACGGAATGGCTGAACGCACAGGCCATCATGCTGTAGAAGGCGCGGACCACAGCTTCCGGGTCATCTCGGAGGAGATAGGCTGTGGCTTGAGGGTTATAAACCGGCTCGTTCGCCATGCCCCAGCCGTGTAGATACAAATTGTCCTCGTGGTCGTTCAAGAGTGAGTCGGCAAGGTCGCTGTCCGCGGGAATCGCTTTGAGCCGCAGAAGATGAACCGCGCCCGTGTCCACATCCGTCGGATACCACTGGTCGAGCAGGCGACCAGGCCGCGTCGCTTCACAAGGCACATAGGGAATCCAGGTGTGGTCTCGCAACTGCACCAGAGGCGATTGGACGCTCGCAATGCGAAATGCATGGTTAATAGACTTTTGAAGTTCCCGAGCGGCTGTTTGGCACTCTGCCCCACGTGGGTGGCCGAAACGCTCCAGCGCCTTTCCGAAAAGGTCAAGCCCCGCGTACATGTACGCTTGATTGAAAGCCCAATAGCCGTCCCCGGTTCCGTCATTCAGGGGACCACCAACGAGACCACGGGCGGCTCCCTCCTGGCTTTGTGCTCGTCGGACTTGCTCCAAGCACCAATCCATTGCCTTGAGCGAAGCGGGAAGCAGTTGCTCGAAAGCGCGCCGGTCCTGGGATAGCAAGAAGTTCTTCGCGACGGCATAAATGGTTGAAGGCGTATAGACCAGCCAGTTCGCATACCCCTTGATGTGACCGTTTGGTTCCTGGTTTTCTCGCAAAATCGCAGCCAACTCCTCGACAGCGAGGTCATGGTAGCCGCGCAAATCATAGACCATGTAATCCACATAGACGGACTGGTTCACCGGCCAGGGGATGCCGGTCTGTGTGTAGGCGAAGTTCGAATAGGGCAGGTCTATCTTGACGCCCGGTTCCTGACCGCCATGTCGGCGAGGCAGACGCAGCGCGTGCCACAGATTCGCGGAATGCAATTCCCTTACTGCGTTCTCGGGCACCTGAAGTTTTGCGCCCCAATCTGCGCGGCCTGCCCAGAATTTGGCCGTGCCTTCCCACGCCGTCCTTCTCTCCAGAGCCGCCAGAGCCGCTCGTCCCTCCTTATCAACTTTGGGCGAAGGCAACTTGACCAGAAACCTGCCTGACCGACGCGGGGCGAGCTCAACCGCAACGGTGACCCTCAGGCGTTTCATCTCGTCCTTGTAGTCCGTCAGGCCCGAACAGGTGACAGGCCCGGTAACGCCGTCAATCGCGAAGAGGACCGCGTTGCGGCGAATATCCTCAATAAAAACGGTGTTGCCCTCGTGCGTCATCACAACCTCGGTATCAGCCGGCAGTTTCCTCGCGTGGTGCAATGTCACCGCGACCGACCGGCTCTCACCCGATAATTCCTTCAGCATCACTGACTGCATGAGCACCATTGGTATGTCCCCGCGTCTTTCCGCTGGGGGGCCGTTGAGCGGATACGCAAGCTGTTCCACCTCATAGCGGATGCTGTCCTTTTCGAGAGCGGTCGTTATGCTCGGAAACTCCCCCGAACCCAACCACTGACCTATCCAGGACTCCGTGATTCCACTCGCCAGGTCGCCAAAATCAAACCAGAATCGAAACCGGTCAGGATTCCCATAATCGTTCCAGACGCCTGCGCCCCGATCAATGCCGAACTTGTGAATCGCGCTATCCCACCCCAAACAGACGATGTGCCCGGGAAACGGCTGGAACGCGGGCCGATACGCGGGGTTGCCCATGTCTTCCCATCGGGCTTTGTACTGCTCGTAAGTTGCCTCTGGCTCTTGATGAACCTGGTCCAGGATGCGTTTGCCTTGCCAAAGGGAAAGCTCCTTCCGGTGCTCGGCAAACGGAATTGGCGGGTCACCTGCGGCCATGTAGACATCGAGGGAGGGCATCCAGAACGCCTTGTTCTGGAGAAGTTGGTCCACCGTGAGGCTGAATCCTTTCGTCCCCTCGGCGTTCATCTGCACTGTGAACTTGCGCGAGTCCGGCCGATACGCCGGGTCAAGGCGAAGGCGGCGAGCTGTGTCAGGATCGCTCTGTTCGATCAGGCTTGCCCAGATAGGATGAAGTTTCTCGATCGCTCTCGCCGGCGTTTCCGGGTATTGCAATGTTAGCTCCATGTCATCCACATCTCCTCCTCCGGCATGTGTCTTGCAGACCTGATCCTCATACCGGTCACCTGACTCCAGACCTTCTCCCCTGCAATAAGAGATCGCCACCCCGTCTCCTATCAACTTGATGTAAAAAGGGGTGACGCCCGGACTCCGATGACCCCACGAGATATTAACCTTAAGTTGGCTTCGAGTCTCCGCGCCCAGAAACGCCGCACTCAGAAAGACCGCTTGACAAAAGCTGAAAGCTGCTACGCAACTCATTTTCCCTCCCTAATTCCCTCCGGCAAACCCATCCAGTCCGCACGACTGCGTTAGCCAGACCACCGTCTTCTAACAAACACCCATGTTTTTACGAGTTCTTCTCAAGACATCTTGCCCGAAACATCGCACCACATCAAGAGTCTCCCCGTCGTTGGCTTTTAGGTGGAGGCGCGGCCGAATTCCTCCAAGCAGCAAAGGGCCATGCAACGGCAATTGACCTTACGGGGCGTTGCACGTGCCGGTCGCCCATCAGTCAAGACTCACATCCTGCGAGGTCTTTTGGCACGAAGGCGATGATTTCGTCCACGCACGAAACCACCGTTGGGGCTGATGCCAACACGACATCCACCAGCAAGTTCCACAGGAACGCCCGCTCACCCGGTTGGCCTTTGTCCTCAGGCCGCGTTATTGTTGATGTTTTTCCGCCAAAAGGAACACATTGGCGTCTCAGCGTCTTGGCGAGAGATGCGGAAAGAGCCCCATCACCGCGGGGTCGCGACGGCGCAAACGACGCAAAGGCGGGAGACCACGAAGGAACAAAGAGACGGATAGCAAGGAGGCGAGACATGCTTTGTGTCTTTGTGGTGATGACTCCTTTCCCGGCAGCACCGGGATGCTGCGTGCCGCTGGCTGTGCAAGGCTCAATAATTCGTAAGTTTGGCGATGTTCTTTCGACCAGACCGTATTATCGTGAGCATAGATTCCCTTTGCGCTCTCCGCGCCTCTGTGCCCTTGCGCTAAAGAACCAAAAATGTGAAACCCAGGGACGCAGAGCAGGCACAAACAACATGTCGGCTGTCACCTGTGGTTCAGTCTCTCCTTGCCAGCAGGCATATCCAGTCACCCCGTCAAGAAGAGCGTCCCCTCCGAAGGTTCAATACGCCACCGAACATGAATTGGTCTAACTCAGTCCGGTATCTCCTCAAAAGTGAAGCCGTTGTTCGCAAAGACCCTTATGCACGCTTCTACTACTCGAGGATCGTAAAGGATGCCGCTTTTCTCCGCGACTTCTTTCAGCGCTATGTCTGACCCTATAGCCGGCCGGAAAGGCCTGTGAGAGCACATGGCTTCCACAACGTCCGCTACTGCGAGGATTCTCGCCTCCAGAACTATATCCTCTCCTGGCAGACCCTGTGGGTAGCCCGAACCGTCCATTCTCTCGTGATGCTGCAGCACAATCTGCGCAACGGGCCAGGGAAATTCTATTTCTTTCAGTATTTCGTAGCCGACCTGGGGATGAGTCTTAATAAGGTTCATTTCCATGTCTATCACCTTGCCGGGCTTGCTGAGAATCTCCGCGGGCACGTAAATCTTCCCTATATCATGGAGAGTCCCGGCGACGTGTATTCCCTCTATCTGGTCTTCGGAAAGCCCCATCTCCTTCGCTATGGCACACGCAAGGCTCGTTACCCTTTTCTGATGGCGGGCTGTATACGGGTCTCTGGTTTCCGCGATTTTCGCTACGGTATGGACAGTTCCCTCCAAACCTCTTTGCAGCTTATCGTAGCTCTTTCTGAGTTCCTCTTCCGCGCGCCGCTTCTCCCGGATAAGGCGTTGTTTTTCGAGCACCTCCCTGACCGTGGCCAAAACGTGGTCCATGTTGAAGGGCTTTGTGATATATGCGGTCGCCCCTTCGTTCAGCGCGCGCACCGCACTCTCCAGAGAAGCGTAACCGGTCACCATGACCACCATCGTGTCCGGGTGCATCCTCTTCAAAGGCGCCAGTAACTCCGTCCCCTCGCCATCGGGCAGCCTTATATCCATGAGAGCAAGCTCGAAGAATTTGCCCCGCGCTTTCTCTATGGCTTCCTGCCCCGTCGAAGCGGTCTCTATCTTGTACCCTTTCTTTTCAAATATCAGGCTTAGCGTTCTAAGGGTACTCTTATCGTCGTCAACAATCAGGATGCTCTCCTTGTCATCCATCTCTCCGCTCGCCTCAGGCAACGTCAAACTTGCTCGGTAAGCTTTACCCGACCTCTGGACCCTTCAACGGTCTTTTCCTTTGCTTCCTCTCCCAGATTTCGTCAACCAGATTGAGCACCTCTTCCATGTCGAGGGGCTTGTAAACGCATGTGTAAGCATGATTGTTCAAAGCCTCTTCCACCAGGTCGCCCACCTCCTGCCGGTAAGCTGTCATCACGATAGCCACAGCTTGAGGGTTTATCTTCTTGATGGCCAGGTAGGTCTCCAGGCCGTTTATGCTCGGCAGCTTGATGTCTATGAAGATAATGTCGTACGCCTTCTCTCTCGCCATTGCGATGGCCTCTTCGCCGGTCCCAGCCAGCCCCACCGCATAACCTTTCCTGACGAGTATGTTCTTGAATGTCGTGCATGTGGCCGGGTCATCGTCAACCACCATGATGAGTGCTCCCTGCTTTGCTTCCCTCGCCCTCTCGATGATGGCAAGCACCTTCTCGATATCCAGAGGTTTATAAATGACCCCGTAAGCACCTTCCTCGAGGGCTTGCTGAACTAAGTCTTCCACCGCGTAGGCAGTCATCATCATAACCACGGCTTTTGGCCGAATCCTCTTGATCCCTCTGTACGCCTCCACCCCGTTCATCACCGGCATCTTGATGTCCACGAAAATCATGTCGAAAGGCGTTTCCTTGACCTTTTCGATTGCCTCCAGTCCGTCTTTTGCGATGGCAACCGTGTACCCCTTGCGCCCGAGAATGAATGACATTGTCCTGCAAAGGCTGACATTATCGTCCGCTATCAATATTTTTGCTTTTTCCACGCTACCTTTCCTCCTTTGGGCTGACGGGGAGCCTGACGGTAAAGATACTTCCCTTGCCAACCTCACTCCGCACTTCGATAGTCCCTCCGTGCCCTTCCACAAGCGTCTTGGTGACCGCCAGCCCCAGACCAATCCCTTTGGCTCTCGTCGTGAACAGCGGCTCGAAGAGCTTCGCAAGGTTCTCCCCGGGGATGCCCACCCCGGTATCTGCGAAGGAAACAGCCACCCACTTCGGTGCCGGGGCTTCCGACTTTATGACCAGCCGCCCACCATGAGGCATGGCCTGAACCGCATTCAGAATGATGTTTCCGAACACCTGGGTGAGCTGGTCGGGGTCGGCAAGCACCGCTGGAAGGGTATCCAGTTCAGTCACAACCTCTACCTTCTCGGGCACGCTGCTGCGCGAGAGAGCCTGGCGCAGCACTGCATTGACCTCAACCTTGCGTCGTGCAGGGGGCTTGCGGCGAGCAAAGTCGAGCAGGCTGGCGATAATCCTCTCGCAGCTCTCGACCTCTTTTTCCAGAATTTCGAGGGTCTCTTTGACCTCGGGCTCCGGGCTCTCCAGAGATAAATTGAGAAAGTAAGCAGCGTTCTTTATTGCCCCCAGCGGGTTGCGCAGCTCGTGTCCCACTCCTCCAGCCAGTTGGCCGAGAACCGCCAACTTCTCCTTGCAGATCAGCTCCTCCTGGGCCTGTCGCAGCTCTCTGGTGCGTTCCTGCACCATCTGTTCCAGCCGGTCGGAGTACTCCTTGAGAGCCTGCTCCGCCTGCTTGCGCTCGGTGATGTCCCGACCTATTCCCACCACGCCGATGATTTTCCCCGAGCTATCCCGCAGAGGCACCTTCGTCGTCGAAAGCCATCCTCTTTTCCCTGTCACCTGGTCCACACGCGGCTCTTCTCGGTTGACCAGCGTTTGTCCCGACCGCATGACTTCCTGCTCGTCCGCATAGTACTGTGCTGCCACTTCCGCCGAGTAAAAGTCGAAGTCGGTTTTCCCCAGGACTTCATCCGGCGCTCCCGCTCCCATAAGCCTCGCAACGGCTGCGTTGCCGATGATAAACCGGCTCTCGGTATCCTTCGCGTAGATTAAATCGGGTAGGTTGTCTATGACCGTTCGCAGCAGATTGCGTTCCTTTGCCAGGGCCTCCTCGGCCTGCTTGTGCTCCGTCACGTCCCAGAAAATCCCCTGAATCCCCACCACATTTCCCTTGGAATTACGCACCGGCGTCTTGACAACCTGCACATACAACCTGCGACCGTCCGGCGTTTGATGCCCCTCAATGTCTTCGAATATCTCCCCGGTCTCCATTACTTTTTTGTCATCCCGCCTGTACTTTTTTGCCAATTCTTCCGGATAGAAGTCGAAGTCGCTCTTACCCAGCATCTCTTCAAGGGGCTTTCCTAACGTCGCACAGAAATTCGTGTTTCCGAACGTGAACCTCCCCTCCGTGTCCTTCCGGAAAATGTTTTGGGGCAAGCTCTCGACAAGCGATTCGTACAGCGCTTCGGAGTCCGCGAGCGCACGCTCCGCCCGCTTGCGACGGCTCTCCGCCGCTTCCGACTGAGAGACCTGTCGGCGCAGCGCTCTCAGTTCGCTGAGAAGTTGGGTCCTCGTCTTTTCCTCATCCTTCATCTTGTCTGCCTCCCGACATAAACGTCAATTCACCGTCAGGGATCGTCCCCGTTTCAAAACTCCACGCTGGAGCCGGGCGTCCCCTTTTGGGCTTCGACTCCGGCGGTCCGTTTAGGCCGTGTCCATCCTCCTCCGTCCGAATTTCATGAAACAAAGCCTCGGGCTTGCTCATACACACGATATGCCGCCCACGCAGCGTCCTCTCGCTTTCGAGCTCACAAACCGACAGGGCTATGCGCAGGGCTTCGCCCCCAGAACCGGGCAATGTCCAGAATGGATTGTGGCGTCGCTTGGGTGCGGGGGTCATGGCGAGTTCCAGCGCGAGTATCCGCAAAGCAACTATTGTGCCAGGCACTTACGCCAGCCGACCGTCTCCCATCTCGACGGGGTCTTGTCCCTCACCTCTTTCCAGCCATGGGTCCCAACGGTCACTCGCGCGTCAACTCTCATCCATCGCCGCGCCAAATTTCGTCTACGCCTCACGCCGACTGGAAATGCCATCATCACTCGTCGGAAAACTACCCCACCTCGCTCGCCCCGAGGCCAGACCTGCCAGAAATTCGTTCTTCGCTTCCTTGCGACCGGCCTTCTACCTCACCTCGATCAGTCTCCCTTTAAGCAACCCGTCTCGAAACTCAACGACGCCGAAGGAACATAATTGTCCACGCTCAGCAGAGACCTTGTCTCTCAATAAAGCTCCTCGGCGCTCGCCTCTTGTGAACTAAGGAGTTGCATGACCGCAACCGTCTCGGAGCCTCCCACCAGCGATTAGTTGGCGCTCGGTTTTCCTTTTCAACTGCGCGAACCGCCTCCTCCACATTAGGAGACTCTCCCCCCTTCGGCGAGAACGCGCGCTTTCTGTGCCCCTCCAGAACCAAGCGCAGCATTACCAACCCGCTCCCCTAAAGCCGCCTTCCCACGCGCGACCGCTCTGCACAAACCACGACACGTAGCCGCCGGTCCCCGCGGCCTGCCCCTGTGTGCGCGGCGCATCCTCCGGTCCATATTCGGCAAGGTCGCAAGCCATTGCCCCGGGCCGCCTGAAACCTCACCTATCTCCTTCGACACCCTGACGTTTGCATTGGCTAATCTCCGTCTGCATTTCATTCCCCTTTGCGGTTACTGGACTTACGCTGAGCAATCTGAGCCGCTCGTTGCTCTCTCTCAGGCAATCGGAAACAGGCCCTCATCTAATGAACTGCGAGTTGTCTGGTTCACCTTTGACCTTTTTACTGGAACTTTTCGGCCGGAACAGCGTCAAAGAGTAGCAAGGGACACTGTTGGCGGTTTTTCTATCACGATCCAGAGTTCCAGAGGCTGAACTTTCGTTTCCTCGCGCTGATCGGAGGGAACGGGCTTCAGCGACCGCGGTCGGACCGGACACGTGCCACGCTTGTAAGTGACAGCTGACCCAACCAGCGAAGGAGGAGAGGATGAAGGCGATTAGGGTTTTAGGGATTGTGGTGGTTTTAGGGGTTTGGGTTGGGTGTTTGGGAGAGGTTGGCGAAGAGGGAGCGAAGGTCTCGGAGGCGGCTATTAATGGGGCGGTTCAGGACGGGCGGTACGAGGAGGCTCTTTCTCTCCTTGAAAAGAGGATTTCTATAGGCGAGGAGCGGGAGTACTCGCTTTATCTGAAGGGATTGGTTCTCCATCTGAAGGAGGATTACGAGGGGTGCATCAGGACGCTTTTTGAGTTGATGAAGGAGTATCCGGAGGGGAGATGGTTTCGGAAGGCTCGGTTTCGCCAGGCTGCGGCATATTTATCGAAGAAGGATTATCGGGCTGCGGAGAGGATTTTCGAGGAGGAAGCCAAGCGGCTGATGTCGGGGAGTCGCAAGGACAGGATT
>Ga0315312_1001585_pt1 | contig 17329 bp, 10 predicted proteins | sample TDP7_MG_FD_203629 | JGI IMG/M metagenome (GOLD analysis project Ga0315312, IMG submission 203629) | Freshwater sediment microbial communities from Lake Towuti, South Sulawesi, Indonesia - TDP7 | ecosystem: Environmental > Aquatic > Freshwater > Lake > Sediment | place: Indonesia: South Sulawesi... | reverse complement strand
TTTGAGTGAGTGAGTGTAGGTGAAGTAGAGGAATGTGTGGGTTCCATTGTCTGACTGGAAGACATTTGCCATTTCGCCGCCTACTAGGATTGTCCAGGGGTTGCCTGTCATCTTGTCCATGGGGATGGCCACGTTGCAGTAGCCCGTGGTGCTGCTTGGACCGGAAACTGTGAATCGAATCTCCATGTCTCCTTCCCTGAATTCGAAGTCGGAGAGGGTTGAGTTGCTATCTACAATAACGTTGAAGTCTAGTTCGGGAACGTGGAAGACGAAGGGTTTGATTTCCATTGTCGCGGTCCTAGAGTTGTCGCCAGGATCCTCATCCAAGGCGATGGTTGCCGTGGCGTTTATCGTGTAAACGCCAACACCCAAGCCTGTCGTGTTCCAGCTGAACTCAACTATTTCAGACTCTGCTGAGGGCAGCATATCTATGGCTGTGGTGTTTATGGGTGCGTCATCGCAGTAGGTTGTGACTGAGACAGATTCGTCGTAGCGGCCTTGGTTTACAATGGTCACTTTAACGGAAACTACGTCTCCAATGGTTGCTGTAGTTGGGACAGTGAGGCTGGTAACCCCTACGTCGTGACCGTTGAAAACGAAGACCCCATCGACCTTCTCATGCTCTATTGGCTTGGGATTGCCTTTTACCATCGTGATGAGATCTGTAAATTCGAAGTGGAAGGGGCTCATGCCCTTGGATAGAACTTTAAAAGTTATGGTGGCTAACACTCCACTGCCAACCGCTCCAACCTGTGGTGTAGACGTGAACAGAGCACCTGCACCTATGGTGCCAGCGGTATTGTCTATTCTTGGCAAGGGAAAAATGGTGCCGCTAACGTTCTTGAGGAAAGGCCCTTCAACAACGGCAACAGCCCTTAGGACTGACGGCTCGAATTTTAGCTCAATCTCCCAAGCATACAGGCTTTCCGTGGGGGTGACGCCGGCAACACTTATGTTGATGTTAAAGGTTTCGCCCACCAGCGCCGTGCTTATTGGAGGATCTACGTAAACAACAGGCCCTGGGGAGGCCTTACCTATGCCTATGCTCCCAATAGCTGTGCAGGTGAGAAGCAAAATGATAAGCATAGTCCATGATACTTTTCGTCTCATTCTATTCACCTCCCTTGTGCCAGTTTCGGTTTCCTAAATCTTAGGAGGTAAAGGGCTGTGGCAGCCATAACTATTACCGCCGCTACAGCCAAGACGTACAGAAAAACGTTTGGCAGAGCCGCATTAACCGTAATTACTAGCGTTTCGCTCACGCCGCCCAAAGTGTTGTCGTCACCTTCCCATCCAGCCCTAACCTCGTAGGTTCCAGTTGTTTTAGGCTTCCAACGATACAAGTATGTGCCGTTCTCGTCTGTTTCCACGATTTCAACAGTGCTCCAAGCCTCCTCCTCACCAACTCTGCACTGGATCGTCACATTGACATTCGGGCGGACGGGTGTGATGGACCCATTAAGAGTGACTTTGGAACCAAGCGCGATGGTCTCGGCAGAAGCAGAGATGGAGACAAGGCTAGCACCAATAGTAATATTGCCATAAACAAAGACGTTGTCACCCTTGAAGGGTTCGGGTTCATCTGGATGAACCACCTCAGCTGAGAGGATGTAAGTTCCAGGCAAAACACGAACATTAAGAACAGGGTTAGTTGCGTTCAAATTTGTCCATTCTGCCTTTTTCTCCGCTTCTGGCTCCACAGACAGAACCCTCTCCGAAAGACTTGAAACAACAGAGCCCGTTGCATTGATGAACTCGATTGTGACCGTGCATTGTGGCACAATGCCTGAACCCTCATTTCTGACCATAACGCTTACATTGAGCAGTTCTCCAGCCAACACCACGTTCGAGGAAACTGTCACGTTCGTAATGGCAACATCGGCAACCTTCACTTCAATCGTGGTCGTCCTCATGTTGTTCCCAGTCGAGTTATCTGCCTCTAAGATCGCTTCAGCCGTCACGTTGTAATTGCCTGCAGGAACCTCTGTTGTAAACCAAGCGACTCCTACATGTTTCGTGTCTTCTGGAGCCAAGTCATCGACCCTCAGTGTTCCGATTGGGGTGCTATCGTAGTAGGCGGTAACGTTGAAAGATTCAGTTTCCGTACCATTATTAAGGACGTCAACGGTGACGTTGAGTCCTTTACCAGCATACACACTGTAGGGGTACGCCAAATCCTGCTCTGGCAAATAGAATATCTCAACCTTCTCCACTGCCACATCATGCAATATTGAAACCTCCAAGTCTTCTGCGAAAAAGTTGGCTAACCCTTCACTGTCAGTCACGGTCAAGTTCACCGTATAGGTTCCAGGCGTATCGTAGGAGTGCTTCACAATCTTTCCAGTGCCGTTGGCTCCGTCGCCAAAGTCCCAGAAGTAGCTGTCCGGGTCTACGAGTTTCCCGCCGTCAGGAGTTGACCCTGAGGCGTCGAAGGTCACCAGCCGGTTCTTGAGTGGAAACCCCGGGGAATAGGTGAAAAGGGCCTCTGGATAGTCCCTAATCGTTATCAGCCTAGCGGAAATGTCTTTTTCTCCGTCATTGTCTGTGACTGTCAGAACGACATAGTATTCTCCGTGCGTCGTGTAGGCGTGTGTTATGATTGGGTAATTTGCTGTGGTTATGTTTCCGTCGTTGAAGTCCCACTTGTAGCTCACGATATACCCACCAGCGCTGCGGTCGTAACTGTCCGTGGCGTTAAACGTCACTGTTTCGCGTGCCATCGGAGCGGGAGGAGAATAAGTGAAAAGCGCCTCTGGACCTGTGGGGCTAGTAACTTTCACTTCGCCGTTGAAGAACGTATTATCAGCGATATCAATTTCGTGCTCGACCACGCTTACGTTCGCAACTATGGTGTAGGTGCCTGGGGTATGGGGAGTCCACATAAATGGCAGAGTCGTGCTGGTTCCGTTCTGCAGACTTACGTCCTCTCTGGTTTTAATGATGTCGTAGGAGGCGCCGATCTTCCAATACGTGGTAACATCGAAGGTTTCATTGAAGTCACCTTCGTTGGCAACTGTCACGTCTATGTTCACGGAGTCGCCAAGCAACACCGAGGTGATGGAGGGCTCAACATCCACTACGGCCACGTCGTGAACGTTGGTGAAGACGCCGTCCACCGCAGTATGATCTATGGGAAATACATCTGTTCCGTCGAATGTGTTGAGTTGTATCTTGCTGAAGTGTAGGGTGGTTCTGCCTACGGCTTTGACTTGGAAGGTGATGTGACACAGCACTCCGTTGCCAAATGCTCCTCCTTGGTATGTCCAGAGTATGTTAGGAGCGTATACACTGCCTGCCGTGTTGTCTATCTTCGGAAACGTATAGTTCATGCTCCACGATGTTGAATAGCCTGTGTCGGAGAGAAAGGGCCCCTCCAATACTTTGGTGCATTCTAGGATGTTTGGGTCGAAAAGTATCTTGACGTCAAAGCCATACAGACTTTCCTCTTGCGTGATGTCGGCAATGGTTACGTCTATAGTGAAAGTTTCGCCAACCCCTCCCGTGCTTTTCAGAGGACCCACAGAAACAACGGGCAGAGAAGGGTCCGTGACCACAAACGCCACCGCTACTGTGCTGAATATGAGAGAAAGGACTAGTAGTATCCGCCACAGTTTTCCATTCACCCCATCCACAACTCCCTTAACTTTCAGATTCAACCAAAGTAATATGGAGAAACACCTTTAAGAACTTTTATTATGATTCTCGAAATATGCTTATTTTCCAATCGCTTTTCTAAAACTTCGGTTTTGAAGTGTCTGTAGAATCAGAGATATCATAAGTATTCTACAGTCCAGACGAAATTCTCAAGTCCTAACAAAAACGAGGACTCACGGGGTTTCTAGAAATTGGCGCCCTCTAAGCTTTTGCAGACGCTCTCTTTCTCATATAGTAGAACGCTGCAAAACTGCAGACCGCAACCGCAATCACAACGCCAGCAATGAGTTCCAGTGTAACTCCCCCCACTCCACCGCCCGCGCCGAAAGCAAAGTTGCCGTCCTCTACACTGTAGTCATATTTAGAGTTCAAAGCTTTAGGAATCCAAGCTTGACCCCCCCATATGAGGGTGTCAAGTTCTGTGTACGCGAATTTGAGGGGTGTTGCGCCTCGAGAAACCGCCTTGAAGGTGACTGTGGCTAGGATTCCGTTACCGTGGGCTCCAGTTGAAGGGAATGGAGGTCCCATGATCATAGATCCCATGGTAATTTTGCCAGTGGCGTTGTCTATCACTGGAACTGAAAGGTTAATGCTCCACGAGGTTTGATAACCAGTGTCTAAGAGGAAGGACCCTTCCGTTGCGTTGACGGCTTTTACGATCTTGGGGGTGAAAGTTATTTCCACCTCCCAACCATAGATGCTTTTTTCCTCGGAAACGTCAGCGACTTTTATGTTGACGGTGAAAGTTGTGTCGGGCTCTGCTGAGTTGTTTTTAGGATCCATGCTAATCACGGGTTTGGGATCGGCTGTTCCTATACCTGCCATCGATATGCTGACTATGAGCGCTGTGGTTAAGAGCATCAAACACAGATTCTTTCTCATTCCTTTCACACTCTCATGATCCATCTTCACATAATTTATATCGAAGATATTTATGAAAGTATCGTTTTTTATACCTCGGGCTTGGTTGCACGTTCATCGGTTCTCGAAAATGTTGTACCTGAAAAACCGTTGGCATTGTTTTCAAGTTAGGTCTCCCCAATGTGGATACCGATTATCATGAGGTCCATTATGCCTACTCTGCCGTCATTATTCACGTCGCAGGCTGGACCCCAAACTGGATCCCAATCGGGTTCCTGGGTGTAGAGGTGCCCTGGCATTGATGCTGCCATGAAATCGTTGATGTCAACAACTCCGTCAGGAATCGGTGACAGACGTCCGTTGTACATCCCGCATATATCGCCTTTGATTCTAACCTCAACTGGCTCCGCAGTTTCCCGGTAGTTGTCGACAAAATCGGTTTCTCCAGGAACAGCGGAGGCTGTTGCACTTATAACGTATATGCCACGGAGGGCGCCAGTTGTGTTCCAGCTGAAGGGGTACATTTTCTTAGTTTGGCCGGCAGACAAGGAGATTGTTGTGGACCCTACTAGAGTTGAGTTGACGTAGCATTTAACCTCGAAGGTTTCGGTGTATGTTCCTTGATTTTGAGCTGTAACTTGGATGGAAATTGTTTCGCCTCGTATTGCTGTGTTTGTGGAAGTTTCGACGTTTATTATGGCCACGTCGTGGTTTGGTGGGGGCAATCCTGTTTTGTAGTAGATGTCGACGTTGTTGAGCCTAATTGAACCCCATGCTATCCAGATGGCTTGGTTTATGGTTTGTGTGATTGAAGGCCATATGTCGGCTGATAAGTGTGTGGTCAGTTTCGTGTCGGGGGACCAAACGCCGTCAAAAACCTTGTAGTATATGTTTTCGTCATGTGCGTTCCTATATGAATCCCAAACAACCCAGATTGATCCGTCTAGGGCTTGCATAATTGAAGGGTGTGTGTCGCATTGTGTTATGTCAAATGTCAACCTTACGTCAACAGACCATGCAGTGCCGTTGTATTGCTTGTAATATATGTCCTGCTGCGGTTGCCCTTTACTACCATAGGTGATTTTGCAGAAGGCAACCCAGATGGTACCGTCGGAAGCTTGCATGACCGATGGGAAAAAATAATCTACGTCGACATCAGTGGTTATTCTAGTGTCATTGCTCCAAGAGGAACCGTCAAAAAACTTGTAAAAGAGATTGGCTTGGAGGTCAACTCTGTTCGAAACCCAGACAACCCAGATTTTTCCGTTGCTGGCCTGCATGATTGATGGATATCCGTCTGCGAGGGGGTCTGTGGTGAGCTGTATCTCCCCAGACCATGTGGATCCATCAAAAACCTTGTAGTACAGGTCTGAGCTTATTTCATTTCTATCGGAATCCCAAACAACCCAGATTTTTCCGTCATTGGCCTGCATGATGGACGGATGGGCGTCCTCGTGTGTGTCTGTGGTTAGCTGCATTTCCTCGGACCATATGGATCCATCAAAGATCTTGTAGTACAGATCTAGGTTACCCGTCCTGTTCGAGCGCCAAACAACCCATACCTCTCCGCTGGTTGTTGAGGTGATTGAGGGATTCCAGTCATTGGCATTATGAGTGGTCAGCCTCTGATCGGGCGACCATTCCACTGCACAGCTGAATGGAACTGTCGTTGCTACTATGACGGAGAAAAGAATCAAAGCTCTTGCAGTAAGGGTTATTCTGCGATTCATTTTAAATTCGTTTTCCTAGTAAACTCGCTTTCTCAGCCTATATAGAATATATATAAAAAAGGGGGATTTTTGTTTTGCGCTTGAGGTTTAGACGCAGTAAACGACGACTAAATCGCTGTTGTCGGCGGTGTACTTGGGGTTTTCGTATGTCAGAATTGGCAATATCGCCTTTACGATGTAGGTGGCTGGCTCGACACCTGCCGTGTCCCATTCAAAGGTTACTACTTGCGAGTCTCCTGGCGACAGCGTCACTGTTTCGGAGTCAATAGTCACGCTGTCGTAGGTGCTTGTGACGTCAAAGGTTTCGTCCATGCGGCCATTGTTTGTAACGTTAACGACGATGGTCACCGGGGTTCCCGGTATGAACACGTCGGGGGTGACTTCCATGCTTACTATGCCAATGTCGTGTTTCACAGGATATACGTTCCAGTGGAGATATTTGCTGACGTATCCTACTTGCCATTCTTCGGTTCCTACTTCGCGGTAGTAGCATCGTGCGAAGGAAATGTACTTCTTGAAGGGGTATAGCCAACCCACGTAGGCCACCCAGTCGCCTCCACCGCTCTTGCAACGCCATCTTGTGTCAGAAGTGTCAAAGAGTGCTGATAGTTCGCGGACGCAATCTTGGCCTGTTGTTCCGCCGGGCAAGAGAACGACGTCGGTGGAGATGACTCCGAGCAATTTAATCTCGTCCTTGCTCAAGACTTCGAACTCCACTTTGACTTCGTAGTCGGTTTCGGTTGGGTTTGCAACCTTAGCCCAGAGGATTAGTTCTCGTCCGTCCACCCACTCTTGGTGGTTGGGGTGATCAGGCCATGCCATCTTCTGCACTAGGTCGGGGAACCACCCAATGTATATCCACTCATCAATGTCTATGTCGGCTGTTGCGATGCCGGTTAGATCGTCGTTGTCAGTGACCGTCAGCGTCACCGTGTATGCGCCGCTCATGTTATACACGTGGTCAACGACCTTGCCAGTGCCGGTTGCTCCGTCTCCGAAGTCCCAATCGTAGCTGACTATCCATCCACCGTCGCCATCATCGTTGCTTGCAGAAGCGTCGAAGGTTACTGGCACTCCCTCAGCTCCAAAAGTTGGGGCTGAGAAGATAGCGTTTGGCGGTAAATTCGCTATTCTGTTGTCAAAGAGACCGTCCTGCCTGCTATGATCGAGAGGCTTCACTACACCATTGACAATGGTATCAAGCTCTGAATACTCGAAATGCAGAGCGCATACCCCGTAACCTACAACTTGGAATTGGATGGTGCACAAGAGTCCTCCAATGCCACTCCCTGGTGTCTCTGAAAGTTCGGCTGCAACCACTAAGCCATTGGTGTTGTCAATTAGGGGTGGGAACCAAACGCCTCCAGGAAGGAAGGTACCCCGAGTAACACTGACCACGTTTAGGACGCTTGGAACAAAGCTCAGATCAATCTCCCAAGCGTAGATGTTGCTTACGTCAGCCCTTACGGCAACGCTAAAGGTGTCGGGGGGCATTACGTCTTCGACCTTCGACGGATCTATGTACACTCTGAACGATGAGCCTGGCGTAACTGAGCCCGCCAAGAGCGCGCTGGTCAACACTAATGCGATCAACAATGTCCACAATACGTTTTTTGTTCTCACTCTATTCACCTTCGCTAAGGCTCAGGATACAGGTACGATGTTGGTGGCCATGCTTCGTCCATGTGAACTCCGATTTCCAAGAGGTCCATTATGCCTATTCTGCCGTCTTTTGTGACATCGCAGTACTCACCCCAAGCGCCAGGCGGGGTGGGCCAAGTTCCATCTTCTTTCTCACTACGGAAGAGCCTTCCTGGGAAAGACGTGCACATGAAGTCTTGCACGTCAACCCAAGTGTCATTTACTCCCGGAGTCCAAGGAGCTGGACCGCAGACGTCTGGCCAAATGAACTTCCTGTGGTATGTGGGGTTAGCCACTAGGTGCACGTACTCGCCGCGCACGTGGTCGGGTCTACCCACAACTCCGTCTTTGTAGCACATGAATGCTCCGGTGCCTATCACTTTATCGTGTTCTTCAGGGTTCCATGTGGCAGCATCTTTGCCTTCCCATATGTGTTTCGGAATCATGACGATTCTAGCCCAGCTTAGTGCCCACACGCTCAGGGTGTTATAGTAGATGTCAACGGTTAAGTTGTCTACAGCCACGGCGTGGTCGAAGTACATCAAAGCCCAGGACCAAGCAATCGATACTTGATCCTTCAGGTATTGGAAGCTGAAGACAACGTCGTCGGCATCAAAGACTTCGTCGTCGTGCCAGAGAATGTTCGGCCGGAGGTGGAATCTGAGCTTGGTGCAGTTTGTTCCTGCGTTGTCCCATGTCAAAACCTCGTAGCTCTCAGTCAACCAGTTTACATATTTGCTTGCATCGCATGGATCGTACGCTATCAAGGGGTCGTAGATCTGCGAGAGGACAAGCCAGTCATAGAACCATTCGGCGTGAACCGCGCTAAACTTCTCAACGTCAACCAGCAGTCCGTGCCTGTACGTGCCACCCTTTTCAAAGCCTTGAGGATGCGCATTTATAGGATTCCATGAGCTGTAGAAGGCATAGCCAAATTCATTGGTGAAGCCTTCCCACTCCCGACCCGCATACTTTGATTCTCCAGGAAATACTCCATAGTTCGTCCTGTGTGCCAAGTAACCCTTAAAGGTGTACAGCGGTATGCCAGCAACGTCTCTGTGCACAATAACCTGACACTGATCACAGGCTTCCCTAGCCACTGTTTCGTCTGGTGCAGTCTTGAGCTTTGCAGCCCACTCGTCAAGCTCATGGCTGTGGTAGCGCACGTAGTTGTCTCCACTCGGGGAGGGATATATGTCCTTGTCTGTGTGGAACAGGTCGTAGTACATGTCGGGTTCTCGACCCCAGCTCCATCCACCCGTGTAGATATGGTAGTCGTAGGCGATCCACGCGTGGTAGTAGCATATCGACCTGTCTGCTATGTGCGCATCGAGGGGGATTTTCAGCTTGAGCATCTCGTCCCGCAGCAGCTCACCAGCATAGGTCCTGTCAGGGTCGTCAACCCTAATCCACATCTGCAGGTTAGGCAATTCTTCCGCGTCCCCAGCGGATCTAGTCAAAGAGTATTCAAGCTTCTTATCATTGTCGTAGTCCCGGAAACCAGCATTATACAGGATCTGTGCAGCCGTACCTGGACTATAGGCGTATCTCGGTGCAGCAGGGTTTTCCCAAGATGCAATTCCTGGAAAGATGTACGTCTCCATCATTCCAGCGAAGCCCATCATGTGGGCGCTCATGGCGTTCCTGTCAACTAGGTGGGCCAGAGCCCTCCTAAACTCCCTAGCGTCCAAGCACCTCTGACATTCATAGTCAATCCAATAGTGACCCGTCGTTACAGCGGGTTCGTCTCCGGTCCAACCAACAGGCGTCATCTCTCCATGGCCAATAGGCCACATCTGATTGTTGATGTCAAATTCGTAGAAACCCCACTCTGAGTAGTCTCCCATCGTGATCGCAGGATTTGCAAGCCAGGAATTTACGTACGCCCCTGGTGTCGCCCAATCCATTACATCGATCTCTCCATTCGCAAGTGCAATAGACTCCTTCAAAACATCGCCGCACACAATGAATAATAAGTCGTTAACCCTCGGCCCGTACTTTTGGGGCGATCCTCCACCTTCCGGTACCACGGGGTTGCCCGGCGCTGAACTCATCTGAATAACAGTAGAAGCCATCAATAGCGAAAGAATCACTGAAATTGTCGTAACTTTACTCTTCAAATCCATGTATTTTCCCTTCTTCTCCTTTTTCTTTCAGCATAAACAATTATCGCATTAGACAATTTAAAAGTTTCTTTTCCTAGCCGAACTTGCAACGTTACGAAGTCAGATGGTTAAACTCAGACAAAGCGAATTCGTCAGTTCAACCATAATTTCCCAAGATTCCTTAGGCTACTAGAAAACAGCTAAAACTTAAAATACCTCCTTTTTCTATAAAACTGCCCACTGGGAAGGGGACGATATGGGTCTACGGTCGTATATATTAAAGAGACTGGCTTTCTCAGTCGTCCTCGTGTACTTTGTGATCACAATCAATTTCATCATATTCATGTTAATGCCAGGAGACCCCGTAATGCGTCTGGCCGACTCGGCGAGAATACGGGACCCGGCAGTTGTGCAGTCCCTAATAGAACAGTTTGGATTCGACAAACCGATGCATATTCGCTACGTAAAGTACGTGATCAACATGCTAACAGGACAGTTCGGATACTCCTACTACACAAGGAAACCCATTATCAAAGAGATAGGTTTGCGCCTCCAAAACACTCTCGTGTTGGTCGTCCCACCAGAAATTTTTGCCATAACAATCGGCGTTTTGCTAGGAGTTTTAGCTGCTTACAAAAGGGGCAAAATATACGACAACCTAGCCGTAATTACCTCCCTAACAACATACTCTCTACCCGTATTTTGGATAGCAATGATGCTAATACTAGTCTTCGCCTACCAGCTACACTGGTTCCCATCAGGCCACACAATACCTGACTATTGGCTATTGTATCCCCCTAAGACCCTCTGGGAAAACTGGGGAACTCGACTTTGGCATCTCATCCTACCATGGACCACCCTTTTCCTACTCTCCTACGGCAGCTACCTTCTCTTAACAAGAGCAACGGTGTTAGAATGTATCACCGAAGATTATGTGGTCACAGCCAGAGCGAAGGGCCTCAAGGAAAGAACGGTGCTGTTAAAACACACACTAAAAAACGCTTCACTCCCAATAATAACCGACGTAGCCATAGTATTCGGCTTCATGCTCTCAGGAGCAATAATAACAGAACAAGTTTTCCTATATCCTGGACTCGGAATGTGGATTTGGACAGCAATAGACAACTACGACTATCCGGCTTTGCAGGCAATCTTCCTCATAATAGCCATATGCGTAATTATAGCCAATCTAATAGCAGATCTTCTTTACGGAGTTATAGATCCCCGAGTGAAGTACGGGTGAGACAAAATGAGCACACGCAAGGCCAAAGTTTCATTTGCAGTCAAAAGATTCGCAAATTTCCTGAAAATTTTTACGCGGATCAGAAGAGGAATGCTAGGATTGGGGATCCTCTTCTTCTTCATAACAGTAGCCATAATCGCTCCATTACTGACCACCTACAGCCCTGTCCGCATCCCCACGCACCCCGCTTATCCCCCAATAGCTGCCTTTTATGCCAAACCTCAATGGTTTTCATCTCTTCCTCCCCCTGTGGGGGGAAAAGAAAGTCAAAACGTTAAACCAATAAAGAACCCCAGTTTCAGCACCGCTGCCTCACTACAAGCAGAAGGACTGGAATTCACTTCTACGAGCTTACCCGGTCAAAGTGTTTCCCAGCCTCAATTTGCCTCGGACAAGGGATACAACGAAAACGGATGCATTAAAATAGTGTTCGAGCGAGGGACGGAGGAAAGCCCCGAAGAAGTCACAGCCAAACTAACCAAGGAGTTTCACTACTCCTACACGGTTCCGCCCCGTCGATTCGTTGGTCTTGCAGCTGTTCTAGTGGAGACATCCGAAGACCTACCCGTTAGAATCGGCGTCTTCATCGAGAAAGAAGGTGGCGAACCAAGCCTCAAATGGTGGAATCAAACGTTTAGCACCAACGAAACAACATGGGCAACCCCTAACCCTCACATAGATTCTTATGCTTCAAAAGCCTGGTTACAGACCACGTTTGGTAGTGAGTGGGGATACGACCCCGCGAGGACCATGTTCTCAGAACCAGCTGACTACACATATGGTGTTGAAATAACGTTTAACGACACGAAGACTGACACAGGGGTTGAAGCCACCGTCTACATCGACGACTTTTACATCCAACTTTTCGGCACTTCCTTCGGCTTGCTTGGCAGCGATCAATATGGACGAGACATATTCACGCAACTTCTATACGGGGCAAGAGTGTCGCTTATCGTCGGCTTGCTCTCGGCTTTCTTCTCCACATCTGTCGGATTAATAGTCGGGTTGGTTGCAGGCTATATGGGCAAGCTCGTAGATCAGATTTTGATGAGATTTACAGACATGCTCCTTGTCATACCCGATACACCGTTATATATCGTCTTGATGGCAGTCATAAGCCCAACAGTATGGAACCTCATACTGCTGATCACCGTAATCGGATGGACAGGCTTTGCCAGGGTTGTAAGGTCACAGGTGCTCAGCCTCAGAGAGAGACCTTTCGTCGAAGCGGCCAAAGCAGTTGGAGCCGGCAAGTTCCGCATCATACTCAGACACATCTTGCCAAACGTGATGTCTCTAGTCTACGTCACACTAGCAACAGCGGTTCCATACGCCATCGTATCAGAAGCATGGCTAAGCTGGCTAGGCCTCTATGATCCAACGATGATGACTTGGGGAAGAATGCTTCACGACGCTGAGAATACGGTCGAAGGTATCAGAATGTGGTGGTGGATAGTGCCACCAGGCATATGCATAGCACTAATCTCCCTTTCCTTCATCCTCTTAGGATACGCCCTTGACGAAATACTTAACCCAAAGCTCAGGGAACGATACTAGACAATCATAGTAAAAAAAACTCCGTGAGTTGAGAGCGATCACTGCATCTTCGCTTTAGAAATCCGCAAAACTTTGCCAGCTAGAGCACCTGTGTGCTCCCCTCTCTCAACCACCACCTCACCATTTACAAGCACATATTCAATTCCCTGAGGGTACCGATGCTGATCTTCGTATGTAGCTTTATCCCTTACCCTCTTTGGGTCAAACACTACCATATCAGCCCACATTCCCTCTCTAATTATTCCCCTATCCCTCAAACCAAGCTTCTGAGCCGGTAAGGAGGTCATTTTTCTAATCGCATCTTCAATGGTCAAGACTTTGTCCTCACTAACGTACTTCCCCAATATCCTCGGATACGTCCCATAAGATCTTGGATGAGTTCTGGTTTCACCTAAAACTCCATATGGGGCGAGGGCCCAACCGTCAGAACCTATCATTGACAAGGGGTGCTTCATTACGGTGCAGATGTCTTCTTCATTCATTGCCAGTTCTATCAATTCTGGATTCTCCTTCTCTATTATGAGGTCGAACGTTAAGTCGAATGGGTCGGCATTCTTCAACTCGGCGACTTCAGCAAGGGTTTTTCCTTCAAACTTCTTGTGCTCCTTCCAGCCGATCACCTTTATTCTCCCCCACCCAGACTGCTTTATGGAGCTTTCCCAACGTGGAAGACCCCCTAACATCTCTTTCTTGATTCTTTCACGATTCTTCGGGTCCTCTAGTCTCTCACGCAGCTTGTCGACACCACCTTCATGCGCCCAGTTTGGAATCAATGAGATCAAGCCTGCGCCACAAGCCTCATAGGGATAGACATCGCAGGTAACGTCTACGCCCCTAGACCTAGCCTCTTCCATCATCCTTAACGTCTTCTTGACCTTACCCCAGTTTTCGATGCCACATGCCTTATGATGTGATATCTGCACGGGTATGTTTGCTTTTTCACCGATCTCTATGGCTTCTGCCACTGCCTCGATTAACGGATCTCCCTCGCCTCTCATGTGACTCGTGTAGATTCCACCATATCTAGCCACAACCTTGCAGAGTTCTATTACCTCTTCCGTAGTGGCGAAGCCGCCGGGCAAGTAAAACAGTCCTGTTGACATGCCGAAGGCTCCATCCTCCATCGCCTGAGCAACCAACTGCTTCATTTTGCCAAGTTCTTCACTGGTTGGTGGTCTGTGTTCACACCCTATTACGGCTGCTCTTATTGTGCCATGACCGACAAGTTGGGCAACGTTTAACGCGATTCCCCGCCTTTGTAGTCTGTCTAAATATTCTCCGAGCGTTGACCAGTCAATGTCCAATTTGTACTCTTTGATTTCTTCAGCGGCTTCTTCTGATATTCCTTCTATTGGGGCCGGGGAGTCACCGCAATTGCCGTTTACCTCTGTTGTCACGCCCTGTCTTATCTTGCTCTCAGCTCTAGAATTTGCTAGCAGCGAATACTCTGAGTGAGAATGTATGTCAATGAACCCGGGACTCACCACTAACCCATTTGCATCTATTACTCTGCTTCCATCTTCAAGATTTAAGTCACCGATCTTTGATACCTTACCACTTTCAATGCCAATATCCGCCTTAAACTCCGGATTGCCTGTTCCGTCAACGACATACCCATTTTTGATGAGGACATCAAACAAAGAATTCGCCTCTTTTCCTAGTTCCATATTCTTCTTTTGACTCATTTAAAACGTTGTGGGCACTGATTTTCGGCTTGCGCTGAAACAGTTCTAATGATTCTTTAACTATCTTTTCCTTCCAAAATCGCGATTTCTAAATAAAGTTTTTATATTTACACTTATTCTTTAAAAGGAAAGACGCCCACCTCATTCGAGGAGGCAAGAGAAAAGGGAAATGAGATGGCACTACTAGACGTACAAGACTTGAAGACCTACTACTATACGCTTAGAGGACCCGTAAAAGCCGTAGACGGAATCAGCTTTCAAGTAGAAAAGGGAAAAGCAATAGGACTAGCCGGAGAGTCTGGATGCGGCAAAACAACAGTTGCACTATCCATTCTTAAGATTCTCCCTCCGGGCGGCAAGATAGTGGAAGGAAAAATCCTCTTCAGAGAACAAGACCTTGTCAAACTCGAGGATAGACAGATGAGGGACATAAGGTGGAAAGGAATATCGATAGTGTTCCAAGGAGCTATGAACGCCCTCAACCCCCTCTTCAAAGTCGGAGACCAAATTGTTGAAGCCATTAAAACCCATGAGCCCAAGGTGACAAAGAAGGAGGCTTGGGAAAGAACCGAAAAACTACTGGAAACCGTGGGGCTTGAACCCTCAAGGGCGAAGAATTATCCTCACGAGTTTAGTGGGGGAATGAGGCAACGCGGGTTGATAGCAATGGCCTTGAGTTGTAATCCGGGACTATTGATTGCGGATGAGCCGGGAACGGCTCTAGATGTCATTGTGCAAGCACAGGTGCTGAAGCTTATGAGTGAATTAAAGGACAAACTGAACTTAGGAATGATACTGATAACGCACGACCTGTCAATAATAACCGAGACCTGTGAAAAAGCTGCCATCATGTACGCCGGAAAGATCGTAGAACAAGGAGACATAGTGACCATATTCAAAGAACCATTACATCCGTACACACAGGGCTTAATAAGCGCCTTTCCGAGCATCAAAGCTGCCAAGAGGCGCATGACATCTATTCATGGCTCCCCCCCAGACCTATTGAATCCTCCTACAGGCTGTAGATTCCACCCCAGATGCCAATATGCCATGGACGTATGCAAAAAGGAGGACCCTCGACCGTTAAAACGAACTAGAGACCACTATGTAGCATGCCATCTTGTTGAGATGGGTAAGACGAGATGATTAGTATGTCCGAAGATATAGCAGTAGAAGTCACAGACTTGAAAAAGTGGTTTCCTGTAAGAAAAGGATTCCTTGAATCTCTTCTCTCTAGGGAGCAATCGTTTGTGCGCGCTGTGGACGGAATCAATTTCGAAATAAAGGGTGGAGAGGTTTTCGGTCTAGCCGGAGAAAGTGGTAGCGGAAAAACGACCACCGGAAGACTATTGCTCAAATTGATTGAACCGACCAGCGGCACTATAAAATTTAAAGGTAAAGATGTCACGACCATTCGAGAAGAAGAGCTGAAACCTTTGCGCCGCAAGATGCAAATAATATTCCAAGACCCCTACGAATCCTTAAACCCGAGAATGACCATCAGCGACATTCTTGCCGAACCCGTGCTAGTTCAAAAAACAGCGAACAGCGAGGCTGAGGTAAGGGAGAAAATCACACAAATTCTAGAAAATGTTGAGTTGCTGCCCCCAGAAGAGTTTCTTCTCAGATACCCTCATGAATTAAGCGGAGGACAGAGACAGAGAATTGCCATAGCACGAGGTTTCATACTTAACCCTGAGTTCATAATCGCCGACGAACCTGTGTCCATGTTAGACGTTTCAATCAGAGCAGAGATTTTGAACTTGATGCTCGGTCTAGTAGAGAAATTCAACGTTTCATTCCTATATATAACCCATGACCTCGCATTGGCTCGACACATGTGTGACCGAATCGCCATCATGTACCTAGGCAAAATAGTGGAGATGGGACAGATAGAGAAAATCGTTTACGAACCCTTGCATCCATACACTAAGGCTTTAATAAATGCAGTTCCAATACCTGACCCCACCGCAGAACGCATTAGCGTGGTCATCAAAGGAGAAATCCCAAGTCCCGTTAACCCACCTTCAGGCTGTAGATTCCATACAAGATGCCCACTCGTTATGGACATTTGCTCCAAAGAAGAACCCCAACTAATCAAAGTTGGAAAAGAACATTTGGTAGCGTGCCACCTGCACAAGTGAACTTGAAACAAACGCCTTAGTGTCCTCTTATTTCTTGTCGAAGTCCCCAGGTTAGCTTCTATCTCTACTTGAAACTTCAAATATCGAAAAAAGATTTTAGGCGTTTCCATAATAATTGCTACAAAGTTGGAGAGAAGTCGAATTGTGGGGCTTTAGTAGAGAAACTCAAAAGATATCCTTCTCTGTCTTATCTAAAGACAAGGTAGAAGCGATTCACTGGGCTACCCTTGACATACTAGAAAGGACAGGCGTCAGGGTCTACAGTGAAAAATGCCTCAAGATGTTGGATGAAGCGGGATGCTGTGTGGACTATGAAAATCGATCTGCACTAATCCCGTCCCACCTTGTCGAAGAAGCATTAGAGAAGAAGAAGGAAGCTATTACATTGTACGCTAGGAACCCCAAGTACAATATGAAACTTGATGGAAGGCACGTCTATATCTGTACCGATGGAAACGGAACAAACACGATTGACTTAGAAACAGGACGAAGAAGACCATCCATAAAGGATGACATAGCAAAGTCAGCAGTTATCGCGGATGCCCTAGACACAGTTCATGTCTATTGGCCACTAGTCAGTTCTCAGGACACCCCTTCCCATGTGAGGCATCTACACGACCTAGAGGCATCTTTAGCTAACACGGAAAAGCATGTCCAATTCGAAACAACAGTGTCACCGGAAGAAGCAAGGTACCAAATTGATATGGCT
>Ga0315312_1001584_pt1 | contig 17329 bp, 18 predicted proteins | sample TDP7_MG_FD_203629 | JGI IMG/M metagenome (GOLD analysis project Ga0315312, IMG submission 203629) | Freshwater sediment microbial communities from Lake Towuti, South Sulawesi, Indonesia - TDP7 | ecosystem: Environmental > Aquatic > Freshwater > Lake > Sediment | place: Indonesia: South Sulawesi... | reverse complement strand
TATGCAGAAGTAGGACCAGGCTATGCTCCGATGCCCGCGCCAGCGCCAATGGGACTTGGTCCGCCGTTCATGCCACCGAGACCAAGAGCGATATGGGGCTTCATCTTCTTGCTAGCAGCCTCAATACTAGTGATGATCAATGGCTTCTTCGTCTTCTATGGACTCGGAATTAGTGCGCCTTGGGTTGCAACATGGTTCTTCTGGCTTTGGTCATGGGCGGTATCATGGGGGGTCGCCACGACAGGCACGGTGGTCATAGGGCTTGGAGTCGTTCTAGGTCTCTGCTTGATGTTGGCCGCATTCCTAACGTACGTGGGCTATGAAACCTTCGGAGGAATAATCGGTTTCATCTGCGCGCTTTTGAGCATCGTGATAGGCGGAGGATTCTTCGCAGGACTGGCGCTCGGCTTAATCGGTGGAATTCTGGCCATACTGAGGAAGTAGATTTAATAAACTTCCTTCCTTTCTTTTATTAGACTGATAGTATCGGTGAATTTGATGTTCTACGTAAGCATCTCGAAAGGTGCATTGGAAAAAGTGCTCGATCACGCGAAAAGCACGCCAAATCAGCAAGTGGTGGGCGTCTTGATAGGTAAGATGAGCGATCAAACCATTGTCGTGGAGGATGCGGTCAGCGGAGAGATCGAAGCTGAAGTTGGAAAAGCGACCTTACGTGGAGAATCGATCGCAAAGATCGCAGACGACATAATAAGCAAGAAGATAGCTGGAAATGTCGTCGGATGGTATCACTCTCATCCAGGTTATGGGATATTTATGTCCGATATAGACATCTCAACTCAAGCTAGGCTTCAACAGTTTTCATCCTATATAGTCGCGTTGGTAGTTGACCCATCGACGGGAGACAGAGGCTTCTTCACACTAGACCAGCAGACTGGGAATGTCTTACCCTTTGGCGACGATTTCGTTAGCGTATACGGTCCTGGTGAGGAAGCTGTGCCAGCGAAGTTCAAATTCCCGCCAACGCCGCCCACACCGGAAAAGATATACCCGTACCGAGTCTACCCAAGACCTTTCGCGAGGCCTACCATTCAAAAACCGACAGGCTACATAGTCGCCGTTGCCGCTTTAATCGTAGTTCTACTTATCACATCAGCATTCCTCGGCGTAACCCTACTTCAGAGACCGCCTGAGATCTTTCACACACCTACGGCGACAAGAGTTGCACCCGGCACTTCCATCCCAGTTAACGTAACAGTTTACACAGGCGGTCTGGGCGTGCAAAATGCTACTGTATACTATAAGGCTCTATCAGGCAGCTCTTGGAAGTTGGTTGCGATGAAACTGGATCAAGCCAAACTTGTATACTATTCAACTATACCTGCTGGAGACGTTACACAGGATCTCGTCTACTTCATCGAAGCAAGGGACTACTATAATCGCTTCTCCTACACTCGATCATACGCGGTTGCCGTACAAGACTTCGCGATTGAATCTTCAGCTGCCAGCGTTTCGATGTACGTCGAAAGCACGAGCGGAAGTACGATAACTGTCAAATCGTTGATTGATTTCAACTCAGAGGTGTCGCTCAGCGTCTCGGGGGCACCATCTGGTGTGACTACAGCTTTTTCGAAGACAAAGATAACGCCCCCGAAGAATGGATCAGCGATCTCCTCACTGTCAATAACTGTGTCGTCGACAGCGCCCTCTGGAATCTACACCTTAACAATCTCAGGTGTAAGTGGCATTGTAACGCATTCAACCAAGCTCTCGTTGACAATCCTTAAACGACCGGACTTCAGCATAACAGCTCAGCCGGCTTCTGTAACCATTAAGCAGAAACAGAGTGCGGAGTACGAGATTACATTGACCCCTATGTATGGAACAATAGATACAGTCTCACTTAACGTCACGGGGCTTCCTCTCAAAGCAACCTATCAGTTCTTGGTAGCTGGGAATCAAACCTCGCTCGGCGGGCCTCTCAAACTGGTTTTCAAAGTTTCAACAACATCCAAAACTAAAGTTGGGCAATACACCGTTACAATAACTGTCACAGGAGGAGGAAGAACTCACTCAATAACCTTAACGCTTGAAATCAAATCTTCGTTCTAAATTCGATAAAGAATATATGGGTTACCCTAAGTATTTGGAGGTGAGTGGTAAACGATGAAACTGTTCATACAAGCGCCGATAGGCCCCCAGACAGGTCTAGCTGAGATAGATGTTTTACCAGACCATACTATAGGCGAGATCAAACAGCAGGTCTGCACATCGTTCGGTGTGGATCAGACCACGGTCGCATTGATGTATGGAGGAGTCCTCTTGGACGACAGTACGACCGTGGCTAGAGCTGGAATCCCGGAAAACGCGCAGCTGGCCCTAATGCCATACAATATCATCGGCGGTCAAAACTAGTGAATGTATCGAACCTCTACAAAGAGAAGTCATTTCTCAATCATCAGTTTCCTACAGTTACAGGACTGAATGAACCCCCCACCCTGTATGAGGGTATGCTTAGGTGTGAAAAAGGAGAAGTTAAGGAGCTAGCTGAAAAGGGCATATGGCCCTTCACAGAATACGTAGATTGGCATCGCTTCAGGATGACGCTACCTGACGAATACCCTCTTAAACCTCCAGTCGTGACTTGGCTGTCAGAGATCTCTCATCCCAATATTGTACCTAACATTCCTGGAGCAGTTTGTATATCCATCGTAGGTGAAAACTGGAGGCCAGACCTGAAACTCGTTTCAGTTGTTAACGCTCTCTACTACCTCCTCTCAGATCCAAATCCGAACAACGTCTTCAACTATCCAAAAGCTCTTGACGCGGGGAAAGTGTGCAGAAAATATGGTTTTCCAAAGAAAGGTTTGGAGAAGAAACCGAATGTGGCGGATGACATCGTTCGATTCAATGTGATCCCGGTACCGGGAATGTCTCAACCGCATAAACGGCCAAAACCCACGGATGTAGTTCGTTTCAAGATCAGACGCAATGCACAGATTCACTCTAGAAGCCCGCGGCTTCAACATGAAGAGGCAAATCAATGAGAATTAAGGCGCACATACCGTCTGTGGAAGAACTCGAAGTATACGTTCCGAAGGATTTGAAGATCAAGAACCTGAAAGAGACGATCTGCCGACGACTCAAGATAGAGCCTGAATTTACGAGACTTCTCCTTGATGGAAAGATACTGGATGAGAGAAAGAAACTTAGCGAGTTCGACGCAAGATCAAAGAAGATCGAAGTAGACTATCTTTGGGCGCGCCATTTGATTCTATGGGGAAAGAGAGGTCAAGCCAAGATTAGAAATTCGACGATCCTGATCGCTGGCGCAGGCGCTCTTGGAAATGAAATTGCCAAGAACTTGGCGATGCTGGGAGTAATGGGCCTTATCATCGTCGACTATGATGTCGTTGAGCTCTCAAATGTTAGCCGAATGATCTTCTTCGATCAATCAGACGCAGGGAAATCCAAGGCCAAAGTCTTGGCTCAAAAGCTCCATAGAAAATTTCCTCGTACAGAGATCGTCGCTTACGACTGCGCTCTTGAGGACATACCGCTGGGCACGTTCCTTGAATCTGACGTGATCATATGCGGACTTGATAATGTTTTGTCGAGAATTTTCCTAACATCTATTTCGAGGAAATATTCGATTCCCATGGTCGACGGAGGCATCGCCGGCTACCAAGCTAGGGTTCAAGTCTATGTTCCGCCAGATGCACCATGCCCCATATGCCCGCTACCTTCGAGCCAGTACGCACAATTAATCGGGCTTAGAAATCCTTGCGATGCACCAGTCGAGGAAGCGAAGACGCCGTCCTTACCGACAAGCATATCTTTCGTATCATCAATACAGACGCAGGAAGCTCTGAAGCTCATCTTGGGATACAAAGACTTCATGGAAAGCAAGACATGGCCTCAATATGTTGGAGAACCTTTGAAGGGCGTCCTAATCGCAGACCTAAAGTACAACAGGTATTCCAACCTCGATCTCCGTAGAAATGAAACTTGCATTGTCTGCGGGAAGGAAGGCGTAGGGAAAGACCTAGTTCAGAAGATAGAAATACCGTTCAAGTCACTGAGAAACTCAGCCAGCAGACTATGGAAGCTGGTTTCAAGGCAGCTGGATGAAGATGTAGAAGGGCTTCAGCTATTCAAAATCACCGTAGGAGAACCCATCAAAATTGACTACGGAACAAAACTGGGCGTCTACGGCATGGGAATAGATGACGTGGTTCAGGCTATCTTTAAAAAGAAGCCAGATGAATATAAAGAAGCAATCGTGAGATTTCTATAGGAGAAGGAGATCAGTGGTAAACTGCCTCAAATGCGGTAAAGAGAACTCGGATATGGCAAAATTCTGTTACAGTTGCGGAACCCCTATAATATCGGTTGCGACGCCGATACCAACGCCTCCTACGATGAAGCCTCTGCCAGCAGTGAAAGTGATCACCCCCACTGGAGCCGCTGCTTCAGCGGTGGCACCTACAATCAGAGCTCCTGTACGTGTTCCAGCACCTGGAATGTGCTTCTACCACTCAAACCTCCCAGCTGCCTACGTATGCAATCGATGCGGACGAGCCATCTGCAGAAGTTGTGGGAAATCCTACATGCAACTCGTCTTCTGTCCACAATGCTACGCAGGTATCGTTCCAGTTGCAACCTACGCATGGACTGGTTGAAGAGAGCCACATCAGCTTCTCTTTCGATACCTCCGCGCAACTTCACAAAAGAATGAGACACGCACCTGTCCGCTAGTCCGGCTTAGCCTTCTCCGCGCCTTCGTCATGTTCCAATTTCCCAGACTTCTTCAATCTTTCAGTGGCTGCCCGCATTTCCTCTACTGAGACTTTGAGATCCTTTGCGGCTTGTGTCCAAGATATTACTCCACCATGATCAACTATGTAGTTGTAGACCTTCTCGTCTAGAGTCGTAGGAGGCATCGCGACAGTTGTGATTCTGACTTCTCCTTCTCGAAGGCTCTTTCCACATCTAGGGCAGAAAGCATCTGCTCCAGATGTCTCGGCGCCACAGTATTTGCAGTATTCAACTCCCGCCTTCACAGGCTTCCGTTCGACCGAAGGCTTCCTCACTTTTCTTCTAGACCTTAAGAAGAAGACGATAAGGCCTACAAATCCAGCAATAACGAGTATCAGTAAGGCGGCAATCGTGAACAGATCGATTACGGAGAGGCTTACAGAACTCTGAGCTTCCTCATAGGCGGAACCTCCATTGTAACTTGCTTCAAAGACCATACTACTCATGATCCCAGAAGCTTCAGGCGTATAGCTTAAAGAAGCCATTCCGCTCTTATCAGTGGTCGCAGATCCAATCTTGATCTTGCCTTCACCCGATCTCAAATAGAATTCTATGACAGCGCCTTCGATAGGATTGCCCTTCGCATTTCTTAAAGTTACACTCAATAATATTGGGCTGCCCTTGAAGGCGATCCCTTGTGAAGTAAGCGTCAACGTTGTCCTCATCGGGTTAACCAATAGCGGCTTGGACGCCGAACTCCGTTCGTAGTTCTTACTTCCGTCATATACTACATTAATTATCAAGTTCCCCTTTCTATCCGGTGTGTAATTCACACTCGCTTTACCATTCTGTTCAGTGGTAACATCTCCAATCACTGTCGAGTTCGCTTCAACCCTTATTACCTGGTTTCCAACTGCCGTACCGTTCTCATCAGTTAATGTGACGTTTATCAGGACTTGATCTCCGACATTAACTGTGTTAGGAATATCCAAGGAGATGGTCGTAGAGAGGCGCCCAACAGTGAGGCTGGCCACGTTTGAGCAAGCTTCGTAACGTGAAGATCCTCTGTACGTTGCCTTGACTTGGTATTGCCCAGCGTCTTCAACTCTGAATTCAAAAAGGGTGTTCCCAGATTCGTCTGTTACGCTCGATCCTAACAGATTTGAATCCAAGAAGAAATTGATCTGTTCATCCCTCAAAGGGTTTCCTTCGCCGTTCGATAGAGTTGCCGTGATCTTCACTGCCTCTCCAACTTTGATTGCGCTCGGATTGACGCTTAAATCGATTCGGGTCTCTTGTTTGACGACGTTAACGGGAGCCGGCTTTGTTTCAATGTGATGTCCGCCCTTGAAGTCATCGTATTCTATCTTGAAAGTCAGGGTGTACTGACCTGGACTCAAAGTTTCAGGAGCTCTTATCAAGAAGCTCGTAGTTCTAGATTCCCCTTTGGGGATATCACCGAGAGCCTGAGAAGGTGGGTTCACCTCCATTCCACTTGGATTTGCGATCGAAACGATCGTATTCCGCATGTAGTCGTTTCCCCCATTGGTGAAGGTGACGGTTAGAGAGGTCGGGCTCGCCTTTCCTACTGGAATATTCACTGAGATAGGAGACCAGTTGGACACGAAGAGCTTGACAACAACAACCGTGAAAGTTGTCACGTCCTGAGGCGTTTGACTAGGACTCGAATACAACTCAGCTCTGAGACTGTATGTCTTCGGCCCCTCCCAGTTGGCTATCGTCACTGGACGCTGTGCCGTACCACCAGTTGCGCAAGGCCATGCTTGGGCTGGAGACTCAGCGTAGATTACAGTTCCATCCCGAATTATCCGCAGAAAGAAAAGTGTTTCCGTTGGGTTTGCATTGGAAATCGTGAATATGAAGACCTCCGAATCTCCATCGTAGATCTTCGGAGTGTATGATGGTGGGCCAAGGAATGTAGCAAAGGGTTGAGCAAACGCACATGGTATATGGGTGGGAAAACCTATGCTGATAACAATCAAGCATGCACTGAAGATTGCTAAGAGCCGAGGGTTTCTCAAGTAGACTCTCACTTTGACTCAGTTCAATGATTTGTAATACATTGAATCTTAAAAACCATTCATCTTGAAATCGTTTCTTCTATTGAGTAGGAAGTCCATGTAGACAATTCTAGATTTGAACTTCGAATGGCTTGACGAGTAGATATCACGTTGCAAAGGGTTGCGGAGCAGCCAAGAGAGGTGGAGGGGGCTTGTAGTAATGGGATCCGAACGCCACTATACAACCTATCCAAGCCAAAATGAAGCCGTACGATGGGCCCACGCTCACCGCAAGATATGTCGGTCTTTCAAAAATAATTATGGCCCAAAGGACTGTTGGAGGGAGAAGACCGAGAAAACTTAGAGCACCACCCACCACTCCGTTCACAAAACAGATTACTCCGCCCGCAACTAGGAAGATTAGCGTCACTGTTGCGATGAGAGAAAGAACCCAGTATTCATTCGCTTGAGAATAAAAGATGAACGTAATCAGGTTGAACTGGCTCTCTGACATCGTGAGAAATGGAAGAAATGGAGAAACGATGAGCATCATTCCCGCCAATATAGCGATAGGATTGATCCTCATCAGGCTTGACCTCAGGAAATATAGATTAGTTTAACGTTGAGATGCATTTTAAGCCTTGCTCAGGCTGCCTTGATCCAGTGGGCGAGTGGAAAGAGTTACTATGCCAAGAGGAGGATACATATACACGTCGGTCATCGTAGGAGAGCAGTATGGTATCAACTCCTTACACTAAGGGACGTTCACGCGAGTACCGGGTACTCAGGATACTTCGTGAAGATGGATGGCTTTGCAGTCGGAGTGCGGCCTCTCATGGGCCAGTAGATGTTTTCGCTGGGAGGAAAGGCGAAAGACGGATTATACAGGTGAAAAGCGGGAAGGCTAAGATCTCGCTGAAGGATAGGGAGATACTGAAGGCTTGGGCTCAAGCATACGGTGCTAGAGCGGAGGTTTGGCATTTCAAGAAAGGAGGCAAAGTTGAGAAAGAGTTGATTTATGACGGGAGAACCCCTCTTTGAAGCTCCTCGCGTCAAAGAGAGTGGACAATACGGGCTTTAAACAGTCGGGTCAGCAGCTCATATGAAATAGTAGATCCCAAGGGTGAACGGCTTGGATTTCTCAGAGTGGTGGGTTCTAGGACTTGCTGAATTGACCGTTCTCTTTCTGTTACTTGCTGTCTGTTTCATAATAAGCCACTACCATCTAAGAGCAGAAACAGCGGTTTACGCAGCTCGTACCGAGCTTGACCCCAACTATCTAGATTTGAACGAACTAGATGTGACATCTATGGAATACAACAGTCTCTATGCGCCCGTACTAAGAATTCGTAGGAGATTCGAGTTTTGGAGTCGTCTAGCAACCAGAGCGTATGTAGCTTTGGTCGTTTCTTCCGCAGTGATCTACATAGTATCGAAGCTCCCCCTATTTCCACCGAGCCCGTTCTGGCTTATAGTTCTAGTCCAAGCTTACGCCTTCGCTGGAGCATATCTTACCTATAAGACATGGAGAAAGGCGAAAGACTAGCGACTAGAAGACGCTCTCTCTCGGGAAGACCTCTATCCCGTTCTCTCCGATCTTGTATGGTCTAGGCTGCGAGTCTATGGGAGTCTCTCTCATCTTTTCTACTTGAACAGCGCGGACTAGCGATCTCCCAACTTGGATATTTTGTAGAACTATGACGCCGTGAGCCAAATATTCCTCTAGTTGAACGCTCCTTTCGAGACCAGCAGACGTTATCCCCGTAGCTCTCAACTCAAGAGTTAGGATGGATGTCGCCCCTGTACCAATCAGCGCTTCGATCAGGTCTAGAATTGCAGTTCGCCTCTGGACCACATCGGGATACTGGAAGACGAGCGAAGCTATAGGGTCGACCACGATCCTTCTCGCGTCAAGAGTCTGGGCGCTCGATCTTATGCCCTCGATCAAACTGATCATAGAGAATTCTCTCTTGCCGATCGTAAGCTTCCCTATCTTGACCTCGCCTGGAATATGCCTTATCGGTGAAGCGTCGAGGAACATGAACTTCCTCTGTTTTTCAAGTTCTTCCAGGTTCCAGCCGAGGGTCACCGTTTCTTTATAGAAGTGAGTCTTGCTTTCGTCCAAGCTGACGAAGAGGCCGTTCTCTCCGTAGTTCTTTATCCCGTTTACAAGGAATTGGGTTGCAAGGATTGTCTTGCCACTTCCTGGCCCTCCTACGACGAGGACCACTCTTCCCTTTGGAAACCCTCCATTCAGCATCTCGTCTAATCCGGATATGCCTGTAGGTGTTCTCGCTGTACGTGACAACTTCTCTTGACCTCACTTCTTATCGTAATTCAAGAATATAGTAAGGTTTGTACTTAAAAATGATGTATGAATAGTGCTTTCTTGAAGAGAGCTAGAATCCTCTTCCTTTTTGAGCTATCCTATCTTGGCCTTTTGACTCCCTTCGCTATGAATATGCCGATCGCAGCTTTACGTCCAGCTAGCGACACACCGCAACATTTGCTTCTCGCAGGCAAAACTTCGATTGCTTTTAGGTGAGCCTCTCTAAACCATTCTTTGACTTCCAGTGATCCAAATCCGAGCCATATATCAGCCATCTCCGTCTTCAACCATTCTTCACTGTGCTCCTGAAGGTCTGATAAAACGAGGCGTCCATTCGTTTTCAGTATCCTCGCCATCTCTCTTATCGCAGACTTTGGTTCAGGGCAGTGGTGCAGTATCATATTCCCTATCACTGCGTCTGCAATTTCGTCCTCCAAAGGGATATTCTCTGCGTCACCTATCTTGAATTCTACTCTTCCCTTGTAGCCTTTTTTGGTCATGTTCTCATCCGCTTTCTTCAGCATTTCTTCTGATAGGTCTATTCCTATGACTTTGCCTTTCCTTCCCACCGCTTCGGCGGCTTCAGAAGTGAGGAAACCTGTGCCGCACCCAATGTCGACGACCGTATCTCCAAGTCTAATCTCTGCCTGCCGCACTATCATTAGTCCCAGCTTTGTGTCAAAGAATTCTTTTCGCATCTCATCCCATCTCTGGGCCGTTCGTTTGAAGTAGTCTTTCACTATCTGTTTTCTCGGGCAACAGTTTTCCATTCTTTCACCTTGTTCGATGCAGAGATGCCGATTGTAGGTATTTATGGATTGTTGATCACATCTTAGGCGTCACATATTCTTTTATTAAGTAGATTTCGTTAACTCGATTCCTAGACGCGACATCGCGTTTGAGCGAGTATGAACTTCTGTTCTAAGTGCGGAAGAAAGCTGGAAGTTGATGACCCACTGTTGGAAATCGAAGGTAGACGCTACTGTCAGGAATGCTACCAGATCGCGAAGAAGCTGGAAATCAAGCATGTCAGGGAGAGAATCGGCATGATGACTGAGGAAGAATTGAAGAGAATTGTTTTAGATGTTGAGAAGAGGCTGATTGCTCTTGAGCGAGAGGTTGACTGGGATAAGCCGGCCTCCGAGGCATTCACGAGAATCCTAAGGTTTTCGATAGATCAGAATAGAGCGATAATGGCTCAGAACGAGTTGATCTTGCGTGAGCTCAAGAAGCTCGCGGAAAGCTTAGTTGAGCGTTGAAGCCTATGTACTTGCAGAACGCATAAAAATGAAAGCGCTAGGAAAGAACAAGTATTCCCAGATCGAAATCTTGACACTCACCCGCAATGGACTTTGAATGACTCTAATAACGAACTTGAAGCCGAAGGTCTCTGTGACAACAATTCCGACACTCCAGCTGAAATATTGGCGTATTGCGAAGTCGACATCTTTCTTTGGGGAGTAGCCCCCAAGAAAAGAAGAGGTTTTGAAAGGTCTTGAATGTCAGGCCATTGCCTCAGGTGAAGACAATCCAACTGGATATCAAAGGTTTAAGTTTTCGAAGCACATATGAAATCTTCGGGCGCAGAAAATGGGAATTATCTCCGACAAGCACAAGGAGCACTTGAAGCAAGAATTTGAGAATAGTCTGGTAGATGAGGTAAGGCTCGCAGTCTTCACGCAAGAGACTGAGTGTATGTTCTGCAGGGAGGCTAGAGAATTAGTGCAAGAGGTAGCTGCGATCTCAAACAAGCTGAAAGTAGATGTTTACGACTTTGTTAAAGATGCCAATAGAGCTGAAGAATACGGAATAGATAAGGTTCCCGCGATCATAGTTTCTGGCAGAAAACCCTACGGGATCAGGTTTTACGGAGTTCCAGCAGGATACGAGTTCAAGCCGTTTACAGATGACATAATTAACGCTTCCAAAGGAGCTACAACTCTCTCAGAGGCAACTAAGGAAAGACTGAAGTCAATAGACAAGCCTGTTCACATTCAAGTGTTTGTGACACCAACCTGTCCCTACTGTCCTTCTGCAACAGGACTGGCGCATCAATTTGCTATCGAAAGCGATTTCGTTAAGTCAGATATGGTAGAAGTAACGGAGTTTCCTCACCTCGCTCAAAAATACGCTGTAATGAGCGTGCCGAAGATAGTGATAAACGAGACCGTACAGTTCGTGGGAGTTCTTCCAGAAGATCACTTCATTCAGCATGTCTTGCTCGCAGTGAAGCCTTCGAAGATATATATCTGACAAATCCTTGTTTGAAGGGAGCAGCTCTTCAAAATCGAAAAACGTATTGATAAGTATCATTTAACGCTTTCATCAACACGACGGTGAGCCATTTCGATGCATTATGGTTCGTGTTCGAAAATGAATCATTTCATGTACAAAGAAATCCTTGAGCAACCGGCTAAGCTTGGCGCCACGCTTGATTTGGCTAAACGAAGGCTTCCGTCTCTAATTGACCAAATTCGCGAAAGAGACCTTCAGCGCATCTTTCTGACAGGGTGCGGAACATCTTATTATGCCGCGCTGATGGGCGAGTTCTATTTAGAGAGGGTAGCTGAAATCCAATCCAGAGCATTTCCTTCTTCTGAATTCACGTACCGCTTCCCTAGACGAAATGCATCAAGATGTCTGCTTATCGCTGCATCACGATCCGGTGAAACAACTGAAACCGTTCAAGCATTAAAAGAAGCGAAGAAACGAGGCGCTGTCACACTTGCAATCTCGAACAAGCCTGCCAGTTCGCTGGTGGAAGTAGCTGACCACGCTTTCCAGCTCGGGGTTGGTGAGGAAAATAGCATAGTTATGACGAAGACGTTCAGTTCCCTCGTGTTCACTCTCCAGCTACTGAGTCTCGAATTCGGTCGAAACCAGCCGAATGAAGAGAGCGCGAAGATAAGAGAGCAGCTCCATGAGATTCCGAAGCTTGCCGACTCTTTGATTGGAAAGTTCCGCGACGGAGCGCAGGGATTCGCCAAGAAATACTTGGGTCTCTCCCGGTTTATCTATCTCGGGTCTGGTCCCAACTATCCGATATGTCTAGAAGCTGGTCTGAAACTTAGAGAGACATCATACGTTCCTGTCGAGGTGTTTCACACACTTGAGTTTAGACATGGCCCTATGGCTGGCGCTGACGAGAACGTTCTAGTTATAGCTGTCTTGACGATAAGCGAAACGACTGACAAACAGTTGAAAGTTCTTAAGGAGATTAGAGAGAGGAATACGCCAGTGTTGGCAATTTCAAACGTACCCGCTGCTAGAAATCAAGTTGACGGAGTTGTGGATGTTCCGAATGAGCTGGATGAATTATCGTTACCTCTTCTGAATTTGATGCCTCTTCAGCTTTTCGCGTACTTCTATAGTGCAAGCAAAGGCTTAAACCCAGATAACCCGCGAAGTCTTGTGAGATTTGTCAAACTCAACTAACGCAAGCGAACCGACAAATGTAGTTTGTGAGGATATGGCCTCTCGAAGCGACCTGGTTGTTGTAGGAGAAGTTGGCGTCGATGTAATACTTCTAGGAGTCTCCAAGATCCCTAAGAACTGGTCGGACGTGGAGCTTGTTGAAGGAGGTGTTCTACTCCCAGCAGGCTCAGCAGGCTACGTCGCCCAGTGTTTCTCAAAGCTTGGCGGTTCATGTAGACTCGTTGGAAAAATCGGCGATGACGATCTAGGGAGGTATCTTGTTCGGCAGTTCAAGAAATATGGGGTTGATGTCAATTTCCTGAAGATAAGCTCAGACGAAGAGACGGAGATAACGGTTATCTTGGTCTTTAAGGATCAGGAAAAAATACAGTTCATCACGAAAATCCCGCCACTAACATCAGAAGATGTTAATCCCGGATGTCTCAACGGAGCTAGGGCACTTCATTTCGCAGGCTATCTGTTAATGCCTGAACTTTGGGGTGATGCTGGCGAACGATTGGCCAGACGCGCAAAAGCTGACGGACTTTTCGTTTCGCTGAATACGCAGATGTGCCCAAGCGAAGACTGGGCATCTCCTCTGAAAAAGATTTTGAAATATGTTGATCTGCTCTTGGTTGACGAGGAAGAAGCGAAGAGGATCTCTGGCGCTCAAGTGATTGAGGGTGCATCCAAAGCCCTCAGAGAATTGGGTCCTGAAATCGTCGCAATTAAGATGGGCAAGGAAGGTTGCTACGTTTCATCGATGGATGGCCAGATTAGAGTTCCCGCAGTAAGAGTATCTTCCATCTCTACAGTCGGAGCTGGTGATGCTTTCGATTCAGCCTTCATAATGGGGAGGTTAAATAGGTGGGAAATTGGAAAGACAGCAAGATTTGCGAATTCCGTTGCAGCGCTCAGCACGACCAAACTGGGATGCAGCACCGCTCTCTTCAATGCAGATGCTATGGTGAAGAGTATCATGTGAACCACTGTGATCGCATGCTCCCTCAAAAACCAATTCTTGTCTGCGAAATCGCTCTAGGTCCTTGGCCTTGAGTTAGAGATTCTAGCTTTCCCGATGCGGCAAATTAGTCCGTCTTGTTCCGTGGGCCGTGACATTTGATAGAATATTTAAATTAGTAGATCTGCTACACCGAATAGCAAATTGGAACCGTCATGGAGTTGAAGATGGTTGTCTGAAACTATCGAGCCTTTCTCGACCAACTTGAACTTTAGAATACGGTCAGTCTTAGAGAAATACAATCTAAAAGCAGAGATACGTCTGAGCAATCTAAAAGGGTTCTTCCATTACGATGATGACGTTAACAAGATGCTTGCAAGTGGAAAGGATCCATTGATCTACGAATACTACGAAAATTCGCAACCATCAGTTGATGGCTATTTGAACTTCGGCGTGACGATCATATACCCCGGCAAGGTCGGGAAAGAATATTTTCTGACTAGGGGGCACTACCACGCGAAAGAAGGAACAGCAGAAGTATATTACGACCTGAAAGGCGAAGGGATAATGTTGCTCCAAACGAAGAAAGGAGAATCAAAATGGATTCAGCTTACTCCGGGTCAGGCTACATATGTTCCTCCTTTCTGGGCTCATAGAACGGTCAACACAGGTAAGAAGAAACTCTACGTCTTGTTCGCGTACCCTTCAGATTCAGGTCACGATTACGACATAATCAAGCAGAGAGGGTTTTCGAAACTCGTAGTTGAAGAAAAGGGAAAACCTAGGATCGTAGATAACCCGTCTTTCACGTGAGCTAACGGATTGCATAGAATTGGTTTACAGTCGAATGCCTAGAGATAGTACTCGAACTGAAAAGATTCCCCTATCAGCCTTTATAGGTGCTGACCATAATTCATGTACATTCGCGTTTGTTGAGAAGCTATCCTCTGATTGCCTCTCGATGTCGACGGAGAGCCCTAATACATCCGAATGAGGCTGAGATGCTCGAATAAACCAGAGTTGCAGGAGAATAAGCTCATAACGATTGAAGAACGATTTTGGCGCCGCCGGAAGGATTCGAACCCTCGACCAACGGGTCTCTGCAATCCCCAGAATCATTTTAACAGCTTCAGCCTCAATCGACGTAACCGACTGAGTCCGCTGCTCTACCACTGAGCTCTCGTCTATACTACCTGCGTATAAACGGCGGCTCTATCTGGCCGGCGGCACCAATCTGTTCAAACTTTGAATGAAATATTTAAAGATTAGTCGCATCGCTAACAGTCTCAACCGCTGAAGCATCTCTCCCGATCGAAGAAATACTTTAAAATAACCGGGAACTTTGACATAGAATGACAACAAGAATGGGCCCGTAGCTCAGCCAGGTTCCGATGCACTACGCATATCGCCTGAAAGAGCGACAGAAAAATATGCAAGTCGAAGCTCATAAGAACCTGGAGAAACCTGTTGGTCCCCGGTTCAAATCCGGGCGGGCCCACCATTCTTGAGTCGACGACGACGAAAGAACTTTATGAATGGTGTATCGTGATCAAAGTCCAATTGATAAGTGTGAACACAATGGCTTCACTACTTGACCCGCTTACAATACGCGAATTGCATCTTGAAAATCGAATTGTTATGCCACCAATGGCCAGTGAACTTGCCACGAGATCAGGCGAGGTTACTGAAGCTTTAGTAGCTCACTATAAGTCTCATTGCAGGTCCGTAGGTTTGGTAATTGTTGAGCACAGCTACATCCATCCAATTGGCAAACGGTCTGAAATGCAGCTTGGAATCCACAGCGACAACCTGGTAGCCGGATTGTCAAGACTAGTTCAGGAGGTACATGAGGAAGGTACACCTATCGCGATTCAAATTAACCATGCTGGTCGAAGGGCAAATTCAAGGGTCAGTGGGGCGCAGCCAGTGGCGCCATGCCCTCTTCCAGACTCAGAAAGCAATGAGACGCCTCGTGAATTAACGACTAATGAAATTCAGTCGATAGTGAAAGCCTTCGGTCTTGCCGTAAGCCGCGCGGTCAAGGCAGGGTTTGATGCTGTAGAGATCCATGGTGCCCACGGCTACCTTCTAAACCAGTTCTGTTCCTCACTTACCAACAGACGCAATGACAGGTATGGCGGCGTGCTTGAGAACAGAATGCGCTTTCCACTTGAAGTTGCATCCGAGGTTTTGAGCACAGTTGGGCAACACACTCCTGTACTTTATCGTTTAGGGGCGGATGACATGATGCCTGGAGGACTGACACTGGAGGAGTCGAAGAAGATTGCTCAAACACTCGCTAACTTGGGGATAGCCGTGATCGACGTTTCAGGGGGCCTCTGCGGATACCAGCCCTCGAATCTTTCTGGCGAAGGATATTTTGCGCATCTAGCAAAGGGAATCAAACAAACTGTAAAAGTTCCAGTCATTACCAGCGGCGGAATAAAGACGGCGCAATTTGCAGACGAAATTGTGAAGACAGGAATTGCAGATTTAGTTGGAATAGGCCGCGTCCTTCTTGCCGACCCAAACTGGGCTATTAGAGCAATTGAAACTCTTGAAAAAGGGGTTGTTAGGGATTCTTCCTCTAAGATATAATGAATTTTGTGTGATCTATTTAGCGGGCACACACAAAAATAAAGAAAAATTACGATGGCCGCACCAAAGGGATCACACAAATACCCAAGTCCAACCTAGCACGATCAAACTCGCGAAAAGCTCTTATTGAGGTCTTCACTCTGTCCAAACCATGAGTCCTCCTAAGATGCGGTTTATCTACACCGGTATACGTGTCAGGGACCTTCAGAAATCATTAAGATTCTACAGATCGCTTGGATTCCGGGTTGCCAACCGTGGGAAGATGGAGCATGGAGGAGTTTATGTGCAGCTCAAGATGCCGTTCACGTCGCAAATGCTTGAACTGAACTACTATCCTAAGGGAAGTCGCTTCTATGAGGCGTACAAGAACGGCAGCGAGCTCGATCATCTCGGCTTTCGGGTTGAAGATGTTGAGGAGCGCCTCAAGCGCTTAAAGAAAATCGGCGCTAGGCTTGCAGTCAAGCCCTGGAGCGAAGGAGACACAATGCTCGCTTTCGTCAAGGATCCCGACGGGATCTGGATAGAGTTGCTCGGACACTCGAGAAAGAAGAGCAAAGAGCGGAACTGTTGAGCGCATTCAGACAAAGGAATTATTTGTGCGTGTCCCTTGGTGGGCGCACACACACAATTTTATGTGAATGCGACGGTAGTGACTTTTGCTGATACTTCTCTGATCGGATTTCCACGGTCGGCAACTGAGGAGAACCTACCGTAGGGAAGTACTAGCATAAATATGCGGGGTTCCTGTATGCCTTGATATGTCGCCAAGCTTAAGTATGTGCCTGAATGTGTAACTATATACCGCGGCCAGCAACAAAGGGGAACCTAGGTTGATCAGGTGCGTCAACGAAGGATTGTGCCAGCGGATTCGCCAGAAGCTTGGGGACGGGGGCCTAGGCTTAGCGTCGGCTGAGATAGTCGGCGGCAACGAAAGCGGAATCATAGTGCGATTGGTGAACCCTGCTCACGCGCAGAGATGGAGCCGGAACGAGAAGATTTTGCTTGTCGTCGCAGAGAAGATCGATGCTTGTAGTTCACAGTCATCCCGTCGCCCCTGAGAAAGCTCCGAGAGGTAGGCTGGTGACGATCTTGGGATCCATGCTTGACATATGCACGCGCATACGTAGGGCGGGTCAAGCCCGCTATGATCGCGAGAAGAAGTCGATAATGAGTATAAATCCTCGAAGCTTGCAGTTAGCGCTCTGGACAGCTTTCATCACGCTCCTCATTTTGAATCTCCTCGACATTACAAGTACAATCTACGGATTGAAGACTATTCCATTTGCATAC
>Ga0315312_1001583_pt1 | contig 17341 bp, 20 predicted proteins | sample TDP7_MG_FD_203629 | JGI IMG/M metagenome (GOLD analysis project Ga0315312, IMG submission 203629) | Freshwater sediment microbial communities from Lake Towuti, South Sulawesi, Indonesia - TDP7 | ecosystem: Environmental > Aquatic > Freshwater > Lake > Sediment | place: Indonesia: South Sulawesi... | reverse complement strand
CCTCCAAAAAACCTTGAAACAGCACTGTTAACGGGCTCTAACATTCTCAAAATTGCATCCACAGAAGTTTCAGGCGAACAAGCTATAGACTTCTTCAACGTTTTTTTGGCACCTTTCGTGAAAGGTCTCTCTCCAGCTGAGGTTAAGGAAAAATTGCGTTTCTTCTTCTTCAACCTAAATCAATCCGTTTCGAGAGAAGGCTTTCCAATAAGCACCTGTTTGGGCATAGAACTTGCTGTTCCTGATTTCCTAGAAAAGAAGGAGGCAACTGGGCCTGATGGAAAGGCAGTGGGGCATTACTCAGATTTTGTTGAAGAGAGCCGCTTAATTGTCTCTATGCTTCTCGAACTAATGGCAGATAATGACGAAAATAGCCCCATGTTCAACCCAAGTCTAATCATAAAAATACGCCCAGAGACATTCAAAAACAAAGAATGCGAACCACTTCTATTTCAATCTCATAAACTTGCGGCAGAAAAGGGACTTCCATACTTCGCTAACCTATGCCCCAAGAAACAGAAACACGCTTCCTACACGGCAACTGGATGTAGATTTGCGGCTGAGTGGAAAGAGGACTGGGAACTCGACACGTTGCAGACTGGTAGTGTAGATAGTGTTATTTTGAATTTGCCAAGAGCATCTTATGAGGCAGAAGGAAAACTGCAGGTTCTGTCCAAATTCTTGGATGAGCAGTTGGAGATGGCTTTACGTGCCTTAGAAATAAAGTATCGAACCCTTAGACAACGCATAGGAGAAGGCTTACTCCCCTTCTTAACACAGAAAATTAACGAGGACCGCTACTTCAGACTAGAAAACGCCACACGCCTCATCAGCCTCATCGGATTGAACGAAGCAGCACAAGCATTCACTGGAAAACCATTGCATGAAGATGAAAAAGCCCTAAACTTCGCAGAACAAACCGTCAAACACATTTCTCAAGTTGTCCAAAAATACACGAGAAGACCTGAGGCAAGAGCGGTTCTTTCAATGGTGCCCAACCCAGACGCAGCTGAAAGACTAGCTGAATTAGATGTGGAAAAATATGGATGGGCAAAAGTCCGAGCCCAAGGCACAAAGGAGCAACCCTTCTACACGGATATGACAGCACTATCGCTTGAAAGCGCTGCCTCGTGGCAAAAGCGATTAACCATTGAAGCAAAATTCCATGAACTATGTCCCGGAAGCCACCTAGCCATTATACAACTCGCAGAATTGGAACAAGATCCAAACCAACTCTTGTCGATTACAAAGGAAATTGCAGAAACCTATGCCCTAGGGCTCTACACTTTCGATCGCAATCTCGCTTACTGCAGCAGCTGCGGAAAAACCTTCTATGGACTGCCATCAAAGTGTCCGCTATGCGGCTCAGTTAATACAATGACATGTTTTAGTCGCATGTCGGCAAAATACTTGCCGATATCTCTTTGGACACAATCTCACCAGTCTGCTTTGAACAAACGAGTAGGATATGATTTTATTAAGCAGTTTTAAGGAAAAGCTCGTTAACCTTATAGTCGAGCATATTAGCTGCTTATTATTAAGCGAAAATTACGCATGTAAATTTTGAATAAATGCTTATACAGAATTTTAAATAAATTTCTCTAATAATCTTAAGTACTACGTCTGCTGTTTCTATGCGCTGGCGAGGTGTTCTCATGGGCTATAGCGAAAAGAGCGTTGATTCCCTCACATATAGTCGTAAGCTTATAGTTTACACCACAAATGGTTGTTTCAAATGTGCCACACTTAAAGAGTGGCTAAAAAGCAGAAACACAGAGTTTGAGGAAAGAAGCCTAGAAGACATAAACGTGATGACAGACTTGGTCATGAGGGACATCGTTGTTTTGTCGGCACCTGCCCTTGAAACTGAAAACGCATTCTTCACCGAAGACCAAATATTCGATCAAAATGGAATGCTCAGCACAAGAATCTCAGAGATTTTGCAAGGGGGCTCAAAGCAGACTTGACTGAACTTGGCCTCCAAGAAAATTCTAAACTGATGGTGAGAAGAACCGACGGCTTCATAGTCCCATGGAATAGAAACGCCATAGTAAAACAACTTTTAACAGAGACCAAACTTGCCAAGGATTTCTATGAAGTTAGACCGATAACCCAAGAGGAAGCTGAGGCTATAGCTGTAGAAGTAGAGAAAGAAATCCTTAGTTTGAGGCTAGGATTCGTTAGTGGACCTCTCATAAGAGAACTGGTAAACAATATTTTACTTGACAAATCGAAGGAGAAGCCAGAATTTGCCCTCTACAGAAACATTCTGACACGAGTAGGCGCACCAGTTCACGACGCTTACCAAATAGACGTAGGCAAAGGCTTTAAGGCAAATGAGAACGCAAACCTTCAACCAAACGCTGAAACCTCTCATAAGAGAAAAGCTGACTGGGTTTCAGAAGAAGAATATCTCCTATTGATGCCTCCGAAACTTGCAGACCTTCATTTGTCTGGAGATTTGCATATTCATGACCTTGAATATTTTGGAACAAGACCTTTCTGTCAAGATTGGGATCTTCGCTATTTCTTCTATTACGGTTTGATGCCAGATGGAATGGGCACAAGAACAAGCATTGCGGGTCCTGCTAAGCATCCTGAAGTTGCTGTTTTGCATACGGCTAAGATTTTGGCTTCTGCCCAGACGAACTTTGCTGGAGGCGAAGGTTTCTATAATTTCCTTGTTTTTCTTGCTCCTTACATGAAAGGATTAGACTATGATAGGGTTAAGCAGCTTATGCAGATGATGTTTTTTGAGTATACACAGGCTTACGTTGCTAGAGGTGGGCAGCTTGTTTTCAGTAATATTCAGGTTCAGCCTGGAGTGCCTTTGCTTTGGAGAAATGTGCCTATAGTTGCTAAGGGTAAAGTTGGACCCGATGTCTACGGCGATTATGAAGATGAAGTCAGAATGATGTTTAAGGCTCTTTACGACGTTGCTCTTCAAGGTGACTATTGGGGGAAGCCGTTTAATTTTCCGAAGCTTGAGAACGGTATTAGTCCTGAATTCTTTAAGCCCGAATATGACGAGGTTTGGCTTGATGTCCACAAGGTTGTTGCCAAGTTTGGAACGCCATACTTTGACAATATGATGCCGGCGTATCGGGGCTATGGAAAAGGCGTTTCATGCTACCAATGCTGCGCATACTGCTTCGTAGAGACGCCTGAGGGAAGCCCTGAATTCCAAGATAAACTGAACTTCGTTAATGGCAAGCATTTTACTATGGGAAGCTGGCAGGTTGTCAGCCTAAACCTTCCAAGAATCGCGTACAAGGCTAATGGAGACGATGAGAAACTGTATGAAGAAGCTAGAAGGCTGATGGATTCTGCGGTTGAAGTCTTTAAGATGAAGAAGAAGTGGATGAGCCTAGTTCTTAAGAATAATCGGATTCCCTTTGCTACACAGCATCCGATTGATCCAAAGACTGGTGCGAGAGGTCCGCCTGCTGTTGATTTCGATGGCTTATCTTTTGTTATTGGTGTTGTTGGCGGTAATGAGATGGCTCAGTGGCATACTGGCAGTCAGTTGCATGAGAGTCCTGAGGCTGTTAAGATTCTTGTGAAACTGATATTGGAGATGCAGAAGCATAAGAAGCATTTAGAGGAGACTAGTGGGCTTAAGCTTGCTTTGGCTAGAACTCCTGCTGAGTCAACGGCTCAGAGATTTGCTAGTGCAGACCTCCTAACGGACAATTATCGTTCTAAGGCTGAGAAGCTGGTCAAAGGTGACTTGACAAATGCTGTCGCTTCGCTGACTGAAGGCGCAAAAGATGTTTCAGTCTACTACACTAATGGTACACATGCCTACGTGGGCGCTAAAATAGGCTTATTAGACCGGATAAATATGGAGCAGAAGTTCTTCCCACTGCTTAACGGCGGTAACATGCTTCATGTTTGGCTTGGAGACGCATCGCCTGATCCAGAAGCGTTGTTTAAGTTGACTAAGCGTATTGCTACGCAGACTCATGTGGGCTATTATGCCTATACGAAGGATTTGACGATTTGTAATAACTGTGGGAAAGTCACCTCGCCAATTCATAAAACTTGTCCATACTGTGGTTCTGTTGAGGTGGAGTGGTGGTCAAGGGTTACGGGGTATTATCAGGCTGTAAGCGGATGGAACATGGGCAAGAGAGCAGAACTACAAAACAGACACAGATACATAATATAAACTGAACGAAGTTGAACGCAATGCTTATGATAACGTCAGACGATTTAGACTCCAATTCGCCATTTCAGAAAGTCGAAACTATGATTTTAGACGTAGAATCGCTTGACAGTCGACCACTTGGTTTGTGGGATGAGCCAATAATATCCTTTTCTATTTCCATTCCATCGAGCTCCATTACAGTTTGGGATGCGCCTACAACTTGTTTTATAGCTGAAAACATTGGCGAAGAACCAAAACTCCTGAAACTTATTCGGAAAATTATTTGGGTAAACAGAAAGTCTACCATAGCTGGTCATAATATAAGCCTTCGATTCAAACACATTTCAAAGGAAATATCTTGGCCTTGTGGTTACGATCTACCAAAGATTTTGAAAAGAGGCATTAGGTATGGAGTGGACTTCAATTTTGTTACAAAAGTCCCTGTCTTTGACTCGATGGATGAAGCTTTTCTGAATTATGATCATTCTGCTCATAATCATCTTTGGAAAGGAGAAAAGCAGAGAATACTTGGGTGCGAGCATATTGAAGAAGATTTCAATATTGTTCGCCCTCAGTGGCTTCCAAAATTAGGTCCAAAAGTAAGAGATTACTACAATGAATATCTAAAAAATGGTAAAGTTGATATTTTAAAGACTATAAGCCAATATAATGCGTGTGACACGATTGTAGAATCTATTATAACTAAGATTTTCCTTCATAGTCTCAACGAATGCAGTGCTTGCTCAAAGATTGTCTCACCAACTAGGAAATGTGCCCATATTCCAAGTACATTTTCAGTTGAGTCAAACCCTACTTGGCGACGATTGAAAAACGCAACGTTAGCTAGGATTCAGAATGATAGGCTTAACTTGTGAGATTTTGTCTTTTGTAGGTTCTGTTTATTTTTGAAAGTTGTTTTTCAAGTTGTCTCAACAGCTTGTTCTCACTATCTGACAATAATTTGAGAATCCCTTCATAGCCTTCCCGATCGCGAGTGCCATCTAACCACCAATGGGTAAAACCTTCTCTTATATCAGTGTTCCAAATATGCTTGTCGCATTGATTTCTACAAGCTATTATTATGCTTAGTTTTCTAGAATGTTTAGGATTTGATGCATATTTGAGAACGAGAGGCGCATCACACTTTGGGCAATTAGCAGAAAGTTCCATATATTCTTGAAAATTCGGTTTGGCTTTCATAAGAAGATGACTAATTAAATTCACCAATTTTAACCCCGTGATTTTCAAGTAGTTGTTTTCCTGCAATTCTATATAAACTTGATTCTATCAATCCTCATCCACTATCTGGGACCAATTTGATTGAAATTACTGTTTTATCCTCCATTTTTTGTTCAAGAATCATTTTTTCAGAAGGTATGGACAACTCTTAAAGGATAATCTTTCTGTGCCTAGTTTGTCGTATGTCTCATCGTTTTGAAACCCCAACAAATCTATTATTCAACGCCACAGCAGCATACAACCTATTAACCATCTATATATAAGGGGGGCTAGTATATTTTTGCTAGTCAGTCAGTTTCGCTTTATTCTGTTGCACCCAATATCAACGCTAGCAAAGCCATACGCATAACTATGCCATTCCAAACCTGCTGAAAATACCTCGCATGCCTCGTCACATCAACCTCACTACTAATCTCATCCATACGGGGCAGAGGATGCATAATAATCAAATCCTCCTTAGCCACTTTCAGCAAATCCAAATCAATCTTATATGCGCCTTTAACCTTCGCATACTCAGCCATATCCGCAAACCGCTCCTTCTGAATACGAGTCACATACAACACATCAAGCTTAGGCAAAACCTCCTCCAAACCAGTCTTCTCCACAACCTTAGTCTTCTCCTTAATCGCCTCTAAGACCTCTCTACGCATTCGCAAAAGTTCAGGCGAAACAAAATACAGTTTTACATCATAAAGCGACAAAGCGTAAGCAAGAGAATGAACAGTACGCCCATAACGCAAATCACCAACCAACGCAATATGCAAACCATCTATTTTTCCGCTTTCCTTCAAAATCGTATACAAATCTAACAGCGCCTGTGTTGGATGCTCTTCAGCACCTGAACCAGCGTTAATGACAGGAATCTTAGCAAACTCTGCAGCAAGCCTAGCCGCACCTTCCAACGGATGCCGAACAGCAATAACGTCTGCATAGTTTTCGACAACTCGCATAGTGTCTGCCAAGTTTTCTCCTTTCTTCACCGAAGCGATCTCTGCCTCTGCAAAGCCTATTGCGTCGCCGCCAAGCTTATGCATAGCCGCCTCGAAGCTCAAGCGTGTTCGAGTGCTAGGTTCGAAGAATAATGTAGCCAATATTTTTCCTCGAAGCATGTCCGAAGTGGTTTTGGCTATGGGCTCCATTGCACCTGCAATTTTTAGAATGTAGTCGATTTCTTCACGTGTGAAATCCTTAATCGAAATAATGTCTCTTCCCTTAAACTCCAAACGTGACACCTAACACATTTAGGCAATAGGTAAATAATTCTTTTTATTTATTAACCCCTCTACAGATAACCTTCAGAAGGGGAAATGGCAAAAATGGTTGAAGCAACCGAAACAACCCTGAAAGTCTCCAAAATCAAGAATGGCACGGTAATCGACCACATCACAGGAGGTCATGCCTTGGACGTGGTGAAAATTTTGGGAATAACGGGCTACACTGACGGAGTTGTTTCCATCGCAATGAATGTTCCAAGCAAGAGGCATGGTGTTAAGGATATTGTGAAAGTTGAAGGACGGGAACTAAACCCTCGAGAAGTTGACAAAATAGCCTTGCTAGCGCCTCACGCAACAATAAACATTATCCGCAACTATGAAGTTATAGAAAAGAAAGTTGTCAAGTTGCCAGAAGTTATAAGGGGCACAGTAAAATGTGCAAACCCAGCCTGCATATCAAACAGTAACGAACCTGTCGAATCTACCTTCTATGTAGAATGTAAAGAGCCCCTTATGCTAAAATGCCATTACTGCGGCAACATAATGGAAAAACCAGACGTACTAAAACAATTCTAGCCTTCTACTTCTGCGATAAAAGCAAAATAGCTTGAGCCAAATCTCCATTGGTCTGCTCAAGCGCCGCCTTCGCCTGCTCTAAACTTACCTTTGCCTGCTGCGCCACTAACTGCACATCTTCCTCAGGAATCGCCGCCTTCTTCTCAACCGTGACTGCTTTTTCCACAATTTTTTCTCCAGTTACTTGGAAAATCTTTTGCCCCTGCATCTCCAGCACAGCAACTGAAGGATTTTCTATAACAATTTCCTTAGAGCCCGTCCTGATTATGACTTCTTGAGCGTCGGGCACTTCACCCATGTTTAAGCCCATGCGCTGCATCATTCGCTTTGCTTCTCTCGGACTTACTCTTCGCTTCAACTTGCCTCTTCCCTCTCACTCACATAATATTTCTCATTCTTTCTTTTAACTTTCCTCTGCAACTCCTCTCCTAACCTTGACCGCCACACCTTTCTTAAATGCCTTCATCTCTTTTCCAGTTAAAATTGCTTTTCCAACAGCCAAAACTTCACCTTCTTCATTGACGACTATCACTTCTTCCATTGGGCGAATCTCCTCATCAGCATCAACTATATGCTTAGCGAAAACACTTCTGCCCTCAGCAATAAAAGCAGACACATCATCTTGCACTTTAACCCAATAGTGCAAAGGCTTAACGCCTTCAACTATTCTTTTGGCTCCAGAAACCGTTAACGAAAAGAAGCCGTCACGAGGTCGCAAAGTAACCAGCCTTTTGCCATCTAAATATACATGCCTCACTCTTCCGGTTCTCTTCGAATAAATGATATCCACATTATCTGGAAAAAGTATGCTTCCAACATCTTTTCCAAACTGATAATCCGCTATACAACGAATCTTCCACAAATCTCCCATTCTGTCAGGCATATTTTCACCTTTAGGCATTCGACAACTATAAACAATAGTAAATTGATAAAACTGTTTAGGTGAAACAAAACCCATGCGATGCGAGGTCTGTGGACACCGAATCATAGGACCGCCAATCAAAGCCATAATCGAAGGCGCAAAAATGATAGTCTGCCTAGACTGCTCCAAACTTAGCAAAATCCAATGGGAAATGGAAACAATATCCCCTGGACTTCGCACAATAAAAGCAACCAAACTTCCTATGCCCGCGATCTCCACAAAAAAGCATATTCCACAAGTCGCTGAAACATTAGAACTCATAGACAACTTTGGCTCGCATATAAGGAAAGCGAGAGAAAAAATGGGATTAACCCACGAAGACTTGGGAAGAAAAATCAGCGAAAAAGTTTCGGTTCTCAAGAAAATTGAAAGCGGAAAAATGGCTCCGACTTATCAACTCGCGGAAAGACTTGAGCATACGCTTAAAATAAAGTTGTTAGTTCCGCTTACAGAGCCTAAAATTCCATCTGGTTCTATACCTTTAAAACATCGCGAAGTTACCTTAGGGGACATAATCAACGTTAAGAAGAAGACGGAGGAAAAAGAGGAACGAAAGCTGTCATAGTGCAGCGGCGACTCTCAAGCGAGCACTCCAGCCTAAAGGAACTAAAAAGCCTCGCCGAATCAGCTGGATACGCAATTGTGGGCGAAATTGAGCAAGTTAGAGAGCAAGATCCACGCTACCAAATCGGACGTGGCAAGGCATTAGAACTTGCCGACATGGTCGCTGAGAAAGGCGTTGAAAAAACAATATTTGACAATGAATTAAAGCCCGTACAAGCCTACAATCTGGCTAAAGTTACTGGTATAGAAGCCATTGACCGTTTTCAACTAATCTTGGAAATCTTTGTTCGCAGAGCTTCAACATTAGAGGCTAAACTTCAAATCGAGCTAGCCAAAATGCGATACGAACTATCCCGTGCAAAAGAAAGAGTAAGACTGGCAAGAATGGAAGAGCAGCCTGGTTTTATGGGCTTGGGAATGTATGAAGTAGACCTTTACTATGAAGAAGTCAAACGAAGAATCAACACCATACAAGAAAAACTGAAAAGAATACGAAAGAAGAGAGTGTTGCATCGTGCTCGTAGACTCGAATTAGGCTTTTCTTCGATTTCTTTAGCTGGGTACACTAATGCTGGCAAAAGTTCCATTTTCAACGTTCTTGCTGAAGAGAAGGTTCCAGTAGACGCTGGCTTATTTACGACTCTTTCCACAACAACGCGAGTTGTGTCTCTTTCTGAGAAAAAAATATTGTTAACAGACACGGTGGGGTTTATTGACCGTTTGCCATTGACACTTATACAAGCCTTTCATTCAACGCTTGAAGAAACAATTCTTTCAGACCTAATTCTCCTCGTAGTCGACATAAGCGAACCCATAGAAGAAATAGAGAGAAAACTAACATGCAGCTTGGACACGATAGAAAAAATAGGCGCAACAGGAATCCCAGTTGTGACCGCACTTAACAAAATCGACCTGCTATCAAAGAGTGAAATGCAAAACAAAATCAACGTTATTAATGACCTTGCGCCTAACGCGGTGCCAGTTTCGGCTTTGCAGAAGACTAACATAAAATTGCTAAAGCAAGAGATACTGAACAACGTAAAAACGAACTTTGTCCAAGCTTCTTTTGCAGTGCCAATATCTGACAAATCAATGTCGTTTCTTTCCTGGCTTTTTAGCCATGCCGATGTTCAAGAAGTAAAGTATAGGCAGGATAGTGTAGCGGTTGTGTTCCAATCAGTTCCATGGTTTGCAGACAAAGTTAAGAGGCGCATAGAGCAGCTTAATGGAATTTTCAATGCCATTTGTTAGACTTCTTGAATGATGAGGAGGCAAGAAAAATGTCTAAAGTTGTTGTTTTGCGTTGGGGGCATCGCTATAGGGATGAAAGAGTTTCCACTCATGTAGCCTTAACTGCTCGAGCCTTTGGCGCATCTGGCATGATATTGGCTGACGTTCTGGACGAAGAAATCAAGAAGACGGTTGAGGAAGTTGTAGAAAGTTGGGGTGGTTCCTTCTTCTTCAAGATGGGTCTTCCATGGAAACAAGTTGTTAAAGAATGGAAAGAGAAAAAAGGCATTGTAGTCCACCTTACTGCTTATGGTGAAAACATCCAGACAAGCGATGTCATGCAAAGAATAAAATCGTTTGGAAAAGATGTCTTAGTCCTTGTAGGTAGTCAAAAGGTTCCATATGCTTTCTTTTCAAAGGCTGTTTCTGACTTTAACGTCGCTATTGGAAATCAACCTCATTCCGAATGCTCTAGTCTTGCAGTTTTTCTGGACCGTTTTTTAGAAGGCAAAGAGTTATCTAAAGAGTTTGAAAGAGCGAAAATAAAGATTATTCCGCAGAAGAGTGGAAAGAAAGTGCTAAGAACATGATGCTCCGATTCAGATTTGACAAGAAATTTAAGTTTGAACTACACATATATTATATTGAGCATAAGCACTAACCTCGGATTGGCAGAGGATTTTAATGCAGGCGTTCATCGACGACGAAACCCTAAATAAAGTGGCTCAGGTCTTCGGAAGCGATGATGCAGTTAAGGTCATCGACATTCTCAGAGGAGTTGAAGAAATCACAGACGATGAAATAGCTAACAAAACAGGAATAAGGCTAAATTTTATCCGTAAAATTCTTTACAAACTCTACGATCATTCGCTAGTAGCCCTAAGACGGTCTAGAGATGAATCAACGGGATGGTTCATCTTTCATTGGCGACTCCAACCAGACCAGCTTGAAGGTTTCATTCAGAATCAGAAGAGACGCATCCTTGAGAAACTTGAAACAAGGCTTAGATACGAGAAAAATCATGACTTCTACTATTGCTTCACGCCTGGATGCAAACGCATTCCCTTTGAAGAAGCCATGGAATTAGTCTTCAAGTGTCCTACGTGCAATAAGTCGTTGATGCATTATGACAACGGCAAACTAGTTGAAGCTCTAAACACTAGAATTGAGCGATTAAGGAAGGAACTAGGTGAATGAGCAACTGCCGTCAGACAAGATGGCACTGAAACTTCTCTCAGAAAATGGCTGTTCTCGCAGAGTCATAAATCATTGCAAAGCAGTTGAAAAAGTTGCCACAGAAATCGCTGAAGCCTGCAAGAAGAAAGGACTAAACGTTGACGTGAAATTAGTTCAAATTGGCGCGCTTCTGCATGATATTGGGCGTTCAAAAACCCATAGCGTTGACCACGCAATAGTGGGTGCAGAAATTGCCCGATCGCTGAACTTGCCAGAAGCAGTGATATCTATTATTGAGCGACATGTAGGCGGTGGCATAACAGTAGAAGAAGCTGAAAACCTAGGTTGGCCAGCTAAAAGCTATGTCCCAGAGACTTTGGAAGAGAAAATCGTAACATACGCTGACAAACTAATCGAAGGCTCAGAAAGAGTCTCAATTGAACAAACAATTAAGAAATTCTCTAAGAAACTTCCGCCATCTTCAATCAATGGAATGAGGAAATTGCATGAAGAAATCACTTTGTTAGTCGGGGATTTTAATGTCGGCGGTCACGTTGCTTGAAAAAGTGTATGGTCCATTTTTGTGGGCTCTTTACAAATTAGGAACAGACGCTCTTGGGCTCATACCGAAACTAGGCAAATTACTTTCCACAGCCAAACTTGGGCTCTTTCTATCGTAGAAGAATTCAACGACTTATTGGTGGCGAGCGAAGCAATTATTACCCATCATAATGATTCATTACATCAAGGCTCAAAAACGGAGAATTCAACCATGTCTACATCGGTAGAAATTATCTGTATAGGTACAGAACTTCTAATCGGCAAGACTTTAAACACGAATGCTCACTGGCTTGCAAAAAGAATTACTACGTTAGGTTTGAATGTACGCCGCATAACCAACACAGCTGACGACATAAACGAAATATCCAACATAATACAGGAAGCCATACAACGCAAACCACACTTTATCATAACAACAGGAGGTCTTGGACCAACTTTCGACGACAAAACATTAGAAGGCATTGCAAAAGGTTTGAAGCGCAAAATCAAAATAAATGATGACGCCTTGAAAATGATTGAGAAGACATACCGCAAATATGTTGAAGAAAGACTAATAGATAAAGTTGAACTGACACCTCCCCGTGTCAAGATGGCAAAGCTTCCAGAAGGAGCTAACCCTCTACCCAACCCCATTGGAACAGCCCCAGGCGTCCTAATAGAATATGAAGGCACAACTATCATTGCCCTTCCTGGGGTGCCTTCCGAAATGGAGGCCATTTTTGAGGAATCTGTTGTCCCAATTCTGAAAAAAGCTGCTGGAGATGCGATATTTTTTGAAACCAGCATATATATCATAGGAGTCATGGAATCAGACATTGCTCCACTGATTGACCAAGTTAGGCATAATAATCCACACGTTTACATAAAATCCCATCCGGGCCGGGAAGGAGAGAAAAAACCTCGTTTGGAACTACACTTAACCACAACTGCCAAAGACTTAAAACTGGCAAAGAACCACGTTGGTAAAGCACTTATCGAAATCACAGAACTCGTTCAACAGAAAGGCGGAAAAACAAAGGCTTCAAAAGAAGTCACAACGGATTAATAAATATGAAAGAGGCTTAACTCATGTATATAGTCTTCATCATTGGCACAGCAGGTTCAGGAAAATCACTTCTCACAGCCTCCTTTACTGAATGGCTAAAAATGGCAAAACAAAAAGTAATTGCCGTAAATTTAGACCCTGGAGTCGTAACCTTGCCTTACTCTCCTGACATAGATGTCCGTGACTACGTAAGCGTTGGAGAACTCATGGAGAAACATGGACTAGGACCAAACGGTGCTCTCGTGATGGCTGCCGACCTAATTGCAGAAGAAACAGATACCATCGCAGAAGAAATTGAGAACGAAAGTCCCGACATGGTTATTGTAGACACGCCTGGGCAAATGGAACTTTTTGCCTTTAGAGCAAGTGGACCCTACATTGTAAGTGAGTTAACCAAAGACCCAAAAGCCATAATCTATCTATTTGACTCAGTCTTTTCCTCAAACCCTCTCAACTATGTTTCAAACTTGTTTCTCTCAGCTGCTATCTACAGTCGCTTTTTCGTTCCACAAACCTATATCCTATCGAAATGTGACCTACTGCCACCAGACAAGTTGAACCTTATTATTGATTGGTCCGCCAATCCGAAAGCATTGGAAACCGCAATTGAAAAAAATCTAAGTGGAACAAAACTCTTGCTCAGCCGCGACACAATGCACGTCATATATCGACTTGGATTAAAATTTCTTTTAACACCAGTCTCATCAAAAACATACGAGGGGTTCATAAATCTAAACGCTACCCTAGAACGCATATTTTCCAGTGGAGAAAAATTCACCTATTGAATAAGCAAACAAACACGCAATAACATAAACTTAAAGAACCTCAAATTATGTTCTCATGTAACGGAAAAGCGGGTCCGTAGCTCAGTAAGGACAGCGCTAAAGCGTCCAAAGCATCGGGCTTTTAAACACGAAGAAACCCGAGGGTCCCGGGTTCAATTCCCGGCGGACCCGCCATTGCCTTACATCTTAACTAAGTTTTAATGTAAAATTTAGGATTGGGGTGCGGGTTCAAAATCCTCCACACCACGCTGGAGAGAGAAGGGAGAATCAGTAAATATGTTTCCCGCTCGCCCCCAAAAGTTCGAGGGGTATACGTATAAAAAAAGTTTATGCAAATCTTTTCCATGTTTATAAGCAATTCCTATTTGAGGTTCATTGCGAGAACATACAACTCTGCACTTTTGGGTCTACTAGCCTTTGGCTTAACCAATTTAATAAAGGCGAAATGTTGTTTAACTTCTTTTACAAAAGATTCTAGCATTTCACCTTGAAAAATTTTGACAAAGAGATTTCCATTTGGCTTAAGAACGGATAGAGCAATTTCTAAAGATCGCCTTGCAAGATCGGTTTGACGCGCATTATCAACTTCCCAGATTCCAGAGATGTTTGGCGAGACATCTGAAAGCACTACATCTGCTTGTCTGGGCAGATGCTCCTTGATTTGCTCAATTATTTGAGGATCCATTATGTCGCCAAGAATCGTTTGAAAATTTTGAGTTTCAAAAGGTTGAATTGGATTTATGTCGATTCCTAACACGAAGCCCTTATCCCCGACTATTTTCTGAGCAACTTGCATCCAGCCGCCTGGAGCTGCACCTAAATCAATTACAATGTCGCCAGATTTGATAAATTGATATTTCTCTATTACCTGAAGAAGTTTGTAAGATGCTCTACTACGGTACCTTTCTTCCTTAGCTTTTCGGTAATAGTATTCTCTTTTGTGCGCTTTAATCCATGCCTTTGGCAAAATTAACTGTCACCAGAAGGATTCGCATTATTTTGAATAAGACATAAGATCCATTCAGTCAACCTTTCGCAGTCAATAGGTGACGGAATACCCCAAGAACCGCATCTTGAGTCTTCTGGGCACATTAGGCATGGGCAATCAATAATAGATCTAATTGATGCTGGCTTACGTTTAGGATAAATTCGGTAAGTCCAACGTCCATCAAATAGTTCACGTTCCCGACGAATTAAACCCTTATTCTCAAGTTTCAGTGCTATTCTTGAGCCTTCTCTGCTGCTGGCGCCAAGTTGCCGCCACAGATCAGACTGAAGCACGCCATTGTTTCCAGTGTTTATGATGAACTGGAGCGCCTTGTGTTCCATGTCGTCGCGTCTAGGCATATCTACCTGTTCCTCAAAGCCTCGTAATAATATATATGCGTTTATTGCATAAAAATATGATGTTGCAAATCGAATATTAATTTCATGTATGATGCAGAAAATGTATGAGGAAGCAGAAAATTGGATAGCAACGATTCAATGGCAGCCTACTGCTTAGGCATAGAATCCACAGCAGACGACTTCAGTGTAGGAATCCTCTCTTTCAATGGTAAAGTCCTTGCTAATGTAATCAGTGCATTCATGCCTGCCGAAGGTGGTATTCATCCAAGAGAAGCAGCTAGGCATCATTCAGAAGTCGCTGGTAAAGTGCTGAAGGAAGCATTTAAAAAAGCTGGAATAAAGCCTTCGGATATCAATATCGTATCTTTTTCTCAAGGACCTGGTTTAGGGCCATGTCTTCGTACAGGGGCAACTGCTGCTCGCGCCTTAGCCTCTTATTTGAACATCCCTTTAATTGGGGTAAACCATTGCATAGCGCATATTGAAATTGGTAGATTGGTGGCAAAAGCGAAAGATCCTGTCACATTATATGTTTCTGGGGGAAACACAATAGTTTCTGCTTATGAAGCTGAGAGATATCGTGTTTTTGGAGAAACATTAGACATAGCCATTGGAAATTGTCTTGACGTTTTTGCTAGAGAAGCAGGTTTTCGGCAGAGTGAAGGAAGACCTTTCGGAGCCATCGTTGAAGAATTGGCAAAAAAGGGTAAAAATCTCCTGCCTTTGCCATACACTGTAAAGGGTATGGACTTGTCCTTCAGTGGGCTTCTTACAGCGATAGTTAATATACTTCATGAAAAAAAGCATCCGTTAGAAGATATTTGCTATAGTTTGCAGGAAGTTGCTTTTTCCATGTTGACAGAGGTAACAGAAAGGGCGTTGGCTCATACAGAAAAGCCTGAGGTCCTATTAACTGGAGGAGTTGCAGCCAACAAGAGATTGCAATCTATGCTTAGTGTTATAGCCAAAGAACATAATGCCCAGTTCTGCGTAGTTCCAAAAGAATATGCATTAGACAATGGTGCCATGATAGCTTGGACTGGGATTCTTGCTTTTCAACATAAAATGATAGTTCCCATCGAGAAGAGTTTTGTCAAGGTTAGGTGGCGACTTGACGAAGTTCCTGTGCCATGGGTTGAGGAATGAGCCTTGCTTATCAAGAAAGGTGCTGAAGCAAGCCTATTTTTGGAAGATTGGCATGGTCAAAAAGTAATATTAAAGCGACGACTGCCTAAAGAATATCGGCTAGAAAAGTTAGATGACGAAATTAGATTTCAGAGAACCGTACATGAGCCACAAATAATTCATAAGGCTAAAGAGGCTGGAGTTTCAACGCCGACCATTTTCATGGTGGACATAGCGGACGCAACAATAATAATGGAGTTTGTAGAGGGCAAACAGGTCAAGCAGGTTCTTAACAACCTCGCTGAAGAGCAAAGACTTCGGTTGTGTCGTCACATTGGTAACATGATTGGTCGTCTTCATAGTCAAGGAATCATTCATGGCGATCTTACCACATCAAACATGATTTTGACACCGCATGAAAGAGTTGTTTTCGTAGACTTTGGCTTGAGCGAAATTTCCAGAGAATTGGAGGTCAGAGGTGTTGATTTGCATCTTATGAAGAGAGCGTTTCAGAGTACACATTATAAGTATGCAAAAGAGTGTTTTAAGACAGCCATGGAGGGATACGCTGAAGTCATGGGCGATGCTTTGGCAAATGTTGTCCTTGAGAAGATTCGAGAAATAGAAAAAAGAGGACGCTACGTTTCAGGAAGATAACGCCTTATTAGCTCCCTGTTCCGTAAATGAATCTTATGCCATGAATGTCGCCATATCCTAAACTTCGTTTTTTGGTTTCACCTCTTGCGCCATACCCATACATTGTAAGTTCTTGTGCCGCTCTGTTATAGAGGTCGCCTAAACTTAGTGTGTGGCCTGCTTCATGTGTTCCAATGTTCTGGATGTCATAGGCGTTTATTGTTGTGCCGCCTTCGCCGTCTGGGTCAATGCCCCATGAATAAAGGGTGTTGAAAATGACTCCAAACTCAACTATCTTTCCTGAATAAGTATAGTACCATGTATAGCATACTGCCAAAACTCTTTGACCCAACTTTCCCCACGAAACAACATTTCTTCCATCATATCTGTTCCCGTAGAGGCTAGTTTGTTGCACATTGTCATTGAATAGTTCAATGTACTTGCTTATTTGTGGATTGTCAACAGCGTTATCCCATGTTTCAAACGAAGCCTTGATTGTAGCGATTACATCTGATGCTCCTAATTTGCTGGCGCTTGGGTTAACGTAATATCTTACTGGAAGATTTGGCAAGTATCGACCGGTATATTCGAATATGTCATATTGATCTGTGTATGGGTTTTCGCCAGTGCCTATTAGGATTGTAAACGTTGCCATTTCTATGCTGGTTTCGTGAATAGAAGCGGCAGATGCTAATGGAACTGCAAAAGATAATGTTAAGATTAGAATAAGCCAAAATGCTATTGTTTTCTTCATAACGTGTATTTGCCCTC
>Ga0315312_1001582_pt1 | contig 17366 bp, 10 predicted proteins | sample TDP7_MG_FD_203629 | JGI IMG/M metagenome (GOLD analysis project Ga0315312, IMG submission 203629) | Freshwater sediment microbial communities from Lake Towuti, South Sulawesi, Indonesia - TDP7 | ecosystem: Environmental > Aquatic > Freshwater > Lake > Sediment | place: Indonesia: South Sulawesi... | reverse complement strand
ATCTCTGTTCCTCCAGACAGTTGTTGTTATAACTTGTCTGGATAGAGATAGTTAAACATTTTTGGAAATCGCGCAAGAACTTTTTCATGGGAAAGTTAACTCAAATTGATAGGCGCCCCACCAGATGTCGTCCAGGCGTCGCCTTTCAAGAAGCCTGGGGATGTGCTGGTCGAAGGAGAGGTGAAAGACGGACGCTTCGTCGGTCGCTACCTCGCTGCCAGGCACGAGCGTGGGGAGACAAAAACGACGGAACACCCTTGTGTCGCCGATGTCCCGCCAGGAACCAAGAAGCTGACCTTCATGGTGGAGATGGGCGGTAAGCAAGTTGCTGAGCTTTTTCATGCGCTCGACAGCCCGGAGGAAGCGAGGAACGCTCTCGTGGGGCGGGTGTACTGCAATGTTGATGCGACAGAAGAGGCTGTGAGGCCCGGAGACTTACTGACGACATCCTCCACACCAGGCTACGCCATGAAAGTCAAGGATTACACGCGAGCCCAGGGCGCCATTCTGGGCAAGGCCATGGACAGGTTAGAAAGAGGCAAGAAGGGACAGATTCTCGTCCTGGTGACCTTGCAATAGAAAGGGGTGAGCGTCATGAAAAAGGCTTTGGCTATTTCTTTAGCGTTGGGGGGCATGCTTTTTCTTCCCCGTCGATGTCCCGGTGAACTGCTCAAAGGTTGGACGGATGCGCCGTGGGGTGGAGATGGGTGGAATCCCTGTGCCTGGGACGTACCGGGCCAGATTCTATCCTTGCGTACTCATGGCGACGTCATGGGCTTCCACATGAGCGAGGACTACCACCTTATGGGGGGGAGAGGACACATAGTCATTGGCAGGGAGTTCAAAGACTCGCGGGGCGAAACTCGCGCTACATGATCGTCACGAGCTCCGACACTTGGGATGACATCGGCGCCTTTGCTGTCGTGTCATTTGAGAGTCGGCAGCAAGGAAAGTCTGGCGAGAGATTCCGTTCCAATCGTCTTGCGCCGGACCTCCTTATCGCTGCCACCGTTCCCCCTGAATCTGATCGAATTGTGCAGCAAGTAAAGATGGATTTTGGACCTTACAATTCTGATTGAAAGAGGGGCGGGCGCTATTCGCATGCCTCCGGGATTCAGGCAATTGGAAACTACGTCGTGATTCCTGTGAGGCGCTACGACCCGGCGCCTGGAAAGATTCTTTTCTACGATGTAAGAGACCCCATGCATCCAGTCAAGATGTTCTATGAGATCCTCGATGAAAGTAACGATGCGGTGGGCATCACGAAGCTGAGCGACGGCAGGTACCTGCTGGTGGACCAGGGTCCCAATTTATACTTGTCGGCAAGGAAGACCCTGGGGGGTGACCTAAGTCCAGAATTCAAGCGTGTGGAACAAAGCGGACGCATTGTGGGAGGTGAATGGCGCGGCTACCAGAATATAAATATCGTTGTGCAACCCGACGGCCAAATGTTTTTGCTTGGGATGTACAACACCTATACGGCTGGTCTTGGTGACGACATGATTCATGTGTGGAAGTTGGAAGTCGACAAGATCATAATCGCCCCTGGCGAAGTAAAATACGAATTCGCCTTGACGAAGGTAGGCGAGCGACACGTTGATTGCGATGTAATTTGGGGAGGTGAGCAGGCCAACTTTGCTGCGGCCACCGGTGTATATGTGGACCCAGACGGAAGGCTACTCGTCTATGCCACAGAGTACTACAATGGCGGTCCCGAGGGTCTCTTCGGCAGAGGCACCGTCAAGTGTATGGAGTTCCGCAATCAATATCATCCTAGTGATGAGGAAATGATAAAGGACGGGTGGGTCGAGCTTTACGCTGATCCAGGGTTTGGAGGCCGCAGCTTGATGATTGATTTCGATGATAGGTATTTGAAGAACTACGAAGATTTCAACCAGGTAGAGCTATTCACCGACGTTCCCAGTTCCGCAAGATGATGGATGCCCCGGGGTATCCGGTGTGCCCTTTTCGAGCATGATAGCTATCGGGGTTGGGTGTACTACCTCGAGGGGACTGGCACGACCCAGCAGATCTCGGACTTTGAACGTATTCCTATCTCGGGCGGCAACGTAGGCGATGACGTGAGTTCTTGTCGGTTCGAGTGTTATGTGGGAGGGGATTGGCATTCGGTGTCGGGTACGACCTTAGAGGGAGTAGCCTATGACTTTCTTCTCCATTTGTTTTATGGTCCCCTCGACTGGACCGCGTGGCCTTATCTTGTTGTCGGGGATGTCTATGTGCCTTCTCAGACGCTACTAATAGCTCACCCAACACTGACAGTCCATCCAGGTGTCACGGTTCTGTTCGACAAAGGGACAAAGATAACGAGCTATGGGACTCTCCAAATGGATGGGACTCAGGGCGCGATACGGTTGAGGTCTTTCAGGGACAACAGCAGAGGAATGACGATATGGCGGCAGTTGAAGTCCGGGAACGGTGGAGAGATTAAGGTCTGGTGAGCTGCCGATGGCGTCGGAGAGTGGTGATTCATTCTGACGCAGGCGATAAAGGTTTAACACCCAAACAAAGCAGGAGGGAAGGAAGATGAAAAGAGCGGAACAGTTTGCACGTGTATTTATGGTCGTGGCGGTGATTGGGATCAGCAGGATGGCGTTAGCTCAGAATGCCGTTCCGATGCTGATCAACTATCAGGGAGAACTGAAAAACCCGAGCACAGGCGAGGGAGTTGCAGATGGCTTTTATGACATGGTGTTTCGGATCTACGATGCGGAAACGGGGGGAACGGCGGTGTGGACCGGGACGTATTCGACGGCGAACGGCAGTGCCATCGAGGTCAAGAATGGGAGGTTCAGCGTGATCCTCGGCTCGGGGACTGGAAATGCTTTCGACTCCGCGGTCTTCAGCGGAGCGGAAAGATGGCTGGAAATCGAGGTCGGGACCGAAAAACTCTCCCCGAGGCAAAGAGTGACCTCAGTCCCCTACTCGATGGTGGGTCTCGGAGGCGCCCAGGTCATTGAGGACTATACCAACGGTTCGGTCCTTTCGGTCGTGAATACGCACCCCGCGCACGATTGGGACGACTACCCCGTCGCCGGCTGGTTCGAGACACAGGGCGCGGACGGAGCGGCGGTCGTCGGCATCGCCTCGTTGGACTCCGGCTGGGCCTCGGGCGGGACCTTCAGCGCGCACGGCACGGGCGTGCAAGGCAACTCATCCGGCGAGACGGGTTTTGGGGTTAGCGGTTACGCATCGGGGGATGAGGGCACCGGAGTCATCGGTGAAGCTCCCTGGGGCGTGGGCGTGGAAGGCAGGGGCGCGGAGTCAGGCGTGTTTGGCTGGAGTTACGAGTCCTCGGGAGTAGGCGTCAGGGGCATCAATTCGTCCACCGACAGCTCCGGCTATCTCGCCGGGACGTACGGCGTCTATGGCCAGGCTTCGACCACCACTGTCTGGGGCCACAACACCTCCACCGGCAACTTCGGCTATCTCGGCGGCGAGTACGGGGTGTATGGGGCCTCGGCCCAGCCCCAGGGCACCGGCGTCTACAGTGAGGTCTGGGGCGACTGGGGCGCAGGCGTTCTGGGCCACGCTGTTGGAGACAACAGCGTAGGCGTTTCGGCGGAGGCCTTCGGGCTCAACACCAGAGGCGTGTGCGGTGTCGGCACGGCCCTCGGGGGCTTCTTCGTCGCTTCTGACTCGGGGTGCATAGGGGTCCGGGGGAACGCCACCGGCAACGCCGGCATCGGGGTTGCCGGCTGGACTTGGGGCGCTGGGGGCAGCGGCGTTCACGGCGAGACGTGCGGCACCTCGGACAAGGTCAGTTACGGGGGGCATTTCAAGGCCTGGGGTGCGCGCCACGTTGGGATCTACGCCGAGGGGGGCCGAGCGGCTACGCTGCCGTTCTTAAGGGAAACGTGCAAATAAGAAGTCGGAGCACAGACGCGATTATCATGGAGATCGGCGAGGGGCTGGACTATGCAGAGGGGTTCGATGTGTCGAAGAAGAGCGAGGTCAGCCCTGGCACTGTCATGATCATTGACCCTGATAGTCCTGGCAAATTGGCCATCAGTGATAAGCCTTATGACAGTAAGGTTGCTGGAATTGTGGCAGGAGGAAAGGGACAGGGCTCTGCGGTGCGCGTTGGATCAGATAAGTTTGACTGCGATGTGGCTCTGGCGGGGCGCGTCTACTGCAATGTGGATGCGACTGAAGACGGGATCGAGCCGGGGGATTTGCTGACCACCTCTCCGACCCCGGGCTATGCGATGAAAGTTACAGATTACACGCGTGCCCAAGGCGCCATTCTGGGCAAGGCTATGGAGAAGTTAGAAAGAGGCAAGAAGGGACAGATTCTCGTCCTGGTAACTTTACAGTAGAAAGGAGGATTAGGCCGATGAAGACTCTGCTCGTGATAATTGTGATTGCCGCCGGGTTGGCGGCTACGGCGATAGCACAACCGGCCCTGAGCAACCCGGTACAGACGTCCGGAGCGCCATCCGTGTCCTATTATGCTCTCGCGGTACGGTATTCGCCTGTCGTTGTGCAGGATGTGGGCTGCCCCTGCCTTGATTGGCCCGAGTCCCTCTTTTGCTTCATCCCCCTGATGTACGGCGACTACATCACGCGCATAGACTACGACGGCAACTATGTTGGCAACGACAACTGGGACCATCTTGGGTGGCCGGACAAGACCTACCCTCTGCGGGCATACGTATACTATGCGGTGATGGAGACGCTCACACACTACTTCATCTGGTATGCGCTCTTTCACCCGGCGGACGATTTCCATTGCCACGAATGTTGGCACGAGAATGACCTGGAGGGGATGGTGATGTGCGTGTTGAAGGACGGCAGCACCTATGGACAACTTAGGCTGGTGCAACTTCAGGCGCACAACGACTTCTATCAGTATAAGGCGCCGGGGGCAACGGGCATCGAGAACGGCGAGGACGGCGACACAGATAGCATTGACGGGACCATCCAGGTGGTCCAGGACACCCACCCGGTGGTTTATGTCGAGGGAGGAGGACATGGAATCCGAGACGAAAAGAAGTGGACGTGGTATTGGCCGACTTCTTGGCCGAGCGTCATCTACTTTTACAAGGGCGAAGCTGAAGACCCTGACGACGTTGCCGACAGGGACGTTAACGGCCGTCAAGTCGGCTACGACCTTCTATCGATTTCGGCGGAAATGTGGGAGAGAAGGAGGGATTACTACGGTTCAGGGTGCCTGTTTGATGACAAGGGTGACTACGAAGGTTCGAGGTACCGGAGGTCGGGTAATGAGGATTACTTGGTGAGAGACATAGGAAGGAAATTTGATGGCGACGAATACGACCCATGGTGCTCGCTTTTTGGTGGAGGGGCGCCCGACGCTGCATCCCCTCCTTGGACCTGGGACGATGACGACGACAGTGGTGCCTGGCTCGGAGGCGACTGGTTTATGGATCCCGCGCTGTATCATGAGGAACGCCTTAAATGGGCGGAGCAGTTTTCCACCGAGTACATCTTCCACCCGTTCTTGTACGAGCATCTTGGTGGAGACATCTACAACGGAAAAGGAGGCACCACGACGCTACGGTGCGGTCCGTACCGCGTCGTCTTCGACGTAAGGATTCTCCCCGCCCAAACCTTAACCATTAGTCCAGGCAGAACGATACTATTCAATCACAACGCCAGGATTACGTCCCAGGGCAAATTAGAGGCTGATGGCAGTAGCGAGACCATTCGGCTCGTCCAGACTGACAATCCCGACAAGGGTATGAAGTTGAATGGACGGATGCGCTTGCAGAATGGAGGCTGCATCCGGTTTCCTTAGAATGCATCGTTCAGTCCGGAGGCGTCCGAGCATGTGTCTGGCTTTGCAACTGAAATGGAAACGTGAGCGGACAGGCATTGCATAGCGTACGAGGTGGGCCGGTCTTCGGATGCTGGCTCAGCTGGAGGACGGGCTTGCGTGGCTGCATCGGATGCAGGCTTGTGTGCCATCGTGAACGCTGATGGCAACCGTGGACGTGTGGCGATTCTGGCCCCGAGGCTCCGATAAGTTGACATGGGCCCGGCGAGAGTTTTGAAGACGACGAAACACTGTGGCCATGATAGAACACAATCGGAACGAGTCAGGAGGATATGTGAGATGAAATCGCAACAACGAAGGAACGGGATGATGGTGCGAAGCTTGACGGTCCTTGGCGTGGGAGGATTGCTTTTGGGGTGGATCGGCGTCGCTGACGCTCAGACGTCGGCGAGTTATCAAATTAGCCGCTGGGTAATTTCCGCGGGGGGAGGACGATCTACAGGCGAGCCGCACGACGCGATTGGCGCGGCACTTCAGGAAGATTTCGACGACGGAATTGCCGACGACTTCGCCGAAGTGGGTGGAACATGGGCAGTTGTCGGTGGTGAGTACGTCCAGTCCACGGAGGACCCGCCGGGGCCCTATCGCTCCTGGGTGAACGCCGGTGATCTCCAGGAGTACACCATTGAGGTTGACTGCAGCCTTCTTTCGGGCTATGCCACAAAGGTGATTTACGCGCACGCGGACACCTATGAGTGGTACCGCCTGGACCTCTGGCTTGACCGCACGCGGATCACTATGCCGCCACGGGGCGATCCCAGCCAGCCAAGGCAGGTCACCGTATGGGGTCTCGATCTCTCCTACGGTCAGACCTGTCACATCAAGATCGAGGTGAGCCTGGCAGGGGTGAAGGTATGGCTGGATGGCGTTTTGCGACACGATCACGCGTGGGCCAATGACGAGCCTCTCGGTGATGGGCAGGTCGGTCTCGGAACCTACGCCGCCACCTCCAGCTTTGACAATTTCATGGTCTCCGCACCAGCGAGGTATGACCTAACGGGCACGCTGGGTCAGCCCTCGCCGGTGGGGGTCTCTAAGAGCGCTAGCTATATTCTTGCGTCCGGCTTCTGGGGCGGCACGGGTCGGATGTTGACCGTCGCCATCGAGGGGATTTCCTACGGCGTGGCCGAGGGAGTGCGAATCACATGGCAAAGCGTCGCCGGCGCGACCTACACGATCTACTATACAGACGCTCTGAGCCTTTCAACGGTATGGAACAGTGCCACGACCACAACCGGAACGGGCGGGCTCATGCAATGGCTTGACAACGGCGCAAAAACAGGGACACACCCTGGCCATCCGTCCGTCGAGAAACGATTCTACCGCCTCAGAGGTCAGCCCTGAAGAGACCGTGCGGAGAACTTTTGCTGTAATTGGGCTTTCCTTCTGAGGTCGTGAGCGTCGCTGCGGCATGCAAATGGCCTGCGTTTCGGCGAGCTTGGAGCGTCGATGCGGGATGAGCAGGGCGAATCAGCGGACACGAAATCCCATGTGAAGAAAATCAGGATGAAGAAGAGTTCCTTATTTGCTCCTGGAGTGTTTCTGGGTGTGGCAGCGGCCCTTCATTTGGCTCATACCCAAGAGGAAAGAGGGCTTGCCCCCGCCATTGAGTATGCTGCCGCGATCGTAAATGAGAGAGAGATGCCTCGTGCTGTAAGGGCGTTAAGCGATATTGGAGAGACAACGAAGGCGCGCATTTGGAGCGAATCGCTGGCTGGAATGGCAGTTGTGCAGTGGATTGCCACGGAACCCTCCCGCGTCCTGGAGCCACTCAACGTGCTGGTTCCAGTCACGGTTGAGGGAAGAACTATCGGCCTGATTGCTCTCGATCCCCGAGACGGGAGTTATCGCTGGCGAATCAGCGATTGGGAGGGGCCGTTCCCGCCCTTGTCAGCCGAAGCCGCAGGGCAGGCTTTACTTACAGATGCCCCGGCGGGAGTCCGTTCAGCCCTGCATCGTCTTCTTCCTCGACTGGTTCTCGTTGGGTTCAAGAACTACTGGTTCTTTCAGGACCCAGACTTTCCCGCCGTCTTTCACAGCCGCGCCGTGGAATGCGTGTCTCCGTCCAAATCGCCGAGGATACGAGAGGCCATGGACTTGGTTGAGGAATTGAAAACAGAGGAATCCGAAGCGATGACGCTTTCCCACCGGCCACAATCGTATGGCTTACACAAAAACGAGATGCGTCCTGTTTCAGTCGGGCCGCATGTGCTCAATGGCACGCCGCCTTCCTCCTACACAAAGATGGTCGGCAATAAGGTGCCGTACTACACCCAGGGGAGTCTTCCCTGGTGCGGAATCTACTGCGTGGCCATGGTAAATCAATGGTGGAACGGCGTTGATCTTGGCGATGGAGACGTCCAGGCACAAAAACTCGCTGACGTGGTGGATACGTTTTCCCTCTGGGCCTGGAGTCCAAACTACGGCTTGCTTCCCTGGCAGATCGAGGAGCTCATGCAGAACCTCCACCTCGCGGACGATTCGTACGAGAACTTTCAGTGGACATGGTGGGGCACCATGAAGAGCCTCGCAGAGTCGGGGACCTCTTACTATTCCGACGACATCAAGGGGATGCTGGCTTCGGACCTGCCCGTGGTCTGCCTGATCAATGCCGAGGGCACCGGATCCATTCCGAATCATTATGTCCTGGCCATCGGATACGACGACACTCTCAGCGAAATCTACATCAACGATTCCGGCTCGTGGGTGGGCTGGCCGGGCTTCGACGTGGCGGTAGATTATGACTATTTTGAGAACCACCATTGGAACGTCTTTTTCCTCCTGCCGCGCCCTGGTGTCGTCGGCTACCCGGGCGATTTTTCATTTCCGGGCATCTCTGTATCAATTCCGAATCTTCCCGCATCGCTGAATCGGGGTGAGCAGTATGAGCTACAGATTGCATGTGAAACCACTAATGCTGCGGATGCGGGGCCTTGCGGTCTGCACATCAGGGTGGCAAGCGCTGAGTTTGTTTCTGCCCGCCAGGAGGATTGGGATAGTTGCAGCGGCTACGAAGACGGTGAAACGCCTCGTAGTCTCGCTGGCTCGCATATTGCAGAGTTTCACGATTCGGGGTCGGTTCTTGCAGAGGGCGGGACAGCCTATGCATATGTCTCAATTCGGCCGACGGGAGCAGGAGATGTGACTGTCTTCTATCGCGCGTGGGTATATGACTCCGACGACAGATACCATTCCCCCATCAATAGCATGACCATCAACGACGAGCGGGATGAACAGGGCGGCTCGAACGCCATCGAGATGCCAGACCCCGGCAGACTAATCCTTCGCAATCCGGCCGATGTCCATGACGACAGCAAAGGCTTCCTGGAGTATGCAGTCCGAAGCGCTGGCATTGCGGTTCCCTCAGCTCCCATGGTTCTCTTCGTTGATGATGACGCCCCGGGCGATCCGGCACCCGCCGACCCGGAACTCAGCGATCCTCTGGAGGACGGAACCGAGTTCCACCCCTTTGACGCGATTCAAAAAACGATCGACAGGGCGGTCAACGGGGATGAAATCATCGTTGCCGAGGGGACCTACGCCGAGAGAATCCAGTTTCATGGCAAAAACATCGTCCTTCGGAGCAAGGACCCTCTCGACCCTCGCGTTGTCGCCAAAACCATCATTGACGGCAATCAAGCAGGCTCCGTCGTCACGTTCTCCGGTGCGGAGGATGAAACCTGCGCTCTCTCCGGGTTCACCCTTCAGAACGGTTCGGCTACTTGTGGGGGCGGAATCTACGGCGATTGCACTCACGCCACCATACGAAACAACGTGATTACTGACAATTCTGCCGAACTCAGCGGAGGGGGGTTACTTGAGTGCAATGGCAAGATCGAGGGAAATGTCGTAGTCAGGAACTGGGCCGGCCGCGGTGGCGGATTGTCCTGGTGCGATGGCATCATCCAGAACAACGCCATCGTGGAGAACTCTGCCCGTGACGACAGCATTGGGGGCGATGCGTTCGCCGGGGGCTTGGACGGCTGCAATGGCTTGATCCGGGGCAACCTCATCGCGGGCAATTCCGCTTCCGGTGGTTACGGCGGCGGGCTGTATTTCTGCGACGGCGCCATCGAGAACAACACAATCGTCGGCAATTCGGCCAGCGAAGGAAGCGGGCTGTTGTATTGTAGCGGCACCATCCACAACTGCATTATTTGGGGGAACACAGCTCCGAGCGGCCCCCAGATTCATGAGTCAAGTGCCCCGATGTATTCCTGTATCCAGAACTGGACTGGAGGGGGTGAGGGGAACATAGCGCTTGATCCGAAGTTCGTTGATCCCGACGGCCCTGACAACGACCTGGCAACCTATGACGACAATGACTACTGGCTGTCGCCGGACTCGCCATGCATTGACAAGGGCAAGAATGGAGGCTGGATGACAGATGCGGTTGACCTGGATGGCAATCCTCGAATACGGAAGGGAACAGTGGACATGGGGGCATATGAATACCGTTGCAGGATCATCGCAGTTGGAAATGGGGGAGGCGACAAGTTCGCGCTCACCTGGACGAGCCGGCCGGGCGAGACCTTCACAGTGTGGTGCTGCGATGCGCTGGAAAGTGGCCCGTGGCAGCAGAGAGCAACCTTGTCATCGCAGGGGCTGGCGACCTCATGGACGGACATTCTGCCCATAGGGCAGGTGAAGTTCTATCGGATAGAAGTGAAGTAACTGGGCGGGAAGCGGTGACCAAAATTAAAACCGTGGCTATTGTAGCTGGAGGAAGGAAATGTTATCGTGTCAATGTATGGCGGAGAAAAAACAAGTTTAAGAGAGAAAGGGAACCGAAACGAGAAGCATTCTTACCTTAGCGGCTATTTTCCTGTGAATTCTCAGCTCCCTGCCACCCCGCGGCGAGATGCCGGCCCCCGCAGCCGAGGCTCCTTCTCTCCACGCTTCATTCCCTCTCGAAAGCGCCTATGTCAAAAGCTGACCCTTGGGGTCTGCTCACGCCATCGTAGTCGTCCGACGGTGCGTTGTCTGCGGTACCTTCATCTATGGCAATGCTCCCTGCTCTGAGATGAAGGTCCCAGTTGGCCAGGTCCTCGAAGAGCTCGCTCACTGGCCCCAGGCACACGAGGGAGTGTTGGTCCTGGCCAGTTGCCGTCGCCCAGTCTCCGGCCGCGATCATATTCAACGAAAATTCGTCCGGTACATGCTGCCATGCCACGATCGCACGATCCGGATTGTCGTTGTGGAAGATGTTGTAGTCGCCCTGATAGCTACTTGGCAAGTCCATCACCAGTCCAATATTGTCCCCGCCTGCAAGAATGCAGTTGTACATTCGCACACGGTCGGCGGGATTCTCAACCCACACGTTGAACGTCTGGCAGTCCACCAGGGTGCAGTTTCTGAGGGTTGTGGTCTTTGGCTCCCCGCTCCAGTCCAACTCCACGTTGGTTTCCCCGTTGTGGTAGCTGAGACAGTTGACCAGCGTTATGTCTTTCTGCCAGATCTTGTACCCGCCATTGATACAGTCGTGGGCCGAACAGCGATTCAGTGTGGTGTTCCGAGAACTGATGTCGAATCCGTCGTAAACGCCGTACGCCTGGCAGCGGTTGAACACGAAATCGTGCTGCGTGCCGTGGCCGAGGGCAAAGCCATCCACGTTCTGCTCGGGATCTCGGCACGTGTGGGCGATGCAGTCGTTGAACGTACCGTTGTAACAGTCTCTTCCTTCGGAAGGAGACGCGTCGAATCCGTAGAGGTTGAAATTGTACATTTCCACCCGGTTCAGCACGAAATCGTGTGTGCCATATGTCACTCCAATCCCGTACCAGACATCGTGGACTTTGCAGTCGGCGATCTCGAAGTGGTGGGCGCCTTCCATCCAGATGCCGTTCTCCGGCCAGTTCTGTATCTCCAGTCCGAGCAGCCTGAAGTGGCCGCCAGTGATCACCACACCGTTGCTGCCGATGTCGCCTGTCCCGTCAATCACCGGCGTTTCGCCGGGATAAGCGGCGAAGGTAATGTACCCTTCGGCAGCGTTTCCACTGGTTACGATCCGCACTTGTTCGTTGTACGTTCCGCCCCTGATGTAGGCCGTATCGCCGGCGACCACCGCTTCCGCGGCGTGCTGAATGGTGCGCCAGGGCTTATCTATCGTGCCGGGATTGCCGTCGTTTCCGGTGGTGGAGACATAGTAGGCCGGTGGGAGAAGACTATCGCCAGCCCATTGCTCTTCGGTTATGGGCCAGGCCGTGCCAGGAACGTCCGACCACAGCCCCGTGGAGAGGTCCTCCGTATACTGGACACGATAGGAACCGGTACCGAAAGGTTCCCACGTCAGAGAGATCATGTTGTTGGTGAGTCCCACCGAAAGCACCCGGCCAGCAGGAGGGCTTTCGGAAACCACCTGATAAAATCTCCACTGTCGCGGGGCAAGAGGTGTTTCCGACTGCCCGTAGCCTGTCCGCAAGGCTGTGGCCAGCAGCAGAGCGATAACGAGGACCCCCTTCCGGTGCTTCCGCTCACGCGTATGATCCGCATTCATGCTTTCTCTCCTATGGTTGAGTTGGCGAGCAGAGTCCGCGGCTACGCCCAAGCCTTATGCCTGGCTACTGTATCCCAATCCTGAAGAAGCCGGAGGATGGCGTTGTGCTGCCGCCGCTCCAGGTCGTCTCCGCGCCCTGGGAGGGGGCGGTGCCCGCCTGAGACCAGGAGGGGCTCAGGAGGCCGGAAGTCGACGTGATAACGTATGTGTCACCGGGACGGCTCTTCCACGTCAGATTGACCTGACCCGATGGCGTCCGTTCGACATTCACGATGGTGAATCGGAAGGAGCCATACTCGTAGGCTCCCATGTCCACCGTCAACGAAAGTTTCCCATGCCAGATGCGGTTGTTCCCATCAATGTCAAGGGCACCCCCCATCCAGGGTTCGTTTTTGCCCGCGTCAATGCAGAGCGATGTCGCCTTCAAGTGGTAGTCGTTATCCTCGAAGGTGGCGGGGTTGTTATCAGGCCCGTCCGCATCGAGGAATTGCGGGTCCAGGTTGGTGTTGCCTTCACCGCCTACAATCCAGCCCTGGATGCACGAATACGTGGGCGTAAAGGAGGGATGAAGCTGCGCGGTATTGGGAGCATTGTTTCCCCAGATGATGCAGTTGCGGATGGTGCCCTGGCAATACTCCAGGCCGCCGCCCCCCAGATCAGCCGCGTTCCCTGTGATGGTGTTGTTCCGGATCGTGCCGTCGCAGCTGCCCAGGCCGCCGCCGAACCCGCCGGCGCCCGCGTCAGCATATCCCCGGTTGCCGGCAATCAGGTTGTTCTGGATGAAGCCGTCGCAATAGCACAGCCCCCCGCCCCATCTCGCCGAGTTGGTCCGGATGGTGTTGTTCTCGATGGTGCCGGGGCAGCCGCACAGCCCCCCGCCGACGTCTTTTGTCGAGTTGCCTGAGATCAAGTTGTTGCGGATGGCGCCGTCGCAAGCATGAAGCCCGCCGCCGCCCATGAGCTCCGCGGAATTGAGGATGATCGTGTTGTTCTGGATGGGGCCGTCGCAAGAATCGAGCCCGCCACCGTGAGCGGCCGAGTTTTCTCTAACGGTGTTGCCCCCGATGATTCCGTCGCAATTATAGAGCCCGCCGCCGAACCCGCTGGTAGGATCGGCCGAGTTGCCACGGATGGTGTTGTGCTGGATCGCGCCGTGGCATTGGCAGAGCGCGCCCCCGTCGTGGCTCCAACAAAGGGAGATGACGTTGAACTGAATGGGGCCATTGCAGAAAGCAAGCCCCCCGCCGCCAAGTCCCGCCGAGTTGATGGTGATGACGTTGAGGTGAATCAGTCCCTGGCACTTGTACAGGCCGCCGCCGTACTTGTCGGCCGTGCCGCCGGTGATAATGTTCAGCCCGATTGTGGCATGGGTGTCGTTGCCGAGGATGGCGCCGCCGTTTTCCGCCTTGCCGTCCCAGACCATAAAGCCTGATAGCCAACACGATGCCTTCTCCGTTCCGGAAAACGTCACCGTAGGTCCGAGTTGCTGTCCTTGAATGATTGTCTTGGCAATGACGTCCGGGTCGAGGGGATTGGTCCCTGTCAGGATGATGTTCTTCCCCTTGAACTCGATGTTCTCCTGATAGGTTCCCTTCGCCACGGTCACGGTGTCACCGTCTGCGGCGGCGTTGATCCCTTGTTGAATCTTCTTAAAGGCGGTTGGCCACGATGCTCCGTCGCCGGATTGGGATACCGAAGCGTCCACGTACCATTCAGCCGCAAACACAGCCTTGGGAGCAAGAATCGATAACATCGCGGATGCAATAAAGAGCACAGTCACGAGAATCATGGGGCTTCCTCCTCTTGGTGCTGCTTTCCATCGCAGTTATTTCCGAAGTCGGCAAACGAGCCGGCAGCGCTGGATGCGACGCACTGATTGGCCAGACCGGTGGCAGATAGCGGCTCGACCCGGTCGCTGGCCCGCGTCGTGATGATATGGAAGGAAATGCCATTTTCAGCCTCCGCCCTGCTCTGCCATTAGAGACCTTGCTCCCCAACAGCCTTGATCCTGTAAAACCTGGCTCGCTGGTCCGCCGCCCCGAGATCGAGATAAGTTGCCTTTTCCAGACCAGAGCAGTCAATCGTCTCGGGGAATGTGTTCCAGGTCATATCGGGACTTAACTTGTCGGCGTATTGAACCTCGAACAGCTTTGGGCCGCACACGCAGCACCACAATAGCTCCACCGCGTCGGGCCACTTCTTAATGGTCAAGCTCTTCGTCCACAACTCCTTGCAAAGGAGGACCGACTTTATCTCAGATTCGCTGATGCTGGGAGCAACGTCCGTGACGGAGACGGGAGGAGTCTGCACCTCTTGCTTCGCATCTGGGAGGCAGTTAAATACCCAATCGATGGGCTCTGCCTGCACATCCAACTTGGACCGCATGCATGCATCGTCATTGTTGGTTTTATCAATCTCACCATTCCGATCCAGATTCATCACCCATGCATTTTTCGTGTAGGTTTTCTGCCCTGTGAACGGGTCTGTAAATTCTGTGGGAGGGAAAGACTTGGTGTACCCTGCCACTACGAACTCATTGCCCGCCGTCCCTTCAACATAGTAGAATCCATCCTCATACCCCTTCCCTCCGTATCCTATGCACCAATTTGGAAAACCATCTGTGGAGTTCAGCATCAGAATGGCGCCATCGAGCGATTGGGTGATGGGATTCTCCAGCGATCCCACCATCAGCAGTCCGCCATCTGTTGTTTGATCGATCGAATAGGCGTAATGAAGACCACCTGGTCCCTGAACTGAATAAGCCTTGCTCCACAATAACCCGCCTGTTATGCCCATTTTTGCAGCAAACATCTTGAACCCGGCTCCGGGCACTGTATCCGTGAATCCCGTCACCACGAAGACATCTTCCTCTACCGGGTCCCATACGCCCGTCACGTCCGTCACCTGGTCATTTTTCGAGCCGTCAAGTCTCCTCTGGGATTGAAGAACGCCGGAATTGTCCACCTCGATCATCCAGGGATCGTTGTCGCTCAAAGGACTGTAAATATGTCCAGCGACAAAGTATCTGCCTTGGCCTCGAGTTCGGGCTATTGATGTTGCGGTTCCATCGGCGTGACTCGCACCGTTATCATACTTGTACACATAAGCATTTTGCCAGGCAATGTTGCCATCAGGATGCAGCTTCATGACCCAGAAGTCCTTATTGTTAGGCGGGTTAATCTCTTCGATACGACCTGCTATCGCAACACCCTTATCCGGGGATTCCACTATCGCACCAGGCGTTATATGATGTTCGGTGCTCGCATACTTTTTCGTCCACAAAGGGGTGCCCTGGGCATCCATTTTCATAACCAGCGCCGCCGCCTTGCCCCCTTCTGGGGTATATCCCGCCACGAAATACTCTCCGTCAACCTCTTCAATGCACGTGGCAAAGGGAATGTGGTCGTACACCCTCTGCCAGTCAATTGTGCCGTCGGGCTGCAGTCCCATGATCAGGCATCTCCCCCCCAAGGCGCTCTGCACGTTGCCTAAAGTGATAAAGTTGTGGTCTCGAGTCTTGACAGCAGCATTGAAAAAAATGGTTTCCTCGATGGGATAGCTGCGAGCCCAATGGGGACCGTGGTTGATGACTACGTTATCAATAGAATGAATGTTGTTCAGGCCGCCGGTCGCCGCAGTAAAGCCGAAGTAGGCGTTAAAAGGAGCGTACCCGGGGATGGTGGAATCAAGCACCTCGATGTCTGGCATGGGAGTGGCAGATCGGGAGTTGCTCATCCACATCTCAAGGTGCCCGGCATTGAACCTGATATCCACGTGAAACGGCGCGGGGTTTCCAGCCGCGTCAAGAACGTTTTCCATCCCGGGGATCGTGTCGTTAGACTTGAAACCACCGGAAGTTGATGATTGGGTGCCCTCGATGATTGCCAGATAATTGTCCGGCTCTCCGCTGACAAAAGAATAGGTATCGAACTTGACCGCGTATCCGTCCAGACCGTAGAAGCCCAGGTCAGTACCATTGCCTCCAAGGAAACCGGGGCCTCTGACCCAAGCGAAGGTCAAGCCATCGGCGCCGCTTCCTCCCCCTATCCAGAAGTCGAACGACACATCGAACCGTTCCGCGAAAAACGACTGGGACCAGAAAATTGAACCCGCTTTGCCGTCTTGGGCGGGCGTGAGGAAAAGGGCTTCACAAGCCGCATCCCAGTTTGCGTCCCCCGTTCGAACCCATCTCACAGGGTCCGGTGCGGTGTCGAAAGTCTCTACCACGGTTGCAAGCCCAGCGAGGCCCATGACAGAAAAAACCGAAATCGCTATTAACGTGAAAGTTGTTCTGACTTGGATTGCTTTCATCTCTCGTCCCTCCTTTCTCAGAGCACTTCTCTTGCACCAACGATGGGTTGATGCTTTCCGATCTGCTTCTGCCGCACGCCCCCCGCCAAACGTGTCGCACAACACGGTATCACAGAAGTGGAAAACTGTGGAGCCGAATCACAGAAACGATAACGCCTCAACCACCCCAGAGGAATACATCGTCTTGAACAACGGAAGGCAATTGAAGCTTTCGACAGCACGCAGCTTTTTGTGGATAGAAGGGAAACGGAAGGGAGGACCGCGGATCTTCGGCTTGAGCTGTGTACGGTGTAGGATCCTGTACAACCGAAACTATGCGTACGGACCATTTCCAAAGCGTGAGCACGCCAAGATACCGGCGCCTGAATTCGATGAGTGGGAGGCAGCCGACTCAAGGTAGGGGAAAGCGTGGTGGGTCATGCGGTTATGGCGAAGGATAATAGCGGATCTGGCTCTTAACTTGTTCGTTCCACGGCTGGGCAAGAATCACGCCTCCGATCCTCGCGCAGAGCCGGAAAATGCGGTTTCGGCCGAGACGCCATTCCTGTATTCTGGCTCAACGCTTGGAGCACGTGTCAGCGGCAGGGTCGCATCGCGGAAACACAAGGAGGTGGCGATCACTCGATTTCGATTGTGTAGAACTTCCGCGTAGAGGTCGTGTCGGGGTCGGTCCAGGTGGTTGATTCAGCCTACCAGGCCATTGTCTGTCCCAGATTCCATTGCTCACCGGGAGGGGGCCAG
>Ga0315312_1001581_pt1 | contig 17367 bp, 16 predicted proteins | sample TDP7_MG_FD_203629 | JGI IMG/M metagenome (GOLD analysis project Ga0315312, IMG submission 203629) | Freshwater sediment microbial communities from Lake Towuti, South Sulawesi, Indonesia - TDP7 | ecosystem: Environmental > Aquatic > Freshwater > Lake > Sediment | place: Indonesia: South Sulawesi... | reverse complement strand
CATCAATCATATACACCAATGGTGAACATAGGGTACATTGAACGATCAACGGCTCAGGTAGCAGATATCTCATGAATAAAGTGCGGAAAAGCGATTTACAAATCAAGTTTGAGATCCTTGAATACCTCTATTACACTCCTGAGCCTCATCTTCGAACGTACATTTGGAGAAAAGCCACCGACCTTTCATACGATGACTTCGTGAAGTATTTGAAAAGCTTGCAAGAGAAAGGACTGGTGGAGGAGACGGAGGGCCAATGCAGGCTGACAGAGCAAGGAAGAGCCGTATACGTCAAGTTGAGAGACGTTCTTCCTACGCTACTTTGACAATGTTTACCCTTGGTGAACTTCATTTATATATTGAGAGAACAGATGAGTTCAAAACGTAGTGAAGAGCTTGAGAAATCAGAGTAAGGAAACTGAATACCCGATAAGGTCGTTGCACGACTTCTTATTGGATGTTGAAAAGGAGTTGAAGAAGTTCAGAATTTTTTCCATTCTCGGGGCCATTGCATCAGTGTTCATCCTCTTAGTTTTGGGACGTTTCGTTTTTGTTTTATTAAACATTACCGGAAATATCCCCCGTATGCCCGCGAGATATCCTGGAGGCCCAACGCTGCTGCTCGATCTCGCCTTGACTATTCTTGCTTTGGCATGCTTATTCTACAGCCTCTACACTCTTATGGGCCAGAATGCCTTTCTACGGAGATGGGGCAAACGATTCGAAGAAGTCCGAGCTTTAGAGCAGAAGCTTCTGGAAGGAAAGGACGAAAAGGAGTAGGACATGGTTCTTCTCTTGCACCTTCGCATTTCTCTCAAAGTTGTTAACTTGCGCACTTGTAATGTGAAAGATTGTGTCGTCTGCTTATTGAAGAAGAATCTGCATACTTTCTGACCTTTAGAATGATAGGTCGGTTTACCCACGAGCCAACGCAGAATTTATTTCTTCCTAGCCCAAGCTATTTCTGTTACCGAGCCCCACGTCGACATTGGTTAATTTCCCGCTGGGCCCATTTATTTAGTGCGTCTATCATTGCCGGCTGCCTAAGGCGAAAGATTTCGTCCGATTTAGCCGGATCTATTAATATTTCGAGCGAGACTGTGTCCTCCTGTTGCCTGAACTCTGACTTCATATCGCTGGAAGACTAACGGGGTGCCCAGAGCGCCAACCTCGCCTTCTTGGTCATTTCCTTGGCTAGGTCCTCGATTAGGCCGTGTTTGATGCATTTAGCCATGCAATGCTTTACACAAGTTGGTTCAAGGCCTCTGCTCGTACGGCTCGCGCACAGGCCGCAATTCTCAGTGGGAAAAGGGATAAAGGAGAGATACGGTTTGCCGTTCGGCAACATTTGAACCATTTCGATTACCTGCATCCCCACGATCTCCTCTGGTCTACGGTACTCTTGAGCACAGGCTATTTGACATGTGAAACATCCGGTACAATACTCGTAGTCTATTAGGAGACCATACTTGGTTCTTTCACTCATGATTGGCATCCCTCCGCTGAAACCTTGTAGACTTTACAGAGCATATGCTTAATCGGTGCTCCCAGACCATCTTTTCCCTGGTGCCCCATGGGAATGAGCTGGTTCACATTCGATTTCCAAACATCAAAGAGGGTTGGCTCTGCTCCTTCGCTCTCGGGGAACCACCAGCCGTGCTCCACCATCACCATCCATTCAGGCACCAAAGGGGTGACTTTTGCCTTGAACCTGCATCTTCCAAGCCAATTCTCGACCCAGACCCACTCCCCATTGGTGATTCCAGACGACCTCGCCGTCTCAGGGTGAATCTCGATAAGGGGATGCGGGTGGATCTGCCTCAACCAAGGGATATTCCTGTGTTCCGAATGGAAGTAGACTGGGGACCGCCTTCCAGTGGACAAGATCAGAGGGTACTCCTTCGCCAGCTCAGGTTGACTAATGGGTGTGAATGGAGGCTCCTCGTAGTGGGGCAGAGGCTCCAGCCCCCACTCTTCACGGAGGGAAGAGTATAGCTCGATCTTCCCTGAAAGAGTTTGAAATCCAGGTTTTCCGTCCTTGCGTAGCAGCCCCCTCTCGAATCTGTGATACGGGGTGCTAGGATGGCCTTCTGTCGGCATAGCCCAGCCGCCCTTCTCCTGTAGTTGACGGAAGGTCATGCCGGAAGGCTTTAGGATGGCATCGAAGAGATCATGGATCGTTTCCCATTTGAAATCTGGGTCAAATCTCTTCGCCAACTCGAAGTTTATCTCCACGTCTGGTTTGCATTCGCCCACGGTTATCACCTTGTTTATGGTCTGAAGGGGCACCCACCAGCTCCTGACCCCATCCTTTTCCAGGAAGGTCGCTGCCGGCAGGACGATGTCGGCCAGCTGCGTGGTGGGGGTATGAAACAGATCGACGGCAACTACGAATTCAAGCTTCTTGATGGCTTCCACCCATCTCTTTGGGTCCATGCCTATGCCCCCGATGGGATTGCATGCCTGTATCCACATGCCCTTGATCAAATACGGATCTCCTGAGAATATCTGTTCAAGAACCAGGTCTGTCTGGGCTCTCCAGATGAATTTGTTCAAAGGCCCGTACCGGGCCGCTCCAATCCTTTTCTTGTCAACTTCCTTGGACTTCAGCTTGATTACCCCTTCCGCCCCGGGAAGAGCATACGCAACCGCGTCGAAGGCATAGCGGGAGATCACATTCCCGCCAGGTATGTCCAAGTTTCCGGTTAAGCACCAGAGGTGGGCTATCGCTTGGGCTGTGGGGGTGACTGCGGGGGTCATGTCGACGGGCACCCCCCAGTGTATGGATGCTGGTTTGCTCTTTGCGTACAAGATCGCTGCATCCCTGATGTCTTTCTCTGGGACGAGGGTGATTTCTGCTACTCGCCCAAGGGGATACTTGTTCACTTCCTGGCAGAATACATCCCAGACAGTTCTAGCTTGCGCTCGAGTTCCATCTTTCAGGTTGACTTCAAAACTTCCTTTCAGTGCTGGCTTAACGTTCGGTGACTTGTACGCAACCTCATCCGAGTCCCAGATGGCCGGCTTTTCATGTACGGTATCCCAGACAACAAAGTTGCTCTGAGATCCGCCGTCAACAAGATCGCTCTCCCGAAGCAGTTTCCCAGTATCACTTCGAATCAGATGATGCGCATTGGTCCATTTTTCAACGAAGCCTTCATCGTATAGTCCTTCGTTGATTATGACGTTGAGGAAGCCCATCGCCAAGGCGCCGTCTGTTCCCGGTCTCAGTCTGAGCCATTTCGTAGCCCTTGAGGCGAACCAAGATAACCGGGGGTCGATGGCGATGATCTTCGCGCCTCTCTTCATGAGGTCGATTATCCAGTGACCAAATATGTTGTCCGGACATGAGGCCGGGATGTTGTAGCCCCAAACCACGATGCACTCAGGGGTCTTATACCTTGGACTTTCATAGCGGTCAGCAAGCCATTGCCCAGCGTCGATCACGCAGTAGTCGCCTTGGACTGTGTCCACGGCTGATATTCTTGGACTGTAGCAGGCTATCCCGCTCAGGCTGAACATCACGTTTGGGCTACCGTAGGCGTAGGCGAGCATGCATATCCAAGGTCCGATATCCCTACCAGTTCCCATAGCGAAGATGAAGCTCTCTGGACCATGATCCTGACGTATCTTCTTCATCTTTCCCTCTATGAGGTTGAAAGCCTCATCCCAAGAGATCTCCTCCCACTCTCCTTCGCCACGTTCTCCAACACGTTTCAGTGGACGTATGAGGCGGTTTGGGTGATACACGTATTGCGTCATTGCTAGAGCTCTTGAACAAAGACGACCCTGACTCCAAGGGTGTTCTGGATCGCCCTCGATTTTGACCAGCCTGCCATCCTCAACGTACGCCAACACTCCGCATCCGCCATGGCAGCCAGGTCCAGCAGACCAAGTTGTAGTGCGAAAAATTTCAACGTTCTTTCGGCTCATAGCTAGACTCCCTTTTCAGAAATAATCCCTTGAGATATAATACAATTCATGCCTAAATACGACCCGCCTCAAAACCTGTGTAAGTCCAGCTTGTAGAAAACAACGGACAAGTCGGCTGTCAAGGTAAGAACAGAAGAATTAGCCACACCAAAACCGAAACGGCACTTCTTTCTAATTGACTGAAGCTTTAGGTATATCCCAGTTCAGTTGTGATGGATGCGATAAAAGCAGTCATATATCGTAGGTCGCTCAGTCTCATGCTTTCGTTTGGAGCGTGGATATTGCTCTCTGGGTCAAAAGTGCTGCACATAGCCCATGGAGTGTAGTCTCCAAACAGGTAGGCGGGACCTGACCCATAAGAGGAAGGGATCAAAACTGCATCTCTACCGCTGAAGTCTTTTGCTAATGTTGCCAACATCTTGACGAACGGATGATCGACTGGTGTTCTACTAGGTTTGTAGCCTGTGAGAAGCCGCGACTCTATGTCAGAAAAACCGTGTTTGTCTAGGTGTTCGCGTAGCAATTTTTGAACCCTCTCCACTTTTTGGTTGGGAACAATTCTGAAATCCACCTTCGCCATGGCTTCTCTCCCAATAACCGTCTTGGAACCTGGACCTTCCCAGCCTCCGGATAAACCGCAAATAGTGCATGTGGGCCCGAGGATCAATTCCTTCCAGAATTCTACACCGTCTCTTCCGAGCAGAAACTTGTCGGTCCTATACAGCTGCTTGTATTGTTCAAGCAAGTCTGGAGGATACTTCTCGAATAACTCTAGTTCTTCTCTTCTAGGAGGAACCACATCATCGTAGTAGCCATCTATCAAGATCTGCTCCTTCTCATCTTTCAGTGTGGAAAGCGCCCAAACAAGCCTCCAAGCAGGATTGATTACAATCGGCGCGTGGCCGGAGTGGGCGTCTATGTGAAAACCTTTCGCATGGAGTTGAAAGTATGCGTCGCCTTTCACACCCGCGGATACTTCACTTCGTTGGTTAGGAACAGCATTGGCTTCCTCCCAGACGCAGCCGTCAGCCCTTAGGAGGTCTGGATGAGCGTTGCAGAATTCTTCGAGATGGATACTGCCAGCTTCCTCCTCTCCTTCGATGATGAACCTTATTTTGCATTTAGGTTCGTACCCAGCCTCAAAGGCGCTCTGAACGCCGAAGAGGTTAGCGACAAGAGGACCCTTGTTGTCATTGGCGCCTCTACCATAAAGTCGCTCGTCTCTCAGTGAAAGACTGTATGGAGGAGACTTCCACTCCTCCAACGGCTCTTCAGGCTGAACATCATAGTGATTGTAAAACAGCAAGGTCTTTCTCATGCCCAAGTTCATTTCAGCCACGACCACGGACGCGCCGGACGTTGGAAAAGTTTTGACCTTGTATCCTCTTTTCTCGAATTCTTCAGTCAGCTGAGCAACAATTGGTTTCATGTCATGGTTCTTGTTGTAACACGTTGGGATGCCTACTAACTTTCTCAAGCAGTCGATTTCTGACTGTTCATTCTTCTTCACAATCTGGAGAATCTTGTCCTTGTCGTAAACCAAGCGCAGTAGCCTCCTCTCAACTTAGCGAGCCTACTCCGTACTTAGTCATAACTCTAATAGATTAATTCGAGCATAGGAGGAATCCCCTAACAAGAGATAATGACTTGTGTGCGATCTACTTGGTGGGCATACACAATTTTCCCAGTTCAAGTTCAATCGGACATACGAAGGGACGTACTAACTTCACTTCTATAGGGTTAGGCCTTGGATAATCTCTTGGTTGATTTTGAAAAGGATAAATAAACGGGTAGTCCTGAAACGGTTACTGGAGGAACCGAACGTTAGCCGTTTAAAACCCGTCAGCCCTTTTGCTGCTCTGCTCCTGCGGAGGAAATCTGAACGCGTCGTGGTTATTGGAGACCTGCATATAGGTTGGGAAGTGAACCTGGCGCGACAGGGAATTCATGTGCCTTCGCAGACCTCTAAGCTAGTTGAGAGGACCATGCAGGTTATTGATGTTTGTAAGCCGACTAGATTGATCTTCCTAGGGGATGTGAAGCATACGGTTGCAAGGGTGGAGATGGAGGAGTGGCGGGATGTTCCTGAGTTCTTCGAGAAGATCAGTAAACTGGTTTCGGATATTGAGGTTGTGCCTGGGAACCATGATGGGAACCTTGAGCCTTTGACAACTTCGAACGTTAAGATTCTTTCTTCGACTGGAACGGTTCTTTGGAATAGCATAGGCATTTTTCATGGGCATGCTTGGCCTTCGCCTCAGCTTCTTGCATGCGAAAGCCTTGTTATGGGGCATCTCCACCCAATTGTGATGTTCAAGGATGTTCTTGGTTTCAGAATCATGAGGCAGGTCTGGGTTAAGGCTAAATGTGACGGCGAAAGCCTTGCGAAGGCTCTTCTGAAGCATCTGAATGTCAAGGTTGAAGGAACTGTGGCTGATGAAGTTAAGCGACGCTTCAATCTGGGTTTGAAGAATCCAGATTGTATCATAATGCCTTCATTCAACGACTTCTTAGGGGGTCAAGCGATCAACAAGAGAATTGTTGGAGGTTCGAGGGAAGCTAGGGCTGAGTATATCGTGCCAGTTCTCCGTTCCGGAAGCGTCGACTTGGATGATGCTGAAGTGTATTTGCTGGATGGAACATTCCTAGGGAAGATAGAGCAGCTTCGCTCGTATACATAGCGCATTTTGAGAATCATCAGGACCCAGTTGAGATAGGAGGGACCTCAGCCTTCGCCAGCTCTTCTTTCGCCATCTGCTTAGCTTCAATCATCGCTAGCTCATGTGTCAACGCGATTAAAGCCTTGGCTGCTTCATTCTCTAGATTCAGCTTGTACATCTGCGCTCTCCCGACACGTCTCGTCTGCTTGATCAAATCCAGCGCTTCAAGCTTCTCCAAGAGGCTGAGTGCGGTCCTGAAGCTTACTCCAGAGTTCTTAGCTATATCTGACTTCGAGTAGTCCCACTCCCTAAACGTTGTGAGAAAGTCCAAGATCTGAGCTAAAGCTGAGCCGTTGAACATTCGCTCTAGAGGTCCAGATTCCAGAGCTTTACCTTCCAATCGCCATCACCTTGACAATACTTGTGCATGGAATATGTTTCGCCAACACTTTCTGGATATTCATCCTAGGATGAATCCGTTACTTATGTAAAGGATTCATACCAAACGCTTATAAATGTTACTTCTAAGTACTAATATTGTGAACCAGAGAGAATAACGCTGCTCTAGACAACACAAGGCTGAGACTCTTTGAGCACTGAGGAAGAGATCAGGAAGACGCTTCTTAGAAGACTACTGGCCGACAGGATCATTGGAGGTCGGCACACAGCGATCGAGAATCTACCTAAAGGCTTTCCAAAGCATCTGAGAGGCCAGGTCAAAGATGTCGTCAAAGATCTTTTCAAAGAAGGATTGTTGCTGAAGAAACCTACAAGCTACGGTCTACAGGTCTCTCTGAACCCGAATCGATTAGCCGAGATAGACAGAATCGTCAGGGCCTAGTTGAGACTCGATTCACCTTCAAGCTTCGCGATCAATTCTGGGGATTTCAACCGAAACGTGGATTTTCCTGCGGCACAAGCGTTCAAACCAAAACATGTAAAAACAGGAGATGCACGGTATAGGAGGGTGATTGATCATCCCAAAGGCGAGGAACTCCGAGGCTTACGATGTTGTCGTTGTGGGCTGTGGTCCGGCTGGAATTTTGGCTGCTTACGAGTTGTCTGAGAAGACTGATCTGCGCATATTGATGCTGGATAAGGGTCCTGATATCGATAAGCGTAAGTGTCCGACGAGCCGCGGTATCGGTTGTGTGCGCTGCATTCCTTGTTCGCTTCTCAGCGGCTGGGGTGGGGCTGGAGCTTTCAGTGATGGCAAACTTACCCTTTCTTCTGAGGTTGGTGGATGGCTGAATGAGTATCTTGACGAGGATGAGTTGGATGGTCTTATCGATTATGTGGATAAGGTCTACTTGAGGTTCGGCGCGCCTGACAAGCTGTATGGCACTGATTTCGACAGGGTTGAGGAGATTGAGAGGAAGGCTGCGCTGGCTGGATTGAAGCTTGTCCGCGAGAAGCTGCGTCATCTTGGGACCGAAGAGTGCGTAGGGGTTCTTAAGCGTGTGAAGCGTTCGCTTGAGAAGAAGGTTGAGATCAGGACGGATAGTGAGGTGAAGAACCTTCTCGTTGAGGGTAACCGAGTGAGAGGCGTCGTAGTAGGTGATAAAGAGATAAATGCGAGATACGTGGTCGCTGCGCCGGGGCGAGTTGGAGCTGAATGGTTGAATGAAGAAGCGAAGAGGCTTGGGCTTAGAACATTGAATAACCCTGTTGATGTCGGTGTTAGGGTTGAGGTTCCGGCGCCCGTTATGGAGGAGATTACTCAGATCCTCTATGAGCCTAAGTTCGTCTTCTTCTCGAAGTCTTTCGACGATAAGGTTCGGATCTTCTGTGTCTGTCCTGGAGGAGAAGTTATCACTGAGTCTTACAATGATGTTATAACGGTTAACGGTCAGAGCTACGCTGAGACGAAGAGTGGAAATACGAATTTCGCAATTCTTGTCAGCACTTCTTTCACTGAGCCTTTCAAGGAGCCGATAGCGTATGGTAAGTACATTGCTAGATTGGCGAATCTGCTTGGCGGTGGAATAATCGTTCAAAGAGTTGGAGACCTTGAGGGTGGCCGGAGATCCACGCATGAGAGGATCGCTAGGAATGTGGTTGTTCCGACTTTGAAGACGGCTACGCCTGGAGACTTGAGCTTCGTTCTGCCATACAGATACCTATCTGATATTCGTGAGATGCTTAGAGCGATGGATCAGGTCTCGCCGGGGGTCTATTCGAAGCACACATTGCTGTATGGGGTTGAGGTCAAGTTTTACTCTTCGAAGCTTGAGTTGAGCAATGCGCTTGAGACGAAGATTCGTAATCTGTTCGCTGTTGGAGATGGGGCTGGAGTAACTAGAGGACTGATTCAAGCTTCTGTGTCGGGTGTTGTTGCTGCGAGGGAGATTGAGACGAGAGAGAAAGGTTCGAGATAGGCTAAGGGCAATTCAAGCGTCGCGAGTCCTTCGAGTTAAGCTCATATTTTCTTGACATAGTTACCTAAAGGCTCAGGCGACTTCGTATGTTCTCTGAGGCTCAGCTGAGAAACCGCGTAAAGAATTTTCAGTCGTTGATGAAGGAGAATGGGATCGAGGTTTCTGTGATTCGAACCCTTTCATCGTTCATATACTTCACCGGCATCAAGTGGTTAAGGCCGGCTCTTCTCATTCCTGCTGAAGGGAATCCTACCGCTTTCATTTTTCAACATGAGGCGGATGAGTTTGCTTCGAGATGTTGGGTGAAGAGTATTGAGCGTTGGATGAAGACTGAGGATTTGATGAAAGGGATAAGCGGGATGATTCGGAAGGCTGGATACAAGGTCGCTGGGTTTGATTACAGTGTTGAAAGGGATTCTTACGTGCTCTTCTTCGAGCTGTTCAAGACGTTGAATCCGAGGGTTGAGGTTCTCGATGTTCATGCTTTGATTATGAAGTTGAGGATGATTAAGGACCCGCAGGAGATCGAATGCATCCGGAAGGCTTCTGGAATCGTGGACCTAGGAATGGATGCTGCTGTCAAGACCGTCGATATCGGTAAGAGCGAGTTGGAGATTGCGGCTGACGCGGTTTACAGGCTGATGAAGTTGGGGGCTGAGCATCCTTTGGTCTATGTGAATGTTGGCCCGAAGCCTAGGAAGCATGCTGAGCCGAGGGGCGATGTGAAGGTTGGTAGAGGAGATTGCGTTAGCATAGTCATCGGCGCTGACTATAACAACTATTTCAGCAATGCCTCTAGAACCCTATTCTTTGGTGAAGTTTCAGGTGAGAAGAGGAAGGCGTTTGAGGTTGTGGAGAAGGCTAGACATCTGGCTGAAGAGGAGTTGAAGCCTGGCGTAGAGCTTGCTGAGATAGAGAAGAAGATACATGAGCTTATGGAGAGGTCTGGGTACGGCGCATATTATTCTTGGGGTTTTACGCATGGCGTAGGTCTTCTTATTGAGGAGGACCCGATAACGACTATTGTCGTGCCTCATAGAAGGTATAGGGTTGTTGAGAATATGGTTTTGGCAGCTGTGCATGTCCCATTGACAGTCCCGAGTGTAGGCTCGGTGAAGTGTGAAGATACATTTCTAATAAGCAGTGATGGATGTGAACCGCTCACGAAATATTCATGCGAAATGATGAGATAAGGAAAGCCGTTAGATGGCGATCGAGCGGCGCTATGCTTTGGAACCGGAAAAACACTCCTCCTTCCCGACCTTCTCCTCGATATTCTCGTCGGGGTCCTCTCGGAATTCCTAGCGAACCTTAATGCGCTTCAATATGTCTGCTCAACCATCTGTGTCCTGATTGATCGGATAGAAGCGGATGAAATCGTTCCTTCTCAAAATTCATGCCCGTTTGAAAAAATTTATTTGGCATGTTTTTGATGTTTGGCTTAGGTAGGTTCTACGCGGGTGGATAAGCAGAAGAGGATTATCACTAAGGCTGCAAATTCAAGAACCTACCGAAGACAAGAACAGAGTCTAACATGGGCACTCAGCTAAGTGCTGAAGAAAATATCGAGAAGGAAGTGCGAGGCGTATCCAGACGCGACGGCTAGAATGAGGAATTTGATCAGGTCCGCGAAGTAGACTGTCACTTCGAAGCTTATTATCTTCAAGCTTCCGAGAAGAACCAAGAAGTAGAAGATCGCTGATAGGCTGCCGAAGACATAGTGAAAGAAACCTCTGTGCCTAGGCCTCTTCGGAGGCTCAATACTGTCCGGAAGAACTCCGCCTACAGCCCCCAATCCTGTCAAGAATACTCCCGTAGCGAGAAAATCCGAGCCGGTAAGAAGATTAGGCCAGATTGAACTGCTGTAGCTGTAAACGGCTATGAGAACCCAAGGCGAAACCGCACCTCCTACTAGATGAGCAAACCTATTCAAAGAGTCGCATCACTCTCTCCATCACTTTCAGCTATCAGTCTCATTCAAGTTAGCCGGTATACAGTTGAAGCTTATGCTCGGCTTCGGTGAGATCAGGGTTTATGTCCTAGACGATCTTCTGAGACGACTCGGGAAGGATTGTGAGAGATGCTTCTATGGGCCAGCTAAAAGAAGTTTCTTGAATTATGAATGCTCCAAGTGCATAGAACAAACTGAAAAGCTCGTCCACTCGATCGTACCAGACGAGAACCACATACATAACCCAGAGAAACTAGACAAATGGTTGCTAGAGAGAAGCTTTCCTCCAGAAACTCGTAGATGAAAGAGGTCCTCTGAGGGGCCTGTTTCCCATGCGTGAATGTGCTGACTGCGAGTACCTCCGAACCGTGAACGACCCTCATCCAAGCGCCTCTTTCCGCATTCGCCATTAGAAGCATTAAAGTACCAGACGATTTGAACGCTCGATTATGGGTGAACAGGGCATTCAAAGTTTGTGAGGGAGTCTGAGGGTATGCGCGTCGCGTTGAGCCGGAGGATTACTATGGTAACCTTGTTCGGCGTCTTGGTCTTTGTGTCCAAGATCGTTATTCCAACTCCGTTCGATAAGATGGCGATAGCTCCTCAAGCTCTTCTGCTCACTTTGGGTTTCTTATCGTTTGGGCCTTTAGGAGCGACTTCCGTTGCGGCGGTTGGCGGCTTTCTGTCGGCTGTCTGGAGGGCTCCCTTCGCTCCTCTCACCATTGCCTTCGCTTTGATGTACGGACTACTCATAGATGGTTTCTGCTGTGCTATGAAGGTCAAAGGGTCTGAGGGCGGTGTCAAAAAGAGTAGGCTGTTTGGAGCCGTAACACTGAGCACCGTGATAGTTGGGCTCTCAAGCTATTATGTGACGGTCTTCACACTAGGCATCCTACCGAGAAACCCCTTCCTCGAATTCATCATCCTCATCGTAGGCGCCCTGAATGGGCTTATAGCAGCATGTCTGACCCTGCTTGTATGGTCAAGGATCACAAAATATCTAGCTTAAAGAAGAATTTGAGGAATGCGATCTACTCTCTACGCCTCTTCCAGATGTTTGATGGGCATTGATTCCAGCAGTAGGCCGACCCCTTGTAGACGCATTCTCTACACTCAGGCAACGAGAAAGTAGGAATGGCAAATCTTCTACGAGGTCTCCCAGCCGACAACTTCTCCTCATCAAGCAAAGTAATAGCGCAGATAAGTGTGTTGAGGTACTGTCGTCATCCTTCGCAGCTCAGCTCGTATCCGCAAAAGCGGTCTGTTCCAGCTACTATTCTCATTGGGTCCCGTTGGAACCCAAGTTCCTCAGGGTAATTTGACGCCAGTTGCAACGCCTTGGAATGGCCCCCTCCCCTCGTTTTATGTAAATTCTTAATACGGGTGTAATACGCAGGAAGCAAAACCGAGAAGTTCAATATTTTAGAGACACATGGGCTGCCTAAAAGACGCGAGGAATGACCTATCAAACGTAATCCCGCCGACAAGAATCGTTGAGAAAGGCTCGTTTGGAAGTGTCGCCGAGAAGCTTGATGGAGATATTCGAGCAGAGCATCATGAACCTTTACAAAACTAGATTTGGAGCCGAAGGCATGGAACGGGCTTAAGGAGATTACGGAGAAAGCAAAAGCAGGCAAGATGACTTAGACAAGCCGCCTCAACCTTAGGAATAACCTACTACGAGTTCGTCTCACTCATGTGAGGCCGGTGCAACCCAGTAAGCAGCTGGCTCAGGCTAGCAGGTTAGGTGGAGGGCTGCGACAACCCCTCTTGACTTTGAGAGATCATTGTAGATCTTACATGCTTTCTCCGTCTTAGCTGCTATCAACTCGATTCCGAGAGACTTCAGATACCTCTCGGTTTCCGGATGGATCTTCATCAAACCTGAATAGCCGGTCCCGACTACGAGAACCTCAGGTTTCGCTTCAACGATCTCTTTCAGGTCGTCTACACTCAAAGTGTGGCCTTCTCTTCTCCACCAGTTCCCGTCAATTCTGTCAGCAAAGATGATGACATCGCTCCCAAACTTCTTTCCGTTAATCACGATCCTTCCGAAATCATACGACTCGATCATAGTTCTCTGTACCTAATTTGAAGAGACATCAGATAAGCGTAATGCTACATGATGCCTGATGCCGTCCAATAAGTCATCAATTCAATATTGAACGTGAAGTGTTAAACGTTCCATCGCCGGACTTCCAACAGATGTTCGCGGCTTCGAAGCTTCAAAAGACTATCGCTTCCATAGCAGCATGGAGAGCCAAGCTTAAATCAGAAAACACATATGAACCCTCTGAGGCGTTGGAACATTAGGATAGAGAAATTTCATGTTTTAGAAGCGGAGGTGGTTTAAGTTTGAGTTTAGAGTCAGCTGCGAATCTTTGTAGAGAAGTGGCTCTTGAGGTTCAGAGGCAGAAGATCACGACCTCGGCAGGATTCATCACGCTCATAGCTGAGCAGATCGGCGATATCGCCAAGGCATACTGGCACGAAGGCAGAGAGGCCGCTGACATACCTGAAGAGGTCACCGACATGATTGTTGTTGGACTCTGCTATCTGAATTGGCTTGGACTGTCAAACGAGAAGATCGAGAGATGCTTCCAGAATTCACTGGCCAAACTCAAAAGGCACATGGAGATCCAAGCCTCAGAGATCGCTAGATCTGCCCACTCTGAGAAGTATCGAAAAGGTTGACATACCAACGACCGTGCCCGATGAGCTGAAGCCACTAGTGAAAGGCAAAGACTTGAAGACAGTCCTACCTGTAGAGGTAGCCCACTGGTTTCGGCAGGCGGCGAAGGTGACGCCTCAAACGTCTCTTCTTTCACTTTCGTCACCCAGAAATGTGACCCTCGAATCAATTCGCCCAACCCAGTCGCGTGAGCGATCTCACTTGAAGACCTGGGCTCTTCATCAGATAGAACAGTTAGAATCTTGTTTCGCTCCAGAGAACACTTAGACTGGGCGTCATCTACACTTTTACTTGATAGCCTATCCGCTTAGGGCGCAGTATTCCAATCTACTTCTTCTCAATAAGTTCGATCAGGGTTCCGTCAGGGTCCTCGACGAAAGCTATCAATGACCCAGTCGGGCTAAGCCTAAAAGGCTCATCTGTGATCGTTAGCTTCTCCCTTCGCATAATGGAAATGATCTTTTCCATATCCTTAACTTCAAACGCGAGATGATCGAACAATCGATCCTCGTAATCAGCCTGAATGAACTTCTTCTGATTCTTGTAGAAGGTCAGCTCAAGCTTAGCCCCCTTCCTCTCTGGATCTTGTAGGAAAGCGATCTCAGCATTGTTCTGCGGTATCTCTCTTCGACTCAGAAGTTTGAGTCCCACTATCCTAGTGTAGAAGTCAATCGATCTATCCATGTTGCTGGTTCGAATACTGGTGTGAGTAAGCGTCATCCTCTATTCATCCTTGATGGTAAGCTGGCCCGTATGCAATTGATAAATTAAGTGGATTCCAGTCAATTTTCGGCGAACAGGTCATCCCGAATCTCAAAGGGCTGGCGGCTCATCAATTCCAGAGCAGTGCTGCTGTTGGTTTCGAGCGATAGTGGTTACCGCGCGTTTGTTTGAGATTTTCGTTTTATACGCATATTGGAGTATAAGGAAATAGCGGGAAGAGAATCATGCATGAGAAGGCGAGTCTTCTGTCGTCACGCCTTTTTCCGCTTGACGCACTACGTGGCTTGATCATCACCTTGATGGCTCTTGACCATGCAAATTACTTCATAGCCCAGAAGCATTCTCCAGGAGAGTATTGGGGCGGTGAATTTCCATCCTACTCCGATCCGCTCGCCTTTCTAACCCGTTTCATAACCCACCCTTGTGCGCCGGGATTCTTCTTCCTGATGGGCGTCGGTATGCTGTTGTTTGCCAATTCACGTCGAAGACTTGGCTGGAGCGGGTGGACCATCACTCGGCATTTCCTGATACGGGGCGGACTGCTTATCGCCTCGCAGTTCTTCGTGGAAAACCTCGCTTGGGCGCTGTCTCCCGGTGGCCGGCAGACCTCTCTCTACATAGGTGTGTTGTTCGCACTTGGTGGAACGATGATCCTAGCCAGTCTATTGCTGTGGCTCAAACCAAAATATCTACTCGTATTGACTGTTGCACTTGTCTTGGGGACAGAAATGCTGACTCCTGACTTGAGCCTGTGGAGTAAGATGCATTGGGAGCCGATCAATCTGTTGTTCTTCTACCCGGGTGGAAATGGGAGGTTATGGTCAAACTACCCTGTTCTTCCATGGTTTGGACTGGTCACTCTCGGTATGCTCTTTGGGCATTGGCTGGTGGATAGCCCCAAGAAAGGTTTCGAGCATGCGCTTAAGCTTGGAGGTACATTTCTACTTGCCTTTCTCATCATTCGCTACCTAGACGGCGTTGGTAACATCCGCCCGAGGATAGGAAACAGCTGGATCGACTTCCTCAACGTGGTCAAATACCCGCCCAGCATTGCCTTCACTCTTTTGACAATGGGAATAAACTTAATCGTCTTGGGACTGATTGCCAAAACTGGTGGAAAAGCGCAACGAATCTTTCAGCCGTTGGTCGTATTTGGGCAGGTGCCGCTGTTCTTCTACATTACACACCTCTTCCTCTACGCCGGACTCGGCTGGTTGCTAGCACCTCACGGCACCAGCATCTCGATGATGTACCCTTTATGGCTGTTAGGTCTAGTGATTCTTTTGCCGCTCTCTCTATGGTACGGCCAAATTAAACGCAGTCAGCCCGCAAATTCGATCCTACGTTTCTTTTAAGGTTCTTTCTGAAATACAAATGCTCTATGAAAGCATCGCTGCTGAAAAAAAGATTCTATATTGGAGGAACTGGTTCCGGAACTCGAAAGCAAATCTTTGACGAAGAGAGGGAAACTGGCCCTCTTTGCGACCTGGTTCTCCGAAAGCTTCGACGCAAATGACCGATGCTACGAATATCCTCGGCCAATCAAATCTATGAACCCACGGTTTCTGATGAAGAAGATCTTAGAACTCGAAGACAACAGGAGAGGAAGGATAAGTCGAGCCGTTAAATGGTGTCGTAAAGTCGCAATGAGCATTCATCATCGATGGTTGTTCGCGCATGCGGACTTCTTCGTCGACATGCGATACAAGTGGGGCGGGCGGGATTTGAACCCGCGATCTCCGGCTCGCTCGCCTTCTCGGTCCCGAGACCGGAATCTTTGACCAAGCTGGACCACCGCCCCAGCTCGAAGATACTTCACTTCTTCGACAGATTTAAAAACAATGTGCAAGCAGAATGCGACGCCCTTTATTAGTGGATGCGCTCATTGAATCTTTCAAAATAGTTTCAACGCTAGCGCAGTTCGCGAATTCTCAGAAAAAGGTATGCAAAAGCTCATAAACCCACAGCACTGATTTAGGTTCGGTGTTCACAATGTTGAAAAGTAGAAAAGCTGTAACGGTGAAAGCTTGGACCATAATCGTCATCATCATAGCAGTGATCGCAGCAGGCGCATACGCATACTACGCGTACGTGGCGGTTCCACCAGCACCGACGAAGATCGTGGTAGCATACGATGTCGGGGGAAGAGGAGACAAATCGTTCAACGACATGGCTTATTTGGGCGCAACGAAAGCAGGTAAGGATTTCGGCGTCAAGGTTGACGAGATAACGCCTAGAGCGATTCCAGAGATGGAAGATGTTCTAAGAAGATTATCGAAGACTGGAGAGTACAAGATAATCCTATGCATCGGATTCCTTTGGACGGATGCACTCGCGAAGGTTTCAGGAGAATATCCAGATCAGAAATTCGGAGCAATAGACGTCTTCCTCCCGGACAAGCCGAATGTCTTGGCAGTTGTCTATAGAGAGAACGAAGGTTGCGCGCTCGTCGGAGCATTAGCCGCATTGGCGTCCAAGTCAGGAACGATCGGCAACGTACTCGGCATGGAGATCCCAGTCCTATGGAAGTTTGAGATAGGCTACAAGTATGGGGCTCAATACATTGGAAACGCAACTGGCAAGACGATCAAAGTTCTGTGGCACTACACAGGCAAGTTCGACGACCCCTCGCTTGGAAGAGAATCAGCAATCTCAATGCTCGATCAAAAGGCGGACATAATATTTGCAGCAGCAGGCGCGACAGGGCTTGGAGCGCTTAAAGCTGTATCTGAAAGAGCCAAAGAGACGGGTGAGAAGCTCTACTCGATAGGTGTCGATGCGAATCAAGACTGGATGTATCCAGGCTATATCATAGCGAGCATGATGAAGCGTGTGGATGTAGGTGTGTACAAAGCGGTTGAGATGGCGGTCAAGGGACCGTTCACGGGCGGGCTTCTAAGCCTCGGCATAAAAGAAGGCGGTATTGGAGTCAGTGATCTAGCAGCACTAGACGATCTGCTAAACGACCCAACGGCGAAAGAAGGGATCGAGAAAGACACTGGAATGAAAGCGGAAGAAGTTCGCAACGCA
>Ga0315312_1001580_pt1 | contig 17367 bp, 16 predicted proteins | sample TDP7_MG_FD_203629 | JGI IMG/M metagenome (GOLD analysis project Ga0315312, IMG submission 203629) | Freshwater sediment microbial communities from Lake Towuti, South Sulawesi, Indonesia - TDP7 | ecosystem: Environmental > Aquatic > Freshwater > Lake > Sediment | place: Indonesia: South Sulawesi... | reverse complement strand
CTCGGCATTTTGACGTCACTTATCCATGTGAGTTGGGTTCTCCCCTCAACGGGTTTCAAAATATATGTTGCAGTGTATGTGTAATATGGGGGCTTCGAACAATATACCATTTTCTCATTTGTAAGACTCTCCGTGATTTCCACATCATGTTCATTACGCTTATCAATGATGTGAGCAGTTGCACCCACTCTAAACTTATCCTCTGGAGTGTGCACCTCGGAAGTATACTTCACACTCTTCAGCTGACCTTCGAATGCCCATTCTGGCATCCTGTCCAGAGCTAGCATTTCCCAGACTCTCTCAGGTGAAGCCTTGATTTCAATCGACTTTTCTATCCTAACCAGAATATCACCTCCCTTTATTATCAACCCTTATTTTTTGGGGATTTAGAGGGTATTTCCCGGACACCACGTCAAGGTGAGGTAGGATGTGGTATTTATCGCTTTGTGGTGGAGCCGTTCCCTGAGTCCCTGAGCCGACCCTGAGAAGCCCTAGACCATACATCAATTCTTGCGATTTCCCGAAGAATCTTCCGTACTTGCGATGAAGTGTCGAAAACGGCACATCACGTCAAAGACCCCAGCAAAGGCCAAAAGAGATGAAGACACAGATATGGGAGCCTTCCCACAAGTCACCGTCTATTCCTTTCCGAAACTACGCCTCGCGCTCTGCTCCGCTTGCTGACCGAGAGGCGGACCATCAAATCCAATGCCTTCTTGAACTCATCCACGGGCTTCACTTCAAGAGCTCCAGACTCTACAGCAGCATCCAGGAACCTCTTACCACGATCTGCCCTTACCACTGTGAAGGTTCGACCTTCGAGGCCGACTCCTCCAAGGGATAAGTCGGCGAACTCTGAGGAAAAGTCCTCGCAGGATCTGCAGTAGGGCTCAGCGTAGGCGCGGGCCTCTTTGAGGGGGATCTCCACCATTCTGCCGTCCTTCAGGGTAATCTGCATCCGACCCTTGATATTCATCTTCACAATATCCCCTAGATCGATGCCCATCCCTTTCTTGATCTTCTCCAGCATTAACCCCTCGTAGCTGAAGCTCTCAGAGCAGAACAGCCCAATGACGAGGGTAATGGGCCCCACTATCTTCCTGAGGTTCGCCTTCTGCATCCTCCGCAGGGCGATGACCTGGCAGGGGGTGCCCACGAAGGCCACACGCTCCAACTTCTCCTCCGCGGCCTTCCTCAGGGTGATGATGCCGGGTGAGTAGCTGTAGCGCGTTCCTGCTGCCGCCAGAATCTCTCCGCGGCTCCTAGCCAAGCAAGGCACAGGCGACCAAGGTCTAGTTGGGTCCGTTGAAGACAATATTGCACCGTCTATGAGGCCCGAGTCAAGAGCATTGAGGAGGAGGGCTGTTGCCACGCCTCCATCCTGTCCAACTGACTCCACACGGGGATCTGTAGCCATGGCGACGTGAACAGACAGGTGGACGCCAAAGACTTCTTGGGCTGCGCGTCTTCTCCCGAAGATGAACTCATCGAGTTCCGCGGCTTGGAAACCATATCTGGGGCACGCTTTAAGGCATATTCCGCATTTCTTGCACTCCCCCACAAGCTTTGGCCCGTCCCTGTAGTCTAGGACCTCTTCGAAGGGGCAGGTGATGAAGCATGCCCCGCATCCTGTGCAGTGCCCCTTCGAGATTATGTCGTTGAGTAGTTCTTCAAAGCCTAGTCTGGCGGTCAATACAATTCTCCTACTTCCACTCAACTCCTAGTTGGCATGATTCTGCGGAGGATCTCCTCACAATCCACATATTGATCAACCATCTGACTCGCCAACTCTATCTTCCGAGCATCGTTCGGCCTTATTCGGCCGGTAAGGCTAGAGATCTCCTTCACAGTGGCATACGTGTCCGTAGGAACTAACAGAACGGGGACTCCAAGCTCCTCTGCCCGGGCGAGAACCCTAGCGTCAGGATAGTAGTTTCCGGTCAGAATTAGGGCTGAGAGGTCCGTCTGCAAGGCAGCCATCTGGATGTCCATTCTGTCACCGCCTGTTATGACGGCCTTGCGGAGCGAGCGCCTGAAGTAACCTAGGGCGCTCTCCGGTGTCATAGCGCCCACTAGGAATTCTTCGATGATGTTGTCTAGGCTTTCTGTGCCCGTGAGGACGGTGCATATTGTTCGCTCGCACAACTCCCTCACCGTAGGTGACCGCAATGTGACATCGTCGGGTATTACTCCTAGTACTTGGACACCGTTCTTCTTCAGAGCAGAGGCTGCGAAGGCTTTGACCCTCTCGATGTCTGTCTTTGGGACGCGGTTCAGGATGGTGCCGAGGACCTGAGCTCCGTGGAGCTCCATGCACTCCTTTGCACAGATGATGCTATCTACAGCCGTGTCCGCCTCGACTGTGGATACGATGAGGGCGTTAGATTCCAACTTTTTGGTGAGCGTTATTGCGTCCACTCCAAAGGATACTCCCACTCCGTCATAGGCCCCTTCGATAACCATTAGGTCCATGTTCCTCGTGGCGGTCTCGTATGCCCGGAGAATCCTCTTCTCGTATGCCCCGGGCTCAACTCGTGCACCCTCCTCGAGGAATCTTGCACCAAGGACGATGGGCGCGATGGCTTCGAGAGGAATCCTGAGATCGAGCACATCCTTCATCAACTGTGCGTCTTCGTCTATCCTCTCCCCATGTGGCCCCTGAGCCATCTCAAAACCTACTGGTTTGAAGTAGCCTACCTTGTAGCCCTCGGTCTTGAACCTCTTGGCCAGTCCTAGACAAACGGCGCTCTTTCCACAGAATTTCGTGGTGGAGCAAACATAAACGCTAGGTTTCAGAGACATACCTATTTCCTCTCATGGCTTGATGGTTATCTTGATGTCTAGCGCTAGGCATCCCTTCCCCTTCTCGTAGACGAAGAGGGGGTTGATATCCAACTCACTAATCTCGGGAAAGTCCGTGACCAGTTTGGAAACCCTCAGCAGGACATCTATCACGGAATCGATGTCCGAGCCTGCTTCACCCCTAATCCCCCTAAGCAGAGTATAAGCCTTTGTTTCCTCGACCATCTCCCTAGCACTCTGTCTACCCAAGGGCGCGAGCCGGAACGATACGTCCCGAAGGAAATTGACGTATATGCCTCCTAAGCCGAAAATGATAAGGGGCCCGAAGGTAACGTCCCTCGACATGCCGACGATCATCTCTCGGCCTTGGGGCACCATCTTCTGAACGTTTACGCCTAGGACCGTGGCCGTGGGTGAGAATATGTGCGCTCTACCTATGAGTTCGTAGAAGCTGCGCCTAGCGTCCTCCGGGGACTCTATGCTGAGCTTCACTCCCCCGATATCGGTCTTGTGCAGTATCTGTGGTGACTCGATCTTCATCACAACTGGGAAACCAACCTTCTCAGCGGCAAGAGCCGCCTCCTCAGCTGTGGTTGCCAGCTCTATCAGCGGCACTGGAATCCCATATGCTCTTGCTACCTGCATAGCCTCCCGGGCCTTCAACGTCACACGTTCATCATATCGCACCTTATCGAAGACTACCATTACGTCTTTCTCGTCAACATCAAAGGTTGGGTACTCATCCTTTCGAGGATTCGCAAGGCGGTCCCCAAACCTGACGAGGGACGAGAGGGCCTTGATGGCTCTCTCAGGGAATTCAAAGTTCGGAATTCCAGCTTCCTCTAGAACCTTGACAGCTTCTTGCACCGAGCTGCCACCGATGAACGAGGCCACGATAGGTTTGTTCTCATGGTACTTCTTCACCTCGATGACCGTCTTCGCCGTTTCCACCGGTTGAGTCATCGCCTGAGGCGTCAGTATGACGAGCGCTTGATGGATGTCCTCGCTTCCCAAGACCGTCTCCAAGGTGAACCTATACTGTGAAGGTGAAGCGTCCCCCAGAATGTCCACGGGGTTGAAGAATCCACTGGCAGGATGCAGCTTCTCCCTGAGCATCTCAGCCACATCCTGAGACAAGGTGGTCACCTTGAGTCCATACTTCTCACAGGCGTCTGTTGCCAATATGCCTGGGCCTCCAGCGTTTGTCACGATGGCAACGTTAGGCCCATTTGGGATCGGTTGGGTCGACAGCACCTCTGCAAGATCAATAAGCTCCTCTGCTGTGTCAACTCGAATAACTCCTGCCTCGTGGAAGGCGACGTTAAAGGCTATGTCACTTCCCGCCAAGGCCCCCGTATGTGATGAAGCTGCTCGAGCTCCGGCCTGCGAGATCCCCGACTTAAGAGCCACTATGGGCTTTCTCATAGTTGCTTCTCTTGCGACCTTGATGAATCTGTTGCCATCGGAGATGCTTTCAATATATAGGAGGATGACTTTCGAGTCTGAATCCTCAACGAGGCTTTCTACCAGATCCGTTTCGTTGATGTCCGCCTTGTTTCCGAGGCTCACGAACTTGCTAAACCCTATATCTTGGGTGAGAGCCCAGTCGAGAACTGCTGTGCCTAAGGCGCCACTCTGCGAAACGAAGGCGATACTTCCGACCTTGGGCATCTTCGGAGCGAAGGAAGCGTTGAGGGGGGTATGGGTATCGATGAGGCCGAGGCAGTTGGGACCTAAGACTCGGATACCGCCCTTCCGACATATTGCCATAAGTTCGCGCTCGAGCTTGGCACCCTCGCTACCGCTTTCCTTGAATCCCGCCGAGAGGATGACGAGTCCTTTGATGTTCTTCTGGGCCGCATCTTCCGCTATCTTTAGGACTATTGAGGCGGGAACGGCAACTATCGCAAGATCGATGGAACTAGGGACCTCAAGGAGGCTAGGAAAACATCTGAGTCCAAGTATCTCAGTGGCCTCTGGGTTGACTGGGTAGACGGCGCCCTTATAGCCGCTATTCAAGACATTCCTTAGAACCTCATGCCCGACCTTTCCGGGTTTCCTCGAAGCACCGACTACGGCTACAGAAGATGGATTGAAGAAGGGGTCGGGCATCCGTTGGCTCCTCGAAGCGTAAGCCTACTACGCTGAGTTAGAGAGGGCAATTTAAATGCTTTGTCAAAATGAACTGAAAGACTCTTTAAGTCGGCTCAGGTCTCTACATCAATCGGTCATCGCCAGCGGGTATCTTCAGAGAAATGAAACTCGGACTATTAACGAGAAACCCTGACGCTTGGTGCTCACGCCACCTGCTTAGGGCAATGGAGGAACGAGGAATCGAGGCCGTCCCCTTCCAGTTCCGGGACCTCAAGGCAAGAGTGTCGTCGGAACCGAAAGTTCAGCTACGAAATGGGGTCGATGTGGTCAAGGAGCTCCCAGCCATTCTCATTCGGCCCATAGGACGCGGCTCTCTGGATGAGATTATCTTTCAGCTCGATGTCCTCCATAGGCTAACTCGACTCGGGTCTCGAATCATCAATCATCCGAGCGCCATCGAGAAAGCGGTCGACAAGTACCATGCACTGACCCTCCTTGAGGAGAAGGGAATACCGGTCCCACGTACAATAGTAGCTGAGGACCCTCGACTTGCCCTAGAGGCCTTCGATGAACTCGGTGGAGACATTGTCGTGAAGCCTGTCTTCGGCTCAAGGGGAATGGGGATCACTCGCATAACGGACCGGGAGGTCGCCGGTAGAGTGTTTCGGGCCCTCGCCTTTCACCATCACGTCCTGTACGTTCAGGAGTTTATTCCCCACGGCACTCGAGACATACGCGCCTTTGTCCTCGAGGATACCGTCGTTGCGGCCATGCACAGGGTCGGTAAAGACTGGAAGACGAATGTCAGCCAAGGGGCAGAGGCAGTAGCCCTAGAGCCGAGTTCTGAGGTGGAGGGCTTGGCGGTGAGGGCGGCGAAGACTATTGGATGTGAGATCGCGGGCGTGGACATCCTAGAGGCGGGTGAGAAGTTAGTGGTTAACGAGATAAACAGCCAGCCCGGATTTAGGGGTCTGCAGTCGACGACGAGGGTCGACCTAGCCGCGAAGATCGTAGATTACATGCTTGCTCAGGTCCAGTAGGGGGTGTATGAGGATGAGGGGGTCGGGGCGAAGTGGGGTGACTACCGGGGTTGAGGTGGCCCTTCTTAGGAGCGGCATAAAGGGCGTGGAAAGGCGTAGGGATGAGGTGGCTGTCGAGGAGCCTCTCCATATTCTGGTCAATGGGGAGCGCTATGCGACTATTCTCTGCACCCCTTCGGACAAGGAGGCTCTCGTAGTTGGAAACATGATCTCTGAGGGGCTCATACGCACCCTCGACGAGGTGAGCGAGATCCAGCCTGGAGAAGGCGGTGCCTACCTGGTCCGGCTGCGCGAGGATGTGGACATCCTCAAAAGATTGGATGTATCGTCCTCCTTCAAGCGTCTCATCCTCTCCACCTGTGGCTCAGACACAATATGGCCGTTCTCGAAGATCATAGATCGGATCAACGTCCCGAAGGTGGAGGATTCCACTAGGTTCAGTCCCCAAGTAATCATCGAAGGCGTGAGAAACCTAAACGTCCTCGCCGGAACCTTCCGGAAGACCGGTGGCGTTCACGCCGCGGCACTCTACACTTACGAAGGGACCCTAATTGCCTTCTCTGAAGATGTGGGCCGGCACAACGCGATCGATAAAGTTATAGGACTAACGCTCCAGCAGGGGAGGGGCTTCAGAGGTACCATGATAGCTTCCACAGGAAGGTTGACTGGTGACATTGTGCTCAAGGCAGCGAGGATGAAGATACCGTTGGTCGCCTCCATAGCTGCAGCGATCAACTCCGGCGTTGAGGTGGGTGCCAAGACAGGGGTCACTCTAGCGGGTTTTGTTCGAGGTGGCAGAATGACCATCTACACATCACCTGAGAGAGTCTCATGGTAGAGGGGCTGTCCGACATGCCGCATCTTGTTCCTGAGGTTCAGGTCATAGGGATAGCAGGAATCAAGGAGATTCAGAAGGCCGACGATCTGGGAAAGATCATCTTCGAGGCGGCGAGGGCTCAAGGTACACCCATCGAGGACAACGATGTCATTGTGGTTACCCAGAAGGTAGTGTCAAAAGCCGAAGGGAGGATCTACAAACTCAGCTCCATAAAACCTTCTTCTTTCGCTGTGAGGCTGGGGAAGAGGCTTCGTAAAGACCCAGCCTTGGTCGAGCTAATACTTAGGGAATCCAGATCCATAGTTAGGTTGTCGAGACATCATCTCATAACACAGACTAAGCACGGATGGGTCTGTGCTAACTCGGGAGTGGACGTCTCCAATGTGTCAGGCGGAGACGCGGCCGCATTGCTTCCGGTCGACCCTGATGAATCGGCAAAGAGGATTCGGAGGAGGATCGAGGAACTCTCCGGAAGAAGAGTGGCAGTAGTCGTGTCCGACACCTTCGGCCGCCCCTTCAGGATAGGCCACACAGATGTAGCCATAGGTTGCTCCGGCATCTCCCCTATCTTGGATCTGCGGGGTTCGGTCGACTCCTATGGCTATGTCATGAGGGTCAAGCAGACAGCGATTATCGATGAGATCGCTTCTGCCGCGGAACTGGTCATAGGGAACGCCTCGGAACGTGTTCCAGCTGCCATAGTTCGGGGGGTATCCTACAATCCAAGTGAGGATGGCAGGGCGCGAATGCTTGTCATGCCGGAGAGGAACAATCTTTTCAGGTAGCTGACTCGTGGAATCACTAAGTTCTGCCATCGTCCTTGCAGGAGGCTCATCTAAGCGACTCGGAGTGAACAAGGAACTTGTAGATATCTTGGGCAAACCCCTCATACAGTACGTCCTCAATGTGGTTATGCCACTTGTGGAAGAGACAATAATAGTCGTCAAGACTCTTGAGCAGGGGGCTAGGATCAGGGAAGCCTGTAAAGGGTCTTTTGTTCTAGCATTCGACGAGTCCGAAATTAGCTCGCCCCTGGTTGGAGCCCTCGCTGGCACGAGGAAAGCGCGAGGGGAAGTCTCCCTCCTCCTTGCATGCGACACTCCCCTCCTTTCCCCGGACGTTCTATCCTTGCTCCTTCGCCTAGGTCGCTCCTACTGCGCGGTAATACCAAAGTGGCCCAATGGAAACATAGAACCCCTCCAAGCAGCCTACAACACAACCAAAACCCGCAAGGCCATTGCTGAGGCAGTCGAGGCCAAAGAGCTTAGGATGTACGACGCCATAAAACGCCTAGAGAAAGTCTTGTATGTGTCGACGGATGATCTCAGGAAGCTAGACCCGAGTCTCAGGACATTCGAGAACGTGAACACTCCTGAAGATTTGACGCGTGTGGTATTGTTGTTGAGGTCGAAGTCACGTTAGGTGAGGTGGATCTTGAGGTCCATCATCGCCGCTAACTTGTCCATGAGTTTCTGTTCTAGGTCTGAGACGCCGGTCGAGAAGTCGTTGGAGAGGGCTTTGCCATAGTACCCATTCGCGACCAAGGTTGAGGCCTTACTGATTGCTGAGGAAAGGGTGCGGAAATCCCCGGATTGGAGATATATTGAGATGTCGTTGACGAAGAGGATGGGCGTCGGCTTCCCCGTATACTGTTTGAGCAACTTGCTGATCCTACTTCTGTTTTTCTTAACGAGGACTAGAAGCTCCTTGCCATTCCTAGCCGCCAATCTCGGGGTCTCGACCCTTCGGGGTGCGAGATACTTCAGCCTATTCGTCAAATCTGTTGCTTCTGAGAGTCTGCCCCCTACTCTGATACCTCTTATGGTGGTGCTCTTAGGCGCCATATCTATGACCGTCGTCTCCTTACCGAAGCCAAGCCTTACAGCCTCCTCTAGGAGGCGTACCGTTAGACGGGTCTTGCCGGTCCCCACATCACCGTAGATTAGTACCCGCTTCCCTAGGACGTCTAGAAAACTCGGTTCCCGCATCTCCTCTCCTCACCCCTATCTGAGTCTTTTCCGTCATTAACTCAGGGATAGAGATGGGTGACACCGAATTCGTTATCTTGAAGACGGAGTATATATTGGCTATGAGGCCTGTGCAGTAGGTGGTGCCGTCTCTTGCGAGGTTTTCGCCCACTTGCTGCTTTGCTACTCCTCCTCTTGACGGCTCAAATGTTCGTGGCTGACGCTTCGGCTTGGAGCAATGGCGGCTACAGTGATAATCCTTCCAACCCAGACTACGGGACCCATGATTGGATAGCGCAGCACGCCTTAGATTGGTTGCCGAGTGGCGAGAAACAATATATCGAAAATAATCTTGCGGTGTATCTTTATGGTACTGAGCTTCCGGATAATGGGCAGGCAAGCGATGGAATCGGCGACACCTCGAAACATCACATCTACTACTTCTCCAACGGAACCTTACAAGACGATTCCTCTGCAGTCAGGGCTTCAGAGGAATACAACATAACATTGAGTCACTTGAATGCGAACGACTTCAAGAACGCGGCCAAACACGCCGGGATAATGACCCACTACATCGCAGACATGGCAGTATTCGGCCACGTAATGGGCTCATCCACCGACTGGGGAGACGAAGTACACCACAGCGACTATGAGAACTATGTCAATACCAGGACCGACAGTTACATCGATGATTTCAATACCTACCTCTCTTATGATGGTAGCCTCGACACCATAACGGCATACGATGCTGCAAAGAATCTAGCGTATGATACAACCTTCGACCTTGATGGAGACTTGACATGTGCATGGATGGACAAGAACTATAACTGGAGCGATCCGGTCTTTAAGGATAGGTCCAAGGAATCTCTTAATCTGGCGGCCAACTACCTCGCAGATGTCCTTCACACCCTCTATTCCAACACTTTCAATGTCAGCGCAGGAGCACAAGGGATTCCCATATCCACAATCTCGGCCGCGATATTCGTGGCGATACTGCTATCTATCTTGATTCTTATCAGGGGCAGGAGGGCAAGGCTCTAGGAGGAGGCGTGTACTAAGACATATTTAGAACGGACAGATACCTCACCCCGAAGATGATCGTATGGCTCCGCCCCTCTCGAAGGAAGAATTAGAACGATACGATCGACAGATAATGATCCACAACTGGGGTAAAGGAGGGCAACTCAAACTCAAGAGTGCCAAGGTCGTCATAGCTGGCGCCGGGGGTCTCGGAAATCCAGCGTCCATCTACCTCGCGGCCGCGGGTGTGGGTCGAATACTCAACATAGACAACGACGTATACGAACTAAGCAACCTAAACCGTCAGATCCTCGGCTGGCAGAATGACATTGGGCGACCGAAGGTCGAGGCCGCTAAGGAGAAGCTGCGGGCCCTCAACCCCGATATCGAGGTGGAGGCGGTGAATACGGAGATAACGGCCGAGAACGTCTGTGACCTGATCAGGGGCTCAGACGTTGTGGTGGATGCGATGGACAACTGGAAGACCCGCTTCGACCTGAACAGCGGCTGCGTAGAATGCAGGATACCGCTGGTTCATGCTGGGATTCATGGTCTGAGCGGACAGATAACGACGATCGTTCCCGGTGAAGGTCCCTGTCTCCTCTGCATAATACCGAGGACACCGCCGGAGATTCGTCCCTTCCCCGTCCTCGGAGCCACCCCTGGCCTCTTCGCGATGCTTCAAACCATGGAGGTCATCAAGCTCATCCTTGGACTAGGAAAACCCTTGGTTGGGCGTCTCCTCCTCTTCAGCGGGGAAGACATGAGCTTCAACGTCGTCCAAGTGTCGAGGAACCCTGAATGCCCTGTCTGCGGGGAACTGCGATCCTAGCATTGAATACCTAATTGAGAGACGTTTCTAGACAAGATTATCAGAGGAGATAAGAGGTTTCTTTACAACTAAGAGGTGCTCGGAGAAGCAGTAGATGAAGCTCCCCCTCACGTTTCCCCGTTTCTTCTGGTTCTGGGCTAGGATCAATAGGAATCCTTGGCGGAGGCCTTCAGAGCTAAGGAACTTACAGGAGAAGATGTTCAAATCCGTTCTCAGACACGCCTACGAGAACACAGTTTTCTACTACAGACTCTACCGCCAGCACGGGATCAGACCCGACGATATTAAGTCCTTGGATGATATTAGGAAGCTTCCAGTAGTCTTCAAGGAGGACCTAAAGCAATGCTCCATAGAAGAGAGGTTCAGCAGAAGCTTCGACATTAGGAGGTGTCGTGAGGCAAGGACCTCGGGGTCAACGGGCGAGCCCTTCAGAATCTACAGCGAGCCCCGTGCTGTAGACTATCTGCATGCGCTCCACCTACGTAGATTATTCATCTACGGCTACAAGCCTTGGTACACCATCGTAATATTGGGCCCCTTCTGGGCACCAGGGATTCCCACCCTCAAGAGGAGAGCGATTAGACCCGGCTTCCTAAATACCTTCGACTTTGACGCCAACGGCCTCTCCGCCTCAGACGACCCCTACGAGAATGTCTCCTACCTCAGGGCGATAAAGCCCCAAGTGATCTGGAGCCCACCCTCCTACATGAGGCTGTTGGCGGAGGCGGTTAGCAAGTCAGGTGTTAACGACATTAAGCCTCGAACGATAATCTGTGGAGCGGAGATGCTTGACCCCGCGGCTCGTCCACTCATCGAATCGACCTTTGGGGTGAAGGTTTTCGACGAATATGGCACTGTGGATGTGGCATCGAGAGCCATAGCTTGGCAATGTGACAAGCATGAGGGCTACCACATAAACATGGACTCTGTCTATCTGGAGCTCATCAATGATGATGGCGACCCTGTTTCCGCTGGTGAAAAGGGGTATATTGTCGCCACGAACCTGTTCAGGTATGCGACTCCCATGATAAGGTACATGATTGGTGATGTGGGAGTCCTATCTGGAGAGCGATGCTCTTGTGGGAGAAGTTTTCCCCTGATCGAGTCGATCGAGGGGAGGTCTGATGATTTCTTAGTCATGCCTGATGGGAGACTTATCTCGCCCTTCAGCGCCATGGTCGTGCTTGAGGACATCCCCAGCATCCGAAGGTATCAGATCATTCAGGAGAAGGTGGATAGAATAGTCCTATTCGTCGAACCTGCCTCTAGGTCGACCAATGTGGCGGAGGAGGTTAATTCAAAGTGTTCTCAACTCTTTGGTGACGGCGTGGAGGTCGAAATAGTCTTGGGTCCAATAAACATCGTCAGAGGAAGAAAACATCGCATCGTAACCTCTAAAGTCCCAGCTTCCTTGAGGAAGCTGCATTGAATGGCCACTACCGCCTTGATTCAAAAAGAGATCGTGTATGCGCACGAGCAAGGCGCAAACTGGGGGAAGAAATGCGTTTCTACGTGATCAATTGGAGCATGGTCTTAGCGTTAGCCCCTCTTGTTGGAAACTTGTGCGGCGTAGGTTCTCAGTCGGTTAACGACTTGGCTATTCTTATGACTCTATGTGCGACTTCCACAGCGTCCCTTCCAAGAATGGTTATCATGGCCTCCTTCCCCCAGTCCCCGTCATGGTAGATGGCGTCCGGAACCCTGCCTGCGCTCTTTATCGCCTCCTCGGCACCCCAACGAGTCGTCATGCCCTCCACCCTCTTGACCTCGGGCGGCTCCTTCCTCCTGTCATAGGCGGAGGCCACTAACCCGAGTTCCTTGAATTTGGAAAGAGTCTTCTCCGAGTACCTAATGTTCATCGCGGCGCATATCTCGGGGTCATGGGCCTTCGCGGCAAGGACCGTATTTGCGACGTGCCTGGAGCCTCCAAAGGTCGGACAGGATAAGGCCCTAACCCCTTTGCCCACCCTTATTATCCGGCCTGGGATGCCTGCCACATCACTTGCGTCTATGGCATAGGTTGAGGCCATGGCGAGGTTGGAATTGACCTCCGGGATCACTATGGCTACTTCCTCAGAATCCTCAAGAAGCCTGACTGCGGCGGAGAGATTATCCAAGACCTTCCACCTCTCCGCCTCAGCGTATAAGCTAGCCATGGGGTTCACCGGCCCATGCCCCTGCCCCACAGGCACACCGAACCGTATTGCCTTATGCACGAATTGTTGGGCGAGTCGAACGGCCTCAGGTATCTCCAGCCCCTTCGCCAAACAAGCGGCGATGGCCGAGGAGAAGACGCAGCCCGTCCCGTGGGTCGTCTTGGTGGACAGTTCCTCGACCTCGAAAAGGTAAACCTTACTGCCTTCGTACAGGAGGTCAGTTACTTTCCCTTGTGAAGGGATGTGACCTCCCTTGACGACAACGGCCTTGACTCCGAGTCTTGCGATCTTCTTAGCAGCCTCCTCGGCGCTTTCGCGGTCCCGTACCTCTACCCCCGAGAGGGCTGAGGCTTCGGGCGCGTTAGGGGTAACCACCTCCACACGGGGGAGTAGCTTCCCAATGAGGGCTGAGACAGCGTCAGACCTAAGGAGTTTAGCACCACTCTTCGAGATCATGACTGGATCTACCACGGTCCTCAGATGATGGCGTTGAATCCCCTCAGCCACCACCTCTATGATCTCCGCGGTGTGGAGCATCCCCGTCTTCGCGGCGTCCACACCAATGTCACTGACAACGGCATCCAGCTGAGCCCTCACGATATCGGGGTCGGTGTCTTGGATCGCCGTCACAGAGGTAGTACTTTGAGCCGTAATTGCAGTGACCACACTCGTTCCATGCACGCCCAAGGCGGCGAACGTCTTCAGGTCGGCCTGTATTCCGGCGCCTCCGCCGGAGTCGGAGCCTGCTATGGTTAATGCCCGGTAGACTCTCGGCAACCCTCAAGCCTCCTAGTTTGATTTGATGCCCGTCGGGCGTTTTATCCGGCCTAGGACCATTAAGCATTATGGTCGAATCTCAAGTACAATAGTTGGCAGTATCTTGTTTGAGGGATAGGGCACCGTCGGTTGCGGTAGCCGTCCACAAAAGTGGAGGGTTGACATCTCGGAAAGGTGAACCTGAAGAGGGCTTATGCTAGAGGATGGAGGGTGGCGCATTGTTAAGCCATATAATCTCGACGGAGAATAATTCGTCCTAGATGTGGTTCGGATGCTGAAGATCTCTCCTTCCATACTAGCAGCTGACTTCAGCAGACTCGCGGAAGAGGTCAAGAGGGTGGAGGACGCTGGGGCCGATACGCTACACATAGACGTGATGGACGGCCACTTCGTCCCGAACCTCAGCATCGGCCCGGTGGTAGTGCAGAGCATCCGGGGAATCAGCAGCCTTCCCTTCGAGGTCCATCTGATGGTCGAGGAACCCGACCGGTTCGTCGCCGCCTTTGTCGATGTTGGCGCCGACCTCATTACAATCCACGCAGATAATATCCACCGTCTCTACAGCACGATACAGCTCGTGAAGAAGCTCGGGAGAAAGGTCGGAATCGCTCTCTGCCCCCTTACCCCAATCGATGTCCTGGAATACGTGCTAGAAGATGTGGATCTGGTTCTCCAGATGACAGTCGAACCCGGCTTCGGCGGACAGGCCTTCATGGAGTCCGTCCTGCCCAAGATAAAGGGGGTGAAGAGAATGATTGATTCGAGGGAGTTGAGAGTAGACTTGGCGGTGGATGGTGGCATAAATGAGCGGACAGCGCCGCTGGTAGTCGAGGCGGGAGCCAACGTGCTCGTCATGGGCTCAGCCGTATTTGGCAAGAAGAGCACTCAGGAACTCAGAGAGATGTTTCAAGATATCCGCCGATTAAGTCCGGAGTAGCGTGACGCCGATGGCGAGAAGCACTGCGGAACTGCTGAGGTAGAAACATTCTTAAAGAAAGCGAGATGTGAGGGAAGGCCAAGGTGGGCTGGGGGTTAGGAAGCACGGACGCTGAACTAATAGAGCAGCTGAAGAGGAAGGCCCACGAGTTTAGAAGAGACATCCTTGAGATGACTTATGCCGCAGGTTCAGGCCACCCCGGTGGCTCACTGTCAGCCATAGACATCCTCACAGTCCTGTACTACCACACGATGCGGGTTGATCCGAAGAACCCGAAGTGGCCGGACAGAGACCGGTTTGTCCTCTCGAAGGGCCACAGTTGCCCCGCACTATACGCCGTCCTAGCTGACCTAGGCTTCTTCCCAAAGGAGGAGTTGAAGAGGTTGAGGAAGCTTGGGAGCATAATTCAAGGCCATCCTGACATGATTATGACGCCCGGGATCGAGATGTCCACAGGATCCCTCGGCCAAGGGCTGTCCGTGGCTTGTGGAATGGCGATCGCTGCCCGCCTCGATAAAAAGGATTATCGGGTGTACTGCATGCTCGGAGATGGAGAGGTCCAGGAGGGCAACGTCTGGGAAGGGGCTATGCTGGCTGCGCACCTGAAACTCGACAATCTTACAGCCATCCTCGACCGGAACATGATGCAGATCGACGGAACCACAGAACAAGTTATGTCGCTGGAGCCTCTTGCAGAGAAGTGGAAGGCTTTCGGATGGAATGTCCTCGAGATCGACGGCCATGACATGGTCCAAATTATCTCTGCCTTGGAGTCGTCCAAGCGGAGGAAGGGCAGGCCCACCATCATCATAGCGAAGACTGTGAAGGGGAAGGGAGTATCCTTCATGGAGAATGAGTTAGTCTATCACGGTCGCGCCCTAACAGAGGGGGAGATGGCCAAGGCTAGGGAGGAGTTGCTTAGGAAGGAAGGGGGATGAGTCGACCCAAGATAGCGACTCGGGACGCATATGGGAGAACGCTCATTGAACTTGGACGAAAGAACATAAATATAGTCGCCTTAGACGCAGACCTGGCAGACTCAACAAGGTCAGGCTGGTTCGGCAAAGAGTTCCCAGAGAGATTCTTCGACGTCGGCATCGCCGAGGAGAACCTCATCACCGTGGCCGCTGGTTTGGCTGCAGCTGGGAAGATTCCCTTCGCCAGTAGCTTCGCTGTCTTCGCGACTGAACGGGCCTTCAACCAGATTCGCCAATCGGTTGCCTTCTGCAACCTCAACGTAAAGATAGTTGCTTCTCACGGAGGTGTGACCGTCGGTGAGGACGGAGCTTCCCACCATGCCATCTTCGACATAGCCCTGATGCGTATCCTCCCCAACATGACGATCGTAGTCCCTGCCGACGCTGTCGAGACCACCTTAGCCACTAGGGCGATCGCCGAGCATCGGGGACCTGTCTACATGCGGACAGGGAGGTCAGGGGTGCCGCAGATCTACGAGGAAGGCTTCAAGTTCGAAGGGAGGCAGTTCAGCTTCGAACTGGGAAAAGCCTTGACCCTAAGAGAAGGTAGTGATGTAGCTATCATAGCGACCGGCCTCATGGTCTCAGAGTCCCTATCAGCGGCGAACCAATTGGCCACAGAGGGGTTAAGGGCTAGGGTAATAGATATGCACACGATCAAGCCACTGGACACCAACACCGTTGCTAGGGCCGCTGTCGAGTGCGGCACGATAGTCACGGCTGAGGAGCATACTGTGATAGGCGGGTTGGGGAGTGCTGTGGCCGAGGCCACTGCCAGTTCGACTCCAGTGCCCATTGAAATGATTGGAGTAAGGGATGTCTTCACCGTGTCAGGCTCGCCCGAGGAACTTCTCAGGGAGTATGGCCTCACCGCCAAACACATATCAGAAGCGGCGAAGAGAGCAATCGCCAGGAAATAGTTGAATAACCGGCAACTACCTTAGGAGTTTCGCCTTCTCAAGGAGCCGCCTCAAGGTCTTTGTGGTGGTCAGGGTGTCCAGCTCTTGGATCGAGGCCCATCTAGCTTCTTTGACATCTGTTCCGGGCCGAAGTTCTCCCCCGACAGGGTGGCCCAAGAAGTCGACAAGAACATAGTGGTAGCAGACTCTCCCCTCCTCGTCGCAGACTATGTTATCGATGACGTCCAAGAGTTCGTCAACCTCGACATCTATCCCCGTCTCCTCCTTAGCTTCTCGCTTGGCGCCCTCCTTCAGCACTTCCCCAACCTCAAGGAGCCCTCCTGGTATGGACCAGCGCCCCTTCGCAGGGTCGCTCTCCCTCTTGACCAGCAAAATCTTCTCTCCGTCAACTACCAGCACTCCTACCCCGACTAGGGGACAGGGGGGATAGCGCCTCTGAACTTCAGGCATCCTTCACTCGCAGCCTAATTCTCCTAAAAGAGATAGAGAGAAGAAAAGCGTTTCCACTCGCGAACGGATTCATCGCCCCAGAGGAATGCGAAGCAAGAGAAAAAAGGGTTTATTGTACGGCCTTCAGTGCCTTGATTTGACCGCGCTTCCAAAGCATCCAGAAGCTTCCCCCCGCGGGTACGCAACCTGGGCACAGTACGGCGTTCTCGAATGGATGGACTCCTCCGTATTGTCGAACCGCGCAGTTTCCGTATAGAATGAGCTTGCCCTTGTAATCGCCGGGTATCACTGCGTCTTTGCCCACTACGATGGTCATCTCTTCGAAGTCCGTCGATTTGAGCCGATCTCTGGTCGTTGCTGTGATCCTTCCCAAGGGCGCTCGAACCACTGAGAGACAGACGTTGCAGGCCGTTCCCGCGATGAGGTGGAGGTTCGGTTCCTCGTAATCCTCAGCCTTGGTTATGGAGAAGGATGACGGGATTGTGTAGCCAGCGTTTACCTCGTTCAAGGACGCTCCTACAACCTCTATCTCGTCGAGCTTCGCTGTTCCGATCCCT
>Ga0315312_1001579_pt1 | contig 17369 bp, 17 predicted proteins | sample TDP7_MG_FD_203629 | JGI IMG/M metagenome (GOLD analysis project Ga0315312, IMG submission 203629) | Freshwater sediment microbial communities from Lake Towuti, South Sulawesi, Indonesia - TDP7 | ecosystem: Environmental > Aquatic > Freshwater > Lake > Sediment | place: Indonesia: South Sulawesi... | reverse complement strand
ATGCCATGGAGCAAATCATAGATGAAATCGAAAAGCGAACAAAACTCAGAATTAAATAGACTGGTCCAAGCCATAACGAAGACCGAAGGAATAGTAGCAATCATACTATTCGGGAGCAGAGCCCGAGGCGACTATGACGAGCACTCAGACTACGACCTGCTCGTCGTCTTCAAAGACGACGAAGTCATGTGGCAAAAGCGCGGAGAGCTATACCGAAACATCGGCAAACTCGGTCTATTCACCCAAGTCCTAGCCAGAAGCACCAAGGAACTCACAGAAAAAACCGAGCCGACGTTCCTCCAAAACATTCTCCAGCAAGGCACAATCCTATACCTACGCTATCCATTCAGGGCTCCAGCACTCGCCCAAAACCTCACGCCTATGGCCATCGTAAGCTACAGCTTGGCCAAACTACCCCCCAATGAAAAAATGAAGGTTGACTACCGCCTCATCGGCAAACAAAACAGAAAGGGCCTAGTCGAGGAAAGCAGAGGCGCAAAACTCGGCGATGGATGCTTCATAATCCCAACAGAAAACCTCGATAAGGCAACCACTGTGCTGAAACAGTTCGGTGCCCAATTTGATGTAATAAGAGTATACGCCTCATCACCAATCACTTCGACCAAGCCCTAAACAAAAATGATGGAATTTCAGGACATCTCCATAGATTCCGTGAATGCAACTTTACAGGACCCTAGGAACATTAGTAGACCCTCTCACTTGCGTTTTATGAACAGCACAATGCTGTTGAGAGTGCGGATGCAAAGAGAGAAACTAGTTCCACCTAATGCGCCGTCAGTATCTAAAGATCAGATGAACCCTGTTCCCGGTCGGATCAGGATTCTTCAGATACACGACCTTGCCGACACCATTCACAATTATCGGCTCCTCCAACTCGACACCTTTCTCCTCAAGATATCTACACGCCTCATCGAAGTTGGAAACTCGAATAGCGATATGACACTTCTCGTAAACCTGTTCTTTCAAGACCTCTATCTCACCCGGACGCCTACTCGGGATGTGGAAGGCCTTAGGCTCCTCACTAACCTCGAGACCAAAAGTCTTTGCATACCAATCAGCGATCTCTTTCCCAGTGACTTTACCGTTGGAATACAGCCCTATGTGATCGACACCTAGAAATAGAGGATTACTCCTTACCACTTTATCGCCGCGTTCACGAATTGGTGCGACCATCTTAACATCGATTCCTACTTGCTCTATCAGAATATATTTTTATCTATTCCCAGCAACATAAATTGTTCCTCGTACCGAACACTTGACCAGAGGGTGATAAAGTTAAAGAAGATAGGCATAGGGATTGTTGGCGCAGGCTGGGTGGCCGACAACATCCATGCTCCTTGCTATATGAAAAACCCCAACGCAGAAATAGTCGCGGTGGCAGACATACTTGAAAAAGCGGCAAAGAGCCTTGCTCAGAAATACGGCTGCAAGGCATGGTACACAGACTATAAGAAGATGTTTGAACGCAACGACGTTGACATCGTCGATGTCTGCGTTCCGAACTACCTGCACGCAGACGTAGCCATAGCCGCAACAGAAGCTGGAAAGAACGTGATCTGCGAAAAGCCACTCGCAATCTCAGTCGAGCAAGCTGACAAAATGGTCGCATCAGCAAAAAGGCATGGCGTCAAACTGATGTATGCCGAAAACAGTCTCTTCGCTCCAGCATTGACAAGAGCCAAGGGAATAATCGACGAGGGAGGCATCGGGAAGATCCTATACATAGAAGCAAGAGAAACCCATTCTGGCTCTCACTCCCCATATGCAATACAGAAGAAATACAGCGGCGGTGGATGCCTTCTTCACCTAGGCTGTCATCCAGTAGGAGAATCACTATGGCTAATCGACAAACCCGTAAAGAGGGTCTACGCTGAAACAGGCAACTTGTACCATGACATCGAGGTCGAAGACTTTGCAACGCTGCTGATGCGATTCGAAGACGACAGAGCAAGTACCGTACAGGCAAACTACATCACTAAAGGCGGCATGGACGACAGGGTAGAGATCTACGGCACAGACGGAGTAATGCTTGTCAACTGGACCAAGTCCGACCAAGTAAGGGTCTTCAGCGAGAAAGGCTACTCCTATGCAGTGGAGAAGGTAGACATAACCACAGGGTGGGCCAATGTGACAGTAAACGACCTCTGGGACTTAGGATACACAAATGAACTACGGCACTTCGTTGAGTGCGTTGCTGAAGACAAGAAGTCGTTTCCCTCCGGCGAGTTTGGAAGGGAGGTTTTGAAGGTAATATTTGCTGGTTACAGATCGGCAGAAGAACGCAAACCAGTAACCTTGCAGACCTAGCCTTCGCACGAGCCTAGGCACATCAGATTCTCTTCGTAACTATCGCATCTTGGGGACAAAGTGACTCGCATACCCCACAACCGACGCAGAGGTCCCTGTCCACCACAGCCTTCTTGTTCTTCATCTCCACGGCCTCACAGTGACCAGGCTTCACACAGATTCCGCAGCCGTTACACTTTTCCACATCAACCACCGCTCTCGCCGGTTGAAGCACAAGCTTATCTGAAGTCGTAAGGTACTCCACGGCACATCCGACGAATTCCTCTGGGCTCTTGTAACCTTTTTTATCCATAAATTTCTCCAGACCCCTCAGTATGCGCCCAACAACTTCGAATCCGTACCACATGATCGATGTGCAGATCGATATCACTGTTGCACCCCACATCATCATCTCTACCGTATCTCTCCAATTCGTTATTCCACCGCCACCCAATACTGGAATCTTCAGATCTCTGTAAAGCTGTGCTACGGTCCTATAGGCTGCATGCCTTACACACGGTCCGGCTAATGCTCCAAAGCTGGTCTTATCCAACGCCGGGTACAGCGGTCTTCCATTATTGTAGATGTCTATCCTCGGAAGAGACAGGTAATTCCCACCTATCGCTATGGCGTCCGCCCCAGCCCTTTCACAAGCCTTAGCAACTGCAGTTATGTCAGCCGCCTCTGGAGTGAGTTTACAGACCACTGGCACATGAACCGATTCCTTGACCGTCCTCGTGACCCTCTCAGAAAGCTGAGGATACAAACCTACCGAGCCACCGACACGCGCCGACTCGGTTACTTCCAGTCCAAGTTGCTCGGCAGTCAATTCAATATTAGGGCATACGAAATTCAGCTCAATCATATCCGTTCCAGCCTCTTCAAGAGCCAATGCCAATCGCTTCCAACCCTCAAGATCATGCGCCGCATGCGTCATGTTTGCAAGCAAGACGAGATCCGTCTCCTCTTTGGTTTTCCTTATGAGTTCGACGGCTTCGTCCATGTCCAGTCGTTTGTCGAACGGAACTATGAGGACGTTCCCTGGCTCTGAATACAGTTGTAGACTCCCAATGAAGGGTTGCTTTATGAACGCCAGCTTCGTGCTCGCGGCCGACGCGCCATATTTGCTAGCCTGTTTCAATCTATGGACTGTTGCCGTCAATGGACAGGAAGCTATGGTCACTGGGTTTTTCAATTCCATACCTGCGAACTCTACACTAAGATCCAAGACGAGAATCACCCTTTTTTGAGATAAACAGGTATGACCAGAATATTAGATGGACGTAATTTATCTCTTTCTTTCTTCAACTCAGGAACTCTACTATTGAAAATTACCGATAAACCATCAAATGATCAAGAGAAACCCAAAAATCGTTCCTTTCAACGCGTGAGACTCACACGCGCCCGTACGCAGTTCTTAAGGCCAAACAATTGAACGAAGCCCCCTGGCAATGGTCTTAACCCGTTTCAGATTATTGAACAGAATGTCAAGGCGGTAAGGACTTCTGGCCACTCTCAACAGAGACCTCATGATATAGCTTGGTTGTATGAGGAAACGTCTGTAGCCTTCACTGATTATTCTCTCAATCTCCACATATGGAACTGTGTCCGGGGAGACTTTTGGAACAAAGACACCCGTCTCCCAATACTTTTCTTCATCCAAAACTCCCTCAGATCTCAGCTCTTCCCAGATGTCTGTTCCTGGAAATGCGTCAAGGATGTTAAACTGCGGGACATCAACTTTCAATTTCTGAGCAAAGTCTACGGTCTTCAGAAGTTCCCGCCTCGTTTCATTAGGAGCCCCCAATATAAATGAAGCAACTATCACATCTATTCCACTCTCTCTAGCGTACTTAACTGCTGCTTCTGCTTGCTCTGGAGTCGTCCCTTTATCGTAGTAATCCAAAACCTTCTGGCTGGCACTCTCTATGCCAATATACAGCATTCTACAGCAGGCTTTTGCCATCTCTCGAAACAGGGCATAAGAGCAAACGTCAACGCGTCCTTCAACAATCCATTCTATGTCCATTTTATCTTTCCTAATTCCCTGACAGATCCTGATAGCTCTTTTAGGGTTCAAAGTGAAGTTATCATCCACGAACAGAAATTGCTTATACCCCTCACTGGCCAAAAGATTCAACTCTTCAAGGACATTATCCACTGACCTAGGTCTCCAAATTCCCCTTGCTAATCTTCTACAGCCACAAAAACGACAACGATAAACGCAACCACGAGAAGAAAGGAATGTAGTAAACTTTCTAGGTGCAACATTTATTCCAGCAGTCACAGCATGATACTCAGCATTTAAGAGCCCACGTTCTGGAAAAGGCAGAGAGTCAACGTCATCAATAAGGGGTCTATCTGGGGTCGAAATTATCCGATCTCTACTTCTGAAGGTAACCCCAGACACTTTCTTGAGGCTTTCATTCTTCTCTAAACTTCTCACTAATTCAAGAGTAGTATGCTCTCCCTCTCCCCGAACAACAACATCGACACATGGATACTTCCTAAGAATTCGTTCAGCATTGAAAGTAGCATAGATATTTCCGAAAACCACAACAATATCTGGGTTCTCCTCCTTCACCTTTCCAGCAATCTTCGCTGCCTTATAGCCTGAAATGTTATAAGTAGAGAATCCCAGAACATCTGGATTCTCTCTCTTCACCCAGTCAACCATTCCTCTCATGGAAAAACCTTGAGCTGCCTCATCTATCATGGAAACTTGTATACCCTCATTCCTCAAAACCGCAGCAATATACATCATACCCAAGGGTGGAGTTGCCCCGACCATTCCTCCTTCAATCGGCAGTTCCAAGTTTGGGCTTGGAAAGATGAATGAACACTTCAACTCTCCCATCTCATCCGTCCCTTTGATCTTGCACCATCACAAAAGAGGATCTTGGTATAAAAGGCCAGGTGAAGACCCATAATGTGTGTTCGTCAGAAAAAAGGGAACTACTTCAGAAGCGCTGCTGAGTTAGTATCAAGGAATAGTATAGCATTCTCGTGTCTGCGGATAATCGAGGCCGGACAGCCGGTGGAGATCGGCCCGTAAACCGTCTTCCTAACCGCTTCAGCCTTCGACTTCGCAGGGACGATGCAGAAGATGTAATCGGCACCAAAGATTGTCGGCATCGTCAAGGTCAAGGCCCGCTTCGGTACCCTGTCGATGCTGGAGAAACACCCGTCGTTCACCTGCTGCTGACGGCAAACCTCGTCCAGTTCAACCACCTTCACCCTCAGGGGATCATCAAAATCTGCTACGTGAGGATCATTGAACGCTAAGTGGCCGTTTTCTCCGATCCCAACGCATGCTATGTCGAGACCGTTCTTTTCCAAGAGTTCCGTATACCGTTGGGCTTCTTCTTCCAAGTTCTTAGCGGTTCCGTACAAATAGTAGACTCTTCCAGGTTTCACTCTGTCGAACAGACGATCCTTTAGGAACTTTCCGAAGGCCCGAGGCGCATCGCTCGGCAGACCTAAGTATTCATCTAAGTGAAAGGCTGTAATTCTTTGCCACTCAATCCCATCCATCTTTGCCAACGCTGCCAGAAACTCTTCCTGAGAAGGCGCCGATGCAAATACAATCGATGCTTTTCCTTTCTCAGCTATCAACTCAATCGCTTTTCTCCCAACAGCCTCCGCTGCAGCCTTGCCCATCTTTTGTCGGCCACGATAGATCTGCACCGTTGCCTTACCAACTTTGAACCTCCTAATCAGCCCTGTATCCTCACACATTTCTATTCCTCCTCTCAATCACGATTGAAAGCTATTCAATTTCTCATTTAAATAGCATGTCATCTCGCACGTGCAAACGATTCGCGGAGGTGCGTGGGAGAAGATATAAGGAAGACGAGAAGCTACTTGAGTTTCTTGTAATAAAAAAAGAGAGCGAACAATGGGGAGAAAAAGCGAGAAAGAGATGATGAGCTATGAATGAATCCAGTAGAATAGTCCATGTTAAAGAGTATGAAAAGTTCAGGAAACTCGCCGTCGAGCTGGCGCCTAAGAGCATGCTATACACTATGCAAAAAGCCCCGCTTTCGGCCCCTCGTATTGCCCTACGACTTATCTTCGTATCCGAGGACAAGCAGTACATTTTCCTCGACTTTCCAGCAGGAAAAAGCCTGCGGCAAACAAGAATCCCAATAAAGTTTAACAAGCATGGAGAAGCCTACATAGACGACGAAGACGTAGCCAACTCCATTCGAGAACAGCTAGGCAGAAAGGACTTAGAGATACATTCGATGGAAGTCTTGGGATATTAAGAGACTCTAGGCGCGCGTCGATCGAAGATGTCATGATCGGAGAAAACGGTAATGAGTGAATGGCAGAGTAAACTGCGCTATGATCCGTTGCCTCCACTCATTTCTTCGGATAACGCTGCGTTTGTGTTCTTCGTCAAGCGTGATCTATTAGGAGAAAGCACTGTACCTGTTGAAACATTATGGGACTTACCATTTGTCATGAAAATATTGAAGAGGCAACAGGAAGACGGTTCATGGAGATACCATGGCGGAAAACCAGATATTCGCTCTCAAGAGCGTTACAATCAGTTGGAAACTTACCGAATCTTAGGCATTCTGGTAGAAACACACGGTCTCACTAGAAAACATCCCGCCATAGAAAAGGCTGCCGAGTTCTTATTCAGATTCCAAACAGAAGAAGGAGATTTTAGAGGAATCTACGGCAATCAATACACTCCAAACTACACAGCTGCAATCATGGAGCTTTTGATAAAAGCGGGATATGATAGTGATCCCCGAGTAGAACGCGGTTTTCGTTGGCTGCTTTCTGTTCGCCAGAATGATGGTGGTTGGGCCATACCCATACGCACAGTCGGTGTAAAACTCAAAGAAAAGCTGAATGCTGCTACCATCGGTCCAGATTTTTCAAAACCATTCTCTCATTTGGTTACTGGTGTGGTGTTGAGGGCATTTGCTGCCCATAAAGACTATCGCTTAAGAGATGAGGCAAAAATTGCAGGAAAGCTTTTGGCATCACGGTTCTTCCAGCCAGATACCTATCCCGATCGGCGAGATGCAAGTTACTGGACGAAATTCTCGTATCCTTTTTGGTTCACTGACTTGTTATCTTCACTCGACTCGTTGTCACTCTTGGGGTTTACCCCGAACGATCCACAGATACAAAAGACACTTGAATGGTTCATCACTCGACAACAGGACAACGGTCTTTGGAAGCTGCAATTGCTGAAAAATCGCTCGATCAAAGACCTTCATCTATGGATAGATTTAGCCATATGTCGGGTGTTAAAACGATTTTTTTGCGCACACGCTATTTTGAGAGATACGCATAGAATGGGCAGAATGTCACGCACAAGATTTGGCAATAATCATGTTCAAAAAGGGAGATAGAAGTTGAAAGTGAGGATTGACGAATCGGAGCTAGAGCTTACAAGAGGAGACATAACAGAACAGAGCACCGAAGCGATCGTCAACGCTGCCAACGAAGGCTTGGCTCCAGGCGGCGGCGTAGCAGGAGCCATACACAGAGCCGCTGGACCAGAGCTTTGGGAAGAGTGCAAGAAACTCGGAGGATGCAGGACCGGGGAGGCGAAGCTGACCAGGGGCTACAACCTGCCAGCTCCCTATGTTATACATACTGTAGGCCCCGTCTACAGTGGGTCCCCACAGGATGCCAAGCTCCTTGAAGCCTGCTATAGAAACAGCTTGAAGCTCGCAGTAGGAAAGGGAATCAAAAGCGTCTCTTTCCCCGCAATCAGCACTGGGGCATTTAGATACCCCATAGAGAAAGCGGCGCGGGTAGCCCTTAAAGCAGTAATTGCCTTTATGAAGGAACATTATGAGATTAGACTACTAGTACGCTTCGTGTTGTACAGTCCCAAGGCTTTGAAGATCCATGAAGAAGCTTTGAACGAAATCTTCGAGAAAAATGTCTCCCCGTGATCCATGAAACTATGGCCATCTTCTAATACCTGTTTCAGGGTTTTTGCCCAAGGGTCAACGACACCGAAGTCAGGCTCCTACTCCCCCTCAGCGAACTCTCCCCGTCTAAAAGTTAACGGGGAAACAGAGTAGTAGACGATCTCGCCCCTTCCATCCACAACAGCTAAGATTAGCTCCTTCTTCACACTTCGAACAAATCTCAAAACCTTTGCGAGCCTGCTAATTGACACGGGTCCTCCTTCGCATACTCCGAAAACGATGTAGTTTGCAGCTTGTTTACCATACTTTCCCCTCTCGAAGACGCGAAAGTCTATGTTAAATCCGAAACCACGTCTAACAACATAGCCTCGACCCCTCAGATCTCGGTAGATCAGGTATCTGGTCCAAACTTCAGCATCTCTTGAATGAAACTTCTCAAGCAACTCCGGAAAAATCATCTCGGAACCAGTTTCATCATCAACCAACTTTAATCTTCCGTCGGCAAGAAGGTATAATGCCTCACATGAGTCTAGAATTGAGCCTAAGCCTTCCTTCAAAGTCCCGTAGCCATACTGACTGAGAGAGTTGGCCTCCTCTAGTGAAGAAACAAGGGCTCTTCCATCCTTGAAAACTGCCTCAAAGACCTCCGCTGACAAACTAACTCACCAACAACCCATAAAAGACAAGAAGCAAGCACTCAAAGAAAAAGGAAATTGGAGATAAAATTAGATACAAACTACTTGTTTTCTTCTCCCCCCGGTCTAACAGTAAGTACGACCTCAACTGGGCACTTGAATGAGCTCATCAGCTCATCAACCCAATGATCGTCAACAGCAATTAGGGCATATACTCCAGCTAAATCAGCCTTGGACCTACAAACCATATTCATCAAAGCCCTCTGGGTTTCACCAGACTTAATAACGTCATCCACAATCAACACGCTGTCACTTCTCTTAATCACACCTTTAGGCAAATACAGTGAAGTGACAACAGCTGAGTCACCAGGGACAAACATCTCCTCAACAAAGTCCTTTACCCCTACCTCCTTACTCTTCTTCGCTATGAGGATATCGACACCCAAGGTTTCGGCTATAATTGTCGTCAAAGGCACCCCGTCTGCGGCGGCCGTTAGTACCTTCGTGATACGTTTTCCAGCAAACTTCGAGAGAACATGCAAGGCAGCTTGTTTGAGTAAGGGAACATCACAAATTATCGACGTATTGTCGAAGTATCCTTTACTATCAAATTTGATCCTCCTCCTAAGCTCATCCTCGAGGCTAACGATCGTGCTGAGCGCATCCCAAATCTTCTTCGCCCTCTTCCCCCCGGGCAAAACATGCCCCTTAACGTATCTGCTGAGCACGGTGACAGGCAAACTGGTTTTTACACCTATCTCCCGATAGGTGTAATTCTTCTTAGCCAGACGGAGCAGATCTATCGTCATCAATCGGAACTTTATGTCTTGCAGATGCGTTTCGCTCATTTCAATCCGCTCTTTTTAAACACCAAGGTGTTAAGAGCAAAAAAAATCTGTTTTAAAATATACATAAGCATATATTATTAAGCGTTTTTCTCAAGAAAACTTGAATACGACTCAAAAAGCTGAATGAGATGCAAAGGGAAAGCTTCTTTAGAAGCGTCTCCTTGGAATTATGTGGGCCCGTAGCCTAGCATGGATAGGGCGCAGCTGGTTTCGACCTGCGAAAGCCTTCGGAGGCTATCATGGAGAAAGCCTGATGTCGTGGGTTCAAATCCCTCCGGGCCCACCACCGGATACCCTGTTTTTTCGCGCATGCTCCAGATCAGAAAGACTTTACCCCAACCCAATCCGAGCTCGATTTTTGTGGCGCCCCTCGGCGGGAAAGACCAACTTTTCCTTCCCTTGGCCGGGATTTGAACCCGGGTCGAGCGGGGTCTGCGAATCTACTCGACAGCCGCTTATGTTAGGCCGGACTGCACCACCAGGGCACTCCTTACAGGATAGACATAAACTTGAAAATCAAAGACTTATATAAGTTTTACATAAGAGGAGACCTCATCAACCATGAAGAGGAGCCTCCCAAGATTTCTTAAAGCAAAAGGAAGAAGGGTTGGTCCCGCGGGAGCGAGTTTCAGCAAGGCAAACTTAGCCAACGCTTTTGAACGCCCGACAGTCCGGTGTCTGTTTGCCTGATAGGCTGGAAAATGCCCACCACGCCGGCGGACATCTACAGCATCTCCACCCACCTGGCACGCAGGTGAGTTCGGAAGCTCTACCAGGCTGAGCTACCGCGGGACTAATTTGAAAAGGAGAAAAGATAACATATAAGCTTTTTTCTAACAATTTATATTGGGGTGGTCACCCCCAAAAAATCTGGGGCCCGTAGCTCAGCCAGGAAGAGCATCGGGCTTTTAACCCGGTGGTCGGGGGTTCGATTCCCCCCGGGCCCGCCAAGGTCAAAGGATTCCCTGTGTATTTTCTAATCCACTTCACCTACTAAACTGATCCCGTAGCGCGCGAAGCACCAAACCCTCTATAGACGAGTTTGCCTGACCTCATCCATAATCCTCTTGGCGGTTGCCCAAGATTTTCTAACAAACCAAGGGTAGGAGGGGTGGCTGTTGATCCAGCTTCTAAGAAAACGGATTGTCTTGGAGTCGCCACTATACCCACTGCCGAGACGCCCGAATCTCTCTGACAGACGCAAAACAATCTCGTCCCTCCTGACCTTGGCTAGGATGGAGGCGGCGGAGACTACTGGGTACCTAGCGTCAGCCTCGTGCTCAGAAACGACCTCAACATCAAAGGATAGGAGTTCCAAGATCTGTCTTCCAAAACGCTCGGCGAAGACATCGGAGGCGTCAACGTAAGCTACTTCAGGCCTCAGATCCTCGATGATCAAAGCCATCGCCCTGGCTTCTAGGAAATTCAACTTACGCAACCGTATCTTTGATAGAACAAACTTGTCTATCTCAGGGGGCTGCAATTCAACGTAAGAGCATCTAACAGCAACATCCTTTATCTTCGGCGCTAACGCCTGCCTGCGCCTAGGGGAAAGCTTCTTGGAATCCCTCACCCCTAGCTCCCCCAGAGCCCTTGCTTCCTCCTCATCGACTAACACTCCGGCAACAATCAGGGGGCCGATGGTTGGACCTCTGGGGGAGTTATGTTCTTAACTCTCTCCCCGCCTCGTCGACCCCGCAAATCAGTCTGCCGAACTTCAACACCTCCAGCCAAACAAACGACAAACACCGCTAGAAACTCTTAAAACAGAACCAACCATATATCTTTTGATTCGTGTTGAACATCTTCGTCACCGGTAGACCAGGCGTAGGGAAAACGACAGTCATCCGGAGGACCATAGATGAGCTAAAAAACTTGGGCTACAAGCATGGTGGCATCAGCACACCCGAGATTAGGGTCGAAGGGATCCGCGTCGGATTTGAAATAGTCAACCTGGCCACGAATAGCAGAGGGATACTGGCGCACATTGAGAGCCCAGCTGGACCGAGGATCGGTCGCTACAAGGTAAACCTGAACGACTTATGTAGGGTAGGAGTAAACGCCATCGAAGAAGCGATCAAAAACACGGATTACATTGTGATCGATGAAGTAGGACCCATGGAACTCCTCAGCAAAGACTTCCGTGGGGCTGTCCTATCAGCGATAAAGAGCCAGAAGCCTGTTCTAGGCGTCATACACTGGAAGATGCAAGTCCCGCTTGTAAAGGAGATTAAGAGCAGAAGCGACGTAAGAATCTACGAGGTAACGCCTCAAAACCGTGAATCACTCCATAGAACCTTAGTGGAAAAGATTGTAGAGTCCATCAAGAGGGCTTAACCCTTGAGCCTCCCTTTCCCAACAGAAACCATAAAGGAGGGGGCTGTGCGCATCCTCGTTCCAACTCTCAAAAAGCCTCGCACACATATCCCGAGTAAGCTTCCGGTATTCTACAATCCAAAAATGGAATTAAACAGGGACATCGCCGTCCTCTCTTTAAGGGCCTACCAAAAAATGGTTGGTCGCCCACTCTCAGTTTGCGACCCCATGGCAGGATGTGGCGTCAGAGGAATAAGGTTCGCGACTGAAGTGAGCGGCGTCGAGAGAGTGGTTATGAACGACTTAACCCCAGAAGCGTCCATACTGTCAGCCCTCAATGTAAAGAGAAATCGTCTCTCAAACTGCATCACAGTGGAGAACATGGACGCAAACCTTCTTCTCAGCCTCCACTCCTCGCCGGGAAGAAGATTTGACTTCATCGATGTCGACCCATTTGGTTCCCCCTCACCGTTTTTGGACTCAGCAGTCAGAGCAACGGTCGATGGCGGACTAGTCGCTCTAACTGCAACAGACACGGCACCGCTCTGCGGAGTACGGCCAAAAGCTTGCTTGAGAAAATACTTTGGAAAACCGCTGAGAACTGAGTACTGCCACGAATTAGCAGTCAGGCTGTTAATCAGCTGCTTGGCCATCACAGCTGCAAGACACGGGCTTGGAATCAAGGTCCTGTTCTGCCACAGCACCAACCACTACATCCGTGTCTACGCCCGGGTTGTAAGGAGTAAGAGTGGGGCGAATGAGACCTTGGAGAACATAGGTTACATACTGCACTGCTTCAACTGCTTCCACAGAGAATTGTCGCCTGGCATAGCCAGTATTCTAAAATCCAAATGCGACGAGTGCGACCACAGATTGAGTGTCGCTGGACCGTTGTGGCTCAAAAACCTCTTCTCCAAAAAGTTCTTCTACGTAATGCTACAGGAAGTTGAAAACGCAGGGCTGGGGAAGAAGAGGCTGGCGAGGATTCTGAACGCCATCTCAGCTGAGATCGACGCTGCGCCCACATACTACGTCATCGACAAAATAAGCGACAGGTTTGGGCTGCAGACTCCACCGAAAAAGAGGATTCTTACAGCTCTCATTAACCTTGGATATCAAGCGTCACCCACGCACTTTAATTACCGGGGAATCAAAACAAACGCGTCAGCCAAATTGGTTAAAAATATAATAGAGCAAGCCTCTCGTGCCCCCAGTAAACTCCAGTAGGCGGGAGGCACAGCATAAGGAGGCATAGAAGCTTATTTCACTAAACTTTCAACTTCTCCATCTTTTCCCAAGCTTGCCTTGCAAAGACAGTAGCCTTCCGCGGATACTCTGAAACCTTCACCTCGGCTACTAATGGAAAGGGCGTCGGTACAGCTATGCCCCAAAGCATAGCCTCATGATCAGCCAGACCAGGTAAATAATCCCGGAGCCTCTCAGACCCATACTCAGTATACATAAGTATGGCGTCCTGATCGTTTCCACTCTTTAGCCTGAAGCACGCCACAGAATTGCACTGGGAGATGCAACCCTTCGAAACGTAAGCTGGTCTCTGGGTCATGAGGATTAATCCCACATTATATCCGCCTGCCTGGCTTACTGTTTCAATCATAGATGACCTGACCTCGGACTGAACATCTGACGTGACTATTTCAAAACCTTTCTCAGGCGCGATGTACTGTGCCTCTTCTATAACCATTATGCATGCAAAGTCTCCAAAGCTCTTCCTCTCCATAGCGTGATCTCGTACCCTAGAAATGATGTAGTTCGCTGTCCTCTGCTGGTCCTCAATGTTCGTGTCGATGGAGAAGTCCACTATCAATATTGGGTTGTTTCTGACAGCTTCGATTGCATCCAGTGGTTTGACCGCCCTGTCGACAAAGCCTCCTTTGGTTTCTAGAAACCACTCAATACTCTTTAAGGTCTCTTTCTGAATTCTTGGGGTCTTGATAATTACCCCGCTGGCAAGGACTTCATCAGTTTTTGAGAGGATGTTTTCTCGAGTTATTTCTGCTCCATCACGAGTTAAGGCTCTTATTGCTTCCAGAACTGCAGCCTTCTCCTTGCCCTTCAACTCTAGTTTGGAAACTATCGACTCTGGGCTGGTTATCATCGGGGTGAACTTATCATACGGAATGGTCACCGCACCGTACTTTGTCAGTGCCCCGTATTCTCCTCGTCTGTCGAATATTATGAACCTCGGTTTAGGCCTTAACTTAGCGGCATTCACAATCAAATTTATAGTGAAACTTGACTTTCCACTTCTTGTCATCCCCGCAACGAGCATGTGGCCTTTTGCTATTGCGTTCAAATCAATATAGACCGGTATCCTCGTCCCCCTAACTTTCCCCAACTCAAGGATGAGTGCGTCCTCAGCAAACTCGCTAGGAATAAGAATCTCTTTCAGCCCCTCCTCCGTCGGTTCGTAGACGGGATCCCAAGGGGACGGCGCTACCTCCATCATTCTCCACTTATGATTTTCGTCGTAGTATCCTAGAATCTCCGCGAATGCAACGGTGTATTCAAGTTTTTTACCGTAGTCGGCTTTCCTGCCCTTCATCCCAGCCAAGGGTCCCGTTCTACCCGTGATCATCTCGGGATTATAAGGCTGAATTCTGAAGGCCCGAACCAAAACTGGGGCTCCTCTTCTTATCGGGTGTTGTATAAAGTAAAAGTTGTTGACCTCAACATTGGCTTTTTCCAACACGACGAAGGTGAGAAAGTCATGAGTGCAGCCGGACAAAGCATAACCGATCGTTTTCATTCTTTCCATCGACATGAACGCTCGCTTTACAGTGTTTGGGTATACAGCCTGATATTTGATATTCAAAGGAGGAGATAGAGGTATAAATACTCAAGGCTCTTCATGGACTACTAAGGCAGTAAACTTTGCACGTACAAGCTACTGTTTGACAGCTACTTTTTGAAAACACCTACTACGTAGACCTCTGAGCTACTGGGCCTACTTGCTTTTGGCTTAAAGATTCTGACGAACTTGAAATGCCTCCTAACTTCTTCGACGAAATCGTTTAATAGGCTGCCCTGAAAAGCCTTTGTGAAGAAGTTTCCTCCAACCCGCAAACTTGAAGAGGCAATTCTTAGCGATGCCCTGGCTAAATCGATTTGTCTAGCGTGATCTAGTTCCCATATGCCTGACACATTTTGTGAGGCATCTGATAACACTACGTCTGGGCTTCTCGGCAACCTCTCTCTAATAGAATCCAGAGTCTTGTAGTTGGTTATGTCGCCGACTATTGTGTCTACGTTTGTCCAATCAAACCTCTCTATGGGTGTTAGGTCAACGCCTAGGACGTAGCCCTTCTCTCCGACTGACATTCTGGCTACCTGAACCCATCCTCCTGGTGCCCCTCCTAGGTCGACGACGACGTCCCCCCTCTTTATCAGGTTATATTTTTTGGAGGCTTGGAGCAACTTGAAGGCTGCCCTGCTTCTGTAGCCCTCCTTTTTTGCAAGACGGTAGTATTGGTCTCTTCTGTGTTCTTCAAGCCATCTTCTAGGCATTCTTAAACTCTCGGTTTTGCTTATTTACTATACTCTGAAGCCACAGGTCTAGCTTTTCGCAGCTCTCAGGGGAGACCGCTCCTCCAAACCCGCATTTTGAGATCTCTAGGCATGAGGCACATGGGATATCCATGATTAAATCTACTGTGATTGGGCGTATTTTTGAGAAGACGCGGTACGTCCATCGTCCGTTGTGAAGTTCTCGCTTTCTCTCGATGAGCCCCTTTTTCTCCAGTTTTATGGTCAACCTTGACCCTATCCTGCTGTTCGTGTTGAGCTCCCTCCAAAGTTCACTCTGGAGAAAACCCTCCTCTCCCTTACCGAGCAAGATCCTCATGGCGTTGCGTTCAAGATCATTGCTTGCCATCTATCCAAAGCATCTCCCAAAAGTCTTGGTTGCTAAGAAGAGACTCCTATTCTATCCGTCTTGTTCGCCATGTGTTGAATAGACACTGATTCCAGCAGTAAAAGCTTCCCTTACGTTCGCACAACTGACATTCCACATTGTCAAAGGGCCTGGGCTTTCGAACTCGAGGCGTCTTCCTCTCGCTCAAGAAAACACCTTTGATTAGTAATAAATTGGGGCCTGGGTATTAATATTATGCTAGGTTTGCAGCGGATGAGGGGCAAGTAGATGTCAAACTCTCTGAGGAGCGTTTTGAGCGAAGGAGCTCTCGCCAAGCTCGAAGCTCTCAACAACTCTAACGTTGTGGAACTCATCGAGAAATATGTTGACTTGTGCAAACCTTCGAAGGTCTCAGTCATCACCGATGATCCGAAGGATATTGCTTATGTCCGCCAGTTGGCTCTCGACAACAAAGAAGAGGTAAAATTAAAAATGGTGAGCCACGCCGTCCACTTCGACGGCTATTATGATTTAGCCCGCGACGTAGGAAACACCGCAATCCTTCTGCCGGTGGGTCAAAGACTAAGCCGTGGAATCTATTGGAAAGAACGCGAGGCCGGACTGAAGGAGATCATGAGCCTCTTCGACGGCGCGATGAAAGGCAAAGAGTGCCTCGTGCGCTTCTTCTGCCTAGGACCGACCGATTCCCGCTTCTCCATCTCCGCCATGCAACTGACGGACTCAGCCTACGTAGCTCACAGCGAGGACATTCTTTACAGAAGCGGATACGAACAGTTCAAGAAGTTGAACGGCTCTGACGACTTCTTCACCTTTCTACACTCGGCCGGAGAACTCGACGAAAGAAACTGCACGAAGAATACCGACAAGCGGAGAATCTACATCGACATGATCGACAGGAAGGTTTACTCGGTCAACAACCAGTATGCCGGGAACAGCCTCGGTTTGAAGAAGCTCGCTCTCCGCCTCGCCATATACAAGGCAAACCACGAGGACTGGCTCGCTGAGCACATGCTCATTATGGGAATCCGCCCCAAGGGCATGGACCGCGTCACGTACTTCACCGGGGCCTTCCCCAGCGCCTGCGGGAAGACCTCAACAGCCATGATTCCAGGTCAGACCATCGTCGGAGATGACATCGCCTACATCAAGGCAGACTCTAATGGAAACGCTCGCGCCGTAAACATCGAATCCGGTATCTTCGGGATCATCACCGACGTGAATCCCAATGACGACCCGCTGATCTACGAGGCTTTGACCACACCGAGGGACCTCATCTTCTCTAACGTGCTGGTCGCCGACGGTGCCCCCTACTGGCAAGGCATGGGACGCAACGATGTGCCAAAAAGAGGAATCAACCACTCCGGCGAGTGGTGGGAGGGCAAGAAGGACGCCGAGGGCAACGCGATTCCGCTGTCCCACCCCAATGCCAGATATACCATGCGGCTCTGTGAACTCAAGAACCTCG
>Ga0315312_1001578_pt1 | contig 17371 bp, 12 predicted proteins | sample TDP7_MG_FD_203629 | JGI IMG/M metagenome (GOLD analysis project Ga0315312, IMG submission 203629) | Freshwater sediment microbial communities from Lake Towuti, South Sulawesi, Indonesia - TDP7 | ecosystem: Environmental > Aquatic > Freshwater > Lake > Sediment | place: Indonesia: South Sulawesi... | reverse complement strand
ATATGTGGCTAATTTTTTGAGAAAGAATTCAAGCCTGAGGGTGGTAAAAAGTATTTTCATCTTGGCAGGAAAAATCGGGAACTACAAAGCAACGAAAAGTTGCTTTTTAAAATGGATTACTCGGACAGACTCCTAGCGAATTCTATAATAAGAAGAGGTCCCTATGAATTCAGCAGACTTCATTCGAGGAAGCCATAAACTTCACCAAGAGACTGTTTATTGCAACGTAACTGTACCTATGTAAACGCAAAACATTTGATTATTGCATTGCATAGTTCTAAACAAGGAGTTGGTTTGGTATATCTTGTTTTGAGTCTTGATTATGAGATTTTTGGCAATGGCTCTGGCGATATGCGACGAGATATGGTTGAACCTACAAATCGCCTATTGACACTATGCAACAAATATGGTGCTAAGGTTTCTATAATGTTTGAGGTGGGCGAGTATTGGGCCATGAAAAGGGCAGAAGAGGCAGGTTCATTGCATTTGGATTATTCACCTTCACATGAAATTGAAAAGCAGATAAAAAAAGCAGTTGAATGTCGACACGATGTGCAATTGCATCTACACCCCTGGTGGATTGGAGCTACATTCAAGGATAACAACTGGCAACTAAATCCAGATTATTTTCGAATTACTGATTTACCCCATGGTATGGGCTCTGAAAACAACCCGTTCTCAATCCTTGGTGTCCTACGTCAAGGTAAAAACACTCTGGAAGCTATTATTAATCCCACCTGTCCTGAATATGAATGTCTCGTATATCGGGCAGCTATGTTTTGGGGACAACCCTCAAAAGAACTCATAATGGGTATGAAAAGGGTTGGTTTGGTTGCAGATTCATCTGTTATCAAAGGTTTACATGAGACTACCCTAGTGCCAACGGATTATCGTCAAGCAAAGTCCGCAACGGGCTATTGGTGGACCTGCGTAGACGACATAAGTCAATCAGGACCCACTGGTGAAAATATTATAGAGTTCCCGGTTTACTCTAGGATGAAACCCTATGTGTGTAACTTCCGATGGACGAAACTTTGTGCCACTATCAAGAGACGGCGGGTCGAGAGAGCCGATACGCATAGCCACGGTATGATGGGAGCGAGACAAAGTACAGAGTCGCTGGGACAAATGCTGAAAAAACTCGGTACATTGCAGCCGCTGAAGTATGATTTCTGTAAGTTGAGTGCGACTGATATGATTCGAGGATTACGGCGATTGACAAATGATAACCAGATGGCCAGAGGTGACTTTGGCACTCCAGTTGTGATGTTGGGACATAGCAAGGATTTCTGGAACGACCGGAATCTTGAAACTTTTCTAAGGTTTATCAAGAAAGAGTGTGGGAATAGAGTACGCTTCAGCACATTAGGGGAATTAACAAAAATGATCTTAAAGAGAGACAAAATCCCGAGTTCTCCCATGGTGTAAAATGGCATATAGGAGGCTCTGGCATCAATAGAGCAAACAAGGACCGGCAATTCACACTGATATAGCGATATAGGTTGAGATTTGATTGATATACGTAAATGGAACAAGTGACACAGCAGTTAAAATCTGGTGAGATAATCATACAAGAGTTCCCCTGGCCCAAAGTAGGTTCAGGAATGGTTTTGGTTCGCAATCATTATTCACTGATCAGTACCGGGACTGAAAGTTCTACTGCCAAGACCGCTCGTAAGAGTCTAATCGGTAAGGCTAAAGAACGTCCACAACAGGTCAAACAGGTGCTCGACACTCTCAAAAAGCAAGGTCCTGTACAAACATACCGTGCAGTAATGAAGAAGCTGGGTGCCTATTCACCCCTGGGCTATAGTTCTGCTGGCCAAGTCATCGAAGTCGGAGCATGCATTCAGGATATCTCTGTCGGTGACAAGGTGGCCTGTGCCGGTGCTGGTTATGCCAACCATGCCGAGATTGTGTGCGTTCCGCGAAATTTGTGTGTGAAGCTCCAAGAGGATGTGGACCTCAAGAAGGCCAGCTATAACACGCTTGGTGCGATTGCATTGCAAGGTATCAGGCAGGCCGATATGCGACTCGGTGAAAGCTGCGTAGTGATCGGCCTAGGGCTCTTAGGACAATTAACCTGTTTGATGCTGCGCGCCAGTGGGGTCCGAACCTTCGGAATTGATATTGACCAGGATGCCGTTGAAATAGCTTCTAAACATTGTTGTGATGAAGCATGGATTCGTCCGTCACCTGGCCTATCTTCGAAGGTTAAAAATCAAACTAGCGGATTGGGTGTTGATGCCGTGATTATCGCTGCAGGCACTTCCAGTCTTGATCCAATAAATTGTGCAGGTGAGTTGGCACGTAAGCGGGGTAGAGTCGTCGTGGTAGGAGCAGTGCCTACGGGATTTGATCGAGATCCGTATTGGTACAAGAAGGAACTGGAACTGCGCATGTCATGCTCCTATGGGCCCGGCCGCTACGACACCGAGTATGAAGAGAAGGGGATTGACTATCCGGTAGCGTATGTCCGCTGGACAGAGAAACGTAACATGCAGGCCTTCCAAGAACTAGTTCATTCCGGCCGCATAGATATCGACTACCTCACTACCCACGAATTCCCACTCGAGGAGGCTGCAAAAGCCTATGATATGATCGTCAGCCGCAGCGAGCCGTTTCTTGGCGTCATTCTGAAATACGATGTTCACAAACCGATAGCACGGCATCGAATCGCGAACAGACCTGCTAAGGCTGAAGGTCGGGTAAACATTGCCTTTGTCGGTGCGGGGAGCTACGCACAGCAAAATCTTTTGCCAAATATACCACGTAATGATAAGGATGTGACCTGTGTCGGCATCATGACGAATTCAGGTACGACGTCGAAGCGTGTTGCCGAGAAGTTCAACTTTCAATTCTGCACATCTGAACCCACGGACATCTTCGATAACAATGCTATCAACACCGTGTTTATCGCCACGCGGCACAACAGCCATGCAGGATATGTCAAATCGGCCCTGGCGGCCGGAAAGCATGTGTTCGTGGAAAAGCCGCTTTGTTTGACCGAGGAAGAGTTGAGTGAGATTGAAGAGCTATACAACGGCTCAGACCATTGCTACCAGTTGATGGTCGGGTTCAATAGGCGGTTTGCCCCGCTTGCTGTGGAACTGAAGAAGCATTTGAGTGATGTCCCGCTTTCCATGCTCTATCGGGTCAATGCCGGTCCGATTCCGAGAGATCACTGGATCCAGGACAAAGAGATTGGCGGTGGGCGCATCATCGGAGAGGCTTGCCACTTTATCGATTTTTTAACTTGGCTCTGTGGGGCTCTTCCCAGACATGTACACGCCGTGGCTATTCCTGATCCCGACGGTTTGAACGACACGGTTAGCATCAACCTGCAATTCGCAAATGGCTCGATAGGTAATCTTAACTACTTTTCGAACGGTTCCAAAGAGATGCCCAAGGAGTACATTGAAGTCTACAGTGCCGGCCTCACTGGTATCATCAAAGACTTCAAGGTGCTGGAGATCCATTCAATCGGCAAGCCCCGTCACAAGAAAATCCTTGTCCAGGACAAAGGTCAAGCCTGTATGGTCAAGGCTTTCATCAAGAGCATCAAGGAGGGTGGATCGCTGCTCATCCCCGCCGATGAAATCTCTGCTGTGACACGAACTACTTTCGCCGTACTGGAGTCCCTCAGGACCCGCCAGGCAGTTTCTCTCTGACTTTCGATGATTCAGGCTAAAGCTCAAAACTGTATCCAGGAGATGCTCTCTTATATCGAGTCGGCAGACTATGCCGGGTACGACCCCTATGATGCGCTGAACAGTCCGTTGATTCAACGCATTGGAGCAAACAATAAATGGGTGCGAGTTGGAGCGACGCATCTGATCAGACGATCTCCTGTTAACCTCAGGCCATTGTTCGGTATTCGAAAAGGTCAAAATCCAAAAGGAATCGGTCTTTTCCTTTGGGGCTATTCTAAACTTTTTACTCTTACGAAAGAGGAGCGATATCTGGAGAGAGTTGACTATATTCTCAACATACTGGAACAGCTTCAGAGCAGAGGGTATTCGGGCAACTGCTGGGGTTACAACTTCGACTGGCAGTCATGGACATTCATGCGGCCCAAGGGAACGCCGACTATCGTTAACACCTCCTTCATCGGCCATGCCTTGCTTGACTGCTACGAGATGACAGGCAGGCAAAAAGCCCTGGATATGGCTATCCCGATTAAGGGCTTCATACTGGGTGACCTCCACAGGACCAGGTTGGATGGCATGTTCTGTTTTAGTTACACACCGGTAGACACTGAAGCTGTGCACAATGCGAACCTTCTGGGCGCTTCGATTCTCGCCCGTTTAACGCGGTATTGTGATGATGACCAGCTGACGCAGGCGGCTCTGGCAAGCCTGGAATATTCGATGCGACATCAGCGGATTGATGGGTCGTGGTTCTATGCTGATACCAGTATCCAACGCTGGATTGACTCTTTTCACACCGGTTTCAATCTTCAGGCCATTCGGTACATCCTGGATGCAGGGTTAGCACCGGAGTACCGGGCGGCTTATCGTAAGGGTGTCGAGTACTACGCAGGAAATTTCTTTCTCGAAGATGGAACACCGAAATACTATCACGACCGGATCTATCCGATAGACATCCATTCGTCTGCCCAGGCAATCTGCTTCTTCTGCCGAGAAGGTAAGGAATACCAGGACCTCACAGACAGGATTGTCAATTGGATGCTGCAGAATATGTACAGTGGGAGAGGGTTCTTCTACTTCAGGAAGGGTAGGCTCTTGACGAACCGCATCCCTTACATGCGGTGGTCCCAGGCATGGGTATTCCATGCTTTGACGGAGTATAGTGCGAAGTGGATTGAAGCAAGCTTCCAAACAAATAAAGGCTGAACGAATGACGAAAAATGAGAATCCCAATAGTAAATCGGTGATTATAGCTGCGGTAGTAGCAGGTTTCCTAATGCTCGTTTCTAGCGCAGCGTATCAGGTTCTGGCTGCTCGACTGGCGTCTCCCGTGAATACTACTTCATTGCCTCCTGCTGCATTAGAAAAGTTGCCCATGCAAATTGGTGATTGGATGGGCCAGAACATGCCGCTGGACGAAGCTATAGTTCGTGCAACAGATACCGAAGCGTACATCAACCGTAGTTATTTACGACATAATTCCTTGGAATGTATCTCGTTATATGTCGCGTACGGTGTAAGAGCGCGTGACCTGATGCCCCACCGCCCGGAGGTCTGCTATACGGGGGCTGGCTGGACGCTCGTTGACCGGCGTTCCATGGAGCTATCCTTGAGCGATGGAATGAAACTGCCATGCAGCTTTTTCCAGTTCTCACGCGGCACTTTGAACACAAGGAAAGTCGCGGTTCTGGATTATTACATTGTAGATGGGCAGTATTGCCGCGACGTTTCACTATTACGGTCAAAGGCATGGCGCGGCTCCGGCATGGTTCGTTATGTAGCTCAGGTACAGATAGTTGCTTCCATCACAGCGAATCTGACTGCCGATTCAGCGGAGAAATTGGTCCGTGCCTTTGCTGTCGAATCAGCTTCATCGATATCCAAACTATTCGAGAACGCCGAAGAGATTCGGCGCTCGGATAAAGGTCGCTTTAACGATAACAGTATGTTTGGGGAAGCTGGGAGTGGTTAACAAGCGTATTCGCCGTGGACATGCTTTGCAGATTTCTGGCAGACGTCAAATGCAGGACGAACACCTGAGGCTTGTTTCAGTCGTGTTGATGCTGCTGGCCATAACAGTGTTGTCGTATTGGTCGACAATTGCGGGCCTTTTCAAGGAATGGCAAAGAAACGACGATTACTCTGCTGGCCAGCTTGTTCCGCTGATTGCAATTTTCCTTGTTTGGCGTGAGAGAAAAGCGCTTAAAAGATGCTCGCTGAAACCGTGCTTGTGGGGTATGGCACTGCTTATACTGGCTCAGACAGCGCGGATTTTTGGATTGCTGTTCATGTACGAATCGGCAGAGCGATACTCGCTGATATTGACAACAGCGGGCCTGTTTCTTATGGTTGCCGGCTGGCAGATGTTTCAGAGCGTTTCATGGATACTATTGTTCCTCTTTCTTATGGTCCCTTTTCCCGGGCGCGTTCATAACCTAATCAGTGGACCGTTGCAGAAAATGGCAACAACGGGTTCGGTATTTCTTTTGGAGGCATTTGGTGTCAGGGTCAGCCAAGAGGGAAATGTCGTAATGCTGAACAAAGAGACCCCTATGGCGGTAGCAGAGGCCTGCAGTGGCCTGCGTATGCTGACGGCGTTCGTTATTGTCGCGGCATTTATGGCGTATATGGTGAATCGCTCACGGCGACAGAAAACAGTCCTGCTTTTGTCGAGTATTCCTGTCGCGGTGATATGCAATATTTTTAGACTCTGCATAACGGCTGTGCTAATTCTGCTTGTAAGCGCTAAAGTGGCAGAGAAATTCTTCCATGATTTTGCTGGTCTGGCCATGATGCCAGGTGCTGTTTTATTTATGTTCGGCGAGCTATGGCTGATGAATAAACTGACTATGCCTGAACCACAACAGGGACAGGCAAAAGCGCAAAGCCGAGTCAGCCAGCCGGGCCTATGCGAAATTGACGAAAAGAAGAAAGCAATATGCATAGAACCTAATAGTTGACCTGGTGGGACTTGTGGCAATCGGCTCTTTCGGGAAAATGCCTCCGTGCTGAAAACCCGGCACTTGCAAGGTGGGACTCGTGGCAATCGGCTCTTTCGGGAAAATGGCTCGAAATTGGTTGTAGGAAGGCTGTAAAGTTCATTAAAAAGCCGGGAAATACACAAGAAGAAGCTGAGAGACCTTATTTATTGATAGACTATAACTACTTCAAAACAAAGAAATTACAGGCGAAGTAGCTATTTTTTAAATCGGCAGTGAAAAAAAAGTGAAAAAAATAGAATTTTTTGTTATTTTCTTCTTGACATAGGGAGGAAATCCTTTTATTTATGTCAAAACATATATTAATGGAGTGATGGGTTGATGATAGGCGGCAGAAAATTTATTGCGGTCGTTATTTGGGGGCTGGTTGCCACAGCGGGTGTTTATGCCGACATGGTTCCAGTATCACGCATTGATGCTGGACGCGGACATTCATCGCCCTTTTGCGGGGGGACAATTCTCGAGGACACGGATTTATTTAGCCCATTTAATTGCTCCTTTGTCACTGAGCGGGTTTTATTGTCTGTCGAGTTTTTACCCGAGGCAAATGCGGATATCATCCAAACCTCTGAGATGCAGTATCCACAAAGTTTGACGAATGGGCCGAGCAGCTTCAATTTATGTCTGTCTGCTTTGATAGGCTTTGGTTTGTGCAGTTCTGCTCACTGGGTGAAAAGACTATCCTTTGGCTTTATCCCGGAATGGTACCACAACGGTGGACCTTTCCAAATCGGTCACAGCTATGCTGTAACACCGGAATCTCTCTGCCCTGTACCAGTTTATTGTTTTATTCAGCCGGTCTTCACGGTGGGGGATTCTCTTCCACAATATCGCTTGGGGACCGTTACGTCCCTCTGGCGGAAATCACAATTCACGCCAATTGTACTTGCACCCCGGGGACCTCCTAACATGTCATAAGGAGAGATTGTCTCCCTCTATTTTTAGGCGGGAGCAATCATCCGATTGAGTGTCTTACTTGTTTATAACGAAGAAGTTATTACACTGACATGTTATGGTAGGAGAAATAATAAATGAAACGTATCGTATTATTTACTTTATTAATTGGTCTATTTTCAGTGCAAGCAGATGCAGGTCTGTGGGAATTGGACAGGACCACCGCATTAGGCTTCACGACGTACACTAATATCGGAGGCGCGGGCGATGCCATTGGTTCCCTCAACGTGTATGACGGCCCCGGTAATAGAGTATACGGGACTGGTGTGACTGGTTACCCGTCGATGTCTGGAGTGGTTGGTTTTACGACAACCACTTTTGCGGATGGTGGTGATGCGGATACAACGACCACGGCGGAGATTTCCTATGGTGGTAACCCTGGACTAACCGGCAGTCCATATGATGGAATCACGAGCTACTTCGAAAATGACAATGATGACATATGGAGTGTCCAGTTGTTCTACCAAATTGGAGCTACGGAATACAACTCCGGCGCCTATGTGACGCTAGCGGGCTTGGGTGGTTCCGCATGGCTGAGTACCGGCGCACCTATGGGCGGTTTGGATCTTAGCACCATAACGGACATAGGCTTCAGGATCCAGGGCAACATGACAGGCCTTGGCGGGAACCCAAGTAATCCCGATTCTTTCCACGTCTCGCTCGTGCCTGTTCCCGCCGCTGTTCTGCTCGGCATTCTCGGCTTAGGTGTAGTTGGCTGGAAATTGCGTAAGTATGCATGAGAGCCTATATAGCAGGCAATCATGTGTCCAGTAACAAGATACTTGCAGGCGAAGCCCCGCTAAAGGGGCTTCGCCGCAGGTATTGATTTTCGCGAAGGACGTATAAGCAGATAATTTTTCTCGGTTTGATGGGCTAATAGAGGAATAAGTATTGCACTAAACTAACAGGTGGGTGAAGGTTTACACTTGGCCGGAAGGCTTTTTGTAAAGGAATATTGTGAGCATATTTAAGGATATGAAAGAAATGACAGTAATATTTACAAAAAAACGTGTAATGAACTTTCTGAGAATTGTTGCTGTCCTTGTAGTAATTATGTCAACAGAGGCTCAAGCTGTATTGTATCCTTTTGCGGCTATCACAGACAATTCGGGCGTAAGCGGCTGGATGGCGCAGCAGCTTTCCCTTGAAGTCACTCCGTACGGAACGAGTCAGGTGCTTTTTACATTTTACAACGCCGTTGGTCCTTATGATGGTATTATTGGAACGGTGTTTTTTGAAGATGGGGCACTGTTTGCATTAGATGCAGATTCTATTATCGAGAATCCTCCTGCAGTAGATTTTGAGGCAGGTACCCATCCCCCGTCGAGACAATTTCCTGCAGGGGAATTGTTGGAACCTGACTTTGTGACCACGCAATATTTTTGGGCATCTACTAGTAACAGTGTTCAAACAGGAGTAAACCCCGGTGAGTCTTTGGGAATAGTGTTTGATCTTGAAAGCGGCAAAAATTTTGCCGATGTTCTCACGGCAATCGGCCTCGGTTTTACAAACCCAAATCCAGGTGTAAATACCAGTCTGCGAATCGGAGTGCACGTCCAGAACCTCCCCCCGGGGACGGCGCAAAGTGACTCATTCATCTTGACTCCGATTCCAGCTTCTGTGGTTCTGGGTATCCTTGGTTTGAGTGTAGCTGGCTTGAAGTTGCGCAGATTTGTATGAGAGCCCTCCTATAAGTAAGCAGACAATCATGTCGTTTCATTCAGTAATAATGTAGGCGAAGCTTTCCTAAAGGTAAAGCGGCTTAGCCGCAGGTATTGATCTTCGAGAAGGAGGTATCATCAGTTAACCTGTTTTGGTTTGATGGATTAATTGATTCAGATGGAGCAAATTCTGATGAGGAAATTATTCTTTATTTCATTAGTGTGTGGTTTTGTAGCAGTGCCTGCCCTTGCAGACATCTATGGCGGCCGGGTTTGGTACAACCGTATTGGCGGTTACTACAGCGGCAACGGCGGTGAGTTCACCCTGAGCAATGACGGCGGCCCAGGCCTGCTGCTTGACCTTTCGGCGTATATAGAAGGAGTGACGAAAAACGTGCTTGGTTCGTCCACCTTACCTTCGTTCCAAACGTTCTGCGTCGAGACCAGCGAATACGTCGCCCAGCCGATGGACATCGTAGTCAGCACGACCTTTGTCAACGAGGCCACGGGTGCAATTACCGGCTCCGGCTCGCACGCAATTCTCGGTAGTAAACCAAAGGGCGACAATCTTGATGCCAGGACAGCTTATCTCTATACCCAGTTTGCCAAGGGCGTTTTGTCCAACTACGACTACCTCAGCACGGGAGTGGGCAGGAATGTCTCAGCCGGATTACTCCAGAAAGCCATCTGGTATATCGAAGAAGAGCCAGGTGGTTCGAATGCTGGCCAATCGGGCATCTGGATTACTGAAGCCCAGAATGCGATAGACAACGGTCTTTGGTCAGGGATAGGTGACGTACGCATCCTCAACACGTGGAAGCCGGGCTATGTGGGTGACTTGGTTTACAAGAAGCAGGACCAGCTCTATCTGGTTCCTGTTCCCGCAGCCGTCCTGCTTGGCATACTCGGCTTGGGTGTAGCTGGTTGGAAATTGCGGAGATTTTCATGAGAGCCTATATGTAGTAGGCAATCATGTGGTCGGTTGACAACACTTGCAGGCGAAGCCCCGCTAAAGGGGCTACGCGAAGCATTTATTCATTTTCGCAGCGGAGAGTGGTCAGTAGTTAACTCGTTTTGGTTTGATAGGTTAATAGAGGGGAGTAATGCAGCAAACAACAGGCCTGGGAAGGGTGTACAATTGTACTAATGGCCTGTAACAGTTCAACTGCGGGGTGCTACTTATGGGAACAACCGTCACCCCGACCGAAGTGGAGGGGTCTGTTGAAATAGATTCCTCGACTTCGCTGCGCTTCGCTCGGAATGACGACCCTGCAAATTACGTGTTACAGACCACTAAGGCATCCTGTTTCTTTACTGTATTCGAAGCGGAGTTCCCTGGTCAAATTCGGGGGCTTCAGTGGGGGTAATCTTCGCACATAGCTGGCTTGAATATGCTTTGCATAGCATACGTGCCGGATTAAGAGTATTTATACCAATTGCAGTTAGAAATTGCCGAAAGGTTTGAATTTATACTAAATTGAGAGAGCCTGGATTCCTGCTTCCGCAGGAATGACAAAATCAGGTAACTCGCCGCAATGCGTCGCAGCGGGTCGGCAATCATCAACTAAATTTGGTATAAGGAGTATTTTGCAGCTTTTCTGTACAAAATATTGTCTTTGAGAGCCTGTTCAAATCATCTTCAGTCAGATCAAATTAAATACCAGTAACACGTCAATAAACGTTAAGTCAGAGATATTCCGAAGGAGATTTGTCATGCTTAATTGGAACAGATGTGCGAAGATTAACGTAAAGGTGCTTATCATTCTGATAGTTGTCACTGTAGCAATTGGAACGTCTTTGTTTGCTGCTCGTCAGGTCCGAAGAAGCCTTCTGTCGAAAATGGATCTGGAAAAAGGGGAAGCTGCCTTTGAAAACAAGGATTGGCCGGCTGCATATAAACACTTCCAGGAGTACCTCGGCAGAAAACCCGATGACGTCGAAATCCTCAAGAAGTATGCTAAAGCACGGCTGTCGGTCCGGCCGCTCGAGGGCGGAAACATCATGCAGGCCATCGCGGCCTATCGTCGTGTCCTGCAACTGGCCCCCCTCGATGAAGTCGCCTATGATAAGCTCGCCAAGCTCTATACCGGCATAGGGAATTTCGAGGAGCTTGTCTACATTGCCCGAAAGCGGATTGTGGATTTCCCGAATGACCGAAAAGCCCATGTTTGGCTGGCTGATGCGTTAGTCCAACTGAACAAAACGGACGAGGCTCGACAGACACTTGAAAAATTCATAGAGGAACTCGAGGTGCTTCCTGACAAACATACAGAGTATGTGCAAGCTTGTGCACTAATGAGCCAGATAATCCTCGACGATAATTTCACCAAAGACAAAACGGAGGCTCTGAAATACCTCAACAAAGCTGTAGACTACGCCCCGGAATCTGTTGAGGCACTGGCGCATCGTGCACGGTTTTACAGCCAAACACCTAACATTTCCGGCATGAGCCAGAAAGATATGTTGACATTCGCTCGCAAAGATCTCGAGGCGGCCGACGAGCTTGGCACAGACAATCCCCAAATTCTCTTGTTCTTAAGTGCAGAATGGATGGCACACGGCGAGCTTGACCGGGCTGCCGCCGAATTGCAGGCTGCTGAGAGTCTCCCGCAGGAAACGCTGGAGGAAAACTTTTTCGACTTAGATGATTGGACCGTAGCAAGATTTTTATTCGCTTCGAAACTGGCGATACAGAAGAAAGATACAACTGAAGGTGCCTCTCTGGCTGATGAGGCGCTGACAGTGCTGAAAGAGAAAAGACATAGGGTCCGAGTTCTTCCATCTGCTATCGGGCTTTATATTGCCGCAGGCAAAGTTACAGAGGCGCGGCGCTGTCTTGACGAGTATCTTAATATCATGCATACCGCGGAAGTGACAGCAGAGCCCAAGCTGGGAATCGCCTACCTACAGGCCTTGGTGGCGAAAGCCGAGGAAAGACCGTATGTTGTCATCGATGTTCTGCACCCGGCCGTCGTGAGTGATGCCTCTCATCCCGAACTGTGGCAGCTATTAGCAGAGGCCTACAGTCGAACAGACCAGACCAGACGGGCAGTCAACGCCCTGATAAAATATCTTCGTTTTCATCCACGAGATCCGGAAATGACACTGCAACTGGCAAGAGAGTACCTCAAGCTGCGAGACTGGAACAGGGCATTTGAAACTGCACGGCTGGCGGAGCCTCTGGACCCCATGGACATTGTTATCAGGCTGCTTCGCATTGAAGCGAGCATTTACCTGACTGCCGAGCAGGGTTACAGAATAAACACCGCAAACCTCGAAAAGTTATCAGCCGAATTGGCAGAATTGCGCCAGGGGCATCCCGATCGAGTTGATATTCGCATATTGCAGGCTATCATCGCTGTTTACCTTGAACAGCCTGACAAGGCTGAGAGGGAGCTGAAGCTGGCCATTGAAGAGTGTAAGGAACCACTTGGGGCTGAGATGCAACTTGTGAGGCACTATTACAGAACCAAACGTATGACCGATGCGGTCAGCGTCTGCAAGATTGCCTGCGAGCGTCACTCCGAGGTTGCCGAGCCCTGGCTTTCTCTGTCGGGCCTTCATGTGGCAAGTGGCGACTATGACTCAGCCCGCAGTTGCCTCAGACAAGGACTGGATACCGTAGTCGGCCCTTGGGAAAAGCGGTCTTTATCGATAAGGCTTGCCTTGGTGGAACTTGTGTATGGAGATCGGGCCATTGGGATAAGTCTTCTAAGTGAGGTTGCAGCGCAAGATGAACAGGAAGTCCGTGCTCGCTCGCTACTTCTGGGCATCCGTGAAATCCAAGAGGACCGAGCCACGGCCGAAAAACTGGTCAGGGAATTGCGCGAAGCCGAGGGGGAAAGCGGGCTTTTCTGGCGTCTGCATCAAGCGTCGTTGTGGCTGTCGTCAGATGACTGGCGTTCGAAGCAGCCGGGTATTACTGACTTGCTTCAATACTGCATTAATTCAGACCCTGAGTGGTCGGAACCGGCACTACTTCTGGCGAAAATGTATGAGAAGTTGGAGGATTTCGGACGTGTCGAAGATATATGTCGGCAGGCGCTTGTCAGGAATCCTTCGGCTACTGACGTAGCAGACACATTAATGACCCTCCTTGAAAAACAACGCCGCTTTTCGGATGCCGAGAAGGTTCTCCAGCAGATTGAAACGAACCCCCGGGTTACCAGTGCGTGGTATGTCCGAATGGCACTTAGCGAGGGGGACCCATCCCGAGCAATCGACGAATTGAAACTCAGGGTATCCAATGATGACCGAGACGTTAACTCACGAATACTTCTGGCGCGACTAATCTACTGGCAAACCAGGGACGCCGACCAGGCTTTTGCGTACCTGAAGGAAGCCGAAGCGATAACGCCAGACTCCATAGCGCTAACAGCGGCAAGGGTGTCAATCCTAAGGGCAGAAGGACAAGCTGAAGAGGCCCAGCGAATCCTCGACAAGTATGTGGCGGCTCGTAGTGACTTCAACGCCTATTGGATGCGGGCTGTGTACTTAGCCGAGGAAGGTGAGCTTGAACGTGCCGAACAGGATTACAGGAAGTTAACAACCTTCGCCGGGCAAGGTGCAATAGGTTATGAGCTGTTAAACAACTTCTATGCCAGGAATAAGAATCTCGATAAAGCCGTAGTGACACTTGAAGAGGGTCTGAATGTGTATCCTGCAGATTTGAGATTGAAGCGAAGACTGATGAAGACATTGTTTCTGCGGGCCGATGCGCAAGACCGACAGAGGGCACTTGAAATCCTTGCAACACTTGAAGAACGACTGCCGCAGGATCCCGAATTGATGAAGCTCCGAGCTCTGCAAATTTTAGAGGAGTCGACACCACGGTCACTTAAGACCGCCAGAGAAAAGCTGGAAAATGTTATCAAACTGGAACCGACAGCGGTTGATGCACATCTTTTGCTGATTGGTATTGAGATGCAGGAGGGAGAATATGAGACAGCGCGCGATTCTGCGATTCGAGCTATTGGCTCCAATCCAAACAACTTGGCATTGCTGTCAGCCAGAGGCAGGGCCGAGCTTGCACTCGAGAATACACAAATGGCGGCCGAATTAGCTCATCTGGTTCTTCAGAAAGACCCGAACAATACTGAAGCCCGGGACGTGCTCGTGGCAGCTGCGCTGAGCAGCAGGGATCGCAGTCTTCTTGAGGAGGCCCGGATGCTGACTGAATCTTCGGCCGGCAGCGACCCCAGAGACGAAAAGCTGCTGCTCTCGCGGGCACGTGTTTTGGTTTCCATGGAACTGCCTCAAAATGCAATTCCTGAGCTGAAGAACTATTGCCAAACAAAGGAAGGAAGCAGCAGTGTTGCCGCCATCGTGACACTTGCTGACCTGTATCGTCTCACGGGTGACATGGACCAGGCAGAACAATGGATTGAGCAGGCGGAACGGGTAGACCCGAACAATCAAGTTGTTATCCATGCCCGATTTTTATTACTGGTAGCACAGAACCGATTTGATGAACTTGCTGAAATCAGTTCCGCATATCTTTCGGCCAAAGAGCAGAATCCAACGATACTTGTGAGGGCTGCATCGGTCTTAGCCGCATCGGATTCGATGACACTCAAAAAAGAGGGACTAAAGCTATTTGAGTATGCTGCGACCCTATCGCCGACATCGAAAAATGTACGCCTGGATTTGGCTTCCACCCTTTATCAGACAGGAAATGCCGAACGTGCAGAGAAGATATACCAGGAATTGCTTGAGCAGTACCCAAATGACATACGAATTCTCAACGACCTTGCATGGATTCTCCAAGAGCATTATCATCGCTACGCCGCTGCACTGGAGCTGGCGAATAGAGGTTTAAGCCTTTCGCCTAATGAGTTGCATCTTCTTGATACCAGGGGTACGATTCTGTCAAATCTGGCCGACCGGCTTAGCGATGCAAGGAACGACTTTGAAAGGCTTGTAGAATTATCACCATCTAATACCCGCCAACGAGCAAAGGCACTTCTTCAGATGGGCCGCATTTGTGCGAAACTCAATGACCTTGTTCAAGCAGAACAGCACCTGAATAGCGCATTGGAGATTGACCGTAAACTTAACGTATTTACAACAGACGAGCGGTCGGAGATCACGAGAATTATCCAGAGAAGTGAAATGCAGACTAAGAGTATTACTTCGAGTAATCTCGGACCGGACAAGCCGCATTAGTACTGCATTTGTAACTGGGAGATATGTGAGTTAAGTTTTAAAGAGTTTTGCTTATTCTTTCATCCTGCAAAGAAAACAGACCAGCGAGTATTGGTCGTTACGTATTGACATCGAGGCGATGAAAGGCAGGCCATCATATCAGGATAGGAAACAGGCGGCCATGTCAAAGGTCGTAAGGCCCGCATAAGTGACCTGTTAAAGATACCTCAACTTTAGACATTTTAACAATATCGAAAGTCATTATAGATTTTTTCAATAAATTTGATGCAGTTTGAGCTTCGGGGCGAAGTTGCAGGTCGAGAATGTGCTAATTTAAATTTCAGGTTCTTCGTATATTTGTCTAATTTTTTCCACACGAACATTTATGAAGATACTAAATGTAGTTGGTGCCAGGCCAAATTTCATGAAAATAGCGCCGTTGATGGCTGAGTACAGCCGGCACGAAAACATTCATGCAATTCTTGTTCACACGGGACAGCACTACGACGGCGTAATGAGTAACCTGTTCTTCAGCGAATTGGGTATTCCAAAGCCCGATGTTAATCTGGAGGTGGGATCCGGCAGCCATGCTGTACAGACCGCTGAGATCATGAAGAGGTTTGAGCCGGTTCTCATCGACCATAAACCGGATGTGGTTGTGGTGGTAGGTGATGTGAACAGTACTATTGCCTGTGGCCTTGTGGCGGTAAAATTAGGAACCAAGCTTGCTCATATAGAAGCAGGACTGCGCAGTTTTAATCGCTCTATGCCAGAAGAAATCAATCGTGTCTTGACAGATTCTATAAGCGACTTTCTTTTCTGCACCGAGCAAAGTGGTGTTGACAATCTCATTCGCGAAGGCATTCCTCAGGAGAAGGTGCACCTTGTAGGGAATGTTATGATTGACACACTATTGAGAAATGAGGAAAAAGCTAAGAAGTCAAATATCTTAAGCCTATTAAATCTCAATGGAGATGATTTTGTCGTCCTTACTTTGCACCGTCCCTCAAACGTTGATGACCCCGTTGTTTTTGAGAGGATTCTTGACGCCCTTACAATTATACAGAAGGATATGCCTGTAATTTTCCCTATTCATCCTCGGGCCCGAAAGAACCTGGTGTCTTGCTCGCTCGGTAAACGTGTCGAAGAAATGTCTGGTTTGCGTTTGACCGAACCTTTGGGGTACCTGGATTTTCTGAAATTGATGTCTAATGCAAAAGTAATACTGACTGATTCAGGAGGAATACAGGAGGAAACAACCATTTTGCAGATTCCCTGCCTTACACTACGAGACAACACCGAGCGCCCAATCACGACCAAGCTCGGCACCAACCAAGTTGTTGGAACTAATCCAACAACGATTATCCAGGCCTATAGGCGAGCTGTGAACGGTGCTTGGCGTAAGCCCGTAATACCCCCCCTTTGGGATGGCCGCGCTGCCGAGCGCATTGTAAGAATCCTCCTTGAAGAGCTCTAATGTTTGAAACCTATTTCAACATTAAGTTGCTGATGACTGCGATTCTTTTTACTGCGGCTGTTCTCGTCTTTACTCACCTACCTCAAGGGACAATTCCATCCCCATTGCAAAAAGATGGCGTCGACACGCTTCAACATGTTTTGGCGTATGGAGTAATTACGTTCCTTTTTCTCATCTCGCTCAGAGCTTCAACGACCATGCTTTCAGCTTTGCTCCTTTTCCTTGCAGTTTCAATTATCGGCACTTTCGACGAACTAACACAGCTCTTTGTGAACCGAACCGCAAGCGTCGCTGATTTGGCGGCCGACATTGTTGGCATACTATCAGCCCTGTTCTTTTCAACAGTGCGAAGGCGGCTGGTGTGTGACTAATTTTGGTGGCGCATTTTTTACAAGTGTGTTAATCTTTATTTCGTAATAGTTTATGAAATAAGGAGACACACATGGAAAAGACAATTACAGCAAAACAGTTAAAAGAAGCATTAGT
>Ga0315312_1001577_pt1 | contig 17375 bp, 27 predicted proteins | sample TDP7_MG_FD_203629 | JGI IMG/M metagenome (GOLD analysis project Ga0315312, IMG submission 203629) | Freshwater sediment microbial communities from Lake Towuti, South Sulawesi, Indonesia - TDP7 | ecosystem: Environmental > Aquatic > Freshwater > Lake > Sediment | place: Indonesia: South Sulawesi... | reverse complement strand
GTTCGCATAATCCCGAAACTATAATATTGATTGGTAAACTATTAGGCAAAGATTGTGAAAGAGAAGCATGGTTACATTTTTTAATGGATTATGGTTTATATAGAGAGGTAAAGGACTGAAGGCGTGGTATGAGTTTTGTGATTTAAAGTATTCTGTTACTCTCGAGGGAAAAGGGGGAAAAGGAGGTGAGTAAGGTGAAGGCAAAACATTGGGTATGGATTTTAACCTTTATTAGTATATTCTTCTTGGTGGTTAGTTTTTGTTTAATGATCGAATTAAACAAAGTAAAGGCCTATACGGCTGCCCTTGAGGAACAAATGATTAGCTACCAGGCCGAAAATTCTAACCTCAAAACCGGGATAGCCCGTTTAGAAAAGGAAGCCAAAACTTATGAAACTAACCTTGGGAGAAAGGTAGCAGCGTATGAGAAGGAAATAAAGGCTTATAAAGAACAATCAACCGATTTACACGCCCGGTTGGCAAGGGCAATCCAGGATTATTCCGATTATCGCAATAGGCTATATGAGAGCTGGAACTCAGTTGCCGAGGCAATAAATGAAATAAGAGTTACGCTTTTTGACAATATCGAGAGGGAAAGTTATGAGGCTCTTGAGCACGAGTTAAAAGATTTCAGGAAAGCATTAAGGAGCTATTAAATATGCTTACTTCTATGCTTATAAAAATGCTTATAATGCTTGCGAAAATGCTACAAATGCTTGCAAAAATGCTTGTTGTGCTTTCAAAAATGCTTTCTATGCTTGTAGATAAAATTTTGGCATTTACAGGCAAGATTCTAATGCTTGCAGACAGGCATTTATAAAACTTTCCCCTTGACAAACTATCTCTTTTTTGGTAGCCTATTTTGTGCGCTCTCTCCCCTCCCACCCAAACTCGGGAGAGGGCGTTCCCGGGGGCCAGTGAGGCGATAGCACGAGGCCCCCCAAAAATACTATCGTGGGAGGTGAAAAGTATGCCTGAGTTACCCATCCTCACCAGGAAAAATCTTCCTACAACTCCAGAGGAATTGCAGAAATTTATCCAGGTAGGGGAATCTCTTGTTGCTTTTTATGAAAAATGGCTTTATTTTCAAAAAATAACTAACACTAAAGAGGGAAGGGAATTTCACCAAAAAATATTAGCCGAAGGGCAGGAAATTGGAGAAACAACGCTCTGGGCCTTAGCAAGGCTGGGAGAATTATTAGAGAATCAACCGGGGAAGGAGCCAGTTCTTTCTGATGGTTCTCAACCGGGAACTATCAGAAGAGGCAGATACCGGGGAAGTAAATCTCTTCTTCGCCCGAAAGGGCTTACTAAAAAATTTGCTTTTGAAACACGCACTATTTTCAGACATAAATCCTTAATCCCTACCATAGTGGCTGAAGCTAAAAAAACTGAAAATATCCCTACCCGCAACGATTTATTGGCTTGGATTAAAAATTTTTCTTATTACGTGAACCCAATAGAAAGCCCCGTTACCCCCGAGGGGCTTTTTGATGTTATTGTAGTTGACCCACCCTGGCCCTATGGGACTTTATATGATGCCAGAAGCAGGAGAGTGGGAGCGCCCTATTTTCACCGGGAAATGAGCATAGAAGAAATAAAAGCAATAAAATTACCGGCTGCCGATAATTGTATTCTATGGCTCTGGACTACTCACCGATTTATGAGAGATGCTTTCCCTATTCTTGATTTTTGGGGGTTTAAAGAGGTAGCAATTCTCACCTGGGTTAAAGATAAAATTGGAATTGGGAGATGGTTACGTTCCAAAAGTGAATTTTGTATTATGGCAATTAAAGGATGTCCTAAAATAAAATTAACAAATCAAACTACTGTTTTGGAAGGGAAAGCAAGGGAACATTCCCGAAAACCTGAAGAGTTTTATCAACTGATTGAATCTTTATGTGTTGGAAGAAAACTTGATTATTTTAGCAGAGAACAACGGGAAGGCTGGGCACAATATGGAGATGAAATAACAAAATTTAAGGAGGAAAACTAAAATGCTAAATTCCCCAGAAATAGGAAAAATAATTTACTCTCGGGAAAGTTGGCCGCCAGACTATAAGAGAATTTATAATGAACCAAAGCTAATTTACATAAAAGTGGGAAAGGGAAAACGAAATTATACCGATGTAATAAAATGGCGGGATCGCTTATTGCTATTGGGTATTAAGCAGAAACATAAATGCCCATATTGTAATAACATAGTCTCGATAGAAAATGAAGTTGCTTTTAGCTTCAAAGATCAATGGGCAATGTGGGAAAATGTTTTTAATATTAAGGTTTTGGTTAAGGAAAAAGAAAGACAAATTGAGAAATTATATAAACTTCTCGAAGGAACTTTATCACAATTACATTTAGGCGATGCAGAAAGGAAAGAGAGTTATGCCCCGCATCCGCACAGTTAAGCCTGACTTCTGGGATGACGAAAAGCTGGCCTTAATTTCCAGAGAAGCAAGATTAACCTATATTGGCCTCTGGACTTATTCAGACGACCATGGGGTAGTAAAAGGCCACCCTAAATGGCTGAAAGAAAAGATTTATCCTTACGATGAGCTGGATATAAAAACCTTTGAAAGTTGGCTGGCGGAGTTAGAAAATTTGAAAAGAATTCTTCCTTTTGACGCAAACGGCGAAAGATATTATTTTATACCGAAATTCTTAAAACACCAGAAAATAGATCGCCCTTCAAAAACTACTCCTAACCCTTCTCCGCCGCAAGGACTCGCTGAGGACTCGCTGAATATTCGGAGAGCACTCCCCGTAGTAAGGGAAGGGAAGGTAGTAGTAATAAAAGAAAGAAAGAAACATAATAAAAGTATAAAGAAAGAAAGAAAAGGAATTTTTTAAAATTGTGGATAACTTACGGGGAATATAAGGTAAACCCTAATGGCTAAAGTATTTAGGTTTATTCAGAGGCTGTGGATAACTTGCTGGAGGCTGTGGAAAAGGGGAAGGTGTGAAAGTTGCGGGGCGACCAAAGGGCTGGTAGACTGCTGGCTGGTTAATTACGAAACAGGAAAAGAGCAACACTGGATTTATTGTGTAGACTGTGCCCCCAAGCAAGGTTTTTGCTGGGCTTGCGGACAATTCTGGGGCGGGATGGAAAGTTTCGACTTCGGCCCCGGGTATTGTGAAAACTGTGCTTCGGAAATTGAAGAAGAAGAATATTATGAAGACGAAGGTTATTATCCCGGTGAATACGAGAGGGAATTTGAAGAAATTGAGGAATTATAAGATAGCTGGGACTGGCGAACCAGCCTAAAGAAATCGCCAGTATAGTATTAGGAGCTGTGAGACTCCCCTCTTTTTACTTTCTCCCCGCTGGCGAGCGGGAACCCAGGACTACTTATAGCGGGCCGTGACCCGGCGGGGGGAAGGAAAAGAGGGCAACCAAGTATGGCTGGATACCCGAAGGCTAAAAAGGGCAGGGGAATAAGAGACCCTATGCCGGTTAAGGAAGGGGTTATCTGGACTATCGGTAAGATATACTGCGATAAATGTGGCAGGGAATATATTATTAAGTGCAATGGGAAGAAAAATTGGCTGGAATAGGACTTGACAAGTAAATAGTTATATGTTATAATAGCCACAATCCACAAGAAACCTATTACCGGAGAGTGAGCCATCAAGGCAGAGAAACCCATCAGCCATGAGCGATCCAGGCTGGGAGAGAAAACCATCTGGGTAGAGTGAACCAAGATAGCAGAGGAACCCCTTAGTTGAAAGTGCGCCAATGTAGTAAAGAAAACCAATAGCGCAGAGCGAGCCGGGGAAGTAAAGAAACCCCTCACTAGGGAGTGAGCTATTTTAGAGGAGAAACCCCTTGATAGAGAGTGAGCCAGTGGGTAGAAGAAACCCAGGATATGTAAGTGAGCTATAGCGCAGGAGAAACCCACGGATAAAGAGTGAGCTAAGGTAAGGGAGGACCCCGGTTAACTAAAGTGCGCCAGTGAACACAAGAACTCCATGGCCTCGGAGCGAGCCAACGAAAATAAGGAAACCATTTTATAAGAGTGATCCAGTTAGCTAAAGGAGCCCAGCAATTTAGGGTGAGCCAGAAATCAAGAGAAAACCCGAATCTGGGAGCGATCCAATGAATAGAAGAAAACTATGTTACAAGAGTGAGCCAATGAATGTAAGAACCCCAATCTAAGAGAGCGGGAGAATACTTGCCGGGGAAACTTTCAAAAGGGGAAGGGTCAAATTTTGGAGAAAATCGGATTAGCTATTCCGTCTCTGAAATGATTGGCGACGGCCACTTCCCCATTTAAAAATGATAAAAAGGAGGGTAAGAAGATAAAATTTAAAGAATTGGTAACAAATTGAGAAATCAGGGAGGAAATAAAAATGGCGGAATATTTTGTGGTGGAAGTCTGGAACTATGACGGCGAAATCTGGGCAATATTTAAGAATACAAAAGGCCTCCCCACCAGAAAACTGCGCCAGTTACTTGATAGGCTGCGGGAAGAAGAATGGGAGGCGATGGTTAAAAAGGCAAAGGAGAAAAAGGTTATAACAGGCAGTGACCTTCTTGAGAGCCTTACAAAAAGGCTATCCCGGGAGGGGTTTGAGCAAATCAAGTTTTATACGTATAGTTTTTTCGATGACTACTGGTATGATAAAGAATTTGACGACCTCCGGCGAGAGAAAGAAAAAAAAGCAAAAGAAATAGTCGTAGGTAAGGAAGGTTCAATTGTCATAAAAAAATAAAAAATGTATAGGCTAGAAGATATTAAAAATAAGATTATTTGCGGGGATGCCCTAACCGAGCTCCGCAAGTTTCCCAATGAAAGTATTAATACCGTTATATGCTCTCCACCCTACTGGGGCCTTCGGGATTACAAAATTAAGCCGCAGATTTGGGACAGTGATGAAGATTGCCAACATGAATGGGGGAATAATTTTTGTTCTAAATGCGGCGCCTGGAGGGGCGTTTTAGGGTTAGAACCTACCTTTGACCTTTACATCAAACATCTCTGCGATATTTTTGGTGAGGTTAAAAGGGTTTTAAGAAAGGATGGATGTCTTTTTGTAAATATTGGGGATACTTACAATGGTAGCGGGCAGGATAGCGGGAAACAAAACCGGGATACCTCGCAGGAACTTGGGAATAGACCGGTTGGCATAGCTCCCACAAAACAATCTTATACAAGAGGATATCCAAAAAAATCTCTCTGTGATATTCCCTTTCGCTTTTCGATAGAGATGATAAACCGAGGATGGGTAAAGAGAAATACCATAATCTGGTGGAAGCGGAACTGTATGCCCTCGTCAGTTGGCGATAGATTTACAGTAGATTTTGATTATGTTTTTTTCTTTACCAAAAATAATAAAACTATTTACTGGGTTAATGAGAAAACCAGCCAGCTGGTAGATAAAAAACCACCAGGCATAAAAGGGATTGAGGGGCTTGATTGGGAGTGGAGAAATTGCCCGAGATGCGCAAGCCTTGGCTATTTTAATTATCGGGTCATGGATGCCAGGAAAAAGGAAGGAAATTGCCCTCAATTTACTATCTCTCAGGTTGAAAAAGAATGCTTAAAGAAAAAAATATGTTTCCGCTGTAAGGGGCTTGGCAAGATCAAATATTCTTTCTGGAGCGGCAGGGATTACTGGTTCGAGCAGCAATTTGAAGAATATAAAACTGAAAGTATAGAGAGGTTAAACCGTGGGATAAGCGAAGTTAACAAATGGATAGCTGGGCCTAACGGCCAGACAAAACATAGGCTAAACCAACCAAGGACAAATAGGAAAACCAAAATCCCAGCAGAATTTGCAGAAAGTTTTGGGAGCCCAAGAGCAAGGTATCATAGAATGCCCCCTATTGGCGGGATAAAACAAACTGAGGGCAGCGGGAATCCTACTTATTCCGGTAATCAACCTTTATGGACACAATTAGGCCGTAACCCCCGTTGCGTTTGGGATATTCCCACAAAAGGTTTCCCCGGAGCCCATTTCGCTGTTTTCCCCGAGGAGCTTGTAATCCCAATGGTAAAAGCCAGCTGCCCAGAATTTATCTGTAAGATATGTGGGAAAGGGAGAGAAAAGGTATATCAAAGTAATAAATTTATTCAAACTGATTGCGGTTGCGACCATTCCGATGGCTGGGATAGCGGTATTGTGCTTGATCCCTTTTGCGGGAGCGGCACCACTTGTTTAGTAGCAAAATTTCTGGGAAGGCATTTTATCGGGATAGATGTATCAGAAAAATATGTAAGGATGACAGAAAATCGGCTGAAAGAAGAAATCCCGCTTTTAATCTATGAGCCCGATAAACAATTAACATTGTGATAAGGAGAAAATAATGAGTATAAGTAGAAATTCAAAGGGAAGGATAAGAACTTATCAAAAAATAGCCTCGGTGAGGCCCCTACCCGAAAATAACAAGATAGGGATTATGGTTGGTTGTGGTAACTGTGCTACCTTCCGGGTTTTCATAATTTCCGAAACGCTAAAAGATATAATCGGGAAAATCTCTGCCGGTTATGTAATCGAGACTGAATGTGAGAAATGCGGGCATTTGATTTCCGCCACCATTGCCTGGGTAAGCGATGTCCCCAATTTCAGCTATCGCCCGCTTGATGGAAGGATGATACATGAGAAACCGATTATTGTTACCGATGCCAATGGTTTGAGGTAAGGAAAGTTGCAGGTATCTAAAAAAATTAGAAATATAAGGAGGTGAGAAGATGGTTGAGAATGGGAAATCAATGGCGTTTCTTACCGATGCCCTGCTAACTATTGAGAAGCTGAGAGTAGCTACTAATCTACGGATGCAAGCTTTTAACCGGCTGGGGAGACCACAGGATCCCCATACAGTGGAATTACATAGGCGGTTGGTGGAGACAGAGGATTATATAACCGGGGAGGTCAAAAAAACAACCAAGGAGCTGCCGGGCTATCGGTGGTTTTCCCGGGTAAAAGGAGTGGGGGACGAGAATATCGCCAAAGTAATAAGTTTTGTTGATTTTGAGAAGGCTAAAAATCTTTCTTCCTTGCGCAAATTCGCTGGCTTTGCCCCAAAAGATGGCAAGGCCATGAAGCCGGTAGAAAATGAAAAATTAGAATATTGTGCTGACCTGCGGGCTATGTGCTGGCGGCTGGGTTCTTCGCTTTTACGGGGGCAAAAGCCAAGGTCGGGCTCCAGAAAACCGCCAGGAAAATTCTATCAGTATTACCTCAATGAGAAGGAGAAATATTATCAGCGCTTTTTGAATACCGGTTATAAAATTATGCCTACCCCCAAGGAGAAGGGCAAAAAGAAGGAGCCGCCGGGTGTTATTTTCGAGGGGCACCTACATAATATGGCCTTGCGTAAAATGTTACAATTGTTTCTGGGCTGTCTCTGGCTGGTGGCAAGGGAAGACCTCGGGCTGCCGACCAGGCCTCCCTACGCCGTGGAGAAGCTAAAACATAAGCTGATAGACCCTTGGGAAATGGTAGATAGATAAAAGCTATAAAATGGAAGAAACCCAGTCAAATGGAGTGAGCTATAATAGACGAGAAAACCATTTGCTAAGAGTGATCTATAAGATAAGAGAAAACCAAATTTGTGAAGTGAGCTATTGGGATCGAGAAACCCAGTGAGCGTGAGTGAACCATAATAATAGAGATAACCATATTAGAAAAGTGCGCCCGACGGTAGGAGGAAACCCTAAAGGGAAAGCGAGCTATTAAAAAGGAGAAAACCAGTGTTTGAGAGTGCGCCAGAAAACTAAAGAAACCCATTGGAGAGAAGCAAGCTATTGAAAACGAGAAACCCATTTTTAAAAAGCGAGCTACCCAACGCGAGAAGACCAGGGTCTACGAGTGCGCCAATTTTAAGAAGAAATCCAGTGGTATAGAGCGAGCCAGGGAGTTTAAGGAACCCAACTTTCTGGAGTGTGCCGTTAAAGAGAAGAAAACTAGGGTTAAGAAGCGAGCTAATCTTAAGGAGAAAACCAAGGTGGAAGAGTGAACCATAGTAAAAGAGAAAACCAAATAGGATAAGTGATAGCCATTGTAAAGGAGAAGCCCATGGAGTTAAAGCGAGCTAAAAATCTTGAGAAACCTATAAGCTGTAAGTGTAGCCAAAGGTTTTGAGAAATCCATTAAAGGTAAGCGAGGTGAGAGATGACCAGGAAAGAGAAGTTATTTTTGGCCTTAGTGTTTCTCTTCTTGGTAATAGTAGTAAGCGTTAAAATATCGGCTGCAAATCAAATTGAAATTGCAGCTATCGAAAGGCAGATAAGGTTGCACCGGCCGAAGCCAGCAACGGATACCTGGTTTCGGGCCCGGGCAGCTGAGGTTTATGAGTTTTCTAACAAGTATAATTGGAGCTGGGAGGTTATTATAGCCTGGATTGATGTCGAATCAGATTGGTTGAATATAAAGTCCCGGGTGGATCCCGACTCCGTGGGTCTTTCGCAGTTGACCCGACAGGCGGAAACTTGGGTGCTCCGGATGTGGGGCAGACCTCCACCCGGTAAGATAGATCAGCGCTGGCACCCGCGGTATAACCTAGAAGTAGGGTTAAGATATTTATGGATACTGAATGGTAAATATGCCCGCTGGTTTTTAGAACATAAGATAAAGCGTAAGGAATGTTTTGAGCTGACTATTCTGGAATGGAGCTATATGGCTTATAATTGCGGGCCAGGGCGGGTAGATAAATGGCTTCTGGGGAAACCGCTTTCCAGGCGAGACTGGAAGGCAATTCAAAAAGGAATAAAATATGCCAGAAAAATTAGAGAAAGAACTGAAAGGATACAAACTCCAGTGCCCCTATTGCCGGAACTGGTTTTGGTTCAATATTGAATGGCTAGAAGATACAGATAATATCCGCTTGATAACAAAAATAGGCGAGCTTGTAGGATACGCTCTAAAATATAACCTTTTTGTTAACCCGAAATATAATTATGCCGATTGGGCAAAAACAGTAATTAAGTTGGATAGATGTCCTTGTGATCCCAGGAGAAGCTCCTGTCCCTGTCCGCAGGGGCATGTTGAAGCCGAGCAAACCGGAAGGTGTTTTTGCAATTTTTTTATAAAGGAGGATAGAAATGCCTAAGATAAAGGTTTTTGTGGGGGAACACTGCCCATCCTGTCAGCCGGTAAAGGATTTTGTTAAAAGTGGCAAGCTTAAGGGTGAAATAGAAATTATTGACGTGGAAACGGAAGAGGGGTTCCCCTATATTGAAAAGATGAATCTGGAAATAATCCCCTCGGTTTATGCCGATGATAAGAAATGCCAGATTGAGTATGATGAGAAGGGCGAGAACGTAATTGATATTATTTGCCCTTAAAAAATAAAAAAAGAGGGAGATAAAAAAGTTTTTATCTCCCTCTTTTTATCTTTAGGCTTTCCGCATCTTCGGCCCGACACAATCAATCATTGCCCTGACAAGGTCAGCCCGGGACATACCCTTTTTAATCCCGCAACCTTTTGCAACATCACGGACATTCCGTTGCGGAGCATTGATAGGATATTCACGGGGCAACCGGGCAACGTAAAAACCGCTGTGTTGCTTGGTAGTAAGAAACTCCAGCTTGTGAGGAGATGGCCGTTTCTTAGGAACGGAAAAACCAATTAAACCCCCGAGAATCATTTAAAATTACGCTCCTTTCTTAAAGGCGGGGTCTTATGACCGGCTGGCCTAACAAGGGGGCCTTTTTTGGTCGTCAGACCTATCTCGTTTTGTAGTATAACAGATTTAATTTTCTTTGTCAAGGGGTATATCGAGGGTCGTCCAATGTTTACAATGCCGGCATTTAATCCGGATACTGCCTTCTTTAATAGCTTCGTAGAGTAAAAAGCGTCCGCAGCCAGAACAATATACCGGGTTCCCCTGCATAATGTTTTTATCCCTGATTATCTTTCGCTTTTTAACCGGCATACTATTTTCGGCGTAGCCAGTTCTCCCAGGCGTATTTTAAGAATTTCCAGATTTGGTAAAAGCCCATCGCCCAGAAGGCCCAGCTGAACCCGAGCTTCATTACGGCGAAGGATAAGCCATGGCGGTAATACGCCCAAGCAGCAAATATCCCCAATACCAGTGTTACTCCGATGGTTGAGTCTTTCCCCTTTAAACCAAAGACTTGCCTCAGGATGTAAACTACCAAAAATAGCCCTGCTCCAATTATTGGTTCTGTCTTAAACGTATTCCATAGCTGGATAAGCAAGGGCAGTAAAAGAATCTTTTTGAGAAAGTTTAGTATCATAAGCCACCACATTTTTAATCCTCCGTTCTCTCTCTTGCTGAATTCTGAGATACTTTTATCGGCCTCTACTCGGGGGACAGCCCCTCGCTTGCTGAGACCTTTACGGTGCCGGCGTTGGTGCCGGACTTGGAGGTCTCACCCCCCTACAAAATGAGAGAATTAATGCAAGGACTACGAAAATAATAATTATCTTGTCCACTTTCCCACCACTCCTTTATCCCTTCCCAGATTAAGCTCCCTATCCGGGTTTGGACAGTTGGATTTCGTAAATAAGATAGATCATATTGGTTAGACATAAATCCCACCTCTATCAGGCAAGCGGGCACTTTTGAACATTTTAAAACATAAAAATTGTCCTGTTTTATTTCCCGGGGAGGGAGATAGGATTGATTTTTTAAGGAAGTAAATATTTTTGAGGCCAGCAAATTGGGTAGCTTATAAGCCCATATTTCATAGCCTTTTGCCTGAGGACTGGGAGCCGAGTTGCAATGGATACTAATAAAACAATCCGGATTAACGAGCTTTATAGTAGAGACCCGATCTTTCAAAGTTACCTTCCCCGGAACGGCAAAGCTGCGGGTAAAAATTACCTGTTCGGTATAGGGAACTGCCCCCAGGATATGTTCGCAGATTGACCAATTGAGGTCGGCCTCTTTAATATTCCCAACTACTGCTCCGGGGTCTTTTCCCCCGTGGCCTGGATCAAGTAATATTCTCATTCGCCTATCCGTTTTTGAAAATAATTTACCCCGAAATAAGCCAATACGATAGCAGTAACAAATGGGGCAACTACCTGCAAAATTGGTAAGTTAGCCTTATCTTTAATGGCATAAATTATGGTAAAGGTAAGTAAGGCCATTGCCCAGAGGGCCAGTATCCATTTTCGGGAAAAAAATTTGTTATCTTGCATTTTTTAAAATATTTTGTTATATTTATTTTAGCACAGATGGCCCTGACCGATGAACAAAAAAAGAAAATAGAAGAGTTAGCCCTGCAAAATACCTCCCAAGATAAAATCAGCAAAGAAGTATCCGCCAAACCAGGCCAGATTTATAATTTTCTCCAAATACTCCGGAAAGCCAATCCAGCAGTAGATAAAATTTTAACCGAACGGGCAGCAAAATACCCGTTTTTTAGATACAAAAAAGGAGGAGGAAAAATGTCCGTAAATAGGCCTGAAGAAAGGCCAGAAGTAAAAGTAGAGATAGACGTTGACGAGCTGGCCTCTAAGATAGTTAAAGCATTGGGAACAGCAGAAGAAGAGCACAAAAGACAGGAAGAGGCAAAGCGAAGAGAACAGGATGAGCTTGCCAGAAAGGCGAATATAGAGCTACTTCGAGAAAAAACCGAGAAGCTGGAAAAGACAATAGGGGAAATAAATACCAAAATTCCAGAGGATTTCTGTCAGAAATGGCCGGAGATATGTAAGGCTTATGAGACTCAGGTAAAGAAGACAGCAGAAGAAGCCCCTCAGCCTGCCGCTCACCGCTCTGTAAAAGAATTTATGGACTGCCCAGAATGTAATCCTAAGTTTTGGCTTGAGTTCCGTAACCGTCTGGTTAAGCAATGTGAGAATGACCCGGAAACTTGCAAAGCAATGACGGAAACAATAAAAGCTCATCCCGAAAAGTTTCCTGATCTGATATTTAAAGAAGAAAAAAGGAGTATCTTTTAATGCCGGAATCTAAATGCAAATATTGTGACTATGTAGCTCCTGGGCTACCGCAGCTGATGGCTCATATCCGTTGGAAGCATAAACAGAAATCACAGGAAGAACCGGAGATTAAGACTGCTGCTACAAGCGAAGAGGTTAAAACCAAAGCTGCTACTACAAGCTCTGATATTAAAATAGATGTTGCAAAGCTGATACAAGAATCCCCGGTTTTTCAGGATTTAGAACAGAAGATACAGAAGCAGAATGAGGCAATAGCGCTGCTTGGGGGAGAATTTAACCGCCTTGCTGAAATTCTTGCCCCCTTAGTTGTAGCTGCCCAGCAGCTTGGTCAAACTCCTCCTCCAAACCCTTCTACCGGTCAGCAGACACCTCCCCCTGCTCCAATTCCACAATCCACCGGTCAACCGGCAGCTCCAGCATCCCAGGAAGCATTACCCCGGCAGCCAGGGTTAATAGAACGTATTATACCTTATGTGGGGCCTACGTTACAGGCATTGCAGCAGTTACAGGCTAATCCTTCCTCAGGGAGTGCCTCCCTTGAACAGCTTGCTAAACTGCTGGGAGTATTAAGTGATATTGAACTTAATACCTTGAAGAAGTTAATCGGGTATCAGAATATGATGAAAGCAGCATGGAAAGGAATATCAATGGAGGAAGAAACTGGTAAGGGGCCTCACGTAGAATAAAATATTCTGGAGGTAGCCGATGGAGGAACACCTTAGAACTTATGGACATACGCATATTGGTAAGGTAGCCCACCCTTGCTTTAATCCGTTGGAGCAAATGACCCCCAAAAATATTCAGGATTGTATAAACAGCTTGCTTTTTGACGAAAAAACACAGAGGGAACTTGGGGCTACGGATAGAGAATTACTTACTATTGTTATTGCAGAATCCAAGGCGCAGCATTTTAATTTTCTGCAAGGTTATACTTCCTGGAAGACAATTGGTTCTTGGCTGGGCCCCGGGGGGAAGGTTGCGCGGGAGCACAATGTGCAGATAGATATAGAGTTTAAAGATGCTCCTGATGAAAAAGTTGGGAAGCGGTTAGTTGACTTATTGCGGGAGTATAATAAGCAAGTAGTAAAGGAGCAATTGCTATATGCCAGGATGGCACCGCTGGAAGAAGGGACCTTATAATGGATGTTAGGGAATATACCCTTGATGAAACAGAAAAGCAGTTAACGTTACTTGAAATACATGCTCGCCAGTTTGCGGACGAGCCTAAATTCTGTCTTGATTGTATTAGAAAGCATCTAACAGCAATTGCCGGGTTGGCGGATGAAGGAATTACCTTTTTCAGCGAGAAGCCGGATTATTGGGTTAAATTGAGTAAATGGACAAAGGAAGCAAAGGATAGTTTAGATAGTTTTAATGAACAAAAAGCTATTAAGGTAACCGATGAAGCCCGGCAATTTCGCAAGGAGTTAATTGGAGCGGAGGAGGAAGAAATGCTTAAAAATAATGAAATTTTATTACACCATATCCCGCATGCCTATGGCTCGCCTGGAATTGTAATTAACGAAGCGCTGGCAGTCTCCAGCCCTTGCCATGGAGTAAAACTTGATGGCGGGGAAATGGTATGGAGCCCGGGGATAATTGGGGCGCTTGATGAAGGGCAAAAAGCAAAGTATTGCAAGGTTGGGATTACCTATCATGAGAAATTTGGATTGAAAAAGCGGGTTCAGAAATTTACTGAAGCTGCCCACCTTTGCAGTGAAGCTGCTAAACATTTAGAAGGCAAAGAGCGCTTGTTACACTACCTAGGCTGTATGTCTAAAGAGCTGGAGAAGCGTGGCGTGAAGGTATGAAAGAATTTCGATGCTGGAAGTGCCGAGCGCTATTAGCAGAAGAGGATATTAAACTTGGCAAATTGGAAATAGTATGCCGTAAATGCAATGCTATTAATATAATTGATAAAAAGACCCTTGACAAAATTCAAAAAAGTATTTTAAAATAGAAAAAATATAATATTGGCTTTATAAACCCCTGCTGGTAAAAGTTTCCTCGCAGGGGTTTTCTTTTATCAGCAGGGGTTCAGGTGTTGGCGAACCTAAAGCCCTTCGAGGCTGTAATCGCCAGAAAAGATTACAGCTTCGGAGGGCTTTTTTGTTTGGCAAAGGTAACTTGGTGGACAGAATTGGAAGAGTTAAAGAAAGGCGAAAAGCCTGCCCCCAAGAAGCTAGAGGATAAGGGTTTATTAGCAATGGCAGCGGCAACCGCCGGGCTTATTTGGTTAATAACTCGGCCGACAGAAAAGGCTAAACTATTAACCGATGAAGAAATTATTGCCAATGTGAGGCGGTATGATTATTTAACCGAGCCGATTTCCCGCATTAATGGTATTCCCTCCAATTTAACCCGATCTATTATTGCCCGAGAATCTAAGGGCGAACCAAATATACCTGGCCCTAAGGGAGAAATCGGGCTTATGCAGATAACAGAAATTGCTGCCAGGGACGCTGGTTATTTTGGCCCTATGGAAGCTCTATGGGATCCGGCAATGAATATTCAGGTTGGCACTTTATATTTAAGAAAACAATATGATCGTGTAATAACTGGAAGATTTCCCTCTCTCCCTTACAGGGAAGCGGAGGGATTATCCGCCGAATGGTGGAATACCGTTTCGGCTTATAACGCCGGGCAGCCTGACCCACGGAATGCCGACTATGTGGAAAGGGTAAAAACCTGGCTTATCAAATTTGAAAGGAGGTAAAAGCTCAGATGTTAGGAGATTTGTTTGAAAAGTTAGGGAAATTCGAGATAATGGGAATCCCTGTTGGGAAGGGAGTCCTATTTATCTTCGGAGTGGGTTTAGCTGAGGTAGTAATTCGACTTGTGCAGGCAAAACAACCCAAGATACCGGCAATTGGGGTTGCTGCTGCCGGAGCTTATCTGCCTACCAGAGTGCCCGCGGTTCGTCAGTTCCTTGGTGATGCGGGGACTGGTGCTGTGCAGCTTGGATTTGTTGTGGGAGGTCTGGAGGCCCAATTTGCACTTTCGGCACAAATCCAAAATCAATTACAAAAATTGCTGGGTAAAGTTCCTGGGGTTGCTGCTCCTGCTGCCGCTGTTGCTCCCGCTGCTGCTGCTCCTACTGTTAGATACCTTGAAGTTCCTGGGATGGCGCCAGTTCCAGTATATACCTTTGGTTCTCCCCCGCTCTATGAATCCGATGCCGAAAGAAAACTCCGGGCGACCTTGGGGGTGTAAACGATGTTTATATACCGAGGCATACCAGTAGCAACTGCAATTGCAAGACCTGCCCCTGGCGGGTTGCCGTTTCCAGCGCCACGCGCTGGTGAATTAGTTTCCACTCCAGAGCAAATAGCGTTACGTCGGCGGCTGGAGGAGATAAGCGTCAAGTATGATGCGGCAATAAAGGCGCTGGAGGAAGCACGTAGCCTTGCTGAAGGAGGGAATTTAACTCCTCTTATGGCAAAGGCCCGTGCTTTAAAAGGGCAGGCTGAAAGTGAAAAACAAACGGTTACTGCGCAAGCTGCGCTGATACCCGAAACAACGATGAGACCTTGAAGAAAGGAGGGAATAAGCTGTGAGGACATTAACTTATACGCTGCCACAGGTTCATACCTATGCAGCGAATAAAGTAACCCAGGTGGAAATACCCAATACCGGCTATGTTTCCCAGATAGACTGTCGGTTGCTGGCGAATATAACTACCGCTTCGGCTGTGCTGAAGGGCGATGCCTTAGCCCGATTGATTAAAGCTGTCAATATCCGGGCTGCTCAATCCAAAACTTATTGGTATGAGACCGATCATCGCCAGGGTAAATATTTTGCCCATCTTAATTTAAGGGGGCAAGTGGTGGAGGATACGCTCCCGGCAACTGGTGGGCCGGCTGACTATAATGCCCTTTACCCGATCCATTGGGGAGTCAACTGGTTTGACATCTATGATAAAACAGTGGTGCTCCCTGCCAGAGAGCTTTCCAATCTGGTAATGGAGGTAACCTGGGGGGCAGCTACCGATCTGGGGACTAATACTACTGTCAATTCAGCTACTTTAACCCTTACTATTCACGAGCTGGGGCTGGATTTGGGAGAAACCAGAGAAACTATCTGGCCGGCTGGATTATTGGTGCCGAGAATGGAGCCCAATATTCTTACTCCAGGAGCTACCTTTGCCAATCTTGGTTATGAATTCAATACCCCGACCGGGGATACCCTGGTTCAGACCGTTGTTATTATTGTGGATACCAATGATGCCCGGGCTGATAACCAGATAAGCCGTTTTGGAGTAAAATTCCCGAAACGGCGGGAAATTAACCAAGATATGGACTGGCTGCAATTAAAGCTGGCTAACCGGGCAGAATTGAGTTTACCAGCTGAAATTGCTGGGGTTGCGCTCTGGGATTGGAAGAAGGTCAGCCGCCGTCCTCTGGGATTGGATGCTTCGGCATTCATGACCGGGGATTGCAAGCTGGCGTTCTCGGTTGATGTATCAACCTGCAAGGTTCATTTGCTTAACTATATGGTCGGTTAAGCAATCAAAGAGGTGGTGTGAACAGTTTAAGGTAACTCCATCTAACGCTATCACTGTAACTATGCCTGAAAGCCTCCGGTGGAGTTGCCGGGGGCTTTTCTGTTCTCAGGGGGGTATGATATATGGAAAGAGCGCTCTGGTATAACCAGGTATTGGGGGAGATTGCGCAGCAGCAGTTAATAACTGATGAGCGGTTTCCTGAAGGTAGATGGTATATCGGGCCTGCTACTATTACTAGCTATGAATTTGAAGCTTTACGGGTTTTAGATCGGCTGTTATTCCCCAGTTTCTTACAAAAAGTAAAAGAAAGTTTGCAGGCTCAGGGGATAAGGTTACTGCGCCTTAAAGTTTATTCCGCAGTTAGCGGATTAAAGGTTAGTTATACAATAGAGGTTACTACTGCCGGGATACCGGAGGAAGTTGGTTTCCCGATAGCAATAGTCGCAGCTGCAATTGCAGCCTCAATTGTTTCAATTTTCGGTTATCTTACTGCTGGAAAGCTAGAAAGTCTTACCAAAAAATTTGTTGAAGAGGTCCCTGAAAAGACCAAAGAGACATTCTTTGTCGGGACTTGGTTAATAGCCGCAGGTATAGTAGCATTTTTATTGATCAGAGAGGTAAAAAGACCGAAGGAGGTAAAAAAATGAAACAAACATTCGGTGGGTTATGGGAAAGTATGTTTGATTTTCTTGGTAAAGGGACAGATATTTATGGCAAGTATAGCGATATTCAGTTAAGGGAAAAGATGGCGGAAACGGAGAGAATCAAAGCGGAAACTGCTAAAATGGCCTTAGCTGCTGGAATAACACCAACTGCGCCTTTAGATATAAGTAAATTCTTGCCATATATCTTGATAGGCGGGATATTGTTGTTTGCTTTCCGGAAGAAGTAAAAATATTAAGAAGGATATAGTTATGATAACGGAAAAATGGGATGATGGGCTTTCCAGAGAGCAACGCCCCGATGACCCTTCCCAGTATAAGCTTAGATTTTATG
>Ga0315312_1001576_pt1 | contig 17375 bp, 18 predicted proteins | sample TDP7_MG_FD_203629 | JGI IMG/M metagenome (GOLD analysis project Ga0315312, IMG submission 203629) | Freshwater sediment microbial communities from Lake Towuti, South Sulawesi, Indonesia - TDP7 | ecosystem: Environmental > Aquatic > Freshwater > Lake > Sediment | place: Indonesia: South Sulawesi... | reverse complement strand
GGGTGGAACACGGTTTGATCGAGCACAACCTGACTGCCGTCAACAGAACTGACTGTGGCATCAAACTCTCTGACGTACGCGTCTTCCCAGAACAACTTCCTCGTCATAAGACAGACGGAGAATAGGCAGCTCGACTGAAAGAAAAGGTTTGCCGCCTACGCGTGTGTGTGAAATACGACTTACGCGGAATGGCTTCATGCTGGTGAACCATGCCGAAGGGTACTGAACTCGTCGATGTGGCGATGGGCAAAGTTGCAGCGGACCTTGTTATCAAGAGCGCTACACTTGTCAACGTTTACTCGCGGGAGCTCTGCCCCAGGACATCGATCTCTGTCAAGGGCCATAGAATTGCGTCGGTCGGCGACTACGAACCCCTGGTCGGCCCACAGACCGTGGTGATTGACGCAGATCAGTTCTATGCAGTTCCGGGGCTGATCGACGGCCACATTCACATAGAGAGCTCCATGCTGGACCCGGTGGAATTCGCCAAGGTCGTGCTTCCGAGAGGAACCACCGCCGTCATGATCGACCCTCATGAGATCGCCAACGTCCTCGGCGTTGAAGGGGTTCGACTCATGCTGGCGCGAACTGAAAGGATTCCTCTGAAGGTGTACGTTCAGGCGCCGTCATGCGTTCCGTCCACAATCAACCTGGAAACCGCGGGCGCCAAGGTCGGGCCAAAGGAAGTCCAGACGATGCTCAAATGGCCAAGAATCATCGGACTTGGCGAAGTAATGAACTATCCTGGAGTCCTCGCCGGCGACCCCAAGCTTCGCCTAATGATCCAAGAGACTGCGGACGCGCGTAAGGTCGTCGAAGGGCACGCCCCTGGTTTGGTAGGAAAGGCGCTGAGCGGCTATCTTTCCGCTGGGATCAGCGGGGATCACGAGAGCACAACCGAGCAAGAGTTGGTAGAGAAGCTCCGCCTCGGCTGTGTAGTGGAAGTGAGAGAAGGGTCCACGTCGCACAACCTGGCCACCCTCATTCGTGCCCTCAAGAGTCACAACCTCAGTTCGAGGCGTGCAATCTTGGTCTCTGACGACCGGCACGCAGCCGACCTCATGAAGCATGGCCACATGGACCACAACGTGAGAAGGGCGGTTGAGGAGGGCCTCGACCCAATCGACGCTATCACGATGGCCACATTAAACACAGCCGAGCATTTCAGAGTTGATACCAAGATAGGCGGAATAGCACCGGGCAAGCGCGCCGACATCATCCTAACCCGAGATCTCACTGGCATGAAGGCTGAAACAGTAATCGCAGACGGACAAGTTGTGGCCAAGGACGGCGTTCTTGTGACCAAGATCGCTTCGCCGCGTTTTCCTCAACGCTCACTCAGAACGGTTCATTTGAAGCGGCGGCTTGAGCCTGGAGACTTCGCGGTTGCATCCGACATAAAGGGCGGCGTGGCACGGACGGTAGTGATTGACACTTCAGGTGAGATACTGACAAAGAAGACCTTGGAAGATTTGCCCGTCCGAGACTTTCAGATCCAATGCGATCTCGAGCGGGACATCTTGAAGATCGCGGTCATTGAGAGACACAAGCGCACGGGCAACATTGGCCGAGGGTTCGTGAGAGGCTTTGGCCTCAAGGCTGGTGCAATATCGAGCAGTGTCGCTCATGATAGTCACAACATCTGCGTCGTCGGCACGAACGAGTCGGACATGGCTGTTGCGGCGAACGAGATCGCGAGACTTCAGGGCGGGCTGGTCGCCGCGAAAGACGAGAGGATACTCGCTGAGTTGTCGTTGCCATTTGCAGGCCTGATGTCCACACGGCCAGTAGAAGAAGTGAACCAGGCCGAGAAGCATCTGTCCGAGGCGGCGCGGAGCCTTGGATGCGCATTCGCGTCGCCCTTCATGGCGATGTCCTTTCTCTCGCTTGCCGTAATCCCCGAAATCCGGTTGACGGACAAAGGCCTTGTTGATGTGAGCGCAGCCAAGCTCATCCCGTTGACCAGCTAGCACTGCAGGAACCAGAACCGTGTGCGACTCAATGTCTCCAAGTCTCGTCGGAATCCAGAAGTGAGGAGAAGTCAGTCCACGTATTGACTGATTGGTCATTGCGTACTCGTGGTCGATCTAAATGCCAATCACCAAACGGCTAGGCTCGATCGTCTTGGGCGTTGACTTGGCAGGGGCAGTGAGTAGGCCAACGGGACTATGCGTCTTGAAAGAAAATGAGCGATGTGCGACGCAGATCGTTCATCGAGATGATGAGATCGTTGAGAGCGCCATACTGCATAGACCCTGCGTCGTGGCGGTGGACGCTCCTCTGAGCTTGCCCAAGGGCCGGCAAAGCCTAGATCAGCGTGAGCCGATACATTTCAGACAATGCGACCTTGAGCTGAGGCGACGCCGGATAAAGTTCTTCCCGATAACCATCGGCCCCATGCGCGGGCTCACCAAACGCGGCATCGTGCTCAAGCAGTCCCTGGAGGGACGAGGGTTCAGGGTGATCGAGGTTTTCCCAGGCGGCGCTCAAGACGTGCTCGGCCTTCCGCGGAAGCAGCATGGCCTTCCGAAACTCATTCGCGGGTTGAGGAGGCTGGGGCTGACCGGGTTGGTGAGCACGGCTACGGGTGATGAAGTTGACGCCGCCACATGCGCTTTAACCGGGCTGCTGTATCTCAGGGGCGTTCACGAGGCGCTCGGCGACATCAAAGAAGGACAGATAATCATGCCAAGGACACCTCAAACCGAGTAATGCCATTTTCCTCTGAAAGAATTGTCTTGTCTCCAACGGACAAAGTCGGTAAGTGGATCGCCGGGTCCGCGGCTCTGTAAAGGGACAGGTTTTAACCACGCCTTACGCTCCTCCCGGACGATTTCGTTTGTCCAAATGGATCGATCCTGAGGGGCAAAGCCGCGGGCTCGTCTACCTCGACAACGCAGAGACGACGCGGCTCGACCCAGCCGTCCTCGACTCGATTGAGGGATTCATGCTGGACAAGTACGGTGTTCCAGCCGGCGAATTCGGGTACGGGCTCGAGGAAGAAGCTAGCGAGGCCATCGAGCGAGGAAGAGAGACAATCGCTAGAAGAATCAACGCGAGCCCCGAGGAAGTGATCTTCACCTCAGGCGGAACCGAAAGCAACAACATAGCGATCATTGGAGCCGCGCGCTCAAGCTACTACAAAGGAAAGCGGCTTGCTACGAGCAAGATTGAGCACAAATCGATCCTGCGCATCGTTGACAAGCTCACCACGCAAGGCTTTGAGAAGACTCTGCTCGATGTTGATCGCGAGGGCTTCGTCAACCCAGCTGACCTGAAAGGCAACTTAGAAAACGTGCGACTGCTGTCGGTGCAACACGCCAACCAAGAGATAGGCGCATTGCAGGATGTTACGTCGATCGGAGAGATCACCAGAGACAGCGGCGTTCTCTTCCACTGCGATGCTGTTCAATCCTTCGCCAAAGAGAAGATTGACGTTCAAGCTATGAAGGTCGATCTGCTTTCCATGTCATCACATTTGATTCACGGGCCTAAAGGCGTCGGCGCCCTGTACGTGAGGGACGGAGTCAAACTAGAGCCAATTCTGGAGGGCGACGATAGAGAGAAGGGGCTGAGGCCGGGAACCCCGAATGTCGCAGGCATCGTTGGCTTCGCCAAGGCTGCAGAGCTAATGACCGACGATGATTCGGCGAGGATGCGTCGGTTAAGGGATGAACTGATCGAGTCGCTGTTGGCGATCCCTGACTCGCGTCTGAACGGGCCGAGAGGTGATCGTAGGCTCTGCAACAACGTCAACGTTTCGTTCAGGTACGTGGAAGGCGAGGCGATCCTCATGCACCTCGACCTGAAAGGGCTCGTCGTCAACACTGGCTCAGCATGCTACAGCCAGAAGCTTGAGCCAAGCCACGTCATCCGAGCCATCGGAGGAACGCTTGAGGAGTCTCACAGCTCAACCCGCCTGAGTCTGTCAAAGTGGACAACCAAAGAAGAGTTGACCTACGCAACCGAAACGATCAAACAAGTCGTGGAGACTCTTAGAGCTCAAAGCCCGCTTGTAAGGAAGGTGTCTAACCAGGGGTGACGGCCATGTCAGAAGGCTCTTTGGCAAAAAGGTTCGGCTACTCTGAGAAGGTGATGGATCACTTCAAGAACCCACGGAACGTCGGCGTCATGGAGGATGCTGACGTTACTTCAAAAGTCGGCAGCGTCGCTTGCGGTGACCTCATTAAGCTTTATTTGAAGTTCGACCCCGACCGCGATCAGATCAAGGACATAAAGTTTGAGTCATACGGATGCGCCGCCAACATCGCCACCAGCTCGATGATGACCGAGATGGTGAAAGGCAAAACAATCGACGAGGCTAGGAAAGTCACGTTCAAGGACATATCAGAAACGCTCGGCGGACTACCTAGAATCAAGCTTCACTGCGCTGTGCTGTCAAGGCAAGGCCTCGAGACGGCTTTCCTAAAGTACGAGGCGAAGAGAGGGCGCGTCAAAGTGGACGAGTCATTCGTGAACAAGATACTCCGCGGCGTACTTGATCCAATCCAAGGCGTCGACATAATCTCTGCCAAGATACTCGAAAACACGAAAGTTGAAGGCAAGAGGATATCCCTCGGCTTGAACGCGAAAAAGGACAGCGAGCTCGCGAAGAGTCTCACCGAAGACATCCAAGACGCCTTCGAAGGTCTAGACATCGAGCTTGACCTGAAATTCAAGGACTAGCATTACCTCGCGCATCAACAAGGCTTCAAGTCCTAACGATCGCGCCAAGCGTGCCGAGGACGAAAAACCTCTTCGTCTTCTCCTGACGGTTCAAATTGCGATGACTACCCTGGCAGCTTCATGCCTAGCTGCTGCATTAGCCCCATCATATCCGAGTAGTTCCAAGTCTCCACGATCTTGCCGCCGGCGATGCGATCGATGTGGACGCCCGTCATTGTCAGTTGCTTGTTGGTTGGGGGCATGCCCATGAACTCGCCTTTGTGCGTGGCGGTTGCGGTCCAGCGGCAGGCGATTTTGTCTCCTTCCGCGAGCATGTCTTCCAGTTTCACCTGCATATCTGGCAAGGCAAGATAATCATGCTTCATAAGTTGCTTCATACCGTCGAGGCCTGGGGGCACTCCAGGAAGCGATGGATGGCCCACCCAATCTGTAGCGTAGAACTGCTCAACCGCGTTCAAGTTCTTTTTGTTGTAGATCTCCTCATACATTCGGCGCTCAAGCTCCTTGTTCTCTTCTGACATGGAATATTCCACTCCTTTCCTAGTTGGGTACTATTTTCAACGCGCCCCTCCTCGGCGCTCCTTGACAAGCACGAGAAAGCAGCGGACTCGAAACGGGCACGCAGTGAATTTCAGAAAGCGAGCATACCATACGTCTCGTTCAGAATTTCAGACTTTGCATCCTCATAGAAGAAACGTCCATTGCTCTCGTAGAGTTGGAGTGGATTTGTGTGTCTGCGCAGGATGCTTGAAATCGGAAAGAGCACCCTCCACTGTCTACGCGAGAAGGCCAGGCAGCATCAGCCGAGGGCGTTCAGAGTCTACAGTAAGGTTCGTAAGAAGCTGATGCCATACTCTAGCTTCAGCCGTGTAGACAGGAACTCACATAACAAGGGAAGCAAAGGAAGGCGGAGCTGAATTGAAGCGCCGCACTCGTCTCCTGATAGCCGTCGTAGCAGTCGTCTTGGTTTCCGCGTCAGCGGTTATCGCCGGATACATCTATACCTCGCGTCCCGTACAGAGTCAGTTGGAGATCATCGCTGAGGATCATGCAATACCCTCCTTTCCTGAGACTGGCCTGATGATTCTGTGTCCAAGCAAGGCTAGAGATATGGGCTTGTGCGCTCCAGATGAAAGAGATCTCCACGCCAGGTATAGGCTTGTGGTTCAACCTCCACCACCTCCGGAGGTCAGCCTCCAAGTCGAATGCAAAGTATTCGAGAAGGCAAAGTATGCACCGTTCGATAACTCAATTTTTCCCGTCTGGCACAGCGGGGTGTGGGCGAACCTGAAAACACGTCTCATGGATGCGACGAGCAATTTCACTTGTAGCTATACGCGCACTGGCGAGGGCACGTTTGGGCTTGATCTCGCCTTCATTGGTGATCCAGATGATGCGCCGCTGATAGCATCCTACGTGCTGGTTGTCACGATCGGATATGATGAGCCTTCGCTGCCCTTTGGGCTGCTCAGCCGAACCGTAAACGGTACCAGTGCAGGAGATCTCTGCCTTCTAGGCTACCACTTCGGCAAGCATCCGCCGTCAGGGACGTCACAAAGCGAGAAACCTCTTGGGGAGTTCTTGAGCTGCGAGGAAGCGGCACTCATGCAGAGAGATTTGTTCGGTATTCCGATCGAGCCGCCTAGTCAGCTTAGCGGCTACTCGGATACTCGTTTAGAGTCAAAGTGGTCGAAGGCTTCCGTCACAATAGACGGGGCCATGAATCCTAGTGAGTGGTCTGACGCAGACAAGCTACCTCTTGACGGCGTGTTCTTGGCAGGTAGCGTGGATGCGAATCTCTACGCAAAGAACGATAACGACTTCCTATATGTTGCAGTGGACGCAACTCCAAGTCAACGACCAACTGCATCCAGCCGTTTCGAGGTCCGAGCATTCTTTGATGTGGATCACGACTCCGCCTGGGTCGGGGGGAGGGATGTGGTTTATGTCTACTCGTCGAATCCAAGTTACAGCGGATTCATACGCTACTCCGAGAAGTGCGACCCCAACTTTCTCTACTTGGACGGTCAGTACAGCGAACTGGCTCCCTGCCTTACGCCTCTGAACGAGTTAGGAGCGATGCAGGGCCGCTATTACGGGCAGCCTGCTGGCCATTGGGTGGTGGAGATGAAGATACCCTTGCGCGGCGAAGGCGGAATCTTGACTCAGCCCGGACAGGTCGTAGGGATGGAAATCGGAATTTGGGGTGGAGCCGACAGTTACAGGGAGCCTGGCTTCTATGGGCGGTTGCCCGCCGAGTTGATCGACCTCACACTTGCTTCGGGGGTCGGTGCAGGCGACGGAGCCAACACGATACGCCAGTCTCAGTCAATTCAGGCCACAATCCACTTTCAGCGTGGACAGACGAGCTAATTTTCGGGCAGGTTCGCTATGAAGCTCCATCGAGTTACAAAGGCTGCGATACTTGGGGCTTCGGCGGTAGTCCTCCTGTACTTGGCTGTGACAGCGATGTTAACACTGCTACCTCGCGAACCCCAAGAATCACCGAGGCCTCACGGGCAACAAGTTCTGAGTAACTATGCCTTCGAAAGCTGGGTAAGTAAGGGGAGCTGCGGTCGATATCCTGCCGAGTATCGTTTCATGCCCGAGAACTGGACTTACATGACAGACATGGACGACCCGAACGTTTACTGCAAGAGCATGGCGATGGTGAACTCAACCCGATTTGGGAATGCTGTTGCGATCTACCGAGAGCCATACCATCCGGGCCTGAATAACGAAATCGCATACTTGATGTCTCATTTTACGAAACCCGCCTCAAAGACGACGAACGACACCCTGACGGTCTCATTCCTCCTGAAGCTAGGCAATTCCACCCATCCGACCTCGCAAGTAATGCTTGTACGAATGAACAGCGCATACGAGGCGGAATGGTTCGGGGAGCTCTGGGTAGATCAACCCAGCGACAGAATCATCTACGGATGGTTCGAGCCCGCCATCAACTACTGGAGATGGGTATCCTACTCGACAGCCTTTACGGCGGATTCATGGTACCGAATCAAGATGAGCTTCACATTCAACTGCACAGGAGGTCCGGGACCTCTAGACTCCTGTAGCCCATTGAGCTTCGGACAGGGACGCCTCGGCCGCGCGTCTCTGCGTGTAACATGGGAGTTCCAGAAGCTAGGTCAATCTTGGATACTTATCGACAGCAAGCAGGTTGACGCTTCACGGATTTTTTGGCTAATCGGGATTGTGATAGGTGATAGTGGACCCAACGGCAGTTACAGCGGATTCGCAATATGGGCTGGACAGCGAGATGTGGACGGTGCTTGGTTAGAGCCCGGAACGTGACTATTTTGCCGCAACGGGTCAGAGAAAGATAGGGTGGATGTATCCTGAAAGGAGGAAGAAGAAGGCGGGAAGTAGGCAGCTAGGAGAAGGCGCTGCTGACGCCGCAGGAAGCAGCCGAAGACAGCAACTGCTGCAACAGAGGCTCCGGAGGCAAGTCAGAAGGAGGCGGCAGCAGATTTGAAGAATTAGCTGCCGCCAGTACCGAGAACAGCTCACCGCTGCCTAGAATGCAGGCAAAATGGGGAAGCAGCTGCTTCAAGAGCCATATCTTCCTCCCAGGTGGCAGATTTAGCTGCTGCCATGGAAGATGCAGCTGAAACTAGCTGCAGTCACAGGTTCGAAGCGTAGCGTGCCATGGCGTGATTTGTTAGTTCTTGGAGTTGATTTGTGTGTGTGCGCACCAAGAGACCCAGACACACTGACTCCTCCCATGAGGGTTCAAATTCGGGTGCCTGCACCAGCTGACCCACCATCACCACTCTGAACGACCCGTAACATGCAAAGCCTGAAATGCTATGATTCTCGGAGTAGTGTCAGGGATACTCGTATTGGTTCATGCTCAAACTTCGGCCTAGAGAAGGTACGCACGGCTCACGCGTATGCTGTTTGGCGTGGGAGCAATGATTCTCCATCGTTTATCGTTGAAAGACGCGGAAGCGATAATATGAATCACTACAGGCTCGTCAGCATCTTAATCAATCCTATCGTTGAGCCTATTCTTCGTTCACCTTTTCGCTTCTTGCTACCCAAGTCCTGGGTGCTGATGACCTACACAGGGAGAAAGACACACAAGAAACGCTCACTAATTTTTCATGTCGCACAGTACAAAGATGAGTTTATCGTCGTGCCCGGGTGCTTTTCTTTTTTGCCAACTTGGTGGCACAACTTTCGCAAAGAGTCAATGGTCGACCTGCTTTACAGGGGGAAATCGATGAAGTGCTTCGCAAGGGTAATCGAAGACGATGTAAGAGTTGCAGTGCCTAGGCTCGCAGAGTATCTACGGCATTTCCACGCGTCACGCGTTGGAATTACGGCAGAAACAACGGAAGAAATGTTCAACAAGTTAGTGACAGCTGCTGCCAAAACTTATCCAATCGTGGCGATAAGGCCGGATCTAAGCGCATGAGGTGAATAGCTTGGAAGATTGGAGGATAAAGATTTCAGTGCTATGGCTGTTTTGGACAGTGGCATTTTTGGTTTCATTGGTGTCGGGGCTTTTTGAGCCAGGTGCAATAGCACGAATAACTGCAGGAGAGATGGCAGGCTTCCAGGTGACACCTGAACTGATGTTGGCTACCACAGTCATGATGTTGGTTCCGTTGGCGATGACTTTTCTATCCTTGACTTTGAAGGATTCGACAAATCGCTGGGCGAATGTGGTTCTAGGCGTAGTCTACACTGGTATTTGCCTCTTTGATTCGCTTGGGTCACCAGCGGAACCTGCCCATGCGATACTGATGCATATTTCAAGAATTATGGCTTCAGCATTGATTGTCTGGTACGCATGGAAATTCAGATAGAGAGTACAGCTTTTGCTAGGTGGCATGGTCGCCGTCGGGTCGCTTGGTGCAGGCACCCGAATTTGAACCCTCATGGGAGGAGTCAGTGTGTGTGCCTCGCTTGGTGCGGGCGGCGAGATTTGAACTCTTGTTTTGTGTGCGCATCATCATCATCGGGGTATTACATGAGGCTCGATTTTTCATAGCCATGTAGATTGGGTTTGGCGGACGTGGAAGTCCATGTCCAAAAGACAATAGGCACCTATGTGTCCGCTCCAAGTGAACCGACGACGAGAACAACCCCTCACAACGCGAACGTCTACAGGTGCGTGGTCGAGTTGTTACAGCGAGCGACCTACGCGTGGTCCAGCTGTGGGAGCGGGGAAAGCGAACGTACTACGAACCGTGGGGGCTCTGTTAACTTCTGTGACGGGATCTTCCCGCCATCCGTTGCTTGTGTTTCCGTCCGCGCCGATGCAGGCGGAGCGCATGGTTCCACTGAGGGTTAGTCATGGCCTTGAATGCCATGCCACACTGTACGCACTTTCTCCTTCTGGATCTCCTTGGTTTAGCCAAATCATATCACGTACATGAGTAGTCGTTTCACAGTGAAAAGCCTTCCTAACCTGAGACCACGTACGCGTTGCTGGCGACAGCAGACACATAGGTTCCAGCAGGGGTCCCACTCTATCTCCGAACAGTGAGCCACAATCTTAGGTTTCGCGTTTCCTGTTCCATTTAGCCGCTATTGTGGCCGCGACAATTACAGCGCCTTGGCAGCAGGCAAGTCCAAGTCTCGAAGAGCGTGACTGGTCGTTATGCAAAAAAGCGTAAAATAGTATTCGGAACCTACTGCATATGTTCTACCATGAAGGCTCGTGAGGCTCTAGTGCTAGGAATCCTCCTACTTCTGGCTGGTGCATTCTTGTACGCTTTCTCTGGTGTCGTCGTTACTGTTTACACTGTATGGTCGGACTCGTATTGGACATATTACGAATTCCAGCACAACATACACTATGAATACTTGTTCACAAATGATCGTATATTCGGACCATGGCCTATGGTACTGGACGCACTTAGGCCCGTCTCTCGATGCCCTCCCGCGTCCCTCCTTGCCTCAAATCGTTGTATCCTTCCTGCCAATTTCGACAGCATCCTTGACCATGACGCCAGAGCATGAGATCCTAGCTGGCGGAGCGGTCAAGAAGTTCCTCGAGCTCGTTGACCAAGCGTCTCGATGCGGATGCGGGAATAGCTGCGAGGCTCGTATTTTCTAGTCAGGCAGCTCAAGTCTAGAGATACTCGTGCGAATCGGATGTTTGCTGACCTATTCGATGAAGTCCTAGCGTAGCTTTTCTGTAGCACCATCGCTCTCTTTCAGGCTCTGTTCGGTTTGTAGCTGCTCGCTAAGGCTGTTTCCGAGTCGGCGGTTACAGTTCTAGTCTTGAAACACGAACGGTTGCTCAAGAGGATACTCCTTGTCCAGCCACTCCCTGTCGGTCCTGTACTGGCTTCTATCCAGAGGAAGGTGCTCTAGTGCGTCCAGATACTCTTTCTTCATAATGTCGCGCATAATTTCCCCTCCTGTCCGGCTCTTAGAGGCATAGAGAAGGTAGTATTGCGGGCCCCTCATGATATTTCTGACAAGTATGCCACCGATGAACTGGTAATGTCGCTCCAACCTTTCTGAGGCATACAACCTCATGAAACCGTCGTAGCCTCCTGGTTTCAGGTCCTGCCACTTTTCAGTACCGAAGAATGTCGACATTCGTTCTCTCATTTTTTGAGATGCCGCATTGTCTGGGAGCTTGCGAATGTACCCAGCACACTCCATTATCGCCTCTAGTGGAAGATTCAGTAGTAGCTCGGTCCTCGGGAATGTTGCAATCGCCTCAACGGTGCTCCAAGTCAGTTCATCATAGGAGGCGTCCTTTCCATGATAGACTAGTCCATCAGGATCGACGAAGCAGAAAACGAACATTTGGCCCTTAGGAATGGTCGCTAGGATATCATGGATCTTTCTATTGCAATCTCCAAAGAATGCTTTGACGTTAGGAAGCTCTCTGGTAGACATGGTCAGCAGTTCGTACTTGACGCGATCTATCTCTACAACGTAGCATGGGAAGCTAGGCGTGATTCTAGCGGCGATGAGTGTCGAACCATCTGCTAGTTCGTCTGTGCGTACATCTAGAACCTTACCCGAACCGCCATGGGTGTCAATATAGGCGAAGTTTTGATACTTGTTGCTAAATCTTTCACAAGCACGTAGGTATTTGTCAAGCACGCGGTACTTTCTGTACGAATGTTCTTTGATCGGAAGGTAAGCCAACCCTACCACACGCAATTACAGGCGCAGTTTTTCCAACTTAGCCCTAGTTTTTCCCACATCATCAGAGGTTCCTTGCAGAGGGACACGTTACTGTAACCGTGGTGTTCTTCTAGATGGTCCAAAATCACTTCGAAGGTTCGGTATCGAAGCTCCGATGGCATCCTTTTGCCCCAGTTTGATGGTTCTCTCAGACAATCGACCCAAGACTTGTCCACAGCCTCGTTAATTGTGCTCTGTAGACCCCTAAGAGAGCCAAGAGTGATCCTCTCCGGATATAGATTGGAAAAGATGTTGTCGATGAGTTTGCGATAGTGCTTAGGCCACTCAGTTTCCGGATAAGGCACTATAGGATCTATTCTTATCCTAGTTTCGTAGCCTGCTTCGAATGTCTCTGCTGCCGCCTCAATTCTCTTGGCTATTGAGGGGGCTGTCTCCCACCTGTTGGCAACAGCTTCCGAGTTCAGACTGAAACTCACTATCACTTGGTTGTGTGGGTTCATTTTCAGGAGGTTATCTACCCAAGGACTCTTTGTCAGGAACAGGACTTTGTGTCTCTGTTGGGTCTCAAACAGAGGAACGACGAATCTCGAAAAAGGCGTATTCGTGTGTTCCGACATGAGAGAGTCCGCAACTTCGCCAGTATTCAAAACTTCTTTCTCGGCAGGGTAGTCAACTCTGAAGAAACGCTGTAAGTGGGACCTGACTTTTTCACGGCTTTTGTACGTCGGATTCTTCCTTCGCGGATAATGGCGCATCGTGCCCCTCAAATAGCACCAAGCACAGTCGAAGGGGCATCCAGTAGCCCATTTCAATTCCAGAAAGTGAGGACAAATAATGTCACGCCCTCCGACTGGGAAGGGCGTCATGTCGAAGCGCTTGATTATGGAGCCGTCTCCAATTTGCTTGACAAGCTCCTTCTTCGACCCATTGAGCATGACGTATTCGGCGGTACGCACGTCCAACATGGAATTTCTCTCCGGAGAGAGATTCATGATCCAAGGAATTTCCTGATCGCTCTTCGAATTATCTCCTGTACTGTGAGCTTTTTTGCCCGCGCAAACTCAGAAAGAGCTCTATAGAGTGAACCGGGCAGAGAAACAGTCACAGAGTATTCCTCTGTCTCCCTCAGAAAGGTTTTGATCGCCTCTCTTGCTGGCAGTTTGGGCTGCCTGCCAACGTACTCTATGACTTTTGCTGCTTGAGATCTGGGAAGGCTCTCCTCCTGAATGACTCTTGCCACCTCTGTCTGCTGCTGCTTGGGAAGAGAAGCCAGTCTCGCCCCTATCTCTATCTCCATTCTTTTCTCTTGAACCATTCTCTTTACCGCCTCGGTTGTCTCAAGTAGGCGTAGCCAATCGTAGATCGTGCTCGACCCTTTACCCAGGGTTGTAGCTGCTATATCCACCGCCTTGGTTCTAGGCATCTCCTTTTCTAGATCTTTGATCAGTTTCTCGGTGCCTTCAGCTCTGTCGATTGGATCCAGTGAGTCCATCTGCACATTCTCAGTCAACGACAGGACCAGCGCCTCTCTGTCGCTAAGCTCTCGCCTGACTGCCGGAATTGTGTCCCAATTCAGAGCCTTGCAGGCGAGAAACCTTCTTTGTCCAATGACTACCTCAAGTTTCCCTTTGACATCGCGGACAACTATTGGTTGTAGAAGCCCTATCGACTTGATTGATGATTTCAAATCGTCAACTTCGCCCACCCTCTTCCTGACATTGAATGGAGAAACACGAAGTTCTTTGATTGGAACTGCCTCGACTTGAGACATGATTACTACTCTCTCTTCTTTCTGGTTTCCCATGCCTTTGTGGCTACGTCGCTTCGTTTCTTGCGTTGAGCTTCAATCCAACCCTTGACCGCTTCCTCTATCGCCAAAGTCAAGTTGCCCTTCTTCATGCCCATCTGTTTGAAGACTTCTTCTCGAAACTCTTTCTCCAGTTCGTCCGACAGGATTACCTTCACGCTTCCCATAATGGCTTCAGTCGAGGAAGGGTTTTTTTCTCTTATATCCTTTTGCCCTTAAGGGTAAGCGCTATGACGTAAGCGATTCGATCTAGAACCGCATGGCAGGGAGGACAAGGCTCTCCCACGAATGAGGGGCGGCCGGAATTCAGTTTCTGTCGCCTCTTGCGGGTTGAGGTTCCTCTGATGGTTAATGAGCCGCATGCGGCTTGATGCGGATGTGCAGATGCGAGGGTTGCTCGAGGTTCTCGCCTCGACGACAAGACCGTGGGTGACATGCACATCATGATCCCGTACGGGCTCTACCGTAAGTCCTAGCGCTCGATAGTGGAGGCGGTGACGCCTCGCCGCCCCGCATCCTGGAGGAAAGCCTGAAGGCAGCTCATGGTACTCGTAACGCATGAGTAGCGCCACGGATATCTGTACATTTGCGAATGGAAACTTTGAATACCAATGCGAGGGGGGACTCGGAGTAAGTTCCTTGTGCACGTTTCTTTACTACTTCGCATATGGCGGTGCTGGTGCGCTCTCCTTTGCAGGAGCAGCAATGATGGCGGTTTCGTTCTATAGGCTCATCGAAGGCCCTCGTACATTGCCTCAGTCTCCTTCCCCTCTGAGGTTATGTCCTAAATGTGGTACATTCAATCCTCCAACCGGCAAGTATTGCAGCGAATGCGCCACGAAGCTAACTTGAAGCCCTTTCCTCTGGCGCCGATTGGACGTTCGTGAGATCGGTGTGTGGGGCCCAAGGTGGACGATGAGGAGAAGAGAACTGCGTCAGGTCTCAATAGGTAGGGTACAACAAGTTTCATCAGAATTCTAGGCGCTTTCCATTCAAGGTCAAGTGCGTGCGCATGCGAACCGCGTTCTTCAGGGTATTGTGCGCATAGCACATCAGTTCTGCTTCCCGAGCTATCGCCCTTATCGTATCCTCTTCAGCACGGCTCTCGATGGCGATTTCGTAGATCATATCCGTAAACGCGCCGCCGACTCCTCGATCAAAATGTCCACGAGCAACAGCTTTCATCGAACTGAGTTGGACATCTTTCGCGATGGCAAGTTTCGCGTACTGGGTCATGAAACAGGAAACCGCCCCTGCCACGAAGTAGGCAAGTGGTGGAAGACCCTTGTCAGTGCCGCCTCTCTCAGGCGGCTCATCGATCGCGAAACTGAAGCGCCCGAACGATGCTGTGAAGCGTAGCTGCTCTACTAGTTCAACGTCGATCCTCTGTGTCCCGATCTTGGCCTCACTGAGATTTCGACGCTCACTGTCCTCCTCCTTTACAACAGCTGCGAGTTTGGTATAGATCTTCAAGACATTCACACACAAGCTGTAACGATTCCTCTACCGAGGACATTTCTCGCACATGTATAAGGACACGCGTCCTGAGGGCGAAAGGACAGGCGCGGAATGCTTTCTATGTTAAGCCCAATGATCGTAGTGGAATGTTCTCTCGCTAGCCTCTCGACGCCTATTGATCGTAAGTGTGCAGCTGTTCTCACTTCATGTAGCTCATTGGATTCTTGTCGAAGTCGCTCTTGCAGGTAGCCGAGCAGAAGTAGAAGACCTTCCCCATGTACGTTGACTTGTATTTTGCATTCTTCTCGTCAACTTCCATCTTGCAAACCAAATCCTTTGCCAAATATGCCACCTCCCGGTTGCTGGCGTGCAGCCGGGCTTCTCTGCTTCAGATATCTCTCCCCGAGTTGACCTCTACCTAGCCAAACTCCTTTTCTTGAATGAATGCGCCATGCCAGGAATGATACCAGACCTGCTCCGAGTATCCGTTCACGCTCAGCATGCCAATGATCTTGCCGTCCTTTTCGAAATCAATCGTATAGTAGCCATAGAAACGAGTAATGCCCTCTACATGTGCGCCCGGGAAGTTCTGTGAAAGGTAGTTCTCAGCGATGGACTTGGCATCTTGCTCGCTAACCGTCATCTGGCCTGACGCGTCCGTCTGCCAGCGTGACCCCATCATGCCCCGCATCATGCTGTACTTGGTGTTCCACATCATGTTCGGCCCAGGCTCTGGCACAATGACGCCGGTCATCATGCCGCCGCCCATCATCCCGCCTCCCATCATTCCCGAGCGCGGGGTCTGCTTCCAGATCAGCAGCTCGAAGGCGGCTATGCCTGTGCTCTTCTCGTAGACGACGGCGTAGAAGTTGTTCTCAAACTCCATGACCTCCAACAGTGCCAAATCCTTGTTGCCAGTCGCAGCTACGTAGTCCTGAAACCGCGCGACGGCTTCATCGAAGGCTATCGGAACGCTTCCCGTCGATGGCCTCTGACCCATCATTCCGGAGGGCCACGGATTGACGGGGCCATATGTTGTTGCCGGATTGTACCAGGCGAGGCCGGCGTAAATTGGAAAGGCGAGAAGTCCTACGATTCCCAGCACGATGAGGACTAGCCCGGTTGTGCGCCTAGACAAAATGAATCACTATCACTTCTTGGTCAGGTGCTGCTTCATCTCGAGGTACTGGTCTTTCGTTATCTCGCCTCTGGCGTACCGTTCATCCAGGATCCTGAGCGCCGCCTCACTTCCGGCCGTTTCGCCTCGTGGCGTCAATAGGTAGTACGCGCCGACGACTAGGAGGACTACGAAGGCGAGCGGGATGAGCATGCCTGCGAACATGAATCCCCAACCTTGGCCAATTCCAGTTGGGTAGCTCCATCCGCCCATCATTCCTCCTCCCATCATCACCGGGCCAAACATGAGCATCCCCAACATCGGAACCACAAAGAGGAGACCGATCACCAAGACCAGTAGGGCTAGGACGATTCCGAAACCAGATCTCTGGGCCATGAAACTTCACTTGGCTTTGAATAGTGGCAACCGTGAGGCCGATATAGGTTTGGGCCAAACAAAAGCCCAACAACGCCGGAACGAAAGCTTTCAAGAGGCAAGATGCGTCTAAGCGTCACTTGTGGATTAGCAAACTTTCGACGCTCCCATCTTCGATGCTTTCATGTGGCGACGCATGATCTCTCGTTACAATTTCCCAGCGTCGCGTCCCCATAGGTTCATATCTTGGTGCGTCTCGAACGGAGCCGGCTCACGGACACGAGGAAGATTCCAATATCGATTGGTCGCTTGATCCTCCATGAGGCTCGTCTTGAAGAAGCACGCAGGACTGCTCGTGGCAATTGCAGTCTGCCTTTTCGTCACGTCCTCAGCTCACGCACTGGCTCAAGCGCCGAGCGAGACCTACTCGTACAACATGACGTTTGACCATGACGGCTTCACCACGGTGGAAGTACTCTACAACAGTGGCCTCGCGGGCTCGGGCGCTTCATGGGTTGCGGTCCCGGGAAATTTCACTGAGACCGCAGTGACGGCTGTGAAAGGGACGGTTACGTCGATCGCGCGCGTACCGTACCGGATGGGCGGTCGCGCTCACCCGTTCTATGATAACCTGACGTTCTCTTACGTTTCGGAGAACGAGCCATTCTCCATGCGTCTACGTTTCAACATGACCAACGCCGCTATGATTGTGGAGCCTGACGGCTTCTTCTTCTCGCCGCAGATCGGGGTTCCACCATCCGCGAAAGTTGGAGCCAGGCTGATACTTCC